>PJTZ01000388.1_pt1 | contig 11028 bp, 9 predicted proteins | sample 1512131 | NCBI WGS metagenome assembly PJTZ01 (sample SAMN08177679, study PRJNA422409) | Soil metagenome, whole genome shotgun sequencing project. | reverse complement strand
GGACCGGGATAACTATGCCAATACACATCTGGAAGATGATGCTGTTCTCTCGTTAAAAGATATCGAAATAGCTAAACATGAGTTTACACCCGATGGCAGACCTGTTGTCACGGTTAACCTTACGGCAGAAGGGAAAGAAAAACTAGCTTCTTTTACGGGATACCATATCGGTCAGTATATGGCCATTGTCGTTAACAAGACCGTCCTTTCGATACCGCGAATTCAAGAAGAGATTCCTGGAGGAAGTTTGCAGATTTCAGGCAACTTCACGGTAGAGGAAGTGCAGAATATCGCGACGCGTCTGAATAGGGTAAAATAAACAAGGATCAAATCTATAACACATAGTCCTATTTGTATAACGAAGGAGCAAAGGCATAAAACATTCAGGCGATGATTCCATTATTGGTTTATTTCAAAAACTCCTTTAGCGGCGTTATAAAGCGGTCAAAAACCTCGATATGCGGGAGGTGCCCTACATTGTCCAGTTCGACCAATTGTGACCCGGTTATCCGCTTTTGCGTTTCTTTTCCAAGAAGCTGATATTGTCCCATCTTGGCAGCAACCTCGGGATCTTTTACATTGTCTTTGCCGATAGCCGTCCTGTCGCGCGTTCCGATAATTAAGAGTGTAGGCACTTTGATATACGGAAACTCGTAGACCACGGGCTGTGTAAAAATCATGTCAGACGTTTGGGCATTGTTCATGGCCACTATCGGGTAATCGGGGTGTTTTGCCCACCCCGTAAGCAGATATACCCATTCATCGTAGTCCGCCTTCCACTGATTATCGTAGTAGAACCCTAATCTGCGCCAACTGCTGAAAGGTAAACTGATAACCAACTGGCTTGGACGATTTGCCAAAACCTATCTGATCGGGCACGATGACGCGGTATCCTTCTTTGGTAAGTGCCTCTATGGTGGTTTTCCAATAGGCGCCATTAAAGTTCTTGCCGTGCAGCAGTACGACCGTCTTGCTGTTTGGATTCTTCGCAGTGACATCCATATAGGCCATTGTCAAGTGCTGATTTTGATTATTCATATCTATTATCTTATCGTTAGTTAAACGACTTGCGAAACGCCAACGGAATTAATTAAAAGGACTGTTTTAGAAACGCAGCCCTTAACTATCGAATATCAGCTTACAGACCATGGTCTAACGCTTAGAACCATTATCAATGACGTGACGGAATGAGGAGTCGACCATCGCAAAGTGATTGTCGGAAAATGACTAACTTTGTATGCATCATTAAATTTCAAACATACAACCGCGATTATATGGAAAACAGATTTGATATACAACAGACGGAGCCCGATGGCTTTCAAGCTATGCTGGGTTTAGAGAATTACCTACAAAACTCGCAACTTTCCAAAATCCATCTAGGGTTAATTAAAATACGTGCTTCGCAGATCAATGGATGTGCCTTTTGTATCCATATGCACACCTCGGATGCCTTAAAACACGGCGAAACGGCGAAACGCATTTTCTTGCTCAATGCCTGGAAAGAAACGGAACTATTTACCGAGGAAGAAAAAGTGATTTTAGCCATCACCGAAGAAGTAACACTCATCAATCAGAACGGGTTAACTGATACTACCTACGAACATGCTGCGAAACTTTTTGACGAACATTACATCGCCCAGATCATCATGGCCGTTGCCACGATAAATGCGTGGAACAGGATTGTCATTAGCACGAAGAGGACGGTGAAATAAGTTTTGGAAAAGATCATTACCAATAAACGTTAACAATTTCTCCAGATATCAGCATTTTCCCGCACAATATATTATTCCATATCTGCTTTATTTTTCATCGCCATCAATAAATCATAAGCACCTTTATTCACCAGTTCGGCATCTTCTAATAGCTGCGGATTTTTAGGCTCGACATAACCTTGAAAATTAGATACTACCTCTAAAGGCACTAAGCGAAAGGTGTTACGAGCTAAGCGTTCAAACACATAACTTTTATCTTCATACGAAACCACACTAGCCTCCGGTATGACCATCGCTTTGTTGTTGGCTGTGGTAACCACTGCATTTAGATACATTCCCAACGCGAGTTGATCATGCGATTCTTGAAACTTAGCATATACATCAGCCGAACCGTCTTCCTGAATATAATGATTAATGGTCATAATTTTGGCTTGTAAAGGGCGATCCGGATGCGAATTGGTGTACACGGTCAGGTCCTGTCCATTTTGGATACTCGGCAAATCCTTCTCAAAGACTTTAATGTGGATAATCAGCCCATTCGAATTGACAAGCTCAAATAAAACATCCGACGGGTTAACATATTGTCCTTTCTGGACGTTGATATGGCTTACCATCCCATTAAAAGGTGCGCTGATCTTCATCGAACGACTGATGTTATTTTCAGCTACCGATGCAGGATCCAGTTGAACCAATTTCAATTTCTCCTCCAAAGCACGACAAACGATGCGCAACTTGCTATACTCCTCCTCCGCGTTCTCAAACACCCGGTCACTACTCGCCTTGTTTACGTTCAATTCCTGCTGCCGCTTATAATTCCGTTCTGCCGTTTTCAACTGTACTTTGGCCATCAAATAATCCTCCTGCAATTGCACGTATTCATAATCTTCCAAAACGGCCAATACCTGCCCTTTCCTGAAAACCTGTCCAGGCACGACCTGGATAGCCGCCACATGCCCGCCCAGCGGATGCGAAATAGAGGTCAAATATTCGGGTAGAATATCAACTTTTCCGTTAAAACGCATGGTCTTCTGCATATCACGCGAAGTTGTCGACGTATATGAAAGCTGCAACATATCCAGCTGCCGGTCATTTAATACCAGGACATTTTCCAATGTATCCGATTTCGTTTGCTCGTCCAACGTATTTTCGCTGTTACCACAGCCTATTAACTGCAGTAAAATTCCACCAACCACGATGGTTACTATATATTTTAATATCTTCATTGCTCTATCAAATAAAATAATTCCGTTATCGTTCTATTCTGTTCGGACACCACATCCAAGTACTTCACGCGCATATCGATCGCCTGATTCGTTAACATGACCCATTCCAAATAATTAATATCACCAGCCGAAAACTGTTGCTTAGCCGTTTCCAGAATTTTCTCCGCTTGCGGCAATTGTTTTTTTTCATAATTGGCCAGCACCAGACTTTGTTGCTCAAGTTCCGCCATTAACTGTCGATACACTTTGTGCAATTCGCTTGCGCGGCTATCTAGTTGCTGCTTCTCCACGTGCTCTTTCACTTTAGCGGCACGTATAGCTTTTCGCTGGCCCTGCGTAAATATGGGAATCCCCACACCAACACGTACCGAATTAAAGCGGTCATTGTTGATGCTCTTGAACGACTGGCTACTAAACCCCACGGAAAGATCCGGAAGCAATTGACTAGCCGTCCATGCCGTTTCCGCTTCGCTTATACGAATCGCTTGTTCCAAAACCTGCAGCTCGGGGTGTGCTTCTACAGCATCAACACGGCCCGTATAAAGATACACCGCTTTCGAATCCCCGTCCAGTGGGATATAGTCCTGATCACCTTGCAGCAGCCATTGGAATTCCAGTACCGCTTTTTTCAGCTCGCTGTCCAGCAGCCGGCGTTGAACCGCAATTTGCTCACGCTGCGTTTCTGCAACAGTAGCTTCCAAGGCATTCGCATCACCGACCTGTAGCCTAAGCTTGTTTTTATCCACAAATTCTGCATAGATACTATCCATGTGCTGGAGAATAGTTTTTCTATCATATAGAATCTGGATTTGATAAAACACGTGCCTAACTTCCCTCGTCGTCTGTAGCGCGGTTAAGCCTTCCTCCAGCTGCGCTGTTTGCCACTCTTCTTTCAGCACCCGCTTTCTTTTCGCATACACCGTCGGGAAATTGATCTGTTGGTTCAATCCTATTCGGTTATCGTTGTCAAAGCCCTCCAGCTTACCATATTCACCATACGCTTCTGTTTGTGGTATATTCCATGATGTTTCGGTTAGTTTAGCCTTGTACGCACTATATGCCTGTCTGCTTTTTATTTCTAGGTTATGCTGTTTTGCGATTTCCAATGCTTCCTCCAGCGTAACACGATGTTGCGCCACCAGCATATTCCCCGAAAAGAAAAAGAAAGCGAAAACAACCACCTGTATGATTTTTGTATTCATTTTTTGCTTGTTATGCTTTTCACTCAATAGATATAGAATTGGCAATACAAATAAGGTTAAAAACGTCGCCAACAGCAGCCCGCCAATGACTACCGTTGCCAACGGGCGCTGCACCTCTGCCCCCGATCCCGTGCTGATCGCCATCGGCAAGAAACCCAGTGATGCCACACATGCGGTCATCAAGACCGGCCTTAACCGCACCTTAGAACCACGCAATACCACCTGCGCCACACTTGCTATACCCTGTTTGCGCAACCTGTTAAATTCCGCGATCAAAACAATACCGTTCAGCACCGCTACCCCGAACAAAGCAATAAAGCCTACGCCTGCACTTATACTAAACGGCATTCCGCGCAACACCAGAAAATATATGCCTCCAATTGCCGATAGCGGAATGGCGGTATAAATTAGTAGACTCTGCTTTACCGATTTAAAAGCAAAAAACAGCAGTAAGAAAATAAGACTCAAAGCGATAGGTACCGCAATGCCAAGCCGCTCTTTCGCATGATTTAGGTTTTCAAAAGCTCCACCATAATTCATGCTGTACCCTTTAGACAGCGGCATCTGTTCACTAACCTTCTGTTCGAGTTCCTCCACGATCGACTGCACATCGCGTCCGCGGATATTGAATCCCACTACAATTCTTCTTTTGGTATCTTCCCGTTGAATCTGGTTCGGATTGCTTTTAAGGTCTACAGCCGCCAGTTGGTATAAAGGTATCTGAATACCCGCTGGCGTCGGAATCAACAAATTACGGATATGCTCCATACTTTGCCTTTTTTCATCCGCCAACCGCACGACCAAGTCAAAGCGTCGCTCCCCTTCGTACAGCATGCCGGCCTGCTGGCCAGCAAAAGCGGCATTGATTACCCTGTTGGCATCTGATACCGAAATATTGTGCCGGGCCAACGCCGATCGATCGAAATCGATGATTACCTGTGGCGCCCCGACCACTGGTTCAATGTACAAATCCTCAGCCCCCTTTACAGATTGAATAATTCCACCAAGTCGCTGCGCATATGCCGCAAGACTATCCAAATCTTCTCCATAAATTTTGCATACCACATCCTGTCGCGCCCCCGTCATCAACTCATTAAAGCGCATTTGCACCGGAAACTGAAAACCTGTTGTTAAGCCCGGAATAACGTCTAATGCATCACTCATTTTTTCGGAAAGCTCCGAGAACGTCTTGGCAGAAGTCCACTCCTTCTTCGGCTTAAGTACAATAATCATATCGCCGGCGTCCATCGGCATTGGCTCGGTCGGGATCTCTGCACTACCAATTTTAGTTACAATTTTCTCAACCTCAGGAAACTCCTCTTTCAATATTCTGGCGGCTTTCGTGGTCACGTCGATCGTTTTACTGATGTTACTCCCTTGTAGAATACGCATTTCCACGGCAAAATCACCCTCTTCCAGAGAGGGAATAAACTCGCCCCCCATGCGCGATAACAAGACTACAGCAAACACGAACAGGACCGCCACGACAGCCAAGATCAGTACTTTCAAGCGCAGTGCTCTAACTAGCATTTTGCGGTGTAGCCGTTCCAACCGGTACATCATTCGATCAGACCAAGTGCGTTTTTGACTAACCTTTTTACTTAATACCAATGAGCTCATCATCGGTATATAAGTCAATGAAAGAATGAATGCCCCGATCAGCGCGAAGGTGACTGTCTGCGCCATGGGAACAAACATTTTACCCTCGATCCCCTGCAAGGAGAAAATCGGCAGATAAACAATCAGAATGATCATTTGCCCGAACACGGCGCTGTTTGCCATTTTGCTAGCCGAACCTGTCACCCCCTTGTCCATATCCTGCTGGCTCAACGCCATACTACTTCCCCCTATATTTCGGTGCGCCAATTGATGCAATACGGCTTCGACAATAATAACCGCACCATCTACAATCAATCCAAAATCAAGCGCGCCCAAGCTCATGAGATTCCCGCCCACGCCAAATATGTTCATCATGATAACAGCAAAGAGCATAGACAGCGGAATCACCGATGCCACCAAAAAACCGGCCCTGAAATTGCCCAGGAAAAGCACCAGGATAAACACCACAATCAAAGCACCCTCCATCAGATTGGTTTTCACCGTATGAATCGTATTATTGACCATCTTGGCGCGATCAAGAAAAGGCTCAATAATTACTCCTTCCGGAAGATCCTCTTCAATAACCTTTAGGCGCTCCTTGATATTTTTTATGACATCGTTTGCATTCTCTCCTTTCAGCATCATGACGATTGCTCCAGACACCTCTCCCTGATCGTTGTAGGTCATGGCTCCATAGCGAATCGCATGTCCGATCTGCACCGTTGCAACATCCCGCAACAAGATCGGTGTTCTTTCATTGGAGATTTTGATCGGAATCCGTTCAATATCATCGATTCCGCCCAGCAACCCCTCACTGCGGATAAACAGCACCGTTTCATGACGTTCAATATAGGCGCCGCCGGTATTTTGATTATTTTCTTCCAGCGCCTGGAAAATATCTTGAATATTGATTTTAAAAGAAAGGAGCTTATTCGGATCAATAGAAATCTGGTACTGCTTCAGCTTACCCCCAAAGCTACTCACTTCAGCCACACCCGGCGTGCCCAAGAGTTGTCTGCGAATCACCCAGTCTTGAATAGTCCGGAGTTCAGTTTCATCATATTGCTTCTCGTAACCCTCTTTCGCACGGACAATATATTGGAAAATCTCGCCTAGCCCCGTAGATATAGGTCCTAATTCGGGAATACCGATTTCATCCGGTATTTCTTCCTTCACCATCTGTAACCGTTCCGAGACTTGCTGCCGTGCCCAATACACGTCCGTAGATTCGTCAAAAACTACCGTAACCAGCGATAAGCCAAAACGCGAAAAGCTACGCATTTCCATTAAGCCCTTGATGTTGCTCGTGGCCTGTTCGATTGGAAAGGTCACCAACCGTTCAATGTCGACTGCCCCGTAGGAAGGCGCAACCGTAATAATTTGTACTTGATTGTTCGTGATATCGGGCTGTGCATCAATAGGCAGTCTACGCAGTTCGTAGACACCAAAAAGTATCAGCCCTATCGTGAACAATGCGATGATGAGTTTATTCTTAACAGAAAACTCAATGATGCTGTTCAACATAACAACTACTGTTAAAAGATTTGCGATAGAAAAAGCCATTACACGCCTATTCGGTGTAATGAAATACTATAAATAAAAAATCAATTAACAGGTTTGCGGGGGCTGGAATACGTCTGAGAGGTAATTAGAAGAGAAATTGGAATCATCCCATAAGAGCTTCTTGTCAAACACTTGGGACGCACATTCCGGCACAAGCGAGAACTTACAAACAGGGATGTTAAATGCGAAGATCATGAGCGCAGAGTCGGTCATGAACGGTAACTGCATATCTTTATCCCAATCGTCATCCTTTTCATGCCCGCCATAATGGTGCACCATAAACTCGACGAAACCTTCCTCGTGTTCCAAGTAGTGATCTACCAATATAGGCAATTTCAATACCTCCACCAGATGCGTGGTGGCGAGCATATAAATAATTGCAAAGAATATGGATATACCTTTTCCCATTCTAAAGCCAAAGGTAAACACAGGCACTTCTATTTAGAATTATTCTTATATCATTATTTTGTCATAATTTAGTCTGTTATGGCAACTTGATTAGTTGCAGCATGCACCACCTTTTCTTCCGATACGGCATCACGCAAACACCATGAGCGTATTCTCTATTTGATTTCGTACTTTTATATCACTCGAAGAAAAAGACGATGACAATATTACCCTTAGGTGCAGCAGCAAAACTATCGACCCTTCGCCACGCGACCGATCCATTACCAGCAACGGAACGCATGCCGGTTCTGTTTTTGGGGCACGGCAATCCTATGAATGCCATAGAAGACAATATGTTTACCCGCGGTTTTCAGGATATCGCCAAAACGCTCCCCAAACCGCACGCGATATTATGTATATCTGCACATTGGGAAACAAAAGGCACCTTCGTTACTGCTATGCCCCATCCAGAGACTATCCATGATTTTGGTGGTTTTCCACAAGCCCTTTTCGATGTACAATATCCAGCACCTGGCAGCCCCGAGTTGGCCCAAGCAGCGGCCGATATGGTGCAATCCACCAACGTGCAGCTCACCGATGATTGGGGTCTCGACCACGGTTGCTGGAGCGTCGTGAAATTCTTATACCCTCATGCCGATGTGCCTATTGTCGAAATGAGCATAGACTATACGCAAGGCCCGGCTTACCACTATGCCCTAGCACAAGAATTAAAAGCCCTGCGCAGAAAAGGCGTGCTGATTATCGGGAGCGGAAATACCGTTCATAACTTAAGACAAGTAGCCTGGTCCAGGCTTAGCGAAGTAGGCTTTGGCTATGATTGGGCACAAGTTGCCAATGAAAAAATCAAACAGCTTATTCTGGACGGCAGCCACCAAGATCTGATCGCGTACGACAAACTAGGCAGCGCATTTCAGCTCGCGATCCCCACCCCCGAGCATTACATCCCTTTGATGTATACCTTAGGCCTTCAAGAAAAGGATGAAGTCCCTACCCTGTTCAACGATGTCCTTATTGGCGGTTCGCTAAATATGCTTTCGGTCAAGCTTGACAAAGCGTAAGGAGATTAAAAAAGATGCATTACGATCATCATACCCGCTGGTTTTTACGTCTACGGTTTTTGATGATCATCAATCGAATAATGCGGTAACCGTACGTGATCAATGCCGAAATGCGCCTTCGAAATGACGGCAAACTTACGAAATATTATGATTTTTTCGTCAGGCTAACCCTATCGCGATGACTCTCGATAATTTCCATTACCATTTCAAAATATGTCTGTCCCGTCCCTTCTTCCAATTGCTTCAGTTTTTCCTTAACAAAATCCTGATTGTACGCGCTACCTGCACCCAGTTTTGCCTCATATTACGCCTTGGTGGCATCTATGCCCAAAGCTCTTTCCGAAACCGCAATATCTTTCCAGACAATTTCCAACAGATCGTAATCCTTCCACTTGCCATATCCCCCATATAACACATCATCAAGCGCATCCAAGCTTTCTCCCAATTGCCAATCTTCCTCCTGCATCAATTGTTCATTGATTTGTTTATAAAACGAAGGAATGGAGGTGATGGTAGACCCGTCCAGATAAATTGTCAATATCGTCTTATTGTTGTTAGTATTCATTTCTATCTACTTATCGATAAACTTACGAAATATTTTTAGGTCGATAGCTGAAATGGCAGAAATCGCCCTGTTCGGGTTTTTAACTTTCCGCCGAACGGGGGTAAAACTGCTAAAACACCTCCATTCATCGTTTAATCCCGAGGCCGAAACCCACAAAAACCTACTGTTCGTAGATTTTTTTGGCCGTCTATAAAAATTTTACCAGCTTGCCGACAGGACTACTGAAAAACATTCATGGGTCTACAGGGCACTTTCACCCCCCCTACAGGATGGTTTCACGGTTTTTTTTGGTCATCTATAAAAATTTTAGAAGATTACAGCCCATTATGCAATTAACAAATAAAAAAATAAAATACATCAGCTACTATTATGGAACAAACCAAAATATACCAAACGATGATGAGGTTATTATCTCGACACACGCGTCCGGATGAAAAATTAGTGAGAGCCCTGCATCCGTTGATAAAGCAACGTGCCTACGAAGCCAAAGACATTTTTATTGCCAAGGGAGAAATTCCCAACCGCATCGCCTATATCTGTGAGGGAGCTGCCGCTGCCTATAAATATGATCAAGATGACCGTCGGCTTGTTGGTGTTTGGAAAGAAGAAGAGTTGATGATGCACACACCAAGTGTGCTAAAACCGCACAAGAGTGATCTCGACATTATTTTTACAGCCAATAGTCAGGTCATGGAGATCAGCATTAAAGAACTATATCAATTTCAACGAGAGAACCCAGAGTTTACACCATACCTCGGTCACTTCCTACAGACCGAGTTTTCAAAACTAACCGACCACATCTGTTGGTTGAAAACGACGGGTGGTAAAAGTCGAATCCAGGATTTCCAGCAAGAGTATCGATTGCATAATATGCTTTTGCCAGACAAACAAAAAGCGCAGTACCTAAATATGAGCCTTCGCTGGTACCAAGCAAACAAATAAGAAAAACGAGGATAAAACTCTATTTACCCCGAATTAATTCATGTAGTTTATGAATTAATTCAGTAAGGAGGCGAATTAATTCAGGCACTTTACGTAGTTCTGCATAATGACCACACGACATCGTGCTGTAATTTGGCAGCATGAAGTTTATCACCAGGCATATTATCTTATACAGCATCCGGACATTCCTACTGGTTTTCTGGTTGTACGTTGCACTGGATAAATTATGGGAGCTCAACGCTTTCCGTGCCGCCCTGTTACGCCAACCGTTTCCCGATTCGTGGGCGGATGTGCTTTACTGGTTGTTGCCGGCCGGCGAACTTCTTGTAGGCCTACTTTTCCTGCTTCCTGCAACCAAACGCTTCTGCCGTATCCTATCACCCCTTCCCTTTTTGCTTTCCGCTTTACTGATGCTAGCTTTCACAATGTATATCGGCCTAGGTGTAGCGGGTTTCTATGCACAGCGTCCCTGCGGCTGTGCCTCGGTATTCAGTGGAATAAGCTGGGCGTGGCATCTTGTTATTAATATCGTCTTGCTTGGTCTGTCTATCGTAGGATACCATCTAATAAGCAGCCATACGCCAACCGATAGCAATGGACCAAAACATAAAGAACAGCAATCATCTTTTCACCCATTCATCCTGTTAATTTCAGTCCCACTCAACCATATATTAGTGGTCATAGGCAAAAGATTTCCGAGGAGATTCGCTGTATTCCCGGGTAGGCCGGTATGTTTAAACCTAAATTGTACGTTCG
>PJTZ01000386.1_pt1 | contig 11057 bp, 10 predicted proteins | sample 1512131 | NCBI WGS metagenome assembly PJTZ01 (sample SAMN08177679, study PRJNA422409) | Soil metagenome, whole genome shotgun sequencing project. | reverse complement strand
GAGGTTATTGCGGCGTCGCCCAGCACGGGCATTGATGCGTTGACCGGAGCAGGCTTGCCTGCAGCACTGGCGGATGCCGCGGTAGTGGTGGATGTGAGCAATGCGCCCTCTTTCGAGGATGCCGCCGCTCTTGCTTTCTTCCGGGGCACGACCGCCAACCTGCTAGCAGCGGCGCGCGATGCGGGTGTGCGCCATCTGGTTGCGCTCTCTGTGGTGGGCACCGATCGCCTACAAGCATCGGGGTATTTTCGAGCAAAGCTGGCGCAAGAGCAGCAGATTGCTGCCGGCGGCGTGCCGTACACGATCGTACGCTCCGCCCAGTTCTTCGAGTTCCTGGCGAGCATCGCGGATGGCTATACGCGGAACGCCGCCGTGCGCCTCCCGGGTATCGCCCTACAACCGGTTGCAGCCGTCGACGTCTCGGCGTTTCTCGCAGAAATAGCGACGGCGGTTCCTGCAAATGGCATTGTCGAAGTGGCTGGCCCCGAGCGCGCACCGTTGGCCAAGTTCACAGCAAGCTGGCTTGGAGCTCGTAATGATCCACGCCGGATTATCGTCACAGAGGAGCGTGATTATTTTGGCGTGCCTGTTGACGACCGAACTCTGATCCCCGGGGAGGATGCGCATATTGCACCCACGCGCTTCGACGCGTGGCTTGCCATTCAGTCTCAGGAGCAAGCGGCATGAACCGAAGGCTTCCTCTCGCATTGGCGACCCTGCTTGGTCTCGGATCCGCAGGCAACGGCCTATATATGCTGATCTCTCCCGCAAGCTGGTACTTCGCGGTGCCGGGAGTCACCACCACCGGCCCGTTCAACCAGCATTTCTTGCGCGATATCGGGCTGATTTTCATGCTTGTCGCAATCGCGCTGCTCACAGGTGTTGCACGGCCGGCGGCGCGCTTGGCACTATGGTCTGCAGCCGCACTCTGGCTTGTGGGCCACGCCCTGTTCCACTTTTGGGAAGTGGCGGTCGGTATATGCGGGCCAAGCGCTCTGGCCCAAGATTTTCCTGCGGTGACCCTGCCAGCTGTACTCACAAGCGCGCTCGCTCTGTGGGCATGGCGGGATCTTGCCCACGGCAGCCACCAACTACATTCGGCGGAGGGAGTGCAGGGTGCAAAGTGACCATGCTTGATCGGCTGCCGGTCACTGGTGCGCAGCGCCAGCATGTCTGGCGGGAGCCGACGCATGGCACAGCGTCATTGCCGGTATCCTGCCCGAGCCTGCGATCCGCCTGGTACGCGCTGCGATGGGGGGAGATACCGACGAGACTGCGCGACTGCAGGCTCGCTGCGCGCCGATGTGGGCGTTGTTTGAGATATGGAAGTTTACGCATTATCTACGGGATCGCAGAGCTCCTAGGTCTCGCGGTCGGAATAGCGCCGCTTCCGTTGCAAGCTTACACCGGCGCCGAAAGGCTTCATGAACTTCCAGATGCGATTGAGAAAATGATGATGGCTTCGCCGGACTGTCTAGCCGGTGAAAACGAGCGGCATTGTGCGAGATCTGCCACTTACCCTGAACTCAGCTCAAAGATTGCCACCGTTTGCTCCAGAGTGAACAGATTACCCTAATATTTGTGGGACGGCCAGCACGAGTGCCGGCCGCCCGGTCCCTTTTACTGCGCCTCCTACCGAAGAGCGGCGATCACAACCTCGGCCAAGGCGCTCGATGATTGCGGGTTCTGCCCGGTAAGCAGCTTGCCGTCCTTGACGACATGCACTTGCCAGTTTGGCCCCTGTTCGAAAACAGCGCCTTTTTCGCGCAGCGTCGCGGCGAGCAGCCATGGGGCGTTTTCCGCCGTTCCGAACTCGATCTCCTCATCATCCGTGAGAGCGGTCATCCGGCGGCCTGCAAAAGACCAGAGGCCATCCTCATCTCGAGCCGCCAGAAATGCCGCTGGACCATGGCAGACTCCCGCGATGATCTTGTCGGTCCGGTCGGCCTCAACCAGGATGCGGCCCATGTCGGGGTCCTTGTACAGATCCTCGACTGGACCGTGGCCGCCCGGCACGACGATTGCGTCATAATCGGCCGTTTTGATGTTGGCGAGCACGAGCGGCTGTCCGATCCGCGAAGCATTCGCGTCGAGATAAGCCCGCATGCGGTCGGCGATCTGCTCCCCCACGCTGTTCGGATCGAGGCTGCGCTTGTCCATCGTAGGCACGATGCCGCTGGGGCTGGCAAGATCCACCTCGAAGCCGGCCCGCACGAAGGCTTCGTCGAGATCGACGAACTCCTGCGCCCAGACACCGGATTCATAGATGGAGCCATCGGCGCGGGTCCATCTGTCCGCAGCCGAAAGAACGATCAGGATATTGGTCATGGAATGTCTCCTGCTTGTCGTTGCGTGTGGGACGGCGTGATTGAAAGGGAAGGGGGGTCAGATGTTCTGGCCGCCCGAGACCTCGATCCGCTGGGCCGTGATCCAGCGATTGTCGGGGCCGAGCAGGCTCGCGATGGCAGGCCCGATGTCGTCGGGCACGCCGACCCGCCCGAGCGAGATCATGTTGGCGAAGGCCTCGTTATATTCCGGTGTGTCGCGCACCGCGCCACCGAGGAAATCGGTCTCGATGGCGCCCGGCGCGATCGTGTTGGCTGTGATGCCGCGGTTGCCGAGTTCCTTGGCCATATAGAGCGTCAGTGTTTCGACTGCGCCCTTGGCCGCTGAATAGGCTGACAAGCCGGGATAGGAGACCCGGGTCAGGCCCGAGGAGAAGTTCACGATACGACCGCCATTGGCCATCAGTGGCAGCAGCGCCTGGGTCAGGAAAAATACACCCTTTACATGGACGTTAAAGAGCTGGTCGAACTGCGCCTCGCTGGTTTCGGCGAAGCTCGCCATCTCGCCATGACCGGCGTTGTTCACGAGATGATCGAAGCTCTCGCGGCCCCAGGACTGAAGCGTGGTGCGAACCTGATCGGCAAAGGGCTTGAGCGCTGCGATGTCGCCGACCTCGAGCTGCAGGGCGACGGCTTTGCGGCCAAGCGCTTCGATCTCCGCAACGACTGCGAGTGCTTGCTCGGCGGCGCTGCGATAGGTGAGGATCACGTCGCCACCGTGGCGAGCGATGCTAATGGCGGTGTTGCGGCCAAGGCCACGGCTACCGCCGGTCACGATTGAGATGGTGCTCATTGGGTCGTTCCTTTCATTTGGGCGAGCACAAAGACCGGCGCACTTCGGCTGCCAGCAGTCCGCATCGACTCATTGTAATGCCCGCTCGGTATGTCCGCCTGCGGGAGCTCTTCAGCTGTTTGATAAATGCCCTGCAAAAGCACGTAGCGGAAAGACTTTGTAGATTTGTCTGCCATACCTGCTAGGCATGGACTATGGAGCTGCGCCATCTTCGTTACTTTGTCGCGGTCGCCGAGGAAGGCAGCGTGACGGTCGCCGCGGAAAAGCGACTGCATACCGCGCAACCCTCGCTAAGCCGTCAACTCCGCGACCTCGAGGTGGAAGTGGGCGCACCCTTGTTCGTGCGCACCTGGCGGGGTGTGACCCTGACCGCCGCAGGGCAGGCTTTTCTCGATCATGCGCGACTGGCTCTGGCCCAGGCGGCCGAAGCGATTGCTGCCGCGCGACGCACGGCCCGGCCGGCCAAGGCCAGCTTTTCGGTGGGCTTTCTGACCGGGCAGGAGGTGGAGTGGCTGCCCCATGTCACGCAGATCCTGCGGTACCAACTCAAGGAAATCGATTTCCGCGTTTCGAGCGACTTCTCACCCGCCATTGCCGACGCCGTACAGCGGGGCGAGATAGACCTTGGCTTCTCCCGCGTTGAGCCGCAGCCCGACGTGACCTACGAAGTGATTGCGTCAGAACCGATCGTGGCCATTCTTCCGGAGAACCATCCCCTGGCCGCCGGAGCCGAAATCGACCCGGCCGATCTCAGCGGTGTTCCCTTCATCGGCTATACCGACACCCCGCACGTGCTGCGCAGCATCGTCGAACGCTATCTGCGCGAGCGGGGTGTCGCCGTCTCCTCCAGCCATTTTCTCGATAGCTTCGCCACCGGCATCTCGCTGGTAGCGTCGACAGGGGGGGTGACGCTTTTGCCGGCCTATGTTGAAAAACTCCTCCCCCGTTCCGTCGTGAGCAGACCACTTGCCGGGCTATCTCCGGCCATCGAAATTGCAGTGGGATATCGGCCAGATAATCCCTCACCCGTATTGCAGGATTTCCTGCGGAATATTGATTGGCTTATCACTGCTCATTCTGCGGGCGCACCGAGCGGCTAGCATGGGACTGTGCGTCGGCCGACCACTCCGGTTTCGGTCAGGTCATTGCCATAGGGCGTGAGCCGCAGCTTGATGCCGGGCGCCACCTCGGCAAGCCGCGCGACGATCGCCGGGGCGACCACGAACTCGACATAGCCGTTTGGGGCGATCGTGAAGAGGCGTTCGGCAATATACGGATCGAAGTCCTGCTGGCCGAGCACAGCGTCTTCGAGGCTAGCGAGCGCGTCGGCGATCTGCGGCGCAAGCTCGAGCGCGATCGGCGTCGGCTGAATGCCATAGCGTTCACGGACTAGCAGCTGATCCTTCAACATCAGCCGCAATCGTGAGAGCGCGTTGGAAAGCGCAGGCTGCGTCATGTGGAACCGTTCGGCGGCGCGTGACGCTGCGCCGCTCCGTCAGTGCCACGAAGATTGGCAGCAGGTTGAGATCGTAGAGCATGAGTTGTATCCTCATGTGCATATCCAGAATCCAAGAAATGAACTTCTGCAATGAGTGCGAAAAGCGCATCTCCCGGCCGTCCAGAATGCGGACGAGATCGAATGACAGGAGGCCTCCATGAGTAAGGGTAAGGTTCTGCTGATCGGCTCCAACGCGACCGGCCTCGTCCCTCCATCCGTTCCAGGCAGGAGCTAACGCCATGAACAGTCACATCAAGGTCCTCGCGATCCTCATCGCCCGTCCCGGCAAGGCCGAGGCGCTGCGCCATCTGCTCGACGGCATGATGGCGCCTTCGCGATCGGAGCCCGGCAATATGCGATACGATCTCTGGACCGATCAGGCCGAGCCGGACCGGTTCGTGCTTGACGAGCTTTATGAAGATGCCGACGCGGTGGCATCGCATCGTGCATCCCCCCACTTTCAAACCTATCTTGCCGCTATCAACGACCTCGCCGAGCGCAGCGCTTTCACGCTCGCCCCGGCGGCGGTCGCCTGAACGCAGTCACAGATACAAGGATCACCACAATGGCTCTCAAGGACATTCTCCCCTCGAAGCTCGGCTTCGGAGCCGCGCCGCTCGGCAACATGTTCCGCGCAATTCCAGAAGACGAAGCGCTCGCGACCGTGGAGGCGGCGTGGACCGACGGCATCCGCTACTTCGACAACGCGCCCTTCTATGGCGCCGGCCTTGCCGAGATCCGCATGGGCGAGGCGCTCAAGGACAAGCCGCGCGACCAATATGTTATCAGCACCAAGGTCGGCCGGATTGTGCTCGACGAGGTGGACGAGGCCCCGCGCGATAATGGCGAGAAGGGCGACGTCTTCGCTAACGGCCGCCCCAATAAGGTGGTCAACGATTATTCGTACGACGCGACACTGCGCTCGATCGAGGACAGCCTGAAGCGGTTGCAGACCGACCATGTCGACATCGTCTGGGTGCATGACGTTGCGCAGGACTTCTATGGCGACGAATGGCTGGCGAAGTTCGAGGAAGCGCGCACCGGTGCGTTCCGGGCGCTCGACCGGTTGCGCAACGAGGGCGTAATCAAGGCCTGGGGCCTCGGCGTGAACCGGGTAGAGGCAGTCGAACTGCTGCTCGATCTCGATGGCCCGCGCCCTGACGGCTCGCTGCTCGCCGGGCGCTACACGCTGCTCGACCATGACCGCGCGCTCGAGCGGTTGATGCCCAAGGTTACCGAGCGCGGCCTCGGGATCGTCGTGGGCGGTCCATACAGTTCCGGCGCGCTCGTCGGCGGGCCGAACTTCGAATATGCGCCGGCCACGCCCGCAATTCTCGCCAAGGTCGCAGCAATCAAAGCGATGGCGGACCGCTACGGCGTCAGCATGAAGGCAGCCGGGCTGCAGTTCTCGCTCGCCAACCCTGCGGTTGCTGCGGTTATCCCCGGTGCCAGCCGTCCGCAGCGCATCGCAGAAGACACCGCTGCGCTCCATGAAACAATTTCGGCAGATTTTTGGCGAGAGCTCCGCGAAGCGGGCCTCGTGAACCCGGCGGCACCCTTACCCGTCTGATCAGCGATCATTAATTCGACCGGCTAGGATCGTTCTCTATATTTTGCTTTCGAATTCCGGCGTGGCCGTTTCAGTGGCGATTTCGCCCCAATAGCGGTCGTTCGATGGCTTAGGATAGCTTCTCAAGCCGGCCTTTCGTCCATTGCGCTACTGATCATGGGTATAAATGCGTGACCTCCGCGTTTGACATGAGAGCGCCAATACCAACGAGCGGTGGCAGCTTTCCGGGCTGCGCTCAAAACACAGCAAAGCGGTGGGCATATCGTTCACGAGGTCCAGTAATTGCGCCCCTTGCGCGATTGCCTCGGGCAATTCCAGCTGGCCGGCATAAATCTCTGCCAAAAGAGCGTGATCGCCTTTTCGCGCGGCTTCGCGGCCTGCAGGAGGCGTGCCGAGAGCCTTCAGGCCGACATATGCAATATCAGCTTCTCGTAATCCGGCCGCTAGAATATTTTTTGAAAAGCCCGGACGGCGGGAAAGAGGGACCGCACGAACGTCAGCGACACATTTCACTCCGGCACGACGCAAAGCAGATATGACGTCCGGTTGGGTGGCCTTCTCATATCCAATGGTGAATATTCTCATTCCCTAAAGATAGGAAGCTGGCTGCCAATAGCTACGGTGTGACGTTGAATAGTCGGGTCGCCAACCTCGCGAACTTACAGGGAAGCGTCTCAGCGTTCCGAAGCCTCATCTGTCAGTTTCGTTTTTCTCGACGCGCCTCCTAGCGCGGTCGCTAATCGACGGGCGCGCCGACATAGCGAGTGTCGCTCGGCCCCATGCCAGTGATGTAGACAGTCGCACCTTCGGCACCGGTCCAAGCAAAATGCGTATCGTTGGCCGGCTCAGTATAAAAACTGCCCGGCGACAGGGCCAGTGTTGCCGCCTCATTCGCGGTGGGACCATATCCAAAGTGCCAGACACCGGAAGCCACCACGGCCGTCCGCTCGTCGCGATGCGTATGAGCGGCGATGTGCGTGTTGGGCGGGACCTTGATCGAGATTGTGTAGAGGCCCGGCAATGCCGGATCGCCCTTGAGCAATCGCGTTTCGATCGTGCCTAGCCCCGAAGTCCCGCCACCCGCCTTGACGACGGGGAGAGCGAGTGCCTCGTCAGGCGATAATCGGCGCCGGACCTCGCTTGGCCCCGTGGCCGCGACGAGCAGCAGCGCCGCCAGCGCTGCGCCGTGATGAGCGCCGCGTCTCACCGCTTCGCATCCAGGAAATCGCGAACCATCTTCACCGTTGTCTCGGGCTGCTCTTCCATCAGCCAATGCCCTGAGTTCGGAATCACGCCTTGCGTCACATCGCTCGCAGCAAACCTCATGACTGAGGCCATGGTCGGTCCAAACGACTTCTCGCCACCGATCGCGAGCACGGGCATGGTGAGCTTGCCCTGCGCGAGGAAAGCCTTGTCGTCGATGGCGTCCTGATCGAACGCAGCAAATTGGGCAAAGCCCGCATGCATTGCGCCCGGCGCGGCATATAGCTTGGCATAATGCTCGCGGGACGCCTCGCTGAACTTCGCAGGGGTGGCCGAGAACTCGTTCCAGAAACGGTCAAGATAAATGCGTTCACGGCCCGCGACGAGCCGCTCCATGTCGGGCCCGCCGAAGCGGAAGTGCCAAAGGAGAGGGTTCTTTAAAATCTCCTCCCACGGTCCCACACCGGGTAGGGGCGCGTCCATCAGAATGAAGCGCCCGATCCGGTCGCGATTCTGGGCGGCGAAAGCATAGCCGACCATGTTGCCGATATCATGCGTGACAAGATCGACCTTATCTATCTTCAGGGCGTCGAGCAGTCCGGCCATGTCGGCACCTTGCGTTTTCTTGTCGTAACCCGACACTGGACGCGCTGAGAGACCCATTCCCCGCAGGTCCGGAACGATGACGGTATGGTCGCGCATCAGATCGCGCGCGAGGGGCACCCACATGTCGCCCGTTTCGCCATAGCCGTGAAGGAGGAGGACGGCCGGGCCCTTGCCTCCTATGCGAACGTGCAGGGTCGTTCCGTTGGTGGGGACTTCCTGCGTCTTGAAAGCAGCCGGAAAGATGAAATCCTGCGCAAGCGCAGGCGCGGGTGTTATGGCCAGCGCGAGGCCCGCAAAAATGACTGAAAAGGCTGATGTCTTCATGGCTTCCCCCACCAACGATATGAGCCGCCGACCTGAGCAGCGCGTAGCGCGGTTGCTTGGCAGCTACCCTAGTTCGACCTTATGCTGGGGCGGAAGACGTGAGGGTAGGCCGGAAGGCCCGAACCAATATTCCGGGAAGCGCGAACAATGAAGCTGGATGGACTGATCGCCTTTGTGACCGCAGCGGATTACGGCTCGATCAATGAGGCAGCGCGGCAGCTGCGCCTGTCGAAGTCCACGGTGAGCGAGCGGCTGACCGAACTGGAGCATGCCTTGGGCGCCAAGCTGGTGAGCCGGAACAGCCGTCAGTTCGTGCTGACTGAAGATGGCACGGCGCTGATCGACCGTGCGCGGCGGATCGTCGCCGAAACAAGGCAGGTGAAGGAGGATCTGGCGCGTCGTCGCGGCGAAGTGTCAGGTCCGCTCCGCATTGCGGTTCCGCGTGCCTTCGGCGACCTGCATCTGGGACCGATCCTTTACGATTTCATGGAGCGTTATCCCGAGATCAGCGTCACGGCCGATTTCGACGACCGGATCAGCGATCTCGGCAATGCCTTTGATGCGCTCGTCCGTATTGGGCCTTGGGAGTTGCCGAAGATCGCGGTGGAGCAACTCACCATCAGCCGCCGCACACTTGTGGCCTCTCCCTCCTATCTCGATCGGTATGGGAGGCCGCAATCGGTCGGTCAGCTCGAGCATCATAAAGCAATCCACTATATGGAACGTGGGCCCGGCGACTGGACGTTCAAGGCCGAGATTGAACGGGTCGTTGCGCGCGTTGAGCCCAGGCTTCGTGTCACTTCATGCTATGCCATGCGAGACGCCGCCATCGCGGGACTTGGTATTGCGTGGCTGCCGACATTCCATAGTCACCACGCGATCAAGGAGGGCACGCTCGAAATGCTCGATATAGGCGTCGATCCCGATGTCACGCCCATCACTTTTGCTTATCAAAGAAGTCTCGGCGAATCCGCGAAACTTCGGGCGCTGATTGATCACCTCAAACTCGCATTGGGCAATCCGCCCTACTGGGATGAAGGCCTCAACCTACCAGACTTGTGACGCGGCCGCGGTCGCTGCTTGAGTTCAATTAGGCTTTTGCCAACAGATTGCCATCATGCGTTCGCATCAGTCCCATGTGACGGCGCTGCATCGTGTCGGCGACCAAGCCTAGCCCGTTGACCGCCCCGACACCTGCCAGCACAGCCCCGGTCAGCACACTCACTGTGGGCGAGACAGTTAGCACATCGATTCCGGTCCTGATTAGGAAAAGTGTTGTTTTCAGCGACCCGAACGCGATGCGAAGAGGCGAGCCTCCTCCAAGCCCGTCTTCGCTCCAAGGGCAGCATCTCCCGTCTGCGGGCGACCAAACAAGTAGCCCTGACCTGCGCCGCATCCCAGCTGAATCAGCATATCCCGCTGTTCTAGCGTCTCAATGCCTTCGGCGATGACCTCGACATTAAGACTGTGGGCAAGCGATGTGATGGCGCTTACGATTGCGGCGCTATGCGGTTCAGAACAGATATCCTCCACGAAAGTCTTGTCGATTTTAAGTCTCGTGACGGGGATTTGCTTAAGCGTACTGAGCGACGCAAAGCCGGTGCCAAAATCATCGAGAGCAATGCCCACTCCAGCCGCGCGAAGTTGGTTGAGGCTAGTCACGATGTGTTGACCCCCTCTAAGAGCAATACTTTCGGTGATCTCCAGTTCCAGATCTGTCGGCTGAAGTGCATGTCGCTCTAGCGCTTCTTTCACAATCTGCACTAAATCGCTCGAGGTGAACTGCGCGACGAACAGGTTGACACTGATGCGTGGTAGTTGCCTCCCAGCAGAGCGCCATCTTACTAATTGGGCACACGCTTCGTTGATAATCCAGTTTCCTACCTCAAAAGCGGTTCGATGAGTTTCGAGCACTGGCAGAAAAATTGCTGGGAGAATCAATCCACGAGAAGGATGGCGCCAGCGAAGCAATGCCTCCACACCTATTATTTCGCTGTCACTGAGCCGCACTTGAGGCTGGTAGAACAGCTCCCATTCATCGCGTTCTGTTGCTTGCCGCAACTCGGTCCGAAACGCTCGCTGCGCCGCAAGCTGCGTCGCCATTCCCGCGTCAAACATCCGGACTTTACGGCCACCCTCCTTTTTTGCCGCAAGTAGCGCGAGGTCAGCGCGAAGATGCAACTCTTCCGCGTCGGAAGCGTGAAGCGGTGCTAATGAAAATCCTATGCTGGTTCCAACCTGTAGAAGATGCCCAGCTATCTGGAACGGCTGCGAAAAAGCATCTAAGATTTGGTTAGCCTGCGCTCGGGCAATGAGCGGATTGTCACTACCTGGTAGAAGCAAGGCAAACTCATCACCTCCAATGCGGGCGAGTACCCCGTCGGTATCGACGGAAGCGGCCAGCCTGACAGCGATCGCCTGTAGAAGGGCATCGCCAGTTGAGTGACCGAAGCTGTCATTAACAGATTTAAACCCGTCCAAGTCCAACGCCAGCAGAGCCGCTGCGCCTTGTTCTGTCAGGCATTCGGCAACGCGATCAATGAAACCAGAACGGTTACGTAGCCCCGTCAATACATCGTGGTGTGCAAGATGTTGAAGACGGGCTTCCCTGCCTCGCCGGGCAGTAATATCCTGGATCTGGGCTCCAATTTCGGTGCCCTGCACTCCGAGCCAAGAACAGATCGTCATTTCTATAGGAAACTCGCTTCCGTCGGCTCT
>PJTZ01000384.1_pt1 | contig 11090 bp, 12 predicted proteins | sample 1512131 | NCBI WGS metagenome assembly PJTZ01 (sample SAMN08177679, study PRJNA422409) | Soil metagenome, whole genome shotgun sequencing project. | reverse complement strand
CTCGACGGCGAGCTCGTCATCCCGATCGGCGATCGTCTTTCCTTCGACGCGCTCCAGGCCCGATTGCATCCAGCCGCGTCGCGCATAGACAGACTCTCTAAGGAGACCCCCGCGCAGCTTGTCTTTTTCGACGCCCTGGCGATCGGCCGTCACGAGCTTCGCGGCAAACCGCTTGCAGAGCGCCGCGCCGCGCTTGAAGCGCTACACAGCTCGATCGGCAATCCATCATTGATCCTGTCACCCGCCTCGGCATCACTGGCGCAGGCGAAAACCTGGCTGGCCGAAACGGGCGGCGCCTTGGATGGCGTGATCGCCAAGGCGCTCGACGAACCCTATCGACCAGGCGAGCGCGCGATGCGGAAGATCAAGCAATTGCGCACGGCGGATTGCGTGGTCGGCGGTTATCGCAAGACCGCCAAGGGTGACGTCGCCTCGCTGCTCCTCGGCCTCTATAATGAAGCGGGCCAGCTCGATCTCATCGGATTCACCGCGGGCTTTCCTGCCACCGAGCGCAAGGCACTGATCAAAATACTCAAGCCGCACCAAGGCGGGCCGGGGTTTACCGGCAAGGCGCCCGGCGGACCCAGCCGATGGAACCCGGACAAAAGCGGTGACTATATCGCGCTCGATCACGGGCTCGTTGCCGAAGTGATCTACGACCAGATCACCGCAGGCCGCTTCCGCCACGGCACCCGCTTCCACCGCTGGCGCCCTGACAAATCCCCCAAGCAATGCACCTTCGATCAGCTGGTGCGCGAATTGAAGCCCGCCGAACTCATCCAACTGATCGAAGAGAGCGATGTCCAACATGGCTAAAGTGACGGGCGGCTGTCTGTGTGGCAAGGTCCGCGTCATCGCGACCGGCGCGCCGAATCGCGTCGGCATTTGCCATTGCCTTGATTGCCGCAAACATCATGGCGCGCTTTTCTTCGCTGCGGCCATCTTTCCGCAAGATTCGGTCCAGATCGAAGGCGAGACCGGCGCCTATAAGGGCCGACATTTTTGCTGCGTTTGTGGCTCGTCGGTGTTCGCGCACCATGGTGACGAGATCGAACTGCATCTGGGCGCGCTGGATCAGCCAAACCAGTTCGTGCCCACCTATGAAATTTGGACGGTCCGGCGCGAGGCGTGGCTACCCGCCTTCCCGTTCGATCACCATTACCCTCAAGATCGCGAAACGCGCCGCCGCTCGGATGCGGCTAGCGACGATTAGAAGCGCGCGGGATGCAGCTGGATTGAGATGGGCGCAGGCAGCAAGGTCCATCCCTCTGCGATCACTGCGTTGCTCTCCTTGGCTTGTCGCCCTGCCGCCCGGTCGAGCGACCAGGTGATATGATAGGTGCCGCCGTCGGGACGCCGAGTGGAGCCGTCGATCGCGACCACCATCGCCTGCACGCCCAGTCCGTCATCGGCCTGCCCGATAATCATTGCTGAGACCGCCTCCGGAAGCTCGGCGTCGTCTGAGACGCCGGCTGCGAGCGTCACATGATCGGCGATCACATCAGGGAATATTGGGATCAGTCGCGTGAGCAATAGTCTTCGGTCAAGGATATCCAGTTTCCAGCCGGTTGCGCTCATCGGACGCCCGCAGGGTAGGGCGTCGCCTCTGCTGTCGCGCCCAATCGCGGCTTCGTTGCCCAGTAAAGGTGGCAGGGCGGGATATTCCACCATTCATAGCCTTGCCGCAGCGTGGCGAAATGGCGCTCGATCAGCGGCCGGATGGCGGTGCGCATCTGATAGGCGGCGAACATGCCCGATGGCGTGAGCGCGGCTGCCGTCGCGGCCATGATCGCCTTCCCCTCCGCCGGTTCGAGCGTGGAAAAAGGCAATCCGCTCAGGATGAGGTCCGCTGCGTCCAGGCCATTATCCGCCAGATGTCGGCCGACATCCTCTGCCGATCCTTGTATTACGATCAGACGCGGGTCGTCGCTGGCCGCACGGAGCTTCTCGACAAATGCCTCGCCGGTCTCGATCGCGAGCAACCTCGCATCGGGACGCATCCGTTCTAGCATGGCGAAGGTGAACCGTCCGCTGCCGGGGCCGTATTCCACCCCAACCCTCACCTTTGACCAGTCGATCGGAGCCAATATGCGGCGGACCATCCGCGCGGTTGCCGGAAAGGCCGATCCCACCATCGAGGGATGGCGCAGGAATTCCGTGGCCGCGACGAGGCCTGTGTCTTTCATCCCAAGGCTGCTCTTTTCCGGCTCCCAGCCGGAACTGCAATGTACCGGATTGAGGCTCGTGCACCATCAGCCCAGGCGATGGCACACGCAGTACGGAACCTCTGCAGGGCGCCACCGTTATTGAGAACAATCCATGAACGAGGATTGCGACATGACGCAACAGTTTCATAACCCAAAGCTCGATGAGCATCCCGGATCAAACGCCGAGAAGGATCCAGAAAACTGGGTGTCCGGCGACGAACCCATGACCGGCGCGCAGGCAAGCTATCTGACGACGTTGAGCGAAGAAGCCGGCAAGGACCTTCCGCCTGAGGACCTGACCAAGGCCGAGGCATCGAAACGGATCGATGCGCTGAAGTCAGAGCTCGGACGCGACTGATCCTGCTCATGCCCCGGTCCTCGTACCCGTCTCACCAGTGGCAGGGTCGCGGCGCGGATCTGGCAGTGCCGTGATCCGCGCCCTCGCCGCATCGTCGGGCGCCTCCCGGCAGATGTCCCAGCTCGATCCTTGAGGATAAGCGCCGACCACCTGAAAGTCCTCGCTGGCATCAACGCATCGGTGGCCGGTGCCGACCGGCAGCATCAGCGCATCGCCCGCCGCGACTTCAACCTGCCGGCCATCTGGCCCGCCCAGTTCCAGCGTCGCCCTTCCAGCAAACACGCCGAGGGCCTCATGCGCGGTCGAATGATAATGATGATAGTCGAACACGCTGTCACGCCAATCGGGCGGCCAACCATTTTCCTCGAACAGCGCTTCGAACCGTTCGGCTAGGTCCGATCCCTCGCCTTCCAGCACGCTGCGATAGACGATCACTGGGAGCCGCTCATTGTTTGGCACCCAGCCACTTTCGCGCAGCAGGAAGCTTTCAATCTCCGTCATGACGTCGCCTTCCGGGTTCGTTTGCGCTTTGGCTTGTCGGTCAGCTCGATCCAAACCGGCGCGTGATCGCTGCTCTTCTCCCAGCCACGCACATGGGCGTCGACCTGCGCATCGACCAGCCGGTCCGCGAGCGTGGAACTCAGCAACAGATGGTCGATACGCAATCCCGCATTGCGGCTATAGGCGTTCCGAAAATAATCCCAGAAGGTGTAGATGACCTCGTCGGGATGCAACGTGCGCAGCGCATCCGTCCAGCCTTGATCGAGCAGCCGAAAATAGGCCGCCCTGACCTCAGGCGCGAACAGCGCATCGTCGAGCCAACGCTCGGGTTTATAGACATCTAGATCGGTCGGCATCACATTGAAGTCCCCCGCGAGCATCACTGGCAGGCCGCTGTCGATCAGTGCGGCAGCATGATCGATGAGCCGGTCAAACCAACGGAGTTTGTAGTCAAATTTGGGACCGAGGCGTGGATTGCCATTGGGGAGGTAGAGTCCGCCGATCAGGATACCATTCACCGCCGCTTCGATGTAGCGGCTCTGGCTCGGATCAGGATCGTCGGGAATGCCGCGCCGGGTTTCGTGGATTTCTCCAACGCGGCTTAACATCGCGACGCCATTCCACGACTTCTGTCCATGCCAGATGACATCGTAGCCAAGGTCGCGGATCGGGCTTTCGGGAAAGCGCTCCTGCGGTGCCTTCAACTCCTGGAGCACCACCACGTCAGGCTCGGCTTCCTTGAGCCAGCGGATCAGGACAGGCAGCCGCCCATTCACGCCGTTCACATTGTAGGTCGCGATCTTCACCGCTGAGCACTCATAGGTCCGGAAGCACCTGATCGGCGCGGCCCCAGCCAACAAGGGCTTTAGAGCCAGCACGCTTCAACAGTTCGGCGCCATCGAGGATCGACCAGTGTGAGGGCCTGTCGATCGTCTCCATCTCCTCCCAGGTGATCGGCACGGCGACTGGCGCGCCCTCTCGTGCACGCGCCCCATAGGGCATGACCGCAGTCGCGCCGCGCTGGTTGCGCAAATAGTCGACGAATATACGGCCCTTACGTTGGACCTTGGGCAAGGCGGCCGTAAAATGCTCAGGGTCACTCTGCGCTACCGCTTGCGCCAGCCTATATGCGAAGTCTTTCACCTCTGGCCATTCAGCATCCGGGACCAACGGCGCTATGACGTGAACGCCCTTGCCACCAGTGAGCATGGGGAAGGTCTCCAGTCCAATCGACTTCAGTATATCGCGGAACTGAAAGGCGGCGCTGCGCACGTTCTCGAAGTCAAGACCCACGTCAGGATCAAGATCGAAAACGAGGCGGTCGGCTTTCTCGACATCCTCAATGCGCGATCCCCAGCCGTGAAACTCAATAGTACCCATCTGAACGCAGGTGAGCAGTCCCTCGGCGGTGTCGATGTAAAGATAGGGTTCGTCGTGGCCGTCCTTCTCGCGGATTGCCACATGCTTTACCGCGTCGCCGAAGCTTCCCGCATCATGCTTTTGGAAGAAGCACTTTTTGGCTCGGCCCTGCGGACAGCGCACGAGGCTGATCGGGCGCGATCCCGCCCAAGGCAGCATGATCGGCGCAACTTGAGCATAATAGTCCGCCAGTTGACCCTTGGTGAGCTTGCCCTCAGGAAAGATGACGCGGTCGCGATTGGTGATCGCTATCCGCAATGCAGACGCGGTCATCTGCTCGATCGGAACCTCGCGTTCGACAACCACTGCCTCGGCCTTTTTGTCCTTCCGCAGTCCCAGATACGATGGGTGGCGCAATGTGCCCTCGTTGGTCATCTCGGTGAAGGCGATTTCCGCGACCAGCCTGGGCTGCAGCCAATGCGCCCCGCGCACTTCGGCGCGCGGCGCCTTAACGGTTGCCTCCTTCTGCGCGAGCGGTACCATCACTGCCATCAGGTCGATGATCTCCTGCGTATCGAAGCCGGTGCCGACCTTGCCGGCATAGCGTAGCACACCGTCCTCATGGACGCCGAGGATCAAAGAGCGAAACAGTCGCGACTTGTCCGATGGGGTCCAGCCGACCACAACGAACTCCTGCCGCTTGATGCACTTGGTCTTGAGCCAGCCGCCCGAACGCGAGCCAACGTATCGCCCATCTGTCTGCTTCGAGATCACACCCTCCAGCCCTGCGGCGCAGAACTGGTTCAGGAGCTTCTCGCCGTTCCCGATGATATGGTCCGAGTAGCGAAGCCGAGACTTACCCTTAGGAAGGATTTTCGCGAGGCGCGCCTTTCGCTCGGTCAGCGGCAGCTGCGTCAAATCTTCGCCGTTCAGTTCGAGTAGATCGAATGCGAAATAATCGATCGCCTCAGGAGCGCTTTTCAAGGCATTTTGAAGGGCTTGGAAGCTTGAACGCCCGTCTGCCTCGAGCACCACCGCCTCGCCATCGATCAGGGCAGAACGCACCTTCAGTTTGCTAGCGTCCGCCAAAAGCCCGGCGAATTTATCCGACCAGTCGAGGCCTGAGCGCGTATACGCCACCGCATTACTGGCACCGACAGCAAGCAATATCCGGTAGCCGTCATATTTCATTTCATGGAGCCAGCGATTGCCCGGGGGAACCGTGTCGACCAACGTCGCGAGTTGCACCGACTGAAACGCTGGGCACCCTTCCTGAGGCGAGCGCGCCATTTTTTGCGCCTTCGCTGCTGCGCTTACGCGCGCCATCTTGGGCGATCCCATGTCATATCGGGGAAATCCCCCGTGCAAGAAAGCGTTCCGTCGCGTGTTCGACTCCTTCTGGCCCACGTACCGCCTAAGGATTGGGTTGCCTGAAACCGCGCTGATTGCCCGGCGTTATCAGGCCAGAACAGCATTTGCAGGAGAGGTCTAATGGTCGATGACAAAACTATGCGTGGCCCGCAGGACAGTTCCCGGATCGCGCTCGGCGAGGATTACGAAGTGCGGTACTGGACAGAGAAATTCGCTGTCAGCAAGGATCGCTTGGAAGAGGCGGTGAGGGCGGTTGGAAATAGTGTCTCTGCGGTCGAGCGCCATCTCAAAAGCTAAGCCTGCCCTTAGCCCCAGACTAAAAACAGCGTGATTGGTCTCCGTCACCTCCAGGTAGCGGAAGCCCGCTGATTCTCGCGGGAGCCCGCAAGCAATATACACCCCCAGTGGAAGCTACAATCTCAATCAATCAAGACGGAGCTAGCTCAAACATCAACGTTTCGCTTTTCGCAAGTCTTTGAAAAGCAGTTACTTTGATCTTGAGTTGAAAGCCTGGTTACCGGATTTTTGACTCGAATTACTCAGCAGACATTCACCCAGAAAGGCTATGCCAGCCAAAGCCCATTCTTGGCACGGATGAAAATGCTTCGCCTTCAGAATCTTATACTTGAAATGGTGGCGACTGGTATTTCACTCGATGAAACGATGGATCGTTTATGCCGGGAAGTTGAAATTCTGGTTCCAGGCGTCATCTGTTCCGTTCTCCGGGTAGACAGCGGTGGTGCATTGCGTCCTTTATCCGGCCCGAGTTTGCCGGATCATTATTCCGCAGCAATCGATGGTCTAATCATTGGTCCCGATGTGGGCTCGTGCGGGTCTGCCGCTTACTACCGTCACCCTATTGCCGTTACCGACGTGGCGGCAGATCCCAAGTGGTCTGGCTTCAAGCACTATATCCTACCTTTGGGTTTGCGCGCGTGTTGGTCGAGTCCAATCCGTGACGACACCGGACGGGTACTTGGGACATTTGCATTTTACTATCGCGAGGCCCGAGGTCCCACACACCAGGAAGAAGCGATCGTCGCGACCTGCGTTCATCTCGCGATGATTGCGTTGGAGCGGCATGATCGAGTGCTTGAGCGGGAGCGATTGGCGAACACCGACGGGCTGACAGACCTTTCAAATCGCGGCTGTTTCAATCGGGCTTTGGCGTCGCTGTCTTGTGATGCTCCAGGGGCCTGGGCAATTTTGGTGATTGACCTGGATAACTTGAAACTCACGAATGACACTTTCGGGCATCAAGCGGGTGATGAACTTCTCAAAGAGGCAGCTGCCCGCCTAGTTCGCGCCGCAAGCCCTGACACCGTTTTTCGGCTAGGTGGTGATGAGTTTGCAGTCATCGTGCAAGATCCCTCCTCATGCAGGGATATCGATGCGTTCGCACAAAAGATTTTAGATGCTCTTGATGCTCCTGTGAGCTGCGACGGTCATCTTATTCATCCCACCGCTACCATTGGCGGAGCCATCCTGTCCTTTGATGACCGCGCCGCCGAAAACGTCCGCCAGAAAGCAGATTTTGCCCTCTATCACGCCAAAGAAACCGGCCGTGGCGGCTTTGTACGCTACTGGCCAGGCATTGGGACGGCGATTACCAAGCGTCTGACGGCTATCCAGGAAGTCGGCGCGGCCCTTCGAGAGGGACGGATCGAGGCTTATTATCAACCGATTGTGCGTCTCGACACGCGCGAAATTATCGGCGCCGAGGCGCTATGTCGGCTGGTCACAGCTAACGGTGATATAGTTCCGGCCTCTCAGTTTTGCGAAGCGACCTCCGATGCGCATGTTGCCTGCGCCCTGACCGATTGTATGCTATCTCAAATCGTTGCCGACGTTCGAGGTTGGCTCGATCTTGGAATACCATTTCAACATATTGGGCTGAATGTCTCTTACGCGGACATTCATGGGGGCCGGTTAGGGTCCCTCTTGGCGGACGCCTTTGCGCGAGGGAACGTGCCATTGGGCCATCTCATCGTCGAGATCACAGAGAATGTGTACATAGGGCGGCGCGATCACGTAATTGCAAGGGAAGTCGCGGCCCTTCGTTCCTTGGGCCTTCGTGTGGCGCTCGACGATTTCGGAACCGGGTTCGCGTCCCTCACACATCTTCTCACAGTTCCTGTCGATATCATAAAGATCGACAAGTCCTTCGTGGATAGCCTTCGAGTAGGCGCTCCCAGCGGGGTGATCGTAGAGGGACTTTTGACCATCGCTCAGAAGCTGGGCATCAAGGTTGTTGCTGAGGGCATTGAGCATCAAGCGCAATCTGACCAGTTGCAGGGCTTCGGATGCATGCTGGGTCAAGGTTATCTCTTTTCGAAAGCGGTCGACCGCCACGCAATGACCGACCTGTTTCAGCAACGTGCCCAACGTCCTTCAGCAGATGCGATGTTTGTCGAGGGGCCCCACGAAGCTCAGATGTCCGGCCCGCCTGCGGGAACAGCAGAGCGACCAGTGCGAAAAGCTGGCTGAACGCTAGAATCGCATCGCGGCAAGGGAGCCGCATCAGCTGGTATCAAATCACAGATGTTACCCATCGCTAGGGCCTTGGCCGGAGCGATGTGGGGTGCTGCGTTCATGCTCTTGCGCAAACATGGCGGGTCCGTCGCTCAAAGTCGCTTAGCGTATCGGCGCATTCGCTCCTGAACGACGCATGCCCCCAACCGGTTTGAGGGGGCTTTCCTACTCGCCTGAAATCTAGGTCTACCCTGTTCGGAGGTGACCTATGCTCATGTCGGATTCGCAAATGCTGCTCGCCATCGCAGCCGTCCTCACTGGCCTGTCGTCGGTGATCTGGTCGATCAGACGCAGGCGATAAGGCTCCTCGGCTTTTTCGCGACTATCCATTCCAAAGGCGGCGCATGCAATCATTGTGCAGCGGCGCCTTTCGGTGTCGAGCCTAGTCGAAGAGTTCCTCGAGGAAAGACTTGCGGCGCTTGTGAGGTTTATGGCCATGGCTCGGCTGATGACCCCAACCACTGTCAGGCGGATGTGCAGAGCGAGGTGCAGGTTGCTGCGAGGCAGTATCTCGGCTGCTGCGTTCAATGATCTTATCCAATTCCCCGCGGTCGAGCCAGACGCCACGGCACTGAGGACAATAGTCAATCTCGACGCCCTGCCGCTCGCTCATCACAAGCGGGACCGCACAGACGGGACAAGGCATTCCAACTGCGGAGTTAGTCATAATCTGGTCTCCAAAGTCTGCGGCTAGCGATCAGAAATTAGCGCTAACTGCTGCAGCTTTAACCTGACGTAGCTGCGCCATCGCTGATTGCGGCTTGCCGAACCTTAAAGCTGTTGTTCTGAGAATAGCTGGCCGTCGGGGTGCACGAGACTTGCCCCGACGGTGCTAAACACTGATCCTCGATGGAAGTTATGATCCCCGGTTCTGTGATTTGACGAGCTGGTCCAGTTCGACAAGCAGGACCGGCTGATCTTCCTGCGCTGCCTCGAGAATGTGCTTGTTTGCATCGACCTTACGCGCGACCTCGCGTGCAATTGCACTTTTATTGGTGTTGCACCAGCCGGGCAGAGATCCCTTCGCGACGTCATTTTTGGCGAAGCTGCGCGAAGCCATCATACCCCTCGAACTTGATGCTACACGATCCATTGCGAGATCCGCAGACCATGCGCATCGCAATGTTGAGGGACGGCCGCCCGGTGCGGGGGACCCAATCTGGCGATGCCGCACTTCTACCAACCCGCGATATTCGGCTTCAATAGTCCCAGAGCTGTGCTGGACGATCATATTGTGTGTCGACGCGGGTACCGCTGTCGCCGCTAGTGCGATTCCTAATGATGCTATGCTGAAAGACATGTCATTCCTGTCTACTATTGTGCGCGCTCAACGGACGTTATCCAAACGCCCGAGCTGTGCTCTCTTTTCGGCGGATGGCTGGCCTGTTCAGGCCGGCCGCTGACGCGCGTATAGACGGTCCTTCACCCGTAGGCGGAGGCGCTTCAGTCTCAGCAAGATCAAGCTATCGGGGGCACGTCGCCTCGTCTCGGCACGGATTTGCTCATCCAGTTTTTGGTGCAACTGGGTCAGCTTGTACGTCACGATATTCATCGCCTCTCTCCAATCAAAGGATTGATAGATCGGGTCATCAGCGATCAAGGAGGCAACCAGGCCAACATCGAGATAACCCGATGCGATCCGACATCACGTTAGCCTAAGCCAACGCCAGAGGGGCCCGGTTCGCACAGATAAGCTAGGCAATCTCGAGCGTTAATCAACAGCACGATGCCAATCTTCTACGCCTTAAGCCGAAAAATTTGGCAATATCACAATTTGTTACAGGACTGATTGATTGCGACACGTAGCATTTACAGATCGGTCGTGTGCTTTGCCTTGGGGTTCCGGCGTCACCGCTGCCCGCCATCGTTGGTAGCAAATTCAAATCCAGTTTACCCAGCCAGGCCTTAACCACTTGTTTGCCTCCAGTCCTGAGCGCCGCGCACTGAGGTATGTGCAGAGCCAATAATTTCTGCGTGAAGCTCAACCTGATAGCTGCCGATGTTTAATGTAGATCGGCGTAAGTTTTTTGTTGCATCGTCGTCTCACGAGAATCGCCAATGCCAATCCGGAACGGCTACTCACTTTCTGGTATTTAGCACCCATGGAGTTTGTTCGAGACGCCATCTATTTCGAACAGCTCGCGCGCGTGGCCCGCGCTAAAGCCAACGCAGTCGACGACCCCGTCCTAGCTGTGCGCCTTCGAGAAGCTGCAATAAAACATGAGCGAGAAGCGAGGCGGCGACGTAGGAGTGGAGGATAGCGGCGAGGGCCCTACCAAGAATTTGGTCTCTGACCTCGCTGGTGGGTAGGGAGCCAACACGTCCCGACCTATGTCCGCGGGACAGCGCCTGATCCGAAAGTCTGCGTGCAAAGTCCCCAAAGCTCATTCCCAAGGAAGGCACAGAGGTCGGAAAGTGAAGGGATCGACTGAGCGGTTCGGCTTTTTGACTGGGAAGCGCCTGGTAGATCGCCTAGGCGATCGCGCTGACGTACAGGGCCCCAGATCGAGAACCCAAGCGGGGGGGGGGCGTGATAAGTGCCCATTTTCGGTCGCGACGTGATGCAGTGTCGGACCAGGTTGTGCGTTTCAGTCTCATAACGCACATTTTTTCGACCTCGATATCGTCCGATGTCACATTCTTCGCCGCCATATCGTCATGCGACGCAGACACTCGCATGGAGACATGGACATGAAGATCGTTGTTATTGGCGGCACTGGACTGATTGGTCGACCTCTTGTCGCGCTTTTGGGGGCGGGGGG
>PJTZ01000383.1_pt1 | contig 11091 bp, 12 predicted proteins | sample 1512131 | NCBI WGS metagenome assembly PJTZ01 (sample SAMN08177679, study PRJNA422409) | Soil metagenome, whole genome shotgun sequencing project. | reverse complement strand
GGCTATATGCGTGCCGCCGCGCGGATCAAACCCGAGCGCGGGCAGGTGCGGGACGAGGGACGCAAGGCGCAGGTCATCGCGCAGGCGCGCGAGGAAGCGAAGCGGTTCGGCATACCCGATGCTCTGGTGGCCGATCTTTGGGAGACTCTGGTGGAAGGCTCGATCGCCTACGAGCTCGAGCATTTCGAACGGAAAGACTAGCGCGCTCGCGGATTGCCCAGCGTGGACAGCACGCCGCGCAGCGTGCGGACTTCCAGATGGTTCCAGCCCGGCTTGGTGAGGAGCGTGCGTAGCGTCCGCTTGGTCGCGCCCGTTCGATCAGGCGGATAGAAATAGCCCGCGTTTTCGAGCAACATCTCCAGCTGGCCGATCATGCCCTCCAGCTCCTCCTGGGGGGCGGGGGAGAGAATCTCTGTGATCGTTGGCTGCACCAGATCGGCCTGCTTTGACCATTCATAGGCCGCCAGGATCACCGCTTGCGCCAGATTGAGAGATCCGAAATCGGGATTGACCGGCACGGTGAGGATCGTGCGGGCAAGAGCCACTTCGTCAGTCTCCAGCCCTGATCGCTCCGGGCCAAAGACGATGGCCGACTTGCCCGGCTCGGCATGAATGGCGCGGGCGGCTTCATCCGGCTTCATGACTGGCTTGGTCACGCCGCGCTTGCGGACCGTGGTCGCATAGACATGGGCGCAATCGGACACCGCCTCAGCCAGCGTCTTGAAGATCTGCGCGCCCTCAAGCACGATGTCCGCACCTGCTGCGGAAGGGCCGGCGTCCGGATTGGGCCAGCCGTCGCGCGGCGCGACGAGGCGCAATTCGCTCAGCCCGAAGTTGAGCATAGCGCGCGCGGCCTTGCCGATATTCTCGCCGAGTTGGGGGCGGACGAGAACGATGGCGGGTGGAGGTGCCTTGCTCGTCACTCCCCGCCGACCTCGCGGATAGATCCAGCGAAATCCTCGAAATCGCGCGCCTCGGTGAAGTCCTTATAGACGCTGGCGAAACGGATATAGGCCACGCTGTCGAGACCTTTCAGCCCTTCCATGGCCAGCGCGCCGATGCGGGTGGTGGGCACTTCGCTTTCGCCGCTCGTCTCAAGCTGACGCTGAATGCCTGATACCAGCCGCTCGATCTTCACGGGCTCGATTGCCCGCTTGCGGCACGCGAGTTGAATGGATCGGGCGAGCTTGTCCCGGTCGAACGGCTCGCTTGATCCCTCCGATTTCAGCACCATTATTTCGCGCAGCTGGATCCGCTCGAAGGTGGTGAAGCGGGCCGCGCAGCCCTCGCACTGCCTGCGGCGTCGGATCGCGGCCCCGTCCTCGGTCGGCCGCGAATCCTTCACCTGGCTGTCTTCATGGCCGCAATAGGGGCAGCGCATGGGGCTGTGCCTTCCGAGATCAGTAAATCGGGAAGCGAGCGGTCAGCGCCGCCACCTTGTCCCGCACATGCTGCTCGATCTGACCGTCGCCCTCGTCGCCATTGCGGGCAAGGCCGTCGACCACCTGCGCGATCAGCCCGCCGATCTCGCTAAATTCCGCTTCGGTGAAGCCACGGGTGGTGCCGGCCGGCGTACCGAGCCGGATGCCCGAGGTGACGAACGGGCTGGCCGTGTCGAATGGCACCGCGTTCTTGTTGCAGGTGATGAAGGCACGATCGAGGCCCTTCTCGGCCGCCTTGCCAGTGACGCCCTTGGGGCGCAGGTCCGCCAGCATCAGGTGATTGTCCGTGCCGCCCGAGACGATCCGCACGCCATGCTTTTCAAGGCTTGACGCCAGCGCACGGGCATTGGCCACGATCTGGCGAGCGTAATCGGCGAATTCCGGCTCAAGCGCCTCCTTGAAGGCGACGGCCTTGGCCGCGATCACGTGCATCAGCGGGCCACCCTGCATGCCGGGGAAGACCGCCATGTTGATCTTCTTGGCAATGACTTCGTCGTTGGTGAGGACCACACCCGAGCGCGGACCGCGCAGCGACTTGTGCGTGGTCGTGGTGACGACATGGGCGTGAGGGAAGGGGGAGGGGTGCGCGCCGCCAGCGACGAGACCGGAGAAATGCGACATGTCCACGAGCAGGATCGCGCCAACTTCGTCCGCGATCTCGCGGAAGCGCTGGAAGTCCCACACGCGCGAGTAGGCGGTGCCGCCCGCGATAATGAGCTTCGGGCTGTTCTCACGCGCGATCCGCGCGACGTCTTCCATGTCGATCAGCTCGTCGTCCTGCCGCACGCCATAGGGCACAGGCTTGAACCACTTGCCGGACATGTTGACTGGCGAGCCGTGTGTGAGGTGTCCGCCGGACGCGAGATCCAGCCCCATGAACGTGTCGCCGGGCTGGAGCAGCGCGAGGAACACGGCCTGGTTCATCTGGCTGCCGCTGTTGGGCTGCACATTGGCGAAGGCGCAGCCAAAGAGCTTCTTCGCCCGCTCGATCGCCAGCGTCTCGACGACATCGGCATATTCGCAGCCGCCATAATAGCGCTTGCCGGGATAGCCCTCGGCATATTTATTGGTGAAGATGGAGCCAGTAGCCTCCAGCACGGCCTGCGAGACGATATTCTCGGAGGCGATCAGCTCGATCTTGTCCTGCTGACGCTTGAGTTCGTTGCCGATCGCAGCGAAGATTTCCGGATCGGCACTCTCCAGATGCTCTGAGAAGAAGCCGGCCTGGCGGATGGCGGGGGAAAGGGTGTCGGTGCTCATCGAAGATCCTTTCAGAGCGCGGGCTGGGACAGTTTTTCGACGCGGCCGGCATGGCGACCGCCGCCGAACTCGGTCGAAAGAAAAGCAGTGAGGATTGCCTTGGCCATGTCCTCGCCGATCAGGCGGGCGCCCATGGCGACGACATTGGCATCGTTGTGTTCACGCGCGAGGCTCGCGGAAAGCGGCTCGCTGACCAGCGCACAGCGGCATTGTGGCACGCGATTGACTGCGATGGAGATGCCGATGCCCGATCCGCAGAGCGCGACCCCGCGCTCTGCCTCACCCTGCGCGATCGCGTGGGCGAGCCTGTAACCGAAATCGGGATAATCGACCCGTGCGTCCGTCTCCGGGCCAAGGTCAACCACGTCATGCCCTTCGCCGCGCAACCATTCAGCCAGCGCGGTCTTCAGCGCAACTGCGGCATGGTCGGAGGCAATGGCGATACGCATGGGTTGATCGGTTTCCGTGTGCGGCGAGTCGAGTTGCTGGGGGCTATCTAGTGGCGAGGGCCGGCAAGTGCCACCACCGATTGCGCGGGCGCTCTTTTCCCGTGACTCCTGTCTCATCATTGCGCCAACCCACGCTGCCCGCTAACGGAAAGGACATGTCCGGCGCTATTCTTTCCATCCTGATGCTTGCGGGGCTCGCGCTCACAGCGGGCGGACTGGTGCTCATTTTCCGCCAGCATAACAGGAAGCAGGGCGGCCTCATGCTGGTGGCCGCACTCGTCATGTTCGCCAATGTGGCGATCTGGTCGCTGCCCGGCCCCGGCCTGCCGGGCTGACCCTCAGCGCTCTTCGACGCGCGAAATCCCGTATAGCGTGATTTGACGTTCGCCGATGCCCAGCGCCTCCCAGGCATCCCGCCACTCCTGCATATGGGCGCTTTCCGAATGCGCGCGGAGCGCTTCCTCGTCTGTAAACATCTCAAAGATACGGATCAGTCCGGGTTCCAGAAGGTCCGCCGCGAAGCTGTAGCCGAGGCACCCCGGTTCCGCCCGGCTCGCAGCGATCATCCGCTCCATTGTGGGGCGCGCGTCGTCGAGCCGGTCGGCGGGGAGACGGATGGAACCGGCAAGGATCAGCATCGGTGGGGTAAGCCTTAGCGAATGGGCGAATCCGGCGCGAGCCGCATGTCGAGATAATTGTCCACGCTCATCATCAGCTGGTCGAGCTCATGCTCGAAGAAGTGATTGGCGTTGCGGATCTCGTCATGATGAATGGTGATGCCCTTCTGGGTGCGCAGCTTGTCGACCAGCTTCTGCACACTGTTGGCGGTCACTACTTCGTCGTTCACGCCCTGCACGATAATTCCGGACGAGGGGCAGGGAGCGAGGAACGAGAAGTCGTACATGTTAGCGGGCGGCGCGACCGAGATGAAGCCGCGCACTTCCGGGCGGCGCATCAGGAGTTGCATGGCAATCCACGCGCCGAACGAGAAGCCTGCGATCCAGGTCGTCTGTGCTTCCGGATGGAAGCTCTGCACCCAGTCGAGTGCTGCCGCAGCGTCGGAGAGTTCACCGATGCCGTTGTCGAACGTGCCCTGACTGCGGCCCACGCCGCGAAAGTTGAAGCGCAATGTCGCGAAGCCACGCTTAACGAACGTCTTGTAGAGCGCCTGCGTGATGCGATCGTTCATCGTGCCCCCGCCATGCGGGTGCGGATGAAGGATGAGGGCGACCGGCGCGCGGGGGCGAGGCGGGGGGCTGAAACGCCCTTCGAGGCGGCCTTCCGGGCCGGGAAAAATCACGTCTGGCATGGCACCTTTGTTTTTCTGCGCGGGCCTGACCTCGAACGGGTGGCGAGGCTGGCGATGTCGGGTTGGCGGGATATATAGGTCAGAGGGCGCGAAGCGCAACGAACTTGATCGCCGGACGCGCGGGCCGGCTATCGTAATGGACGCAGGACTTTGACCGGACGCATCTATCTCGATCATGCGGCGACCACGCCAATCCTGCCGGAGGCGCGCGTCGCGATGCTTGAGGGGATGGACCTGTGGGCCAATCCGTCCTCGCCCCATGCCGCCGGTCGGCGCGCTCGAGCAATGCTGGAGGACGCGCGCGACCGCATTGCGCAAGCCCTGGGCTGGGAAGGGGCTGTCATTCTTACATCCGGCGCGACTGAAGCGCTGGCGCTTGCGATCCAGCAGGGTAAGGGTGCCCCGGTGCTGGCGAGCGTGGTCGAGCATGATGCTGTGCTGCGCCATGTTCCGGCTGAACGCCGCATTCCGGTGGGCGCGGACGGCATTGCGATACTCCCCGGAGATATTCCCGTCGGAGCACTTGTCGCGATCCAGCATGTGAACAGCGAAACCGGGATCATCCAGCCCATCGCCGAGTTTGCCGAGCGCGTTCACGCGGCTGGCGCTTATCTGCTGTGTGATTGCAGCCAGAGCGCGGGCAAGCTGGATCTCCCGCTCAGCGCGGACATCATCGTCCTTTCCGCCCATAAGCTGGGTGGCCCCATCGGCATCGGCGCTCTTCTCGTGCGCGATCTTGCCTTGCTGGAGGCGCGGGGCGGACAAGAGCGGGGCTATCGTGCCGGAACCGAGAACCTCCCGGCCGCGCTGGGCCTTTCTGCCGCCCTTGCAGCGAACCGCGCATGGCTGGAAGATGTCGCACGACTGCGCGCCGGTCTCGATGCCGCCATCGTTGCCGCAGGCGGCGAGATCGTGGGCGCGGCCAGTCCGCGCCTCCCCACCATTTCGAGCTACCGCATGCCCGGTCTGGACGCGCGCACCCAGCTCGTCCGGTTTGATCTGGCAGGCATTGCAGTGTCGGCAGGGTCAGCCTGTTCGTCTGGTTCGCTTCGGCTTGGATCTATCCCAATTGCGATGGGTTGGGGCGAGGGGGCGGCGAACGAAGTCATTCGTGTCAGTCTGGGGCACGGCACGACTCAGGGAGAGATTGACGCATTTCTGCGGGCATGGCAGGCCATGGTCACGGGAACGCAAAAAATATGACATATCTGGACTATCAGGCGACGACACCGCTCGCGCCGGAAGTCGCGGCGGTGATGGTGGAGGCCATGGATCGCTTCGGCAATCCGAACAGCGCGCATCGCTATGGCCGGCAAGCGGCGAGCGATGTGGAGCTGGCGCGTGAGCGTGTGCACGGCGCGCTTGGCATCCAGAGCGGCCGCATTATCTTCACCAGTGGCGCAACGGAAGCGCTCAATCTCGCTATCGTCGGCGCAGCCAGAGCCGCTCCGCCCTCGCGGCGGCGGATCGTCACGATCGCCACCGAACATGCCGCCGTGCTTGATACGGTGCTGTCGCTCAGGCACGAGGGATTTGAACCAGTCGTCCTTCCTGTCGACGCTGACGGGCTCGTGGACCTCGATATTGCGTCGGCCGCGATCGACGCGCGTGCGGCGCTTCTCGTGGTCATGCACGTCAATAACGAGATTGGCGTCATCCAGCCCTTTGCGGCCCTGTCGGAGATCGCGCTGGACGCGGGCGTTCCCGTGCTGTGCGATGCGGCCCAAAGCTTCGGTCGGTTGATGCTCCCTCCCGCTGACATGGTAACGCTGAGCGCACACAAGATTCACGGCCCCAAGGGCGTCGGCGCGCTTTGGGTGCGGGACGGTTTCGCAATTGCGCCGGTTCTGCACGGCGGGGGTCAGGAGCAGGGGCTGCGGCCCGGTACGCTCTCTCCCATGTTATGCGCGGGCTTTGGTGTCGCGGCGGAGCTGGCCAAAGACCGAAGAGATGGCGATCTCATCCACGTTCACGCCCTGTGGGGCCGGGCACTTGCTCTTTTCCCCGGCTGGACGCTGAACGGCCCCCGCGATAAGCGCTATCATGGCAATCTGTCGATCCGGCGAGATGGGCTGGATGCGGCGCGACTCATTTCGGACGTACGGGATGTAGCGATTTCGGCCGGCTCGGCCTGCGCCAGCGGATCCGGTCGCCCCAGCCATGTGTTGCGCGCAATAGGTTTGACGGACGCGGAGGCAAAAAGCACGCTGCGTATTGGCTTTGGTCGCTATACGACGATCGAGGAACTGGAACAGGCGGCGCGCGCGATCGTCGCCGCAGCAGAAGGACAACGTATCGTCGCATGATCAAAGTGGCCTTTCTCAGTTCCGACGGCGCGCGCACCGATATGGCCGAGGCGGAGGAAGGGCAGAGCCTTCTGGAGGTCGCGCAGGCTTATGGCCAGCCGCTGGAAGGAACATGCGAAGGGCAAATGGCCTGTTCGACATGCCATGTACTCGTTGATCCCGCCGATTTTCCGCGTCTTCCGCCCGCCAGCGAGGACGAGGAGGACATGCTGGACCTCGCTGCCGCGACAACGCGCACCAGTCGGCTCGCCTGCCAGATCACCCTGACGGCGGAACTGGACGGGCTGAAGGTCCGCATTCCGGGCGAAAGCCGCAACATGCAGGGGCTGTAGTGCTACCTCCGCTTGCATTTTCGAAGGCCTCCCGCCATATGCCGCCACGGAAGTCGGGCGGACGTAGTCTTCGCCAACCTGGTCAGATCCTGACGGAAGCAGCCACAACGAATTCGCTGCGGGTCGTTCCGGCTTCCACCCTTCTCTCTCTCGACGCTTCGACAAGCGATCCGTGAAGGGCTAAGCTCGTCGCTTCATGACCGATTCACCGCCCGCCTATCGCGTACTTGCGCGCGCCTACCGCCCTCAGACGTTCAGTGCGTTGCTGGGGCAGGAAGCGATGGTGCAGACGCTCGCCAATGCCATCCGTCGCGACCGGATCGCCCATGCCTTTATCATGACCGGGGTGCGCGGTGTCGGCAAGACAAGCACCGCGCGGCTGCTCGCCAAGGCGCTGAACTGCGTGGGGCCAGACGGGCAGGGTGGCCCGACTATCGACCCATGCGGCGTTTGCGAACCATGCCAGGCGATCGCGGAAGGCCGTCATATCGATATCATCGAGATGGACGCGGCGAGTCACACTGGTATCGACGATGTGCGAGAGATTACCGAGGCGTGCCGCTATGCCGCCGTTTCCGCACGCTTCAAGATGTATATCATCGACGAGGCGCACATGCTCTCGCGGCAAGCCTGGAATGGCCTCCTCAAGACGCTGGAGGAGCCGCCCGCCCATGTGAAGTTCATCTTCGCGACCACTGAGGTCAACAAGGTGCCGGTCACTGTGCTTTCGCGCTGCCAGCGTTTCGATCTGCGCAGGATCCCCGCTGAAACCCTCCACACGCTGTTTGCCGAAATTGCGCTGAAAGAGGGCGTTACGGCTGACGGCGATGCGCTGGCCATGATCGCCGGTGCGGCGGAAGGGTCCGCGCGCGATGGGCTTTCAATCCTCGATCAGGCAATTGCTCATGCCGAGGCGGGAGGGGCTGGGGAGCAGCCGCATGTCACGGCCGATCAGGTGCGCGGGATGCTCGGCCTTGCCGACAAGGGCGCCGTCCGTGCCTTGCTCGATCATGTACTTGCCGGCAATGCTCAGGCCGTGCTGGGGTCTCTGGCCGAGCAGGACGCGCTAGGCGTCGAGCCGGCAGCGACGATCAATGGCCTGCTCGAGCTTGTTCACGCGGTGACGCTGGCCAAGACGTCGCGCACGAGCGGGGACGCCGCGCAGCCTGAGGCTGAGCGGGCTGCGGTTGATCGCTGGGCCGCAGAGCTGTCCTTCCCTGTGCTCCATCGGCTCTGGCAAATGCTGCTCAAGGGGCATGAGGAAATTGCAAAGGCAGCGCAGCCCGCGCAGGCCTGCCAGATGGCGCTGCTGCGGCTCGTTCATGCGGCCAGCCTGCCCGACCCTGCCGAACTGGCTCGGCTGCTTGGGCAAGGCGGTGGTCTGCCGGCGTCCACGCCTCCTGCCTCGTCACCTGCGCCGGCCCTCCCTCAGAGCCCGGCATCGTCATCAGGCAGCGCGGCAGCGCCGCAAATCGCGGCACCTGCGCAGGGCAATGTGTCGGACGCGCCAGCGGATTTCGCGGCGCTTGTCGATCAGGTTTCTCGCGTGGACGCGAAAACCGGCAGCGATTTACGGCTCTATGTCGGTCTCGTTCGCTATGATCCGCCGCATCTCGACTTGAAACCCTTGCAGCCGCTCGATGCTGCTTTCCTTTCGCAACTCGTGGGCGTGCTGAATCGCATTTCCGATATTCGATGGGCAGTTCAGCTCAAGGATGGCCCGAGCGCGCCTTCCATCGCCGACCAGGCGGTCGCCTTGGACAGAGAAGCCGCGGAACACATGGTTTCGCAGCCGATCGTGCAGGCGGCTATCGCTGCCTTTCCCGATGCGCGGCTGCTTAGACCCGGTACTGATGAAGTGTGGAGTTACAAGTCATGAAGGATATCAACGAGATTCTCGGCATGGCAAGTCGGGTGCAGGAGCAGCTCGAAAAGGCGCAGGCCGACCTCGACCATGTCGAGGTCTCCGGCGTGTCTGGCGGCGGACTGGTGAAGATCGTCGCCACCGCAAAGGGCCGGATAAAATCTCTCGCCATTGACGATTCCCTCATGGTTCCGGCCGATAAGGCGGTTCTTGAGGATCTGGTCGTCGCTGCGTTCAATGATGCGCGGGCGAAGGCGGACGAGGCGAGCGCGAAGGAAATGAGCAAGATGGCAAGCGGTCTGCCGCTTCCTCCCGGTTTCAAGCTGCCGTTCTGATCCAGACCCGCTCTCACTGAGCGGCGTTAGGGTGGCGCTGCCTCGCCGCATTGAATTGTTGGCGATGCTGCCGATATTAGCGGCGTGACTATTCGGCCTCTGGCCCCTTGGAGTTTCGATGGATCTGAATCTGCCTCTTCTGCCGCTGCGTGATATCGTCGTTTTCCCGCAGATGATCGTTCCGCTCTTCGTGGGTCGGGACAAGAGCGTCAGCGCCCTTGAAAAGGCGATGGAGGGCGACAACGACATCTTCCTCGTTGCGCAGCTTGATCCCTCAGAGGACGATCCGGATCGCGACGCGCTCTATGACATGGGCGTCATCGCCACGATCGTGCAGATGCTCAAGCTGCCGGACGGCACTGTCCGCGTGCTGGTCGAAGGCAAGAAGCGCGGCACGCTGGTGAGTGTCGAAGAGGCCGAGGGGCACCTCGTGGCCGCCGTTCGTCCGCAGGAGGATGTCGAGGCTGGCGGCGCCGAGGTCGAGGCGATGATGCGCTCGGTCGCCGATCAGTTCGAGAACTACGCCAAGCTCAACAAGAAGCTGCCGGCCGAGGCGCCGGTTCAGCTGCGCGAGATCGCGGAGGCCGGGCGCCTCTCGGATTTCGTTGCCTCCAACATCGCGGTCAAGGTGGCGGACAAGCAGGCGCTGCTGGTCGAAGCCAACCCGCTCAAGCGTCTTGAGATGGTCTTCGCCTTCATGGAAGGCGAGCTGGGCGTGCTGCAGGTCGAGAAGAAGATTCGCGGCCGCGTGAAGCGGCAGATGGAGAAGACCCAGCGCGAATATTATCTCAACGAGCAGTTGAAGGCGATCCAGCGCGAGCTGGGTGGCGGCGAGGGCGAGGAGAATGACGAACTCGCCGAACTGACCGAGAAGATCGCCAAGCTCAAGCTCAGCAAGGAAGCGCGCACCAAGGCGACGGCGGAGCTCAAGAAGCTCAAGTCCATGCAGCCCATGTCCGCTGAGGCGACCGTGGTGCGCAACTATCTCGACACGCTGCTGGGCCTGCCATGGGGCAAGAAGAGCAAGCTCAAGAAGGATCTGGTACAGGCGCAGGACGTGCTGGATGCCGATCATTTCGCGCTGGATAAGGTCAAGGACCGCATCATCGAGTATCTCGCTGTGCAGGCGCGCTCGGACAAGCTCAAGGGGCCGATCCTGTGCCTCGTCGGTCCGCCCGGCGTCGGTAAGACTTCGCTTGGCCGCTCGATCGCCAAGGCGACGGGGCGCGAGTTCGTGCGCCAGTCGCTTGGCGGTGTGCGCGACGAGGCGGAAATCCGTGGCCACCGCCGGACCTATATCGGTTCGATGCCCGGCAAGATCGTCGCCAATATGAAGAAGGCGGGGGCAATGAACCCGCTTATCCTGCTCGACGAGATCGATAAGCTGGGTCAGGATTTCCGGGGCGATCCGGCGTCCGCACTGCTGGAGGTTCTCGATCCCGAGCAGAACAGCAAGTTCCAGGACCATTATCTGGAGATCGATGTCGATCTTTCGGACGTGATGTTCGTGACCACCGCGAACAGTCTCAATCTCCCGCAGCCTCTCCTTGACCGCATGGAGATCATCCGGCTGGAGGGCTATACCGAAGACGAGAAGGTCGAGATCGCAGAGCGTCATCTGGTCGCCAAGCAGATCGAGGCCCATGGCCTCAAAGACGGGGAGTTCGCGGTGAGCGAGGCCGCTCTGCGCGACCTCATCCGCTACTATACGCGTGAGGCGGGCGTTCGCACGCTTGAGCGGGAGATCGCGCGTCTCGCCCGTAAGGCGTTGCGGCGCATTCTAGAGGGCAAGGC
>PJTZ01000380.1_pt1 | contig 11242 bp, 10 predicted proteins | sample 1512131 | NCBI WGS metagenome assembly PJTZ01 (sample SAMN08177679, study PRJNA422409) | Soil metagenome, whole genome shotgun sequencing project. | reverse complement strand
GCAGCATTGGCGCCCGGATAGTAGTTGATGAAGGTGGCGTCATCGCGCAGGCGCACACCCAGGGGCAACTGGATCGGTGGTTTCATGCTCGCGGGCGGTCGACGGGACCGCTGGGGGCCTTTGGTGAACAATCTGCAAAGTCTATACCCGCAACGCGGGGCGCACAATCTCGACTGCAGATAGGGCAAGCAAAATCAACAAGTTGCGCTGCACAAGCGAACGACGGATGCAGGACAAACCGTGCTCAGCGCCCGCGAGATCGGGCGCCGCGAGGCGACGCTCAATTTCGCGGGCGCGAAACAGCTCAAGACGAAACACAGGGTGTTCAAAGCTCCGGGTCGATGTTCCCAGCGTACATATCCGATTCCTTGTACAGGGCATGCACATGCCGCAGCAGCACCATGATCACCGCCGCCACCGGCAGCGCCAGCAGCACACCGGTGAAGCCGAACAGTTCACCCCCGGCGAGGATGGCAAAGATCACCGCAACCGGGTGCAGGCCGATGCGATCGCCCACCAGCAGAGGGGTCAGCACCATACCCTCCAGCGCCTGCCCGACCATGAACACCGCAACGATGCCCAGCATCGGATACAGGTCGCCACCGAACTGGAACAGGCCGGCCACCAGCGCGGCACCAATGCCAATGATGAAGCCCATGTAAGGCACGATGGCCGCAAGGCCTGCAAGCATGCCGATCAGCAGACCGAGTTCGAGCCCCACCAGCATCAGGCCGGCTGAATAGATGACGCCCAGGGCCAGCATCACCATCAGTTGCCCGCGCACGAATGCCCCCAGTACTTCATGGCATTCACCTGCCAGGCCCATCACTTGTGGCTCGCGCTGGCGCGGCAGCAGGCCGCGCAGCTTGCCCATCATCAAGTCCCAATCGCGCAGCAGATAGAAGCCCACTACCGGAATCAGCACCATGTTGGCCAACCAGCCCACCAACGCCAGGCTTGAGGCGGTGGCCTGGGACAGCAGCATGCCGACGATATCGGTGGTCTGCCCCATGTGCGCGCCGATGGCGGCCTTGATCTTGTCGAACTTCCAGAAACCATCGGCCAGGCCAAGGCGGCCCTGTACCCACGGCAGCGCGACATGCTCAAGCCAGTCGAGCATCTGCGGCGCCAACTCGTACAGGCGCACCAACTGCTTGGCCAGCATCGGCACAAGCACCAGCAACAACGCCAACAGCAACAGGGTGAACAGGCCGAACACCACCACCACACCCCAGGTACGCGAAAGCCCCAGGCGCTCGAGACGATCGACCAGCGGGTCGGCCAGGTAGGCCAGCATGATGCCGACCAGGAACGGCGTAAGAATATTGTGCAGGCTATAAAGCAGCACAGCGATCAGCAGTGCAGCGCCCAGCCAGATCCAGCGACGCATGTCAGTCACGGTAAGCGCCCCTTACCAGCGAAAACGCAAGCCGTCGAACGGCTTGGGTGCTGGCTGCGCAGGCGCGGGCTGCCCGGCTGCGGCGTCCACTGCCGGTGCTGGCATGGCCGGCACCGCCGGTGCCTGCTCGACCGGCACTTCCTGCAGCTTGGCCAGGCCAAGCTGGGCACGCAGCTGTTCACGATTGCCCGTAACCCCGTAGGTCAGGGTAGTACCTTCAGCCGCCTGCAAGCGTGGGCCATAGGGCTCCAGCACGCGAGCCAGTTCGGCATAGCGCTGCAGGTTCATGCCCTGCACTTGCACCTGCAACTGGCTGCTGGCACCCGGCCGGGTAACGTAGCGCGGCGCCAGGCGGCTGCTTACCGCCATCATCACCGCGTCAGCCAAGGCGGCCTGGTCGGCGCCCTCGGCAGTGCCCTGCTCACGCTGGTCGCCCAGCCACAGCTGCCACTTGCCCTGCCACTTGCCGTCGGCTTCCTGGGCATGTACCGCCAGCAAAGCATCGGCGCCGTAGCGCTCGGAAGCTTCGCGCAGCGGCGCCGGATCGTTGCCTTCGATCTGCTTGGCATTGGCGACCAGCTGCTCCTGCAAGTCGGCCAGCGGCAAGCGCAACGGCAGACCACGGTGCTGGGCGGCGCGGCGCAGGGGTTGGGCACTGGCCTGGCCATCACCGACCAGGTTGCTGCCCTCAACGGTGTCGTTCAACCACCACCCCAGTATCGAGGGCCGGTTATTGCCCCACAAAGCCAGGCCAGCCTTGCGCAAAGCCCGCTCGGTGCTACCGGGGTCGAACTCGACCACGACCGACTCAGGCGGGCCGGCTTCGCTGCCCACCTGGTTGATGATCTGCTGTGGGTCCTTGCGCAGCTCGGCCAATGCAGGGCTCTGCACGGCCTTTGGGTCACCGGTCAGACGCTGCACCAACGTGTCCAGGGCTTTGACTGTGGCCGCGGTACGGGCTTCGGCGCCCGGCCCGGTGACCGGCTCGCGCACCTGATAAAGGCCGGAGACATTTTCAGCCAGGGCCGTGGCCGAGATCAGGGCCAGGCAACCGGCTGCCAGAATATTGAACAAACGCATGGAGGATTCCTGTCCAGTCGAGCTTCAAGCCGTAAGCTTCAAGCTGCAAGAAAAAGCAGGCCGAGCGCCAGGCTGCATTGTCGTGCAGCCGCAAGCTCGTTGCTTGCAGCTTATACACATGCAACCGCATCAACCACCCTCCCGCTTTTTTCAACAATTACCGCCCTGCCCGTCGGCCTGAGGATGGCCGCTGCCCGGCAACCCTGATAAAATCGCGCGCCTTCACAGACCACTGACGTTTCAGACCGCCGCCGCTTATCAGCCGGCTTTGGCCGTCATGGTCGTTTTTAAGAATCCCTCCCTCCTAAAGGCCTGGATCAATGAGCAAGCAACCCTCCCTGAGCTACAAGGACGCCGGTGTAGACATCGACGCCGGCGAAGCACTGGTCGAACGCATCAAGGGCGTGGCAAAACGCACCGCACGCCCTGAAGTCATGGGTGGCCTGGGCGGCTTCGGCGCCCTCTGCGAGATCCCGGCCGGCTACAAACAGCCGGTGCTGGTCTCCGGCACCGACGGCGTCGGCACCAAGCTGCGCTTGGCACTGAACCTGAACAAGCACGACAGCATCGGCCAGGACCTGGTCGCCATGTGCGTCAACGACCTGGTAGTGTGCGGCGCCGCGCCGCTGTTCTTCCTCGACTACTATGCCACCGGCAAACTGAACGTCGACGTGGCCGCCACCGTGGTCACCGGCATCGGTGCCGGTTGCGAACTGGCCGGCTGCTCGCTGGTCGGTGGTGAAACCGCCGAAATGCCTGGCATGTACGAAGGCGAAGACTACGACCTGGCAGGCTTCTGCGTCGGCGTGGTGGAAAAGGCCGAGATCATCGACGGCTCCAAGGTTGCCACCGGCGACGCACTGATCGCCCTGCCGTCCTCGGGCCCGCACTCCAACGGCTACTCGCTGATCCGCAAGATCCTCGAAGTGTCCGCCACCGACATCGAGAACACCCAGCTGGGCGGCAAGCCGTTGACCGACCTGCTGATGGCGCCGACCCGCATCTACGTCAAGCCGCTGCTGCAACTGATCAAGAACACCGGCGCGGTCAAGGCCATGGCCCACATCACCGGTGGCGGCCTGCTGGACAACATCCCGCGCGTACTGCCTGCCAACGCCCAGGCGGTGATCGACGTGGCCAGCTGGCAGCGCCCGGCAGTGTTCGACTTCCTGCAGGAAAAAGGCAACGTCGACGAGCATGAAATGCACCGCGTACTGAACTGCGGCGTCGGCATGGTCATCTGCGTGGCCCAGGATCAGGTAGAAGCTGCCCTGAACGAACTGCGCGCCGCTGGCGAGCAGCCATGGGTGATCGGCCACATCGCCGAAGCCGCCGAGGGCGCTGCCCAGGTCGAGCTGCAGAACCTCAAGGCACACTGATGCCAAGCAAGACCTGCAATGTAGTGGTACTGCTGTCGGGCTCCGGCAGCAACCTGCAAGCCCTGATCGACAGTTGCCAAGGCCAGGACAGCCCGGTGCGCATCCGTGCGGTGGTTTCCAACCGCGCCGATGCCTACGGTCTGCAACGCGCCGCGGCGGCCGGTATCGACAGCGTCGTGCTTGAGCACACCCAGTTCGACGGCCGTGAAGCCTTCGATGCCGCGCTGATGGCGCGCATCGACGGTTTCGCCCCGGACCTGGTAGTGCTGGCCGGCTTCATGCGTATCCTCAGTGGCGACTTCGTGCGCCACTATCAGGGCCGCCTGCTCAACATCCACCCGTCGCTGCTGCCCAAGTACAAGGGCTTGCATACCCACCGCCGGGCGCTGGAGGCAGGCGACGCCGAGCACGGCTGCAGCGTACACTTCGTGACTGAGGAACTCGATGGCGGCCCACTGGTCGTACAGGCTGTGGTACCGGTGGTGCCGGACGACACCGTCGAAAGCCTGGCCCAGCGGGTTCACCGCCAGGAACACCTGATTTACCCGCTGGCGGTGCGCTGGTTCGCCGAAGGGCGCTTGCGCCTTGGCGAACAGGGTGCATTACTGGATGGCCAGCCCCTGGCGGCCAGCGGTCACTTGATTCGATCCTAGGAGAATTTATGCGTCGCGCCCTGCTCTTGGCTCTCGCCGTGCTCGCCCTGCCCCTCCAGGCAGCTGATCTGAAGCCGTTCTCGGCCAGCTATACCGCAGACTGGAAGCAACTGCCCATGAGCGGCACCGCCGAGCGCAGCCTGGTCAAGAATGCCAACGGTACCTGGGACCTTAACTTCAAGGCTTCCATGATGATCGCCAGCCTGACCGAGCAAAGCACCCTGCGCCTGGACAACGACACCCTGCTGCCGCAGAAGTACCACTTCGAGCGTGGTGGCCTGGGCAAGGCCAAGAAGGTCGATCTGACCTTCGACTGGAACAGCAAGAAGGTCACCGGCAGCGACCGTGGCGACGCCATCACCCTGCCACTGAACCGTGGCGTGCTGGACAAGTCGTCCTATCAGCTGGCCCTGCAGCATGATGTGGCCGCTGGCAAGAAGAGCATGACCTACCAGGTGGTCGACGGTGACGAGATCGACACCTACGACTTCCGCGTGCTGGGCACCGAAAAGGTCACCACCAAGACCGGCCAGGTCGATGCGGTGAAGGTCGAGCGCGTGCGCGACCCAAGCCAGAGCAAGCGCATCACCGAGCTGTGGTTTGCCAAGGACTGGGACTACCTGCTGGTGCAACTGCGCCAGGTCGAGACCGACGGCAAGGAATACGTGATCGTGCTGCAGGATGGCACGGTGGATGGCAAGCTGGTGAAGGGCAACTGAGCCAGCGCTGCCAGCAGCACCCGAAGCCCCGCCTTGTGCGGGGCTTTTTTCTGACCTCTCAAAGCTCCCACACTTGACCGCGCTCCGGCTTCCATGAAACTTGTTTCATCCCAGTTTTATTTACTTAGCCTGCTAACAAACTCTATAAAGAGGGTGTGCGACACAGTGTCGCAGCCAACTGAAGCAGTGGAGTTTAACGATGACAGTCCAAGTAACCGAACGCGACGAATCGAAAATGTCCCACGAAGGCCTGGCCGCTGGCGTGCGGATCTGGGATGTGCACCAACAAGGCCAGCTGGTGGGGATGTTCCACAACGAACATGAAGCGCACCAGTACCGTACAGAGCTGGAAAACCTGGAAAACCAGCGCGCCACGCAATGACCCCATCTTCAAATGAAAAACCCCGCCTAGGCGGGGTTTTCATGGTTACCACATCAGATCATCCGGGATCTTGTAGGCCGCGTACGGGTCGTCTTCGTCCGCTTCCTCGACATGGGTGTTCAGCAGCAGGATGCGGCTTGGGTCGCGCTCCTGGATCTTCACCGCAGCTTCACGCGGGATGACTTCGTAACCACCGGCATGCGCCACCACAGCCAGCGCGCCATTGCTCAGCTTGGTCCGCATCAGGGCATTGACGGCAATGCGCTTGACCTTCTTGTCGTCGACGAAGTTGTAGTAGTCCTCGGTGCTCAGCTTCGGCAGGCGAGTCGCTTCGATCAACTGCTTGATCTGCGCGGCGCGGGCTTTCTGCTCGGCTTTTTCCTGCTGCTGGCGGTTCAGTTCCTGGTCACGCTTGGCTTTCTCGGCCATGGCTTCCTTGGCCAGGCGCTGTTGGGTGTCGTCCACCTCGACCTGGCCTTTGTGCTCCAGGCGTTTCTGTTTCTTCTCGGCCTTGTTGGCCTGGGAAACCTGTTTCTGGTTGACCAGACCGGCTTTGAGCAGTTGGTCGCGAAGGGAAAGGCTCATGAATGTTCACTCACTTATGCAACAGCTCAGCTGCAGCTGGGCAGGTTCTTTTCCTGACGTTTGGCTTCGCCCCAAAGGGCGTCCAGTTCGTCAAGGTTACAATCTTCGATGGATCGCCCACTGTCGCGCAATGCCTGTTCGATGAAGCGGAAACGCCGCTCGAACTTGCGGTTGGCACGGCGCAAGGCGTGTTCCGGGTCCTGCTTGAGGTGACGGGCCAGGTTGACGGCGGCGAACAGCAGGTCGCCGACTTCATCCTCGAGCGCATCGGCATCGCCATCGGCCATGGCCTGCAGCACTTCGTCCAGCTCTTCGCGGACCTTGTCCAGCACCGGCAATGCCGCAGGCCAGTCGAAACCGACCGTGGCCGCGCGCTTTTGCAGTTTGGCTGCCCGCGACAACGCCGGCAATGCCGCTGGTACGTCATCGAGCAACGACAGCTGTTCGGGCTGGCTCTTTTCCGCGCGCTCTTCAGCCTTGATTTCTTCCCAGCGTGACTTGACCTGGGCCTCGCTCAGGCTGGGGGTGTCCACCGGCGCGTACAGCTCGCCGGTGGGGAACACATGCGGGTGACGGCGAATGAGCTTGCGGGTGATGCCGTCGACCACGCCGTCGAACTCGAAACGCCCCTCCTCGCGGGCCAGCTGGCTGTAGTAGACCACCTGGAACAGCAGGTCGCCCAGCTCACCTTGCAGGTGCTCGAAGTCGCCGCGCTCGATGGCGTCGGCAACCTCGTAGGCCTCTTCGATGGTGTGCGGGACGATGCTCGCGTAGTTCTGTTTCAGGTCCCACGGGCAGCCGTACTGCGGGTCGCGCAGGCGGGCCATGAGGTGCAGCAGGTCGTCGAGGGTGTAGGTCATGTAAGCAGGTCCTTCGGCGATGGCTTCTTCGCGGGTGAACCCGCTCCCACAGGAAAAGTGCACATTTGAAGACTTGCACCATCCCTGTGGGAGCGGGTTTACCCGCGAAGCAGGCGCCGCGGTCTCAAGGGGTACGATTACGCCGCGTCTCGATGATATTCGGCAACTGCGAGATCCGCCCCAGCAGGCGCCCGAGCGCGTCCAGGCCCGGAATCTCGATGGTCAGCGACATCAGCGCGGTGTTGTCTTCCTTGTTCGAGCGGGTGTTCACCGCCAGCACGTTGATCTTCTCGTTCAGCAGCACTTGCGACACATCACGCAGCAAGCCCGGGCGGTCATAGGCACGAATGACGATGTCGACCGGATAAGTCTGCACAGGGATCGGCCCCCAGCTGACCTGGATCATGCGCTCCGGTTCCTTGCCCGCCAACTGCAGCACCGAGGCGCAGTCCTGGCGGTGGATGCTCACGCCGCGGCCCTGAGTGATGTAGCCGACGATGGCGTCGCCCGGCAGCGGCTGGCAGCAGCCGGCCATCTGCGTCAGCAGGTTGCCGACACCCTGGATCTGGATGTCACCACGCTTGCCGGTGCGCGGCCCGGTAGGCTTGCGCGGTACCAGTTCGATCTGCTCGATGCGCTCGGGCTCCAGCAACTGCTGGGCGGCGTTGACCAGGTGCGCCAGGCGCAGGTCGCCGGCACCGAGCGAGGCAAACATGTCCTCGGCGGTCTTGACGTTGGTCTTTTCGGCCAGGCGCTCGAAATCCACCTGCGGCAGGCCCAGGCGGCTGAGCTCGCGTTCGAGCAAGGTCTTGCCGGCGGCGACGTTCTGGTCACGAGCCTGCAGCTTGAACCAGTGCACGATCTTGGCCCGCGCCCGCGAAGTGGTGACGTAGCCCAGGTTGGAGTTCAACCAGTCACGGCTGGGGTTGCCGTGCTTGCTGGTAATGATCTCGACCTGCTCGCCGGTCTGCAGGCTGTAGTTGAGCGGCACGATGCGCCCGTTGATCTTGGCGCCGCGGCAGTTGTGGCCGATTTCGGTGTGCACGCGGTAGGCGAAGTCCAGCGGCGTGGCACCCTTTGGCAAGTCGATGGCGTGGCCGTCCGGGGTGAACACGTAGACCCGGTCCGGCTCGATGTCGACCCGCAGCTGCTCGGCCAGGCCACCGATATCGCCCAGCTCTTCGTGCCACTCCAGCACCTGGCGCAGCCAGGAGATCTTCTCTTCGTAATGGTTGGAACTGGGCTTGACGTCGGTGCCCTTGTAGCGCCAGTGGGCGCAAACCCCAAGCTCGGCTTCCTCGTGCATGCCGTGGGTACGGATCTGCACTTCCAGCACCTTGCCCTCGGGGCCGATCACCGCGGTGTGCAGCGAGCGATAGCCGTTCTCCTTGGGGTTGGCGATGTAGTCGTCGAACTCCTTGGGGATGTGTCGCCACAGGGTGTGCACGATACCCAGCGCGGTGTAGCAGTCGCGGATTTCCGGCACCAGCACACGTACCGCGCGCACGTCGTAGATCTGGCTGAATTCCAGGCCTTTGCGCTGCATCTTGCGCCAGATCGAATAGATATGCTTCGCCCGGCCGCTGATGTCGGCCTTGACGCCAGTGGCCAGCAGCTCGTTCTGCAGCTGGTTCATCACCTCGCTGATGAAGCGCTCGCGGTCCAGGCGACGCTCGTGCAGCAGCTTGGCGATCTGTTTGTACTGGTCGGGTTCGAGGTAGCGGAAGGACAGGTCTTCCAGCTCCCACTTGATGTGGCCGATACCCAGACGGTGCGCCAGCGGCGCATAGATATCGAACACCTCGCGCGCGACACGCAGGCGTTTCTCGTCGTCGGCTGCCTTGACCGCACGGATCGCGCAGGTGCGCTCGGCCAGCTTGATCAGCGCCACGCGCACATCGTCGACCATGGCCACGAGCATCTTGCGCAGGTTCTCGACCTGCGCCTGCGAGCCCAGCACCAGCGACTGGCGCGGGCTGAGGCTGGCGCTGATGGCGGCCATGCGCAGCACCCCGTCGATCAGCTTGGACACCACCGGGCCAAAGCGCTGGCTGACCTCGGCCAGGGTCACCTTGCCCTCGCGCACCGAGCGGTAGATGACCGCCGCCACCAGGGAATCCTGGTCGAGCTTGAGGTCGGCGAGGATTTCAGCGATCTCCAGGCCCGCCTGGAAGCTGGACGTACCGTCCGCCCAGGAATGCTTGGCCGGGTTGCCCTTTTTCTCGACCTCATGGGCAAACTCGCAGGCCTCTTTCAACGCTGCGCGATCCAGTGCCGAATCGACGCTTACCACATGGTCCAACCATGCTTCGAGATTGATACTGCCGTCGGTGTTGACCGGCTGGTGCACTCTCACCTGTACCATCTTTGTTTTACCTTTCCATACAGCACACCACTCGGGTGCGCTGGCGATCACCGTGCGGCCACCATTCCGTGGAGACCGCACCAAGGGGCCAGTCAGCTAGCCCGCTTCGAATAACGCCATGGCCTCGACATGCGCCGTCTGAGGAAACATGTCGAGAATCCCGGCCCTTTTTAACCGGTACCCCTGGCCGACCAGCACCTGGGCGTCTCGCGCCAGCGTGGCCGGGTTGCACGATACATAGACCAGCCTTCTGGCCTTGAGGCGGGCGATGCCTTGCACCACCTCGAAAGCACCGTCGCGCGGTGGATCCAAGAGTACCGCAGAAAAGCCCTCGGCGGCCCATCCGGCGCCCGTCAAAGGCTGCGATAAATCGGCCTGAAAAAACCGTGCGTTATGCACATTGTTGTTCCGGGCATTGGCCGCGGCCCGATCGACCATGGCCTGCACGCCTTCCACTGCCACCACCTCACGCGCCTGACGGGCCAGCGGCAGGGCGAAGTTGCCCAGGCCGCAGAACAGGTCCAGCACGCGCTCGTCGGCCTGGGGGGCGAGCCAGGCCAGGGCCTGCTCGATCATCGCCGTGTTGACCTGGGCATTTACCTGCACGAAGTCACCTGGGCGCCAGGCCAGTTCCAGCTGCCAGGGCGCCAGGGCAAAGCCCAACTGCGCGGCCGGGTCCACTGGCGCCGGCTCTCCTTCACCATGCAGCCACAGCTGGGCGTTGGCCTGTTCGCAGAACGCCTGCAACCTGGCCAGGTCTTCGGTGGGCAACGGCGCGACATGGCGCACCAGCAGCGCCTCGGCAGTACCGCTGAACAGTTCCACATGGCCCAGCGCCTGAGGCTTGCTCAGCGAGCGCAGCACGGTAGGCAGGTGGCGCAGAATCGATTGCAAGGGCTGTACCAGCACCGCGCAATCGTCGATGGCAATGATGTCCTGACTGGCCTCGGCGCGGAAGCCGACCTCCAGCTGGCGCGCCTTGACGTCCCAGCGCACTGCCACGCGGGCGCGACGCCGGTAGCCGAACTCGGGCCCACTCAGCGGTGCAGCCCATTCCTCGGGCTGCACGCCGGCCACCCGCTGCATCTGCTCGGCCAGGGTGCGTTGCTTGAGCGCCAGCTGCGCTTCGTGCGGCAGGTGCTGCAGACTGCAGCCTCCGCAGCGCTCGTAATATCGGCACGGAGCCTGACGGCGTTCGGGGCTGGCCTGCAGCAAGCGCTCCAGGCGGGCCTCGACCACTTTGCCACGGGCATTGAGCACCCGCGCCTCCACAGCCTCCCCGGCCAGGGCGCCACTGACGAACCAGGTGCGCCCTTCGTGGAAGGCAATGCCGCGGCCGTCACCGGCCAGGCGCTCGATTTCCAGGCGCTGTTTCTTGCCCACCGGGACCTGGGGGCTGCGGTTGCCGCCGGCCGGCTGAAAGCGCAGGCCGCTGTTGCTTTTCTTCTTGGACATTTAGCTCGGGTCGAACAGGCCGGTGGACAGGTAACGGTCGCCGCGATCGCAGATGATCGCGACCATCGTGGCATTTTCCACCTCGCGGGACAGACGCAGCATGGCTGCAACTGCACCACCGGAAGACACACCGCAGAAAATGCCCTCTTCACGGGCAAGGCGGCGGGTGGTCTCCTCGGCTTCCTGCTGCGACATGTCGACCACGCGGTCGACGCGGCTGGCGTCGAAGATTTTCGGCAGGTATTCCTCAGGCCAGCGGCGGATGCCCGGAATGGCCGAGCCTTCCATTGGTTGCAGACCGATGATCTGCACCGCCGGGTTCTGTTCCTTGAGGTACTGCGAGCAGCCCATGATGGTACCGGTGG
>PJTZ01000379.1_pt1 | contig 11279 bp, 9 predicted proteins | sample 1512131 | NCBI WGS metagenome assembly PJTZ01 (sample SAMN08177679, study PRJNA422409) | Soil metagenome, whole genome shotgun sequencing project. | reverse complement strand
TTTCGCGAAGGCGGATGATATTTTGACAACAGCAGCGAAAGGTATAGCCGAAATTATTACCATCCCGGGCTACGTGAACGTGGATTTTAAAGATGTGCGTACCGTTATGAATGATAGTGGTGTGGCCATCATGGGGAATGGAATATCTACCGGTGAAAATCGCGCTATTGAAGCTGTGACAGGCGCATTGGCATCACCGTTATTGAAAGATAATGAAATTGAAGGTGCACGCTATATTCTATTGAATATTACCTCCGGAAAAAATGAAGTGACGATGGATGAAGTTGCTATTGTTACCGATTATATCCAGGAAAAAGCAGGCTTATCTGCTGACCTTATTTGGGGTAATTGTATCGATGAGAATTTGGACGACGAGTTGTCGGTAACCATCATTGCCACAGGTTTCCAGACAGCGGAAGAGCGTGTCAAAGAAAAAGAAAAGGAAAAAGTTGCTTTGCCCTTAACCCCGGAACCTACAGCCAAACAGTTCGTAAAACCTGTTGTCCAAAATCAATTTATAAAGAAAGAAGAGCCTGTTGATACACAACAGCCCTACATTAAACCTCCACAAGATACAACGGAGAAGACTCTTTCTTTTGGTACACCTACTACGCCGCAAGGAGACTTGTTTACCTCTCCAAAGCCCATCCATGCTGCGGTGGCGAAAAAAGAAGAGCCGGAAGTAATCCGTCATACATTGAGTTTGGAAGAGCCGGAGCAAGAGGAAGCTGCTGAAGAATCAGGTTTTGAGTTGAAAACCTCTCCTTCTGTGTTTGAGTTTAAGTTGCCATCGGTATTCGATGTGTATAATAAAGAAGCACAGGGTGTGGAAGAAACGGAAAAAGCGGAGAATATAAATATAGCAAGAGAAGAGCCCGTAGCGCAAGCAGAACCGGCACCGGAGAAGGAAATTGATTTTGAAGACCAATTGATGAAAACGAAAGAACGCATACTGCGTTTGAAAGAGCTCAGCATGAAACTGAAATCGAGCAATGGTTTGCAAGAATTGGAGAATGAACCGGCTTATAAGCGTAGACAAAAATCGTTAGAAGATGTGCCCCATTCTTCGCAATCGCAGGTGTCACGGTTTACCTTGTCATTTGATGATGGAGAGACCGAGATTCGACCGAACAATTCGTTTCTACACGACAATGTTGATTAATCATGAAGGTCAAAATACACTTGAAAAGACAGCAGAAATGCTGTCTTTTTTATTTATATTTACCCAAACAAAAATTAAAATCTAGACGTATATGTTGGCTAAACTAAATAATCCCATATGGGTGATGAGCTCTGCGTATGATAAATTGTCTTTGGACGAATTAATAACTACTTCCAAGGAAGTGGGGGCACAGGGGATCGATTTATGTGTATTTAGAAAAGATGGGACACGTGAAGATCATACCGCTACACATTTGGATTACGAAAGCTTTTCGCCGGAGGATGCTAAACGCCTTGTTGAGAAGTTTAATGTGGCAGAATTGAGTTTGTCTTTAGGCGCGTTTGAAAATATGATCGGAGGTGATCCGGAACAACGGGTCAAAAATCAAAACCACCTGTTGCGTCTTATTCGAATAGCGCACCTACTGGGAGGAGATAGAAATGATGTGAAAGTGGGAACATTTGTAGGGTACAACCATGATCTTGGAAATGAAATCGATGGATTCCAGAAAAATTTAGAGGAATATAAACGGGTATTTGAACCGATTGTCAAATATGCGGAAGACCTCGGTGTTACCATTGTGTACGAAAACTGTCCGATGGAAGGTTGGCGTTCTGCTCGCTATACCTCTACTTATAATAATCTGCCGGCTGTATTGGCTGCACGGAAATTAATGTATGCATTAATCCCAAGCAAGGCACATGGAGAAATATATGATCCCTCACATGATATTTGGCAGAATGTAGATCCGGTAGAAGTAATGGAGCAAATGGATATTGACCGGTTAAAACGTATTCACGTAAAAACGACCCGTAATTTAAAAACGAAGGCTCGTGTGGAGTGGGGCGGAATGTATCCTATGCAACATGTAGATGTTTCCTTGGCAGAGCAAGCAGGCATTACGATTCCGCAACACGATTGGGACCGTCATCATTATGAAGCTATGCTTCCTGGATTTGGAGGGACAGATCACATGGACTGGAATGATTTCGTTGCAGTCTTGCATCGGCGAGGATTTGACGGACCTTTTGAAATTGAAAATGAAGCGAAGAACTCTAAGGATACAGGCAATCTTGCTGCAACTAATCAAGGATTTGCGAATTGTATTCGTTTCCTATCGCCGCTATTGTGGGAGTTAGATAGTGAAAAAGGATATGTTTTTCAGCGTAGAAGTTACTTGGAAGAACCCGCTGTAAAAGATATTCCGGAGGTCACCATAGCAGAATTAAGATAAAAAAGAGAGGTTGTTGAAAAGACAACCTCTCTTTTTTACGCTTCACTATGCAGGTTGAATAGTTCAATAAGCTCCGGGATATTACCCACATTTAATTTCTCGAAAACACGACTCTTGTAAGTGCTCACTGTGGAAGAACTTAATTCCATCAGTTTGGCAACCTCCAAAATACCGAGACCTTTGGTAAGATGTTTCGCGACGTCCATTTCGCGATTGGATAATTTATGTAACGGGTTCCCTTTGTCAAAAGAGGATTTACTCGACGTGAGTTTCTGTATATAAAGCTCCTTCACAGCTTCGGACATATATTTTCCACGTGTCATAATGTTCTCTATGGCATTTTTAAGTTCCGACATTGCGGTTGTCTTATTAATATAGCCGCAAGCACCTGCATTGATATACCGCAGCGCATAGATACTTTCCTCATACGATGAGAAAACTAATATTTTCACCTGATGCTGGATATCTAATAATTCCTTGATAACTTTAATATTATTGCCGCCAGGCATATTAATATCCAGTAGGAGTAAGTCAAAAGATTCTTTGTGCAAAAAATCATACACCTCATCGTATGTCTGTGCCTGTTGAATGTCTGCTTCAGGAATGCACTCCTTAATAATCATGGAAGCGCCTAGTCTTACAATGCTATGGTCGTCCGCTATTAATATTCTCTTCATTTACGGGTTGCTTATGCTGGTGTTTTTGTAAGTTCGATATGCGATGTACTTGTCTGCTATGACGGAACAAATATAATTAAGTAAATGATATAAAAAAAGTCTACCTCATATCCATGATTTATGCGCGTGTTAAAAATATTACGAAATTCTTGAATATTGTAGATTTAATTGTCATTTTTGATTATTCATTGTTTTTAAATTTAAAATTATGGGATTTCTAAAAGAATTTAAGGAATTTGCCATGCGCGGAAGCGTCATCGACCTCGCAGTCGGTGTGGTAATCGGAGGTGCTTTTGGTAAGATTGTTACTTCCATGGTGGATGATATTATCATGCCGCCTATTGGCTACATTACAGGTGGGGTGGATTTCAGCAACATGAAGTATGTTATCACAGAAGCGAATGAAGCTGCTGGAACTACGGAAGTTGCTATTACGTATGGTAATTTTATTAACGTTATTATTCAGTTCCTGATTATTGCGTTTTGTATCTTTTTGGTAATCAAGGGAATTAATTCTTTGAAACGCAAGGAAGAAGCAGCTCCAGCCGCACCAGCCGCACCATCTAAAGAAGAGGTGTTGTTGACCGAGATTCGTGATATACTAAGGAGTAAATAGTTTTGGTAAAATTTGCTTCTTTTCTAAATTAACAGTACTTTTGCATTCCCTTGTATAGGGAGGGATTGATTTAGATATAAAAACAAGCATAATAGCGTCATGAAAAGAACATTTCAGCCTTCGTTAAGAAAAAGAAGAAATAAGCACGGTTTCCGTGAGCGTATGAGTACCGCTAACGGCAGAAGAGTATTGGCTGCTCGTAGAGCTAAAGGAAGAAAACGTCTTTCTGTATCGGACGAATACCGTCACAAAGGGTAATAAATACAGGTCGGTGGCTCCTGCGGGCTTGTGTTTCGGCAAATAGTCACAATGAGCTATACATTTACGAAGGAAGAACGATTATGCAGTAAAAGACTTATTGAAAGTCTTTTCCGTAATGGTTCTTCTTTTGTTGTTTATCCTTACCGTGTTGTATGGCTGTATACCCCACCTATACAACAAAATATTATTCCTGCGCAATCTATAATCTCCGTTTCTAAACGTCGCTTTCGAAAAGCGGTAGATCGGAATGCGCTCAAACGTCGGATAAGAGAGACTTATCGCCTGCAAAAATCAGATTTATATAAGTTTCTTCAAGAACATTCCCTACATTTGTTGGTGGCATTCCAATATGTGGGAAAGGAAAAGGAACCCTATGCAATGCTCTATCAACGTATGGGAAAGGTATTAGCCAAGCTGAAAGATGAGCATATTCAAATTCTTATGGGAAAAACTGATTAAAAAACCACTACAGTGGTTTTTCGTAGTTATCATCCGTTTTTATCAGCTTTTCATTTCACCGTTTTTAGGAGCCAATTGTCGGTATACGCCAACCTGTTCGCAGTATGGTAAGGAAGCTATCCTGAAATACGGTCCTTTTAAAGGAGGGTATCTGGCGATTCGACGAATATTGAGGTGCCATCCTTGGGGAGGGCATGGACACGATCCTGTTCCATAAAGTCTATGATAGAAAATACATACATTTTACAAATAGAAACAGCAACACCGGTATGCTCTGTCGCTATCGGAAAAAATGGAAAAACAATAGCCACGGTAGAAGCCGACGGACCTAACTTACATGCGAGCAGCCTAACCTTGTTCATCGAGGAAGTATTGGAAAGGGCGGTCATCACCAGGAGTGATCTGCACGCGGTAGCCATAAGCAAAGGCCCTGGTTCCTATACGGGTCTCCGAATCGGTGTTTCAACCGCTAAAGGGCTATGTTACGCCTTGGATATTCCATTAATCGCCGTGAATACGCTGGAAGCGATGGTTTCTGGCTTTGTTTCCCGGCAGAATGGGAGCGTGTTTACCCGTATATTAGTGCCGATGATCGATGCTCGTCGGATGGAAGTATATATGGCCAAATACAATGCGCAGTTGGAATGTATAGCAGAGACAACAGCTCATATTATCGATGAAAGTTCTTTTTCCGAGGTAGGTGAACATACAGGCTATGTTCTTTTTGGAAGTGGGGCAGATAAACTGGATACACTTTTTGAAGACCAAGAGATGGTTCAGGTGCAGGTAGGATTTCGTAATGCGGCCTCGTTTTTTGATAAACTAGCTTTTCAAAAATTCCAACAAGGTGCTTTTGAGGATATTATTTATTTTGAACCTTACTACCTTAAGGATTTTATTGCTACTACGCCCAAAAAACGTTAATTACAACCATCTACGCTTTTTGAACCAATAATAAATGAGTGCGGCAAGAACTGCCATCGCTAAGATGACCGCCGGATAACCGTAGTACCATTCTAGTTCGGGCATATTTTTGAAGTTCATGCCATACACACCTACGATGAAAGTAAGCGGCATGAAAAAAACCGATATGATGGTTAATGTACGCATAATATCATTGGTGTGATTAGATTCTATATTGAAATAAACAGAGAGAAGCTGTGCTGTATTTTCAGAGATGTTTCTATATAAGGTGGACGAGCGAGCATAAATATCTTTTAAGTCCTGCGTATAGATATTCTTAAATGCCGATAGATGAAAGAAATCCACGATATCCTTGTAAAGTGTTAATATAATGCGGATAAGATCGATTTGACGTTTAATGTAATAAAGCTGACGTAGGAAGTCCTTTTTCCTTCGGTTTAAAAATACCATCTCTTCATAGCTGTCCAGCTGCGTATTTAGTTTGTTGATAACTAAGTTTTCAAAAGTCTTCAGTGCCTCAGAGGTAAGATGGTTGATGAAAAGTTTGCTGGAACTGAGTTTATTAAACGGAAAGTTATCAGCGAGTTTTTCCAGATATTCGATATTTCCGCGATGGACAGTAATCACAAACTTGTCGCTAAAAAATATTGATATGCGTTCCGTAATTTCAGTTAGGGTATCGGAGAAATTGTCAAATTTTGCGGGAATAGAGCGAATAATGAGAAAATGGTAATTTTCGAATTCTTCTATCTTCGGTAGCTGGCCGATTTGCAGACAATCTTTAATCGAGGCCTCGTGTAATTGATATTTGGATCTAAGTGTTTCGAAATCTTCAAGTGTAGGCTCGGATATATCAATCCAATCAAAGGAAGCGTTGCTAGAATCTAAGATGGTGCGTACCATGGTGAGATAACAAATATATTCAAGAAATCGTAAAACAAATAAGGCTATTCCGAGAATAGCCTTATTTGTTTGAATTTTCTTATTTCTTTTCTTTGGCTTTTTTGTCTTGATATTCCTTGTTCAAGGCAGCTACCACTTCGGTGGTAATATCTTTTTTCTTTTCTGCATATAACACAGTAGGATTGGAAACGGAGTACGTTAATACCAACTCATAACCTTTTTCTTCGGCATGTTTTTTCAAATACTCCGAGATAGTATTATATACATTGTTGAATTCAGTCGATTCATCCTGTGCAATAGATGCGGATGCATTTTGGTCTAGGCGTCCCAGTTCATCTTGTTTACGAGCTAGTCTTTCTTCTGTTGCCTGACGGTCAGAAGCGCTCATAGTAGCTGCTTTCTGTTGATATTCGGCTACCTCACGTTGGAAGGCCTGGCCTTTACTTTGTAAATCACTCTGTGCCTTTTTTACCTTCGCTTCGAGTTTACTTCTAATGTCTTTATAATATTCGTATTTTTCGGATAAAGTATCAGCGTTTATATAAACGATTTTCTCTCCTTCGTTGGCACCCGCAACGGATGCACTAGAATCAGTTTTAGGTGCAGTTCCGGTGCTTGCATTTTGGTTACAGGAAGCTACGGCCAGGATGGCCACCAATCCTAAAGATACGTTTGATACTGTTTTAAATAGTTTATTCATTCTAATATAGTTTTCAGAAAACAAACCTAAGATAAAAAATCAAATTTTAGAAGTTCTTTGTTATTTCTTAGCAAATTATACGTTAAAAAGTGGAGTATTTACGAATATTTCAGGGCTGTCCATCATTTGAATACGGAGCTATCACAGGTATATTATCTCTTGATTTTTAGGGAAAAAAATCGTATTTTTGAATGTTTAACGATACTCATTTTAAATTAATTTCATGAGCGAAGAAAATAAGAATTCATCAACGTACTCGGCGGATAATATTCAGGTGTTAGAAGGTCTGGAAGCAGTACGTAAGAGACCTTCCATGTACATTGGCGATACAGGTGTTAAAGGTTTGCACCATTTAGTTTATGAGGTGGTTGACAACTCTATTGACGAAGCTGTAGCAGGGTATTGTTCGGATATTGTCGTTACGATTCACAGCGACAATTCAATTTCTGTTAAGGATAACGGACGCGGTATACCGACCGGTATTAACAAGAAAGAGAACAAATCGGCTTTGGAATTGGTGATGACGGTGTTGCATGCTGGCGGTAAATTTGATAAAGATACCTATAAAGTATCTGGTGGTTTGCATGGGGTGGGGGTTTCTTGTGTGAACGCGCTATCTACCCATTTATCTGCTGTAGTGCACCGGGATGGGAAGGTTTTTCAACAAGAATATGAAAAGGGTAAGCCTTTGTATAATGTGAAGGAAATTGGCGAAAGTGATATCACCGGAACCATAGTCACTTTCCGTCCAGATTCCGAAATATTCACGATGACGACCACGTATAACTATGATACGTTGGCAAATCGTTTGCGTGAATTAGCGTTTCTGAATAAGGGTGTACGCTTATCGTTAATAGATGAACGGGAGATCAATGAAGATGGCTCGCGTAAGTCGGATGAGTTTTTTTCGGAAGGTGGTCTACGTGAATTTGTGAAATTCCTGGATGGTACTCGTCAACCGCTTATTCCCGAACCTATTTATGTCGAAGGAATTAAGCAAGGTGTGCCCGTAGAGCTTGCTTTGCAATATAATGATACTTATTCGGAAAATGTGCACTCCTACGTTAACAACATCAACACCATTGAGGGCGGTACACATGTGGCTGGTTTTCGTCGTGGATTGACACGTACGCTAAAGGCGTATGCCGATAAATCCGGCTTGTTGAAAAACCTCAAAGTTGATATTACAGGGGATGACTTCCGTGAAGGATTAACGGCTGTTGTATCGGTTAAAGTTGCCGAACCGCAGTTTGAGGGGCAGACCAAAACTAAATTAGGTAATAACGAGGTGATGGGTGCCGTGGATATTGCTGTGGGGGAGATCTTGGGCATCTACCTGGAAGAAAACCCCAAAGAGGCAAAGACCATTGTACAGAAAGTTATTATTGCCGCTCAAGCGCGCGCAGCAGCACGTAAAGCGCGTGAACTTGTACAGCGAAAAACAGTAATGGGAGGTTCTGGGCTTCCGGGGAAATTAGCGGATTGTTCGGATAGCGATCCGGCAACATGCGAGATTTTCTTTGTCGAGGGAGATTCTGCGGGTGGAACGGCGAAGCAAGGTCGTAACCGTCGTTTTCAGGCCATTATGCCGTTGAGAGGTAAGATTCTGAATGTGGAGAAAGCCATGGAACATAAGATTTATGAAAACGAGGAAATAAAAAATATGTTTACGGCGTTGGGTGTAAGCGTAGGAACGGCAGAAGACTCCAAAGCATTGAACCTAGAAAAATTACGCTATCATAAAATCATTATCATGACGGATGCCGATGTGGATGGTTCGCACATTGCTACGTTGATTTTGACTTTCTATTTCCGTTATATGAAAGAGTTGATAGAGAAGGGTTATGTATATATTGCAACGCCACCGCTTTATCAGGTCAAGAAAGGGAAGGAGTTTGAATACGCATGGAACGAGGATCAACGTTTGGCCGCTATTCAACGTTTGAAAGGTGCAGGAAAGGAGGATTCCGTCCATGTACAGCGTTATAAAGGTCTAGGAGAGATGAATGCCGAGCAGTTATGGCAAACTACCATGGATCCCGACCAACGTACGCTACGTCAGGTGACTATCGAGAATGCTGCGGAGTGTGATCGTATTTTCTCCATGTTAATGGGAGATGAAGTTGCGCCACGGCGAGAATTTATCGAACGAAATGCAAAATATGCGAAGATAGACGTATAACGAAATGATGTTATCAAGACAATCCCGACTTATGATGGTCGGGATTTTTTTTGATTTTTGCGCCCAGTTTTAATAGGAGATTTTTCCGATAACCTCGGATCGTTTCTGGGCTCAGAAGGCTTTGCTGAATGTCGGCTTAACATTTAAGTTTTAGCGAAGAAAAACCGTATCAAAAAAAGCCCCGATTGATTTCCAATCGGGGCTTTGAAGTATACAGATAACCTAAAATTATTTAGATTTCTTTTCGTCACCTTCCATTTGCTGTTTCAATTGTGCAAGAACATCTAAGTCACCTAATGTAGATTTCTCAACAGAGTCTTTTACTTTTTTCACAGCTGAATTAGCGGCTTTCGCTTCTTTTTTGCGATTATTGAATTCTTCAATACGAGCTTCTGCTTTTTGGTCTTCCCAGATACGAGAGTGGGATATCACTAAGCGTTTGTTCTCTTTGTTAAATTCAATAATTTTGAATTCCGCAACTTCGTCTACTTTCAATGGGTTACCGTCTTCTTTGATAGAGTGTTTGTTAGGGCAGAAGCCTTCAACACCATATTGTAATGCAACGATATCACCTTTGTCGCCAACTTTGATTACAGTACCTTCGTGAACAGAACCTTCTGTAAAGATGGTTTCAAATGTGTCCCAAGGGTTTTCTTCCAATTGTTTGTGTCCCAGAGAAAGTTTACGGTTTTCTTCATCAAGTTCCAAAACAACAACCTCTAATGTTTCACCTACTTTAGTGAATTCGTTAGGGTGGTTGATTTTCTTAGACCAAGAAAGGTCAGAGATATGGATTAAACCATCGATACCATCTTCTAGCTCTACAAACACACCAAAGTTGGTCATGTTTTTAACAACTGCAGATTGTTTAGATCCGATTGGGTAACGCTCTGTGATATTTTTCCAAGGATCAGGTGTCAATTGTTTGATACCTAAGCTCATTTTACGCTCTTCACGGTCTAATGTTAAGATTTCCGCTTCGATTTCATCTCCTACTTTCAAGAATTCTTGTGGAGAACGTAAGTTTTGAGACCAAGACATTTCCGATACGTGAATTAAGCCTTCTACACCAGGGATAATTTCAAGGAATGCACCGTAGTCTGCTACGGTAACAATTTTTCCTTTTACTTTAGAACCTATTGCTAGTTCCGTATCTAAAGACTCCCAAGGGTGCTCTGATAGTTGTTTAAGACCTAAAGCGATACGTTTTTTCTCATCGTCAAAATCTAATACAACCACGTTGATTGTTTGGTCTAAAGCCAATACTTCTTTCGGATGCTCAATACGGCCCCAAGAAATATCTGTAATGTGAAGCAAACCATCAACACCACCTAGATCGATGAATACACCGAAATCTGTAATGTTTTTAACAGTACCTTCCAATACTTGTCCTTTTTCTAATTTAGCAACGATTTCAGATTTTTGGTTTTCTAAGTCGTCCTCAATTAATACTTTGTGTGATACAACAACGTTTTTAAACTCATGATTGATTTTAACCACTTTAAATTCCATAGTTTTACCTACGTATACGTCGTAATCACGGATAGGTTTGATGTCGATTTGTGAACCAGGTAAGAAAGCTTCTACACCCTTGATATCTACAATTAAACCACCTTTTGTACGAGATTTAACGAAACCATCGATAATGGCATCGTTTTCCAATGCCTCGTTGATAGCTTCCCAAGATTTTTGTGTTTTAGCACGTTTGCGTGATAATACAAGCTGACCGTTTGCATCCTCTTGAGATTCTACAAACACATCTACTTTATCACCAACTTTCAAGTCAGGTAAGTCGCGGAACTCCGATGATGCTACAAGGCCGTCTGATTTGAAACCTACGTTCAATACAACATCTTTGTTGTTGATCGAAACCACAGTACCTTCAATAATTTCACCTTGGTTGATTTGATTGAATGTTCCAGCGTATTGCTCTTCTAATTTAGCACGCTCTGTGTCGCTGTAGTTACCGAACGCTTTTTCATCTAAATCCCAGTCAAAGTCACCTTCTGGTGTACTCCAAGTGGTAGATTTGATGTCTTCGATTAATTTTGAATCTGCTTCAGACTCGATTTGTTCAGTGTCTTTCACTACTTTAGTGTCAGCACCTTGTAGCTCTGCGTTTTTCGCCGCTAACTCTTTTTCTGCTTCTTGTTTTTTTGCC
>PJTZ01000378.1_pt1 | contig 11296 bp, 8 predicted proteins | sample 1512131 | NCBI WGS metagenome assembly PJTZ01 (sample SAMN08177679, study PRJNA422409) | Soil metagenome, whole genome shotgun sequencing project. | reverse complement strand
GCCCCCGAGGTCGCTCCCTCAATAAACCTTGTCTTGAATCAAGCGCAGCAAATACTGGCCATAACCATTCTTGGCCAACGGTGCAGCCAGCTTTTCCAATTGCTGGGCGTCAACCCAGCCCTGGCGGTACGCCACTTCCTCAGGGCACGCTACTTTCAAACCCTGACGGCGTTCAATGGTCGCGATATAGCCACTGGCCTCCAGCAGCGAATCATGGGTGCCGGTGTCCAGCCAGGCGTAACCACGCCCCATGATCTCCACCGACAAACGCCCCTGCTCCAGATAGAAGCGGTTCAGGTCGGTAATTTCCAGTTCACCACGTGGCGACGGCTTGATGCCCTTGGCAATCTCAACCACGTCCTTGTCGTAGAAATACAACCCGGTGACCGCGTAATTGGACTTGGGCTTGGCCGGTTTCTCTTCCAGGCTAATCGCTTTGCCCTGTACATCGAACTCCACAACGCCATAACGCTCGGGGTCTTGAACATGATAGGCGAATACACTCGCCCCTTCGCTACGCTCCATGGCATTGCCCAGCAGCGCCTGGAAATCATGGCCGTAATAGATGTTGTCGCCCAGCACCAATGCGGACAAATCATTGCCGATGAAGCTTTCACCGATCAGAAACGCCTGCGCCAGGCCGTCTGGCGAGGCTTGCACGGCGTAGGTGAGGTTGATGCCCCACTGATGACCATCACCCAGCAGTTGCTCGAAGCGCGGGGTGTCTTGCGGTGTGGAAATGATCAGGATGTCCTGGATGCCCGCCAGCATCAGCGTGGTCAGCGGGTAGTAGATCATCGGTTTGTCGTACACCGGCAATAGCTGCTTGGAGATTGCCAGTGTCGCGGGGTGCAGTCGGGTACCCGACCCGCCTGCCAGGATGATGCCTTTACGCTTCATGATGGTCATTTCTCGTGTATTTCCGTGAGCATGCGAGCCACCCCTACACGCCAGTCTGGCAAGTTAAGGGAAAAGGCTTCCTGCAGTTTATGGGTATCCAGACGCGAGTTGGCCGGCCGCTTGGCCGGGGTCGGATAGGCATCGGTGGTCAACGGCTTGACCTGCTCGGCATGGGCTTTCAACTGCACACCTTGGGCGGCGGCCTGCTCGAGTACATAACGTGCATAGCCGCACCAAGTGGTTTCGCCGCCTGCCGCCAGGTGGTACAAGCCAACCAGGGCCGGGTTGGCGCGGGTGGCGGCAATAGCATGCGCGGTGATGTCGGCGATCAGCTCAGCACCGGTAGGCGCACCGTACTGATCGTCGATCACCCCCAGGCTGTCACGCTCCGCAGCCAGCCGCAGCATGGTCTTGGCGAAATTATTGCCACGTGCCGCATAGACCCAGCAGGTACGGAAGACCAGGTACTGGCAGCCGGCTGCCTGGATGGCTTGCTCACCGGCCAGCTTGCTTTCGCCATAGGTGTTCAGCGGGCCGGTCTCATCGTCTTCCCGCCACGGACGGTTACCCCCACCAGGGAACACGTAGTCGGTGGAGTAATGCACCAGCAACGCGCCGCACTCGGCAGCAGCGCGAGCCAGCACACCAACGGCTTCGGCGTTCACCTTGAACGCTTGTTCGCGTTCGCTTTCAGCCTTGTCCACGGCGGTGTAGGCGGCAGCATTGACGATTACATCAGGGGCGAAGCTGCGCACGGTTTCGGCCAGACCAGAAAGGTTCGTCAGGTCACCACAATGGGCCTGGCTGCGCGAGCTCAGCGCCAGCACCTGACCAAGCGGCGCCAGGCTACGCTGCAGCTCCCAGCCTACCTGACCATCTTTGCCCAGTAGCAGAACCCTCATGCCGAGCGCCCTGCGTAGTTCTTCTCTACCCAATCGCGGTAGCTGCCAGATTGTACGTTCTGCACCCATTCCTGGTTGTCGAGATACCAGGCCACGGTCTTGCGAATGCCGGTTTCAAAGGTTTCGGCTGGCTTCCAGCCCAACTCGCGCTCCAGTTTACGCGCGTCAATCGCGTAGCGGCGATCGTGGCCGGGGCGGTCAGTGACGTAGGTGATCTGCTCGGCGTAGGGTTTGCCATCGTCACGCGGACGCAATTCGTCCAGCAACGCGCACACGCGGTTGACGATTTCCAGGTTGGGCTTCTCGTTCCAGCCGCCCACGTTGTAAACCTCACCGGTTTTGCCGGCTTCCAGCACCCGCCGGATGGCGCTGCAGTGATCTTTCACATACAGCCAGTCGCGGATCTGCTGGCCATCGCCGTACACCGGCAGCGGCTTGCCGGCCAGAGCGTTGACGATCATCAGCGGGATGAGCTTTTCCGGGAAGTGGTAAGGGCCGTAGTTGTTCGAGCAGTTGGTGGTCAGCACCGGCAGCCCGTAGGTGTGGTGGTAGGAGCGCACCAGGTGGTCGCTGGCAGCCTTGCTGGCCGAGTATGGGCTGTTGGGCTGGTACTGGTGGGTTTCGGTGAACGCAGGCTCGTCGGCGGCCAGCGAACCGTACACTTCGTCGGTGGATACGTGCAGGAAACGGAACGCCTGGCGTGCCGGCTCAGCCAGGCCACCCCAGTAGGCGCGTACGGCTTCCAGCAGGCGGAAGGTGCCGACGATGTTGGTTTCGATGAAGTCTTCCGGGCCGTGGATCGAGCGATCGACGTGGGACTCGGCGGCGAAGTTGACGATGGCGCGTGGTTGGTGCTCCTTGAGCAGACGTGCGACCAGCTCAGCGTCGCCGATGTCGCCGTGCACGAAGATGTGGCGCTGGTCGCCTTGCAGGCTGCTCAGGGTTTGCAGGTTGCCTGCGTAGGTGAGTTTGTCGAGGTTGACCACGGGCTCGTCAGAGCCGGCCAGCCAGTCCAGGACGAAGTTGGCGCCGATGAAACCTGCGCCGCCTGTTACCAAAATAGTCATAAGCTTGCTTCCGCTTTCATGGACTTCTTGTCCGGCCTCTGGATTTCAGCCGCGTGCCAGGTCGACCAAGCGGCGAAAAATTTGTCATCGTGAAAAACAATCAGGATGGCAAGCGCCTATCCCGCTCAGTCAAAACATTCCAAGTCTTCCAGCGCTTTACCGAGGCGGTCTTTATCTGACAACTGTGGCTGTTCGATGGGCCATTGAATGCCGACTGTCGGGTCATCCCAAGCCAGGCAACGTTCAAACTGAGGAGCGTAGTAGGCAGTTGTCTTGTACAAGAATTCCGCCTGTTCGGACAATACGAAGAACCCGTGGGCGAAGCCTTCGGGCACCCAGAGCTGGTGTTTGTTTTGCGCCGAGAGCCGGGCGCCGACCCAGTGGCCGAAGGTGCGGGATGAACGGCGCATATCTACTGCGACATCGAACACTTCGCCTGCCACCACCCTGACCAGTTTTCCTTGAGGCTGGTGGAGCTGGTAGTGCATGCCGCGAAGGACGTTCTGACGCGAGCTGGAGTGGTTGTCCTGTACGAAATTTACGGAGCGCCCAATGGCGGCCTCGAAAGCGGCGTGGTTGAAGCTTTCGAAGAAGAATCCGCGGTCATCACCAAAGACCTTTGGTTCGAGCAACATGACTTCGGGTATTGCAAGGGGTGTTACTTTCATTGGATTGCCTTGAAAGGTAAAGCACGCGGGCTGGAATTCATGATGCGCCGCGCGATGTTGGGAACGGACGTAAGTGATACACCAGGGAGCCCTATCCCGGCGGATGCAGGCTTGCCCTCATGCTGCAGCTAGAGCTCAGGCATCCATCCACGCGCGGGAGCGCAGCATAGAGGCCTGAATGATTGCCCACGGATCTCTGCCCCTTGAGACCAAGCCTTACACCTCATTAGAATCAGGGCTCCAGTCGTCGCTGCTGGTAAATCCAGTCGACAATCTCACCTTCCGGCGTATAGCCGCTCACAGTTTCGCGCAGTAGCTGCCGCACCCGGTTGACATCATCCACCTCCACTGCTGCCAATAGCTGACGCAAGGTGTCCTTCAGGGTATCCCACGCGAGGAAGTCTTCACTGGCACTCATGATCATCGGGTGGCGGGTGGCAATGACGTTATCGCCAATCAGCAATTCCTCATACAGCTTTTCCCCTGGCCGAAGCCCGGTGAACTGGATGGCAATATCCCCCATCGGATTACGCTCGGAACGTACACTGAAGCCTGATAAGTGAATCATCTTCTCGGCCAGCTCCACAATTTTGACTGGCTCACCCATGTCGAGCACGAACACGTCGCCGCCCTTGCCCATGGAGCCGGCCTGAATCACCAACTGGGCTGCTTCCGGAATGGTCATGAAATAGCGGGTGATCTTCGGGTGGGTAACTGTCAGCGGGCCACCGGCCTTAATCTGTTTGTGGAACAGAGGAATCACCGATCCCGAGGAGCCCAGCACGTTACCAAAGCGGACCATGGTGAAGCGGGTTTTATTCACCTGCGAAACCTTGCCGCTGTCGCCAAACAATACAGGCGCCACTTCGCGACTCAAGGCCTGCAGGGTCATTTCGGCGAGGCGCTTGGTACTGCCCATGACGTTGGTGGGGCGCACGGCCTTGTCAGTAGAAATAAGCACGAAGTTTGCAACGCCAGCCTGCAGCGCAGCCTGGGCGGTGTGCAGGGTGCCAATAACATTGTTCAACAAGCCTTCTGCGATATTGTGCTCAACCATCGGAACGTGCTTATAGGCCGCAGCGTGATACACAGTGTCGACTCGCCAGGCTTTCATGATATCAAGCAACTGCGATTGGTTGCGTACTGACCCCAGCATAGGTACCAGCCGTACCGACAACGACTCGCGTGAAATGCGTTGCTCCAGCTCGGAGAGAATGCTGTATAGATTGAATTCGCTGTGATCGAACAGCAGCAGGGTTTTTGGCGCCTGGCCTAGTATTTGCCGACACAATTCCGAACCAATCGAACCGCCGGCGCCAGTTACCAACACGGTCTGCGCGACGATGCAGCGCTCCAGCAGATCGGCCTGGGCTGGCACCGCATCGCGGCCCAAGAGATCGGCGATGTCAACCTCCTGAATATCGTCCACCTTGACCTTACCGCTAGCCAAGTCCATGAAGCTGGGGATACTGCGCACATGCAGTGGATAGCCTTCAAGGAAATTGAGAATTTCACGGCGACGGGTGCGAGTACAAGACGGTATGGCAAGCAGGATTTCCTGGGCGCCAGTTACGTTGATCATGTCTTGCAGCTGCTCGGGACGATAAACCTGCAGGCCGGCAATCACCCGGTCGGTAATGCTGGGGTCATCATCAATGAACGCTACGGGGCGTAGTGCCTTATCGGCGCGCAAGGCGGCAACCAATTGGTTACCAGCCCCTCCAGCGCCATAGATGGCCACGCGGGGCAAGCCGTCGCTACGGTTGGTACTGGTAAACGGTACGTGCTGCACGGCAGCGGCAAGCCAGTCTCCCAGGAAGTACTGACGCATGGCCAGGCGCAGGCCACCAATCATGATTAGGCTCAACCACCAGTAGTTGAAGGTGATTGAGCGTGGCACCACATGCTGATGGTCACCGGCCCAGTAGATGATAAACCCAAGAATAAGCGCCGAGAGGGTGACAGCCTTGGTAATGGCAATGAGCGCATCGGTGCCGAAATAGCGCATGACCGCACGGTAGAGGCCGAAACGGATGAATAGCGGAATGCCTACCATCGGCGCAGTGAGGAACAGCCAGCCATGGTCGAGGAAAGGGTTGACTAAATCATCGATCCCCAGACGCACGACAAACGCCATCCAGAGCGCTGCCCAGATCAGGACGATATCGGTCAATACCTGCAGCAACCGTTTATGCCTACGAGGTAGAGCAAGCAGTTTAGCGCGCACCTTTTCCATTGCTCCTCTTAAACGATTTCCAGAAATGCCCTGACATCGAGTGGCTCCCGTGCCCTTCGTTTCACTCTTCAATTTCGCCCGCACGAAAATGCACAGCCAACAAAACCAGCGGGGAATAGGCCAGAACCACGCCCAAGAAGCCATCCAGGCCCAGTCGGTTAACGCAGAAAGCGATCGGCAACAACCAGCACAGGTTCAGTACGGCAACTGCCAAAGTCACCGGCAAGTGCATGCCGAACTTCCTCGAGGCGAACTGGTAAGCATGGCTGCGGTGCGCCTCGTAAACCCTGTCACCACGCAGCAGGCGGCGCACCAACGTGTAAGTCGCATCGACGATGAACACGCCGAGCAGGATCAGCCAGCACCAGAACATGTCGGGCGATATCCAGGCCGCCTGCAACGACATCCCGCCAAGCACAATGCCGAGGAAGCCGCTGCCCGCATCACCCATGAAAATCTTGGCAGGGGGAAAGTTCCAGAACAGAAACCCTGCCACTGCTGCGGCCAACAGCAGGGGTAACACGGCATGGCTGAGCATGCCTGACAATGAGTATAGCGACGCAGCCCCCAGGCACACAGTGATGGCTTCGACACTGGCAATGCCATCGATACCGTCCATGAAGTTGTACAGGTTCAACAACCACACCAAGTACACCGCAGCGAGCACGCCCCCCAGCCAACCCAGGTCGACTTGCCAACCAAGCAACGTCAGTGGTGGCATCCCCCCCATCCAGATCAGCATCCAGGCGGCAGCGATGAAGTGCCCCAGCAGGCGCCAACGAGCCGGAATATGGCCGTGATCATCCATAAAACCGATGATGGCAATCAGCGCCCCACCACCACCCAGGCCTACCAGTGAGTGGTTGTCTATTGTCCCGGCCAGCATCGTGCCAACGATGGCCAACAGGAACGTCACCACAATGGCAACGCCGCCTCCACGCGGCGTGGGCACAGTGTGCGAACTGCGGGCGTTAGGCACGTCGATGACACTGCGCGCCAGCGCATAGCGGCGCAAGCCGGCGGTCATCAGCAAGGACAGCAGCAATACAGCAGGTAAAGCCCACAAAAGCATCATCGGTTGTTAATTTCCTTTCTAGTGCCTGGCCGCAGCCAGTGAAGCCGCATTCACTTGTGCCAGAGTTGCTTGACGAGCAATACCCTGCTTTTGTCCGATTACACCCGCAACCCGCCGTGCGGTCACCCCTGACCATACACTGTACATGCAGACCAGCAGTCTGGCGGTGGAACGGCACTCGCCATGTCGATTATTACTACCGAACAGATTGCATGACAACAGAAGGTACGCACGCAACTTATGGATATTTCTGACAAAATGGTCTGGCCCATCCAGCCAATAAGTTAGAGCAGGCCGATTCCACCGTGACTGTAATACGTTAGGCATCATGCTTCTGCGACCGGCTGAAACTGGCTCCCGCTTGGAGCAGGGCTATTTCCGCGCTGATCGGGGGCTGCCACCCCAATAACGATCGAGATTTCGTCGAATCAACCTGAAGAGAACCGCACAGTTGGGTATAGAGATTTTTCTTTCCCAGCAACTGGGCGCCCAATGCCATCAAACCAGTTGGGACGGGAAGTAAAAGCACATTTCGCCCCATCCCTCGACCCAGTAGTTTGAGCATCTGTGGTAACGAGACATCTTCATCATCGCTAACATGAAACGTTTCACCTGCAGCCGCAGGATGGCGAACGCATAAGGTTATAAAATCGACCAAATTTTCCAGGGCGACCATACTACGCTGATTCATCACACTGCCAAATGGCAGCGGCACACCAAGTGCTACCAACTTTAACAGCCGGGCAAAGTTACCTGGAGCGTGCGCGGCGTAAACCAGCGGAGGACGAACAATCACCAACTCGACGCCACTTGATTTCGACAAGGCTTTCAATGCCTCCTCGGCTTCGTATTTCGAATGGGCATAGTCGGCGTGGGGCGCAGGCGGCATGGTTTCCGTAAACGGCTTACCCTCCGTGCTGCCGCCCACCACGCCAATCGAGCTGATGAACACGAAGCGTTTCAAGCCACAATCGATAGCTTGCTGGAACAAGGCCAGCGCGCCTTCCACGTTAACCCGGCGAAACTCTTCGCGTGGATCTCTCGACTGTTCATTCAGCACATGAGCGCGAGCAGCCAGATGAACGACCACGCTCACGCCTGCGAGTGCTTGAGACCAGTCGGTATGCCCGTCAATATCACCTACCGCGACCAGCGAACAAGCGCCATAGGGTTGTGAAGGCAGCGTACGAACCGCACCAATGACTTCAATGTGGTCCGCAGTCTCAAGACGCTTGCAAAGTGCCTTACCTACAAAGCCCCCGGCACCGGTAACTAACACCTTCATATCACTGCCCCACGAATTGATGAAATTGAATAGCGAAACCAGTAACCTTTCGCTGGCGTGAAAGTTTCCGCTACCTGGCAATCACTGATGGCCATCAACGCCCCATGAATCTAATGCTGACGGGGTCGTCCGGCATGAATTCCATGGGGCGTTAAAGGCGCTTTCAAAGACGAGGGTTGCAGGGGCGGTCAACATTTGCCCCTTTATCGAACATAGGCAAGTGCGTATGGCCGCCAACTCAGCCGACCCTGCCCTGGGGGGCAATTCCCATTTCAGCGAGCATGACCGCGTTCACTGAGTGAACATCATAACGCTGCTCTGCAATTTCCCTGGACCGCCGCCCCATACGCATAGCCAGATCGGGCTCTACCACGAACCGCTCCATCGCCTCGACCAATTGCTCCACGTTCTTCACCGCGACCAACATACCATTGTCCTCCGGCACCACCGTTTCACGGCAACCCGGTGCATCGGTGGTTATGATCGGTCGCCCCATCGCCATGGCTTCGAGCACCGTCCGCGGGGTGCCTTCCCGATAAGAAGGCAGAACGTAGACACTGCAGGTCTCGATCGCCGGACGAACATCGCTCATGCGCCCCAAATACTGCAAGGTACCCTCAGCAATCCAGCGGTCCAGTTCACGCTGAGTAATGGCATCAGGGTTATCGTCAATCCAACCGACCAGAGCAAAACTGGCCTGTGGATGGAGCTGGCGCATACACTGCGCGGCAGCGGCGTATTCACGCACGCCCTTGTCACCCAACAGCCGAGCGATCAACAGAAAGCGTGGCAACTCTGGCAGGGGCACCACAGCAAACGAAGACACGTCTACGCCAGAGCCATTGACCACGCAAGATGGCACACGTTCCGGGAGAAGATTCAACGAGCGAAACAACGCTTCATCGTCCGGGTTCTGAAAAAACACTTTATGCGTACAACGCAAGGCTGCGCTGTAAAGACGTTGCACTACCCTGCGTACGAAACCTCGCTTGCCCTCCTGCTCCGGCTGCTGGAAGGCGTAGCCCAACCCGGGGATCAACGCAAAGCGCCGAGGTACCCTTGCGAGCCAACCCGCTATCGAGCCATACACGACGGGTTTAACTGTATACGCCATCAGATAGGTCGGCCGAATTTGGCGCATGAGGCGCCAGAGCTGCAAAAGCGAGCGAACATCCGCCACAGGGTTCAAGCCCACACGTTGCAGATCGATGTCGTGCACAATGATGCCCTTGGCCTCGAACGCTGCCCGCACCTGGCTGTCGGCATCCAAGTCGGGTGAAGCCACATGCACCTGTATCCCTCTGGCAAGCACCGCTTCGAGCAGTGCGCCACGCAAGTTCAGCAGCGAGTCTGGATGACTCGAGATCATAAGAAATTTTTGCATTCTATTGCTCTGAATACCACGCCTGGAACATGAGGACGTTCCACAGATGATGCTGCCAGTTACGTCGACCACTTAAATGATCGTTCCACATCCGAGTAATCGGTTCAGGATGGAAAATACCTTCTTGCCGCAATCGAGAGGGATCGAGCTGCGCCTGCGCCCACTCGCGCAGAGGGCCTCTCAGCCAGCTGTCGAGAGGCAGTGAAAACCCCTGTTTGGGACGCTCAATCAGCTCCCGAGGCACATGCCGGTAGAGCACCTCGCGCAACACGCGCTTACCCTGTCCCTCATGGATCTTGTGGTCAAGCGGCAGGGTCCAAGCTAGCTCAACCACCCGTGGATCAAGCATCGGCACCCGGCTTTCCAGGCTCACGGCCATAGCAGCACGATCAACTTTGACCAGAATGTCATCGGTCATGTATGTCTGGGCATCCATCGCCATCATCGTATGCGCAAAATGGTCGGAGTTAGGCCAATGCGCGCTGGCACTAAGCAACGTCTCAGGCTCCACGGCATTGATAATCACGCTGGAGGGGTCCTGCCAATGACTCGTCAAGGTGCGGAAGAACTCGCGCTGATCTGCCAAACCAAGCAGACCTGCCAGCTTATGCGCCTTGTCGCCCGGCGTAGAAATCTGCAAGCTCGATGGAATAACCGGCTTGAGAGCCCCGTAAACTTGGTCCCACTGTGCAGACGATAACGAACGCAAGGCCATTGAAGCACCTTTGCGGGCGAATGCCGGCAGCCGCGACAGCCTGCTCCAGACCTTGTTACCCATCAGGTAACGGTTGTAACCACCGAACAGTTCGTCACCGCCATCACCGCTCAAAACAACCTTGACATGCGCACTTGCCAACTGGCTGACCAAAAAAGTCGGAATTTGTGAGCTGTCGCTGAACGGTTCGCAGTAGATAGAGGCCAGTCGCGGAATAACCGCCTGAGCATCATTGGGCGTCACATACAGTTCGGTGTGATCAGTACCCAAATGATGCGCAACCTCCTTAGCGAATGCAGCCTCGTTGTAGGCAGACTCACCAAATCCAATCGTGAAGGTACGCACCGGCTGGCGACTCTGCGCCTGCATCAGGGCGACAATGGTACTGCTGTCTACCCCGCCGCTAAGAAACGCCCCCAAAGGAACGTCAGACAGCATTTGCTCCCCTACCGTGGCCGACAATTGATGCTCAAGCAGGTCGGCGGCTTCTGTAAATGAACCTTGGAACGGGCTGCGCAGCCCCTTCTCAACCACCTCGTTGAGCGACCAGTATGCAGCGGACTGGGCATGGCGAGCGGCGTCGGGTTGAGCAAGTGGAAACTTGATCCAGTGACCAGCGCGCAGTTTATGGATGCCCTTATAGATACTGTACGGTGCTGGAATGCAGTTGTGCCGCAGCAGCAACGCCAGTGCATCCCGATCGATCTCCTTCGTCGCAGCTGGGTGGCATTTCAGGGCTTTCAGTTCGGAACCAAACAGCAGGCTGTTTCCCTGCCATCCGTAATACAAAGGCTTTTCGCCAAACCTGTCACGCGCAAGGCTAAGCGTCTGCTCCAGTCGGTCCCAAAGCGCAATCGCGAACATGCCAACTGCTAGCTGCAGCGTCTTTTCAAGCCCCCACGCAGCGATACCTGCAAGGAGCGTCTCTGTGTCAGAGTGCCCCCGCCATGTAGGAGCCGCCCCTTGCGCCTCAAGCTTGGTACGTAACTCAAGATGGTTATAGACTTCGCCGTTATAGACCATGATGAACCGGTTACAAGCCGATGCCATGGGCTGATGGCCGG
>PJTZ01000376.1_pt1 | contig 11352 bp, 9 predicted proteins | sample 1512131 | NCBI WGS metagenome assembly PJTZ01 (sample SAMN08177679, study PRJNA422409) | Soil metagenome, whole genome shotgun sequencing project. | reverse complement strand
CGGAGATTTGAGGTTTGTAGAAATCCATTCTTAGCACGGTACATTCTTCTCAAATGTCCGAAGCGACGAGGTTTTGGTTCTTTTTACGGGAAAAAGAACACACTAAACTAACCATTTCTTTTCTAGTACCTCTTTTGCGTGATAAGTCAGTATTGAAGTTGCGCCAGCGCGACGGAAACTCATCAATGTTTCCATGATAGCACGCTCTTCGTCCAACCATCCATTGCGAGTAGCGGCTTTCAGCATGGCATACTCACCCGAAACATTGTAGGCCGCGATAGGTAAGTCAAAATTATCGTGTAATAATTTGATGATATCCAAATAAGGAAGCCCGGGTTTAACCATCAGGAAGTCCGCACCTTCTTCTGCGTCTAATTGCGCCTCAATAAGAGCTTCCCGTGAATTTGCAGGATTCATTTGATAAGTCTTTTTGTCCCCTGCCTTTGGTGCCGAATTAAGGGCATCCCGAAAAGGGCCATAAAAAGCCGAAGCATATTTTGCAGTATACGACATCAGTGAAACATGTGAAAATCCACTTTCATCAAGCACCCGGCGGATATAGCCAATGCGCCCGTCCATCATATCCGAAGGAGCAATGATGTCGGCACCTGCTTCTGCATGTGCAAGCGCCATCTTCCCTAATATATCTAAGGTTTCATCGTTTAGGATAATACCATTTTCCACAATTCCATCGTGTCCGTCCGAGCTGTAAGGATCCATGGCTACATCCGTTACTACACAGGCTTCAGGAAAGTTTTTCTTAACTTCTTCGATAGCTCTCAAATAGAGATTGTCTTTTTTATAGCTTACAGTAGCATATTTATCTTTAAATGAGTCTTCAATATTGGGGAAAAGGTCGAATGCATATAACCCAAGCTTCATACAGCTTTCTACCTCGCGCAACAGATTGTCAATAGAATGCCGATAGATTCCGGGCATGGAAGAAACCTCGGTTTTCTGATTTTGCCCCTCTATAACGAACAGTGGAAAAATAAGGTTGGCGGGTGTTAGATGATGCTCTTGGATCATATCCCGGATAACGGCAGATTTTCTATTTCTTCTTGGACGATGCAACATTCTTTGTTATTTAGTATTTAATATTATCTTTATTAACCATCAGTCATTTACTACTCATAGTCCAGGCCAAAGATTGCTTCTGACAGTCCTATTTCATCGGGTGTGAACGGAAGCGTGTAGTTTAGCCCCATAGCGTCTATCGCTTTCGCAGTAGAATGCCCGATACAAATAATTTTTTGACCAGGGTCGATTAGATTTTCTTGAAAATACGCCTCTACATTACTGGGACTTGTGAAAATTAGCACTTCTGCGTTAGTTTTATCTACATTCTCCTGTATCACCGTTTCATAGAAAGGCATATCAATAACTTTCGTATTTGACGTAAGCGCGTTTTGGATAGACATTAAAGAATCTTTTGCTCTAGGAATGAAGACTGTTTGGCCATCGACAAGTTTAGCAAATTCTTTCGCAATGTCTTCCGTCTTGATGCCTAAGTTATCTCCCGAAAAGTCGGCTACGCGGCCATATTTGCGTAATGCATCTTCAGAACCTCTACCGAGTACGGCGAGTTTTGTCTTTTTTAAAATCCAGGGGTCTAATTTGAAGAAATGCTCAATAGCATTTTTGCTATTAAAGAAAATCCAATCCGCACGTTTTAAAATAAAAGAATCCAGTTTATTGATAGTTGGATATATTCTAATGAGAGAACGTGCATCAACCTGAATGTTGTGCTTTGCCAAATAGCGACCTAAGTAGGAGTTTTCGTCTAAGTCACGTGTAATGAAAACGCTGCTAGGCAGCTTTCTTTCTTTTTGGAATTTGGCGAAAATTCGATCAGGCATATCGTCTGTATTTTCAGCACGTGTATATAGGCGATTTGGAAAATCTTCATTGTCTTCGGCAATGGAGGTCCAGGCTTCGTACTGACCATCTTCGGTTTCTCGACAAAAACAGCCTAAAGGAGCGTGACAGCCCGCGTCGAACAAATTCAGTACTTTTCGTTCTACTCCAATAACGTTCGCAACTTTTTTATCATGTATTTTCTGTAGAAGATCAAACAGCTCTTTGTCGACTTCACGAATCTGCACAGCTAACACACCTTGAGCAGGAGCAGGGATGACCTCGATGGGCGGTATTTCTTCAATATGGAAGTCTGTTAAATCCATTTCAATGCGGGCAATGCCGGCTTTTGCCAATACGATAGCGTCATATTTTTCATCACGCAGTTTCTGAATACGTGTTTGCAGATTACCTCGGAGATCGATAAACTCTAGATCCGGACGTAAAGATAATAATTGAGCCTTACGCCGATTGGACGAGGTACCGACAGATGCATTATGTTTTAAAGACAACCTTTTTTTAATATCAACACAGTCCTTGTGGACAATAATAAGTTCCGATGGATCTTCCCGCTCAGATACTGCCGCAATGATTAGACCAGGAGGATTGACGGTCGGTAGGTCTTTATGAGAGTGAACAGCCAAATCTATTTGCCCCATAAATAACTCTTCTTCTAGCTCTTTAGTGAAAAATCCTTTTCCCTCGAGTTTATCCAACCGTAAATGTTGAACGATATCTCCTTGGGTTTTGATAATTTTCAATTCGGATTCTATGCCAATCTCAGCCAACCTTGCTTTGATAAACTCGGCCTGCCATAATGCCAGTTGACTACCCCTGGTTCCGATAATAAGTTTTCTATTCACTGTCTACTGCTGCTTAAATGGTGTGCTAATGCGTACAAAAATAACCAAATAGCTATACAATCCCGACTCTCTTTGTCAGAATTATGGTATATTTTCTGTACGGAAGACGATTAGTTGATTTCTGTTTGGGAATTTTTAACCAAGATCTCTTTAGCCATCACCATAGGTACTTTGATGTACTTTTTTTCCATGTAGCTGATAACTTTTTCTAATACCTCACGCGCTTGAGGATCGAGGTTTTGAAGGTCCTGTGCAAAAACTTCGTTCAAGGCAAAGGATCGAATTTCTTTGATTTTTTCAGGTACTTCGCGCATAGCCACTTCGACACGACGTTGCTTAACGATTGGTAAAAACTCTTGTATATTTTGTTGGATGATAGCATCGGCATTTTCCAACTCTGCATAACGATCTTGTTTGTTTTTTTCTGCAATCGCCTGTAAGCTACTGACTTCGATGTAATGTATAGGAAACTGTGCCACTACTTCAGCATCGATATCATTAGGAATGGCTAAATCAACGACCACTTTTTTGTCTGTTTCTCCGTTCAGGAGCGAATTATAAAGGTTTATATCAATGATTGCCTCAGGCGAGCCTGTGCATACAATCATCACATCAAATCCTTTTTTATAATGAGACAATTCGGATAATGAATAGGCTTCCGCATTTAATTCCCGAGCTAATTTCTGTGCATTTTTCAATGTACGATTGAAAATGACAAAATTCGAGTGTTGATGTTTTTTTAGATATTTAGCTAAGTTTTGATTGGTTTCTCCTGAACCGATAACTAAAATCCGGGGATTAGCCGGCAATTTGGTCTCTTTAAGCTTGCGATAAGCTAATGAAACAACGGAGATTGGATTGCGGGAAATATTCGTATAAGTATATACTTCTTTAGCCGTTTTAACCAAACGATCCATAACCAAACGTAAATAATCGCCTGTGAAACCGGCTGTACGGCATCTTTCGTATGCACGACGTACTTGTGCCAGGATTTCCTTTTCGCCAACAACCAAACTTTCAAGTGAGCAAGACATACGAAAAAGATGGTTCAGTGCATCCATGCCAGAATAGCGTGTAACCTGCCCTAAATAGCATTGCAAACGTTCTGCAGGAACGCAGAAATTCATTTGATGCATAAAATCAGCAACAAACTCATCGCTCAACTCATGTCCGCCACAAAACACAAATTCCACGCGGTTACAAGTTGCGATATAGAAAATCTCAGGAATATCCAACGTGGTTTTCAGGTTCACTAAGCGATCTTCTAACTCTTCGTTGCAGATGACCAAATTCCCCAAGTCTTTTAATTCGACATGCTTGTGGGTAAATGCTATTACTTTTAAATTCTTCAAGGCCTAGATCTTGCTCAATAATTTTATCCCTGCAAATGTAGAGTAAAAGCCATTGTTTTCTGTCAAAAATCTGTCAATACAGTGAATTTAGAATGGTTTTAAATAGCGTTAATTTTTTGTTAAACGGTTGAAATATAATGTTTTGTGTATTTTTCGTTTTATTGATGTGATTAGAATCATAAATTTGGACAGGGATAAGTGACGCAAGTCACAAGTTTTTCCTGACCAATGATAATCCTTTTGTCTGTTTAGCGCCGATTTGGGCGGTGGGAAATAAAATGATCTTTTAATTTGTCTAGCCCAATGTTTTCTTCAGGTTTGTCCAATTCATAACGCCAAACTTTTGTCTCTAAAAGATCATCGTTTTCTTTAGAGCGGATGAGATCAAGTGGTTTTACACGAAACTCCTTACGCAGAGCGGATGTTGCATTATGTGGCAACATACTGTACCTGAGAATTTGTATTTCGAAGTTCGGCCACTTGCCAGCGTTCGAAAAATTTGCAGAATAAAACTGGATGAAATCTCTAGCCAATATCTTCTCTGCAAATACTCCTGTGCGTTTAGTACCGTTAATTTCGTTGGCGACCACCAAGATATCATAGGAAGTATGGTTAATAAAGTAAAATTTGGCAAGACCATCTTTTTCTTCTCCTGCAATACCTATATAGATTCCGCGTTCTATAAAAGGAGTATTGGCAACTACTACTTTTGTTCCTGTATCAAGATCGTCAGCGCGGTGCATATTGCCGTGCACCAATGTAATTTTATTGGCGGGTACAGGGATCTCAAAACCGGAATCATCCGTTACACCTATAATATCGTCGTTCTGAAAGGAAGTAATGTGTCCTTCGATTGGTTCGTCTACAAAACGAACAAAATCTCCAATTTTAAATTTCATTTAATTTTTTCGTTATGGTTTGCTGTCCAAATATATTATTGGATAGCAAACGGTTCAATTATTTGTTTTTGTAGCAGTTGATAGTAAGCCGTGCCGGAAATAAACTTTGCGCCCAAAGAAGCTAAGTGTTCACTGTATATTTGACAATCAATTAGTTCGAAATTAAATGTTTGACAGAGATTAATTAAGGCAAGTTTAGATGCGTTTGATGCGTGTGAAAACATACTCTCGCCACAAAATACCGCACCAATCTGTATGCCGTAAAGCCCACCCACAAGTACCCCATTTTCGTTGTATGTCTCTACACTATGTGCGTAGCCCAATTCATGTAAACGAATATAGGCTTCTTGCATGTCCGCGGTAATCCATGTTCCTTGCTGATCTTTTCGTTTCGTGGTGGCACATCGGTCAATGACTTCCATAAAAGCAGTGTTATGTGCAGTCCGAAAAGGTGAATTTCGTATAAACTGCTGCATACTCCTTGTTATCTTAAGCTCCTTCGGATCGAGTACAAAGCGTTCGTGCGGTGCATACCACAAGATAGGTGTTTCATCAGAAAACCATGGGAAGATTCCATGCTGGTAAGCCAATAATAATCGTTCGGAACTCAAATCTCCCCCAATGGCGAGCAAACCATCATCATCCGCCAGAGAAGGATGAGGAAATATAAGACGACCATCTAAAGAATAGGGCATAAAGAACGTGAAATGAACAGTACATTAATCCGGTTGTCTCGGTTCTTTACTTATTTTTTCAAATAATTTGTCCATGTGTTCGACGTATTCATTCGTGTCGTCCAGAAAAAATTCTAATTCCGGGACGATTCGAGCTTGATTTTTGATTTTTATGCCCAACTTATAACGTATCTCACTTGTTCTGCTTTGGATTTGTTTCAAATCTTCCTTTGCTGTTTTCGTATTTAAGAAACTTAAGTATATACGAGCAATCGCCAAATCCGGCGTAACCCTTACTTTCGTTACTGTTATAAAAGCTCCGGGCGCCCAAGAATTGCCATCTCGTTGGAATAGTGCCGCAAGATCTTCTTGAATGACCCCGGCGAATCGTTGTTGTCTTTTGCTCTCTGTTCCCATATCTACTTCAATTTTTATAAGACTGTCTAAAAAAAATTAACGCTTACTCTTTCTGTTATACTGAGCTTGAGGATACAATGAATAACCATCTTTAAACATGGTTTTAGATCCTTCAATATGTTCAGGATGAAAGAAGAAAAACAATCAATAAGCTTTAGACAGCTACGTGTCTATGACAAAGATACCAATATATTATAAAAAAAGCGTATCACCCTCTCCGTGATACGCTTCAGAACAAAATTAGTTTATAAGTGGTCAGCCGGATTTCTTTTCAAGCTTTAAGACCTTCGTCTATCACATTTTAGTTTGTTAGCTTTGGTAAAATAAAGTGTAAGTATTAACTCACTTGTCTTTATTTTTGTTATTCCATTTCCCCTTTACGCCTACAAACATAGGGATATAAATTATTCACACAAAGATATTTTTTAAAAAAAAGTAAGTGATCACTTTTTAATTGCTACAGTTATTGTTTTAGGAAGTACTAAATAGTCCTTGTGTTTATTGGGGAAGATTCGATAAATTTGTGACAGAAACTAGTAAATAAAACCACAAGGGGCTTCAATAGAAAAGGGATTATTGTACAGAATAAAAATACCGTTGTTGCTCTGATTAAAAACAAAAACTAAATGAAGATTTGGCAGAAGAATATTGATGTGGATTCATTTGTAGAAGCGTTTACCGTAGGCAATGACAGGGAAATGGACTTACATTTAGCTGCAGCGGACGTGTTAGGATCGTTGGCACACACCCAAATGTTAAATAGTATAAACTTGATGAGTGATGAGGATCTAGATGTCGTTCAAAAAGAATTGAAGCAAATCTATCGTGATATCTTAGCCGGAAATTTTGTGATCGAGGATTCGGTGGAAGATGTACATTCCCAAATAGAGATGTTGCTCACACAACGAGTAGGAGAAGCTGGAAAGAAAATCCACTCGGGAAGGTCTCGCAATGACCAGGTTCTGGTCGATCTCAAATTATATTTTCGTTCTGAGATACAACACTTGGTACAACAAACGGATATACTCTTTCATAAACTTATCCAATTGAGTGAACAATATAGACAGGTATTGATTCCTGGTTATACACATTTACAGATTGCGATGCCCTCATCTTTCGGCCTATGGTTTGGAGCATACGCTGAAAGTCTGGTGGATGACTTGGAAGTGTTAAAAGCGGCATGGAAGGTGTGTAATAAAAATCCATTGGGTTCTGCTGCCGGATATGGTTCTTCATTCCCGCTTAACCGCAAATTGACGACTGAATTATTAGGTTTCGATGATTTGAACTATAATGTAGTCTATGCGCAAATGGGGCGAGGAAAAACAGAACGTATTTTAGCGCAGGGAATGAGTGCTATAGCGGCTACGTTAGCCAAGTTTGCGATGGACGTATGTCTGTTCATCAATCAAAATTTTGGCTTTATATCTTTCCCAGCTCATTTGACCACGGGATCTAGTATTATGCCACATAAGAAAAATCCGGATGTGTTTGAATTGATACGGTCGCGCTGTAACAAGATTCAGGCGCTACCAAACGAAATCGCGTTAATGACGACAAACCTGCCGTCGGGCTATCATCGGGATTTACAATTATTGAAAGAAAATCTTTTCCCTGCCTTCCAATCCTTGAGTGACTGTTTGGAAATTACGGCTTTTATGTTGGATCATATTTCGGTAAAAGAGCATATTTTGGATGATCCTAAATATGATTACTTGTTTAGTGTAGAAGTAGTAAACAATGCGGTGTTGCAGGGGGTGCCATTTCGAGAGGCTTATCGCCAGATAGGATCAGATATTGATAACGGAACATTTCAGCCCTCAAAAGAAGTACACCATACCCACGAGGGGAGTATAGGTAACCTTTGCAACGATGAAATTTCACGGATGTTTAATGAAGTGAAAGCTGAGTTCGGCTTTCAGAAAGTGGAGAAAGCTTTAGACTCACTTGTAAAGTAAGCTAACACCATTATTAAACTATCTGCTTTTTTACGGAAAATTTATATATCGTTTCCGATTCGAATACTTGTCCGGGTTCCAATATGACAGATGGAAACTGGGGATGGTTTGGGCTATCTGGGTAATGCTGTGTTTCGAAGCAGAACGCTGATCTCGACGAATATTTACGATCCGATTTGCCGATATCTTCCGATAGGAAATTACCGGTATAGAGATGTACTCCCGGTTCCGTGGTGAACACTTCCAGGCGAATCCCTGAATTCGGCGAATAGGCAGATGCGGCTGCTTCTGAAATCGGTTTTTGATTTACGAATGTATGGTCATAGCCATTGCCGCGTTTTAATTGCACGTCGTCTTTATCGATATCTTGTGATATTTTCTTTGGCGAGCGAAAATCAAATGCGGTTCCATCTACCGATACTTCGCTATCCAATGGTATCTGATTTTCATCAATCGGCAGAAAATGGTCGGAGGGAAGATGTAAGATGTGGCTGAGCACATCGCCTTGCCCTTCACCATCTAAATTGAAATAGGCGTGATTAGTTAGATTGATGACTGTTTTTTTATCTGTCTCCGCTTTGTATTTTATAACAATTTCATTGTCTTCTGTCAATTCATAAGAGACGGTGACTTTTAAATTTCCAGGAAACCCTTCTTCGCCATCTGGTGAGACATAGCAAAAGTCTATTTTCTTTTTGAAGGATATGCGTCGGTCCCATACTTTGGAATGGAGGCCTGTAGGTCCGCCGTGTAAGCAGTTGCTGCCATTATTTTGCTGTAATGTATATTTTTTGCCGTCTAAATGAAAGCATCCATTGGCAATGCGATTTGCAAAACGCCCTACGGTTGCACCATGATATTGTTCGTCAGCCTGTAGATATTCATGGATCGAATTGAATCCCAATACGACGTCCCGAAGATCTCCGGTCTTATCTGGAACTAAAACACTGACAATGCGTGCGCCATAATCTGTAAAGGCTACCTGCATCCCCATGCGATTTCTTAGGATGAACAAATGTGTTTTTTTACCGTCAATTTTGTATTCAAAATCTTGATAGTCCGGCAGTGAGTAGATAATCATGATATATAAGGGTTTACGCCATAAATATACGGAATAAGCTTGATAAGCTCAAACAAAGTAACTATATACTCAATAAACCTTATCTTTGTTACCAAACGTAAACGTATACTTTACATGAATTGGAAACAGTTATTATCTGCGAAACGTTGGGGGTATGAGTACCGCGAAGTGAGTGACCAAATCGATGCGCGTTCGGAATTTCAACGGGATTATGATAGATTGATATTTTCTTCACCTTTTAGAAGATTGCAAAATAAAACACAGGTTTTCCCTTTGCCAGGAGCAGTTTTTGTACACAATAGACTAACTCATAGTTTGGAGGTAGCAAGCGTGGGACGATCGTTGGGACGTCTTTTTTATAATATTATGAAAAAGGAAAACCCAAATATCGATCAAGAATATCCGTTTCTGCAAGAGGTTGGAAACATCGTTTCTGCGGCTTGTTTATCACACGATTTGGGTAATCCTGCCTTTGGACACTCGGGTGAGGCGGCCATTTCGTCCTATTTTACGGAGGGTAAAGGACAAGAATATAAACAGCTTGTCAGTGCTGAAGAATGGGCTGACTTAACACACTTTGAAGGTAATGCCAATGCGTTGCGCATACTAACACATGCTTTCAACGGGAAAGACGAGAAAGGATTTGCTTTGACTTATGCAACGTTGGCGTCTATCGTCAAATACCCTTGCTCTGCCATTGACGGGCATAAGAAAAATAACCATCATCGTAAAAAATATGGTTATTTTGATACGGAAACAGGCGCATTTAGAAAAATTGCTGGAGAGTTGGGATTGAAAGCAGATCCAACAAACCCAGATGGTTATCTACGCCATCCATTGGTATACTTGGTAGAAGCTGCTGATGATATATGCTATAATATTATAGACTTGGAAGATGCCCATCATCTAAAAATACTTTCTTATGCGGAAGTAGAAGAGCTGTTATTGCCCCTTTGCGGAGGAGAAGATTTGCGAAACCGGCTCGATGGGCTAGCGGATACAGGCAGTCGTGTAGAACTCTTACGTGCTAAAGCAATTAATACTTTAATTCATGGCTGTGCGACGGTATTTGCGAAGAATCAAGGTAAATTTTTGGCCGGTACATTTGAGAAGCCACTGATGGATGCATTGGATGATAGCATCGTGATGCAAATGAAGAAGATATCGGAAATATCTGTCGCTCGCATTTACAATGCGCCCACCGTAGTACAGATTGAAATAGCAGGTTTTAAGGTAATGAATGCGTTATTGGAAGAATTTATTCCTGCCTATTTAAAAGAAGATCAAGGTCACTTTGATAAAAAGATCGTCGCGATGATCCCCGAGCAGTTTCATACTGCGCAAACTGATACATATGCCAAGATTCGAACGGTACTGGACTACGTATCAGGAATGACAGATATTTATGCGGTGGACTTATATCGGAAAATAAAAGGTATATCGATCCCCTCGTTGAAATAAATTTAACGGTATAGTTTGATGAAAGTTGTTATAGCGGAAAAACCATCTGTAGCTAGGGATTTGGCTCGTGTGATGGGGGCAAAGGAAGTGAAAGATGGATACATTACAGGTAATGGTTATGCTTTTACATATGCTTTTGGCCATCTGATACAATTGTGTACACCACAGGCGTACGGTTACCCTACATGGACAGTGTCTAATCTGCCGATTATACCATCTGAATTTCGTTTGGAAGTAAAGAAAATAAAAAGGGATGGGAAGCAGATAGATGATGCTGGGGCGAGTAAGCAATTGAATACGATTAAGGAATTAATTGCGCAGGCGGAGGAGATTATCGTGGCAACGGACGCCGGGCGTGAGGGAGAGTTGATTTTTCGGAATATATACTATTATCTCCAAGCAGAAGTACCATTTAAAAGACTTTGGATTTCTTCCCAGACAGACAGGGCCATAAAAGAAGGGTTTGCTAATCTGAAAGACGGAACGGAATACGATAGTCTTTATATGTCTGCTAAATCACGCGCGGAATCGGATTGGTTGATTGGGATAAACGCCACACAAGCATTGACATTGGCAGCGGGAAACAGGGGGCTCTTATCTTTAGGGCGGGTACAAACACCCACTTTAGCGATGATTTGTTCCCGATATATGGAGAACAAGAATTTTAAGCCGCAAGCTTTCTACAAAATACAGGCAGGTTTCGAAAAAGATAATATCAGGTTTAAGGCAACCTCTACTAAAATAGATAAAAAGGAGGAGGCAGAAACGGCTATAGGAAACCTCGCTGTGG
>PJTZ01000375.1_pt1 | contig 11360 bp, 10 predicted proteins | sample 1512131 | NCBI WGS metagenome assembly PJTZ01 (sample SAMN08177679, study PRJNA422409) | Soil metagenome, whole genome shotgun sequencing project. | reverse complement strand
GCGAAGAAAAAGCCGTCCGTCCCGTCCTGTGCCGGCGTGAGGATGCGACCCGGGCCGGATTCACGACCAGCGGTGAGCCTGTCCACTCGCCACCCAGGATTTTCGCTGAGGAAATGGGCGATCTGTCCCGGCCCCTCCTGGTCGATGAGCGAGCATACGGCGAAGACGAGCGCGCCACCGGGCTTCACCAGGGGTGTGGCCAAGCTCAGGACGTGGCGCTGAAGGTGCACGAGACTTTCGAGACGCTCCGGCGTCAGACGCCAGCGCGCTTCCGGATTACGCCGCCAAGTGCCCGAGCCGGTGCACGGCGCATCCACCAGAACGACGTCGCACTGCGCCGCTAGGTGCCCAAGTTGCTCCGCCTCTCGCCCGCCATCAAGCAGGCCGGTTTCCACAAGGTCCGCTGCGCCCGCTCGTTGCGCGCGGGGCATGAGGCGAGACAATCTGTCGCGCGCGGTATCGGCCGCGATCAGCCTGCCCTCTCCGCGCATTTCGGCGGCGAGCGCCAGCGTCTTGCCCCCTGCGCCCGCGCACAGATCGAGCACGGTCATGCCCGGCGCGGCGGCGCAGGCGGCCACGATGATCTGGCTACCGGCATCCTGCACTTCCAGCGCGCCCCGTGCGAATGCCTCCAGCGCCTCGATCTGCGTGCCTTCAGGCAAGGTGATGCCGTGCGAGGTATTCCCGATCGGCGCGGCTTCAGGCAACTCGGCAAGCACGGCTTCACGATCCGACACGAGCGCGTTGACCCGCAGATGGAGCGGGGCGCGACCCGGGGGCAGCGCCATCTCGTCCCGCGCTTCGGCCGCGATCAAAGGCAACACCCAGGGCGGTGCGCCGCTCGGAGCTGTGCCGGTCTCGCCTTGAGCGAGGGGCGCGGGACCATGAGGCGAGCCATCAAACAGAGCGAGCAAGGCAGGATCATCCGTGGCAAGGCCAATGGCGGCAGCGCGGCCAGTCGCCGGACACTCACCCGTTCGCCGTATCGCGCGATAGACGAGATCGCGCACGGCCCTACGGTCCTTCGAGCCGGCATAGCGCCGCGTCTTGAAGTAGCGCGCGATCAGCGTATCAGCCGCCGGGCCGTTCTCGCGGGTTGCGGCGATCACCTCGTCAAGCAGGTCGATCGCAGCCTGAAGGCGCGCGGCGGGCGTCATCGCCCCGCCTCAGCGCGTGGGATAATTGGGTGCCTCGCGTGTGATCGCGACATCATGCACATGGCTCTCCGAGAGGCCGGCATTGGTGATCTGCACGAAGCGCGCGCGCTGCTGAAGGTCGCGGATCGTCTTGCTGCCGGTATAGCCCATCGCGGCCTTCACGCCGCCCACGAGCTGGTGGATCACATCCCTGGCCGGTCCCTTATAAGGCACCTGACCCTCGATCCCTTCCGGAACCAGCTTCATCTGATCCTTGATGTCCTGCTGGAAATACCGATCGGCCGAGCCGCGCGCCATCGCGCCGACGCTGCCCATGCCCCGGTAGCTCTTATAGGCGCGGCCCTGATACAGGAATGTCTCGCCCGGCGCTTCCTCAGTGCCGGCAAGGAGCGAACCGATCATCACGGCCGATCCGCCCGCAGCCAGAGCCTTGGCAAGATCGCCCGAGGTCCGCAGTCCGCCATCTGCGATCACTGGCACGTCGCTCTTCATGGCCTCTTCGGCCGCATCCATGATCGCGGTGAGTTGCGGCACGCCGACGCCCGCGACGACCCGCGTGGTGCAGATGGAGCCGGGACCAATGCCAACCTTCACGCCATCGGCGCCCGCGTCGATCAGGGCACGGGTCGCTTCGGCGGTCGCGACATTGCCAGCAATGAGCTGGACCGAATTCGACATCTTGCGGATGCGCGCCACGCTCTCGGCCACCATCTTCGAGTGACCGTGCGCAGTATCGACGACGATAAGATCGCAATCCGCGTCGATCAGCGCCTCAGTCCGCGCAATGCCCTTGTCGCCGACCGTCGTGGCTGCGGCAACGCGCAGGCGCCCGGAAGCGTCCTTGGTCGCCTGCGGGTAATTCACGGCCTTCTCGATATCCTTGACGGTGATCAGCCCGACGCAGTGATAGGCATCGTCCACCACCAGCAGCTTCTCGATCCGGCGCTGGTGCAGAAGGCGGCGGGCCTCCTCCTGCGTGACGCCAGTGCGCACGGTGGCAAGATTCTGATGTGTCATCAGCTCGCGCACGGGCTGCGCCGGATTTTCGGCAAAGCGCGTGTCCCGATGGGTCAGGATGCCGACCAGAGTGCCGTTCGCTTCCACAACCGGAATACCGCTGATCCGGTGACGGGCCATGAGCGCCTGCGCATCCGAAAGAGGCTGATCCGGCCCGATTGTTATCGGGTTGACCACCATGCCGCTCTCATAGCGCTTGACGGCCCGCACGGCGTCCGCCTGCTCCTCTATGGTGAGGTTGCGGTGGAGAACGCCAATGCCGCCAAGCTGCGCCATGACGATGGCCATGTCGGCTTCCGTCACCGTGTCCATAGCGGAAGAGAGGATGGGAATATTGAGCGAGATGTTGCGGCTGACGCGTGTGGAGACATCCGCGTCGCTCGGTAGCACATCCGACGCTCCTGGCTGCAGGAGAACATCGTCGAATGTGAGGCCGAGCCGGATATCCATGGAGTGCGCCACCTTGAAGAGATAAAGCGAGTCCGCGCCGGGACTCAGTGGCGGCCCATGTAACCATTTGATGCGTGAGCGGCTAGGCCCGATCACGGCAAATTTTCTATGGCGGCCAGGACAGGCTCAGAGATGCAGCCTGTTCGGGCGCTTCAACGCCATCAGCCATCCTGCCCTGCACGGGTTAGAAGCGCTTTGGCCTGCTCGACATGCATGGCCTCGATCATCGCGCCGTCATGCCGTTGTGCGCCGCCCTGAAACGCCGCTACGAGGCTGCGTGCTGCCTCCAGTTCTTCCGCATCCGGCATGAAGAGCCGATTGACGACGCCGATCTGGTCCGGGTGGATCACCGACTTTCCGTCGAAACCCAGCGCCCTGCCCTCACGGCATTCGGCAGCGAGGCCAGCCGGGTCATCGAGCCGGTTGAACACGCCATCGAACACCGCGCGGCGGGCGGCACGCGCGGCAAGGACGATCGACTGAAGCGCGAGTGAAATGCTGGAGCGCGGCGCGGAAGGCGGCACGCGCAGTTCGTGTCTCAGGTCGTTCACGCCGGCCATCAGCGCCACCACCCCTGCCTGCGCTGCGATGGCTGGCGCGTCCAGCACGCCGTGCGCGCTCTCGATCATGGCAATGATTGGGGTCTGGCATACCGCGTGGACATCATGCGTATGGCGGGGTGTGGAAACCTTGGGCACGACCACGAAGCTTGGGCGCAGTTCGCGCGCCAAAACCATGTCGAGCCCATGATCGGCGGTCTCTTCCGTATTGATCCTGAGCGCCCACGGCCTCGCACCGAGTTGCCCGGCCGCATAACGCACACCGTCTCGCCCGGCCTCCCGTTCGTCCGAAGGAACGGAATCCTCCAGATCGAGGATCAGCATGTCGCAGGATAGGCCGAGACCCTTCTCCACCAGTCGCCGCCGGTGCGCGGGCACAAACAGCAACGATCGCATCTGTGCGAGCGGCACTACCTCGCCCGCTTCGGTTATCGTGCGCGCCAAATGCCCCTCCACTATAACAATCCCTGATTCTCCTTTATCGTCGCGCTCGGGCGGGGCATAGTCCGCATCCAATCCGGAGAGGCACTGTATCTCATGAACGCTATCACGCTCGCCTTCTTCCTCGTCGTCCTCGTCGTCCTGTACCTCGCTGCGAGCATAAAGATCGTGCGGCAGGGCTATCAGTATACGATCGAGCGCTTCGGTCGGTTCACCCAGGTTGCCTCGCCGGGGTTCAATTTCTTCCCTGCGTTCTTTTATGCCGTTGGCCGCAAGATCAACATGATGGAGCAGGTGATTGACGTCCCCAGTCAGGAAATCATCACCAAGGACAACGCCATGGTCTCCGTGGACGGGGTGGTGTTCTTTCAGGTGCTCGATGCCGCCAAGGCCGCTTATGAAGTGAGCGAACTGCGGATCGCGCTGCTCCAGCTCGCCACGACCAACCTGCGGACAGTCATGGGATCGATGGACCTCGATGAGACCCTCTCGAAGCGCGACGAGATCAATGCCCGGCTGCTTTCCGTGGTCGATCACGCCACAAACGCCTGGGGCGTCAAGATCACCCGCGTGGAAATCAAGGACATCCGCCCGCCGCAGGACATCGTGAACGCCATGGGTCGGCAGATGAAGGCGGAGCGTGAAAAGCGAGCCAATATTCTGGAGGCAGAGGGCTTCAAGAGCGCAGAGATCCTGCGGGCCGAAGGCGACAAGCAGAGTCAGATCCTTCAGGCGGAAGGGCGCCGAGAATCCGCTTTTCGCGATGCGGAGGCCCGCGAGCGTGAGGCAGAGGCGGAAGCAAAGGCTACGACGATGGTGAGCGAAGCGATCGCGAACGGGAATGCACAAGCGATCAACTATTTCGTCGCGCAGAAATATGTCGAGGCCGTGGAAAAGTTCGCGACGTCTCCAAATGCCAAGACCATCCTGTTCCCGGTCGAGGCAACGCAGCTCATCGGCACGCTGGGCGGCATCGGCGAACTGGCGCGGGAAGCGCTTGGTAGCGCCGGAACGGAAACCGGGCGAAACCCGGCAGCGGGATCGGCCAGCGTTCCCCGGACCCGCACGCCGTCATGAACGGCATCCTTCAGAGTCTGGCTGAGACGCCCGCAGGCTGGCTGGCCCTTGCCGCCATTCTCGCAGCGCTTGAAATCATTATGCCGGGCGTGTTCCTGATCTGGATCGCGGCGGCGGCAGCGGTGACCGGCGCGCTCAGTTTTCTCCTGCCGATCGGCACTGCGGCGCAGCTCATCCTTTTCGCAATATTGTGCGGCCTGAGCGTTTACTTCGGCCGCCGCTGGTATCTGAATCGCCCTGTTCCCAGCAGCGATCCGCTACTTAACGACCGTGCGGCAAGGCTCGTCGGCGAACGTGTGGAAGTCGTTGAAGCGATCCATAACGGCTCGGGTCGCGTGAAAGTGGGCGACAGCATCTGGACGGCACGCGGCGCCGACGCGCCAGTGGGATCGATTGTGCGGATCACGGGCGCGGTGGGGAGCGAACTGCTTGTCGAACCAATTACCTGAACGAGGTCAGAAAGGCGTGCGCTTCTAATTTCCGGCGGAGACACTGCCTCCTGCCGCAGCGTTATCCGCTCCAGGCACGGCGGCAGGATCAGCAGGCGCCCTGCCCCGCGCAAGGAGCGCCGGACCGCTGATCGGTACATCGGAAATGGTGCGCTCTGCGGTCCCCAGCGGCGGCACGGCCTGTCCGCCCACGGTCACCGCAAGTGCATCCGGGCGACCGGTCAGTATCATCGGGTTGTTTGCGTCGGCTGGAACGGTGTAGCTCTCGCCCTTGGCCATCGCCTTTTCAAGGAGGCGCTTGCCGTCCGCGTCGTAAATGCGAAGCCAAACTTCATCGACGGCCGTGAGTACCACTGGCCCCACCGGCTGCGGTGCGGACACCGCTGCGGGCGGCCGCGCCGCGCCCGATCCGGGTGTCGTCACCCGGGTCTCAATCTGCGCCGCTTCGGCGATCTCCTGATCGGTCGGATGCGTATTGAGCTGCATCCGCCAGATCGCATAGCCACCGGCGATCAGCAGCGCGAGAACTGCCGTGGTCAGCGCCAGATAGCGCGGCGGAACGCTATTCGAGGAAACCGGCTCCTCGGGCACGTATCGATCCTGACCGATATGACCGCCTTGTTCCTCGATCTCCGCACGGACTTTCGCCACAAGCACGGCCTCATCAAGGCCGACTGCACGGGCATAAGCCCGCGAGAAGCCTGCGCAGTAAGTAATACCGGGCAGCGCGGAGAACCGTCCCTCCTCCAACGCCAGGAGGTGGCGCTGAGGCACGCGGGTACGCTGCGCCAGTTCATCCAGTGTGAGCCCAGACGCCTCGCGCGCGGCGCGCATATCCTCACCGGAGGTCGTCTCCCTGACCTCATCGCCCGGCATATCCTGAGAGTCGTTGGTTTTAGCAGCCATATATCTTCCGACTTAACAGGCGTGTGGCGAGGGTGTCTCGCGGAAAAGCTGAGCTGTCAACATGGTTAAGGCAACTGGACAGCGACCAGACAAGAGGTTGAAGACGAGCGTTAACCAAGTTCCACATTGTTATCCGTCGCCCACTGCTCGAGAGGGCCACGAACATTGCCGGTCCCGCCCACCAGCAGCTCCGACATGACTGCCGAAAGCTGCCCAGCGTTAACCGAACGGATCATTGCCTTAACCGGGCCGACCGACGCCGGAGTGATGGACAACCGGCGAATCCCGATGCCGAGGAGCGCGAGGGCCTCCAACGTCCGCCCGCCCATCTCGCCGCAGACACCCACGGGCACATCATGCGCGCGGCACGCGGAAACCACGCGATTGAGGAACCGCATGATCGCGAGTGACAGCCAGTCGTAGCGCTCCGCCAGCTTGGGATGGGCGCGATCGGCGGCGAAGAGAAACTGCGTCAGGTCATTCGTGCCTATCGAAAGGAAATCGATTTTGGGCAGAAGGATGTCCAGAACCTCCGCAAGAGCCGGGACCTCCAGCATCGCGCCGTAGTGGACCGCGGTCGGCAGCTTCTTGCGGCGAAGGGTCAGCCATTCGCGCTGCTTCTCGAACAGCGCCTTGGCCTGATCCAGTTCCCAGGGTTCCGAGATCATCGGGAACATGACATGGAGCGAACGTCCCGCTGCCGCCTCAAGAAGCGCGCGCGCCTGCGCTTTCATCAGCCCGTCGCGTTCGAGGGCGAGGCGCACCGCGCGCCAGCCCATGGCCGGGTTCTCTTCCGGCTCGGCGTCCGCATCGAAAAGATAGGGCAATGCCTTGTCCCCGCCGATGTCCACGGTGCGGAAGATGACTGGCCGGGAGCCCGCCGCGTCGAGCACTTCCCTATAGAGTCGCTGCTGACGTTCGCGCTGCGGCAAGGTCGCCGAGACGAGGAACTGGAATTCGGTGCGGAAGAGGCCAATGCCATCTGCGCCGGTTACGTCCAGCGCCGCTACATCGTCCCGCAGACCCGCATTGACCATCAGTTCAACGCGCTGGCCGTCCAGCGTCACCGCCGGCTCGTCGCGCAGCGCGGCATAAGACGCGCGCTTCTTTTGCGTCACCACGAGCTGACTTTCGAATGCTTCGTCCATCGGCACCGATGGCCGGATGAACAGACGGTTCTGATTGACGTCGAGTAGAAGAAGATCACCCTCGTTGATCAGTTGGCGGGTATTCTTGATACGCCCCAGAACCGGGACACCCATGGCGCGCGCGACGATGGTGACGTGCGCGGTCAGCGATCCTTCTTCCAGAACCACGCCCTTGAGCCGCCGCCGGTCATATTCCAGCAACTCGGCAGGCCCCAGATTACGCGCAATGAGAATGGCGTCCTGCCGGAGGCCAAGCTGGGCTGCCGTGCCAAGCTGGCCCGAGACGATACGAAGCAGGCGATTGGAGAGATCTTCCAGATCGTGCATCCGGTCCTGAAGGAGCGGGTCGTCGATCTGACGCATGCGCATACGCGTGCGCTGCTGCACCCGCTCTATGGCCGCCTCCGCCGTCAGGCCCGCGTCGATCGCCTCGTTGATGCGGCGTGACCAGCCCTCGTCATAGGCGAACATCTTGTAGGTCTCGAGCACCTCCTGATGTTCGCCATCGCCACCGAATTCGGCCTGACCCGCCATCCGGTCGATCTGCTCGCGCATCTTGGCGAAGGCGGAATAGACCCGCTGCCGTTCAGCCTCGACATCTTCCGCGACAGTATGCTCGATCGTGATGCGGGGCTGGTGAAACACCGCGTGACCGCGCGCCATGCCCATGACAAGCTGAAGCCCCGACAATATGGACGAGCCGGTTTCCAGCGGCCGCTCGTCGCCCGGATTCTCGTCAATCAGCCCAGCATTCGCGATTAGCTCGGCAAGGACCATCGCGACGGTCTGCAAGGCCTCAATCTCTATTTCCTGATAGCGGCGCGATTCACGATGCTGGACAGCAAGCACGCCCACGGCATGCGCCCGATGGACGATGGGCACACCCGCAAAGCTGTGAAACAGCTCCTCCCCCGTCTCCGGGCGGTAGGCGAAGTCAGGGTGAGCAGCCGCTTCCTCAAGGTTTAGTGTATCGACATTCGCCGCGATCGTGCCGACAAGACCCTCACCGAGCGCCAGCCGGGTCACATGGACCGCCTCCTGCTTGAGGCCACGTGTCGCATAAAGCTCCAGCAGGCCTTCGCGCAGAAGATAGACCGAGCAGACCTCGCTGGAGAGCTCTTCCCCAATGATCTCGACAACTTTGTTGAGCTTTGCCTGAGCATTGAACCGTGAAGCCATCACTTCATGCAAGCGCTGCAATATCTTGCGCGCGGACGCGACGGCGGTTCCTGGTTCCTGGATTTGCGGGCTCGGCATGACCCGATCGCTATCAGATGAGTGGTTCAGATGCTAACGCCTTCGATTGTGCGGCGCAGCGCTGGTGTCGTTTCGGTCGCGGATCAGGCAGTCAGCATGGCGACGAGCGCCTTTACCTTCTTCTGGCGCCACTGTGGCAGCGGTGCGATCACCCAATAGCCCTGCCCCACCGTGCCCCTATCACCAAGCTGCACGACGCGGCCACTCGCAATTTCCGCACGGGCCAGCAACTCCGGCACGCTTGCCCGGCCAAAGCCGTGCGCGGCGGCATCGATCGCAAGGCCCGCATCGGCGACGCGGATCAGCACGGGGCCTTCCTCCGGCGGACAGCCGGGCCATCCGATGACGCCATCCGCCGCGCCAGACGGCGCCGCGACGGTCACGAACCCGCCTTCGTCCAACGGCGCACCTTCATAGCCCTGCGCATCGCCCGTCAGGCGAATGGCGAGGTCGAGATTGGCTTCCGTGAAGTCCAGCGCTTCGTCCGCCGCGACCAGCAGGAACTGCACCGAGGGATTTTCGGCGGCATAATCGGCAAGGCGTGCACTCAGCCACTTCGCGGTGAGATCGCGCGGAGCAGCGATCGTGATATGCTGGCTGGACTGCCCCGCCTGCATCGCGCGCACGGATTCCTCAATCTCAAGAAAGCCCTGACGGAGCGCGGGCAAGCCGGCCTCGGCCTCAGGAGTAAGTTCCAGCCCCTTGGGCGTTCGACGGAAAAGGACCACGCCGAGCATATCCTCGAGCGCGCGAATCTGCTGGCCAACAGCGGCGGGCGTCACCGCCAGTTCGTCCGCTGCGCGCGTGAAGGACAGGTGCCGGGCCGCAGCGTCCAGCACACGAAGGCCATTCAGGGGAAGGTGCGTGCGCTTCATTTCTCAGCCCGAAACAGCAGGTGCAAGCAGGCTGAAGCGGGGAATGGCCACCTCCACCAGCGCGCCGTCCTCATCCAGCATGCCGTACATGCCTTCCATCCAGCCAGTCGGCGTCGTGAGCGGACAACCGGACACATAATCATAGGCAGCACCGGGCCGGATGACGGGCTGCTCGCCGACCACGCCTTCCCCTTCGACATGATGCAGCGCCCCGCGACCATCCGAGATGGTCCAGCGACGCGTAAGGAGCTGCACCGGCGCCGGACGGCCATTACGAATCCGGATGTGATAGGCCCAGAACCACCGACCACGATCGGGCTCCGACTGCTCCGGCAGAAAGGTGACGGCGACATGGACCGTCACGCCCTGTGTCTCGAGCTCGTAGGGGAAGAGCGCTTTCATGCCGTCATCGATAGTCCGTGGCGCGGTCCAAATCAAAGGCCCACCTTCGCCAGTGCCCGATCGATATCGTCGATGATGTCCTGCGGATCTTCCAGACCGACATTGATGCGGATCATGCCTTCCTCGATACCCGCCAGTGCGCGGCCCTCGGCACCCATATTATTGTGGGTCGTGGATGCGGGGTGACAGAGCAAGGTGCGCGAGTCACCGATATTATTGGAGATGTCAGCCAGCTCCAAGGCGTTCAGCATCGCCATCGCCTGCGCGCGATCTTCCAGGAAGAAGGAGAAAATGGGTCCGGCGGCGCGCATCTGCGCCATCGCCAGATTGTGCTGGGGGTGGCTGGGCAGACCCGGATAAAGCAGGCGCGGGACGCGGCCCTCCATGAAACGCGCTACAGCCAGCGCATTTTCGGACTGCTTCATCGCGCGCAGTTCCAGCGTTTCCAGCCCCTTGAGGACGATCCAGGCGTTGAACGGCGCAATATTCGGCCCCGTGTTGCGCTGGAACGGCAGCAGCACGTCGTTGATCCATTTCTCCGTGCCGCAGACCGCACCGGCCAGAACGCGCCCCTGCCCGTCCATCAGCTTGGTGGCGCTATAGGCGACCACATCCGTACCGAAATCGAGGCAGCGCTGGAGCACCGGAGTGGCGAAGGCATTATCCACCACGCTGGTGATGCCATGCGCCCTGGCAAGGCCGCAGACATGCGCCATATCGACGATGTCCATCGTTGGGTTGGCGGGGGTCTCGAAGAAGAAAACCTTGGTGTTCGGCCGGATCGCCTTTTCCCAAGCGTCATTGTCCCGTGCATCGACGATCGTGTTCTCGATGCCGAAGCGGGTCAGCACATTGTCGATAATCCAGCGGCACGAGCCGAAGGCGGCACGGCCCGCGACGATGTGATCGCCCGCGCTGAGCTGGCAAAGAAGCGCAGTGGTCATCGCGGCCATGCCGGTTGCCTGCGTGCGGCAAGCCTCCGCGCCTTCCATAAGCGCGATGCGTTCTTCAAGCATCTGCGTCGTGGGGTTCTGCAGGCGAGAGTACGTCATGCCGTCCTGATCGCCAGCAAAGCGCGCGGCGACGGACTCGGCGTCGTCATAGGTATAGCCAGAGGTGAGGAAGAGCGCCTCGCTCGTTTCGCCATGCTCGGAGCGCCAGGTGCCGCCGCGCACCGCCTGCGTGGCGGGACGCCAGTTGCGCGTTGTCGCCCGATCGAGACCTGTTGCCTTCTTCATGTCGCTACCTGTCTTACTTGTCCTGCCGCCAGCAACCCACGCACCTCAGAGTCGACAACGGCTATGCCCCATCGCAATTGCCGCGCGCGCGGATGACCGCAACCCTATTCGCGCGCGCCCGCTCTTTTTCATGAGCCCGTCGGTGGGGATACGGGCTTGGGCAGGCTGATCGGCGCGTTGTCCGGAGCCTTGGGAATATCGATGTCCACTTCCACGCGGCGGTTCTTCGCCCGCCCATCGGGATCGTCGGTGCCGTCCTCATGCGCATTGGGCACTTCGGGGCGCGTCTCGCCGAGCGCAATGACAGTGATCCGTTGTTTGTCGATGCCCCGCTCGACCAGATAGTCTCGTACTCGCTCCGCACGAATGCGCGAGGCGACGAG
>PJTZ01000372.1_pt1 | contig 11405 bp, 11 predicted proteins | sample 1512131 | NCBI WGS metagenome assembly PJTZ01 (sample SAMN08177679, study PRJNA422409) | Soil metagenome, whole genome shotgun sequencing project. | reverse complement strand
CTTTTCCGGGAGGTTGCGAATATGCGCGATCATTTCCGGAAAGTAGCGGCCGAGCGGCTTCCCCGACTTGGACCATATCTCGGTGTCGTCACCCTTGCGCTCTACGATGGCGCGAAAGCCATCCCATTTGGGTTCATATTGCCAGCCAGGCGGCTCGGGCAGTTCCTCGACCAGAACCGCCTCCATCGGCGCGAGCGGAGCCTGTCTGTCGTCAGGTGCGATTTGCGTGGATTTCGAGCGGGCCATGGCTGGATAACCCTTGGCCGGGAGAGCGGTTGCCCGTCGCCGAATTGCTTCAGTCCGGAAGATCGGCGAACCATTGGGCGTAACTGGTCGTACGGGCCATGTGGCGATTGAGATCGGGAGCGCCATCCGACCACCACACGGGACCGCGCTCACCGAGTGCGCGCTTGGCTCTGTATACGGCGTCGTGCGCATCATCCTCGGCTGACTTGTCATGGGCACGTCTCGCGATGCCGACCGCCCGGCGCGCGGCCATCAACTCTTTGACGAGAGCTGCGCGCTTCTCTTCGGAAAGCGCTGGGTCGGACATCCGCCACAAGCGGCCGCGCACGACGAAGTAGCGTCCGTCAGGAGTGACCGGATGATGACCAGCCTTGCGCGGACTAGTGGGCATGGCCGGTCAGTTGGGCCACGCGGGCGTAGGCGGCATCGCGCACCGCGCACCAGCGCGCTCGCTCTGCATGTGCGTCCGCAAGCGCACGGTGCGCCGGAGGAGCCGCAATCTCGCGGATCTCGGCAAGGGCGAGGAGGTTTGCGGTTTCTTCCGCAAGCGCCCCGGGCGGCAGGACAGGGGCAAGAATGCGTTCGACGGTCTCGCGCTGAGCCAAAAGTTCGTGACCAGAGAGCTGATCGACCATGATCCGCGCGACAGTCTCATGCGGCGTGGCATTTTCGAGGTCCTCGCGCCTTATGCCATGAACGGCGGCCGCCTCCTCGTCCCAGTCGGTCCAATCCGGAGCGGGTCTGATCAGATACTCAGCACCAAGACCGTCCTCGAATACCCAGCCGACCTCAATCGGATAGCTTCGCTTAGCAAGCGAGGAAGCTTCGAAATCAAGGAAGACTAACATGCCGCTTCAATTTGCGAGGACTGCGAAGAGATTCAATAGATTAAACTGACAATGTTGCGGAGCGTCGGGACCGTGCCCTTACCGTGACGGGCTTATAGACTGTCACCCTGTTGCGCCAGCATTCCCCCACGGGCCGGCGGTGATGTTCTCATGTGAGCGATGTGTATCTCACACAAGCGAAAGGCCGCCCCAAAGGGACGGCCTTTCCATTGTCTGTGCCTTTGCGGCAGGCCCTTAGAGCCCGACCCCCGCGGAGGCCGCGCTCAGACGAATTGCCGCATGTGACATGGGACAATGAGACATCTGACCACCTCCTTTCGCTTGTTGACGATGGCTGGAATGTTGGAGCCTACGGTCGCATCTTCAAGGGGCAAATCATTGTGATTCGAGGTGATCCTCTCAGTCGCTAGTGAGACTGCAAAAGGTAATCGAGCAGCGAGGCACCTCCATGGGCGCTGTGCTGTACTCCCACTCGTGCCGGACTTCGCCCTCCAGATGATAGATAGAGCATGTTAGCAGCTCCACCTTTGCACGACGAAAGCCGGAGGGCCACGTTGGCGTAAAGGTAACTGCGCGAGATTTCCAAGCGAGTTAAACTCAGCCATTCCACGTGCGCCCTAGGCTCGAATGGCCGCGCTGCAGACTATCAAGCGGACTGCACCGTTGTGCAGTCGGCGAACTAGTCATCGCTGCACAGCTTCAGGTTCTAAAGCGCCCAAAGACGCGCTAAGGTGTGACCAGCTCCAGATGGGACACCTCTAGCGCCTGAGCGAGCTCATACAAGGTAACGATGGTGGGATTGCGCTTTCCCCGCTCCAGATCGCTTAGATACTGCTGGGTCAGACCCGACCGTTCGGCGAGCTCCTCCTGAGTCCAGCCCCTCGCTTTGCGAAGTCGGGCACAATTGTCGCCAACGAGCTTGCGCATATCCATGCACAAACCATTGGCGAAGCCGCGTCAGTCAGTTTATCTACTATAGTATGTTACCGACTGGCCTTACCTCGTGCTCGACTTCAAATCCCTTCTGACCTCGATCGATGTTGATCCTGACGAGACACTGGTCGTGCGGCATGTCCCAGTGGAGAGGGCGCTAAGGCGGGTGCTGCCATGGCTAGTGGTCGAGCGACCTGAGCTGTGGCTGGCCTATCAAAGCATCCAGTGGTCGACCCTTGAGAAGGCGATGCTCAAGGCTCGATACATCGCCTCGTTCATTGGGCAGGATTCGGCGCGTGGGACATTCGCCGGCCTCTATCGCGTCGGCGATCACCAGTTGCTCGATCTTGCCGGCTATCGAAACTTTCCCGGCAATGCCGAACTCATGGCCGTGGGTATGGCTGGGCGGAACGAGGACATGGGCGACTGCCTGGCCTTTGAACTCGAACCGCTCGATCACTGGCCACAATGGATCGGCCGGCTGACCATCAACTGGCCTAAGCCATACCAGAATTGGTGGCGCTGGGCGTCTCGTGCCACGTTCCCGATCGACACGATCGCAGCGGGAAGCCGCTTCGTGCGCGGGATGCCCGATTGGCAGGACATCGTCCTGACACATGCAGAACTCTGCAGTCTTCCCGCGTCGTGGCAATCCGCTCTGGCGCAGTGGCGCGGCATCTACTTCATCTTTGATGCTGCCAGACAAGCAGGATATGTCGGATCGGCCTGCGGATCAGAAAACATCCTCGGGCGATGGCGCGACTATGCCCGCACCGGCCATGGCGGCAACAAGGAGATACGCAATAGCACTGCGGATGACCTGAGGTTTAGCATCCTTCAGCGAACGTCACCCGATCTCGACAGCGAAGCCATCATCGCGCTTGAAGCAAGCTGGAAACAGCGCCTCCATACACGCGAGTTCGGGCTCAACCGAAACTAACAGGCAATCTTCCAAGCAGCAAATCGTGATCACCATGCTCCCCACGGATCGAGGCTGCTGACTTCGGGCGTCCCCTTTGTCCAATCCGGTAGCAACTGATCATCCATCTCGATTGGTCCAGCATTAGGCAACGGCCGAACCATCTCATGTTGGTATGCCCAGTTCACCAGTTGCGATAGAGCATCGACCTGATCATCAAACCGACTGTTCGGAAATCCCGCCAGTTCGCTCACGAACTCGGGCAGCCAGGGTGCGTCGTGAGGTAGGTAAACGTTTCCGGCTTCGATCGTCGCCGCGGCGAGCAACGCTCGCGATTGCTTGTCTGTCTCCGCGCGCCGCGCAATCGGGCCGGGAACACCGGCAGGTCTGTCTGTCCGCAGGAGCTGTATCAACTGTGTACCAGAGGCGTGGTCCTCGACCAAAACGACATCCGCGCGATGTTCACGTGCGAGCCTGACTGCGGTATCACGCAACTGCGGGATCTGCATTCGCCGGCGTAGAACGTCGAGAATGAAGATATCTTTGCTCCGAACCAATGCTGACACGCAGACTGACCAATCGTTATATGGATTGTCCTTGCTCGCGGTATCCCAGGACTGAACAACGAGACCAGGACGACGCGAGATTGCAGTCGGATCAAAGGAGCCGAACCAGGCGGGATCAATGATGTTGCCGCTGACAGGGACAGGATCCTGCTGGTATTGCGCGGCGAACAAGTGAGAGCCCATCGAACGCCTGAGCGCTTCAAGAACCTCGATGGACTCGCGCGCCGGATGCAGCGCTTCACCCGCGTGACGGTAATACCTTCGCTTTCGGGTGAGCGGAATGATCATGTCCTCGGTTGCAATCGCTGGCAGGCGCAGCTCGTGCCAACCTCCCGCTTCGAGCAACATTCCGGCGAGGTCGTCCTGATGGAGGCGTTGCATCACGCAGATGATCGCTCCATTGCTCTTGTTATTGAGGCGCGATGCGAGGGTCGACTGGTACCAGTTGTTAACTGACTTGCGCGTGGCCTCCGAGGCAGCCTCGTCAGGCTTGATCACGTCGTCGAGGATGATGATGTCTCCACCCCGGCCCGTGAGCGTGCCTGTCACGGAGGTTGCAAGACGCCCGCCACCAGCGGTTGTTTCAAAGTCGATTGCAGAGAAGCGCTTGCTCGAGATGATGGTCTTGGGGAATAACTCACGGTACCACGGCGACTGCATGATCGAGAGGCAGTCCCGCGCATGTTTGCCCGACAGTTCGTTCGAGTAGCTTACGCACACGAAGTTGGCGGTGGGGTCGCGGCCCAGCATCCACGCAACCCAAATGATCGTGATCATTTTCGACTTACCATTGCGCGGCGGCAGGGCGACGAGGAGGCGTAAGTTGTCGGCCGTAGCCACCCGGTCGAGCTGATGTGCGATCGCGTCGAGATGCCAGTTCCAGGCAACCTCCTCGCCCCCGCTGATCCACGGCCAGGCCTTACGCACAAACGCTGCAAAGTCGCGGTGCAGAAGTTCACGGAGCAGAAGTATCGGGTTCTGAGGCAGCGAGTTCATCGATTGGTCCCTCCGTCCTCGCTGGTGCCACCATCCGGCGCGCCGGCTGCCGGTTGCATCCCCGGATCACCCGCGTAGCCGTGCAGCAGCTCGTCGAGCAGTTTCTCATCTTGGGGTGAGAGACGATCGCGATCGCTGCCTCGATCTTCAATTCCAAGCACCTGGAGGGCCAGCGGTATGAGAAGGGCTGCTGCCTTAACGTCCCCCGTGGCCGCCCGGGTAACCAGGGTACGCATCATCAGCTGCTGGCGCGTGCCCTTCTCTGGCCTCCCGTTGATGTGGATCGTGTGCGAAGCCGCTAGCTCGGCTTGGAGGTCAGTCTTTATCCCGCGCGAGCCTTTGCGACGGCCGCGCGGATTGCCCGACTTACCCTTTGGGAATCGGCTGTGCCGAGGCGGCCTGCAGTATCCGACTTTTTCGTCATCTGTACTAACGCGTTCTGGCTCATCGGAGCTGGGCGGATCGGTTTCCATGACTCAAGCCTCCAACAGTGCCGCGCGCTCGGCGGCGATTTCTGGAAAGCTGCGGCCATCGCCGACCAGCACTGGAACGAGACCGCTCGCATCACTCAGACGCCTTAGCGCGGTATCGACATACAGCGGGTCGAGCTCAATTCCGGCGCCACGTCTGCCTGTCCGGTGAGCGGCGATCAGTGTCGTCCCTGAACCCAGACATGGGTCCAAAATGAGATCACCTCTATTCGAGCAGTCCAGGAGAAAGTCGGCAACGAGTGCAGTGGGCTTTATTGTCGAATGATCGGCCAAATCACGGGCGCGGCCTTTTCGGAAAGCGTTTGCGCCCGCGTAACGCACTACATTGGTGCGATAGCGTCCGGTCTCCCCTAAACCGAACGTGTTGATGTGGGCTCCTTTTCCGGCCTTGAACACAAAAACAAGCTCATGCTGACTGCGGTAAAATGCGCCCTGTCCCCCTACTCCCTTGTCCCACACCACCAGCTGCTTGAACTGACTGTAGATGCCATCTGCTGCATCGAGGGTTTCGCGCATATGGCGCCAGTCCATCGTCACGTAGTGGATCGCACCGTTCTTACTGAACCGTGCGCAGTTCCTGAAGATCGCGCGTTGGAACGCCGTAAACTCGGCAGCGGTCATTTCTCCGACGCCCATCACGAACTCACGGTGTCGGTTGATGCCGTTACCAGAAACGTGGCCGTCAATCGGAACGTTGTAGGGCGGATCCGCGAAGACAAGCGCCGCTAAGTCTGCTCCCAGCAATAGTTCGTAGGTCCCTGCATCCCGCGCGTCCCCACAGATGATCCGATGGACGCCAATCTCCCAGATATCTCCCAGCTTAGTGACCGCAGCGGCTTGCGGATCGGGCAGCTCGACCTTTTCGGGCTTCTCTTTCGAATTGGGTTCGGGAAGGGAGAAGTCGAGGTCTGCAGTACTGAACCCGGTAATTTCGAGATTGTAGCCCTTGTCGAACAAGGCATTAAGTTCGCTCGCCAACAGGTCCTCGTTCCAACCGGCAGCTTGGGCGAGGCGATTTTCAGCGAGCACGAACGCGCGCCGGTCCTCGTCGGTCACAAATGCCGCCCGTATTACAGGGACCTCGCTAAGCCCAAGCTTGCGCGATGCTTCCCAGCGGCCGTGGCCGGCAAGGATCATGCTTTGTTCATCTGCTACCAACGGCACAAGAAATCCGAAGCGTTCGATGGCTGCGGCGATCTGGCTAATTTGTTTAGCGCTGTGAGTGCGTGCGTTGCGCGGGTTTGGGGTCAGCGACGAGGTCGCGACCATGATGATCCGAGGATCGTTTGTGTTTTTGAACATTGATCTGCTCCGTGTGAATTGCGGAGCAGTCCAGTTACAGCATCTTGTAACCGCGTGGGTGCACAGAAAAGCGCCTGAATTTTTTAGCCACTATGTTGCGGATCGTGTTCGCCGAGGGACTTGCGTCGAACAGCCAGAGCATCACCGCACGGGTCATCTCTCGCGCCCGCTCACTGCGAGTGTTGCAATCGGGGATGGCGATCTCCCCGAGGAGCGGATGAGTGACTGAACCTCTCCGGGCTGTCCCTAACAAATCGTACAATTGGGGATATAGCCCGCGGATCATAACATCGCGCTGTCGGATACTTTGATGGCGATGAAACCGCATTGCCAGGTCGAACTCGCGAATCAGTATACTGGATTTAAGGCGTACGATTAGGGCTGGAATGAAGGATGCAGGCACGTCCGGCCTATCCAACTTCTCGAGTTCAGCGACCAAAAGCGCCGCGCGAGTGCCCGCCTTGCGAGGACGCCCTCGCCGCTGCGCGGCGGGATCCAACTCAATCCGCAAGTCTTTCATATTCTCTGGCGGCAGGAGAGCTGGAGTGACCCGCTCCGCTGCCTCCAGAAACCATTCATCCGTTACCGTGCGGCCGCGGTCAACACTGCGAGCGACCGTCCACGCTGTGATTATCCTTAAATGAGAAAAGTCGACCACGTTGCCATGATGCAGCGAACCGGGAAGAAGCGCAATCCGAGGCCGTAATCCTGTGTTATAGGCGCTGAGTTTCCCTGTTCCAGATTTAGGGAATTTTAAGCGATAGGGCTGGAATTACTGGCGTTAGCAACGTTGGTCGAGCCGTTTTGATGCGCTATTGGGCTAAATTCCCTGTAGATTCCCTGTAAAGCAGGGAAATTGCCGCACAGACCAGTTCGCCCCAGACTGCGTGGCGCACCATTCAGTCATCAAGTCCTTGGTAAAATGGACTTTTTTGAGATAAATTCCGAAATCGACGCCGTTCTGCGGCACTCACCGGCATGGTTTTTAGCCCTGCAGTCGTGACCCTCTCTCCAACGCCATCATTCCCGCGAAATCTCCGCCATGTCTCAGGCCCACAAAAAACTGACTGCAGGGCATCAACGGCTGGAGTTACGATCCGCGAGAAACCGCTGCAGTAGTTCGCATTGGTCTGAGTGCTCGGCCATCCATTTATGAGCGAGCCCGCCCCCGACATCACATATAAAGATATCTTTATATGACGGTTGACAGCAGTCTCGTGATGGTGTTGAAGCGACATGTCGAGGTTCCCCGCCTCAGGCGTGACGGCGGGGCTAAGACGGGAAGCCGGTGGTGCTCTTCAGGGCAGAGTCCGGCGCTGCCCCCGCAACTGTAAGCGGCGAGTGGCGGTTCCATTTCGTGTCACTGAGCCTCCGCAAGAGGCTCGGGAAGGCCGGAACCACTGCGATGACCCGTGAGCCAGGAGACCTGCCTCTGGCGCCATAACGTTCCTCGGACGGGGGTTCCTCCGGTGGATCGCGCTTGAAGCAGGGTGCGTGGTTGAGCGACGTCCAGGCTGCTAATCTCGCGCGCTCTTCCTCGGACTCTCCCGCCCGGCAAAAGCAGGTGGTCGATCATGAGCAAGAGCAAATTCACATTCTCTATAAAGAGCATCGCGTTCGACGAGGATTATCGCCCCGCCGACAACACGCGCATCACCACCAACTTCGCTAATCTGGCACGAGGAGAGAGCCGGAAGGAGAACTTGCGCAACACATTACGAATGATCGACAACCGCTTCAATTCGCTGGCGCACTGGGACAACCCCAAGGGCGATCGCTATTCTGTCGATCTCAAGATCATCACTGCCGAGATGAGCATCGATCCAGATGCGAATGACGAGGTTTTCCCGCTGATCGAGATCCTTCAGACGACGATCGTCGACAAGCAGACAGGCGAGCACATCGACGGGATAGTCGGGAACAACCTCTCATCCTACGTTCGCGACTACGACTTCAGCGTACTCTTGCCCGAGCATAAGAAAGCGCATCCGAAAGCCGGTGCGCCACAAGATTTCGGTGACCTGCATGGCACTCTGTTCAAGCACTTCCTGAACTCAAGCGCTTACCGCGACCATTTCAGCAAACCACCGGTCATCTGTCTGAGCGTGTCGAGCAGCAAGACCTATCATCGCACCACCAACGAGCATCCCGTGCTGGGTGTCGAATATCGCAACGATACGTTCTCCGCGACCGACGGATATTTCGCCAAGATGGGTATGAAGGTGCGCTATTTCATGCCGCCCAACAGCGTCGCGCCTTATGCTTTCTACCACATTGGCGACCTGCTCGGTGACTACACCAGTCTCGAGCTGGTGAGCACGATCAGTGTGATGGAAACGTTCCAGAAAATCTACCGCCCGGAAATCTACAATGCCAATTCGGCAGCTGCGGAGCACTACCAGCCGAGCCTGGAGTATCAGGACTATTCGCTGACCCGAATTATTTATGACCGGGAAGAGCGCAGCCGACTGGCGGTCGAGCAGGGCAAGTTTGCCGAAGAGCGCTTCATCAAACCTTACAAAGCCATGCTCCAGCAATGGCTAGCCAGCTTCGCCGCCTGATCTTCAGACAAAATCAAGGTTACATATCATGAAGACACTATTGCCCACGTCGACTGCCGGCAGTCTGCCCAAGCCAAATTGGCTCGCGGAGCCAGAGACGCTCTGGTCGCCCTGGAAACTGGAAGGCGAAGAGCTGGTTTCGGGCAAGCAGGACGCCCTTCGTCTGGCTGTCGAAGATCAGCGGCAGGCTGGCATTACGATCGTCGGCGACGGGGAGCAGACACGCCAGCATTTCGTCACGACGTTCGTCGAGCATCTGAGCGGAGTCGATTTCGAGAAGCGCGAGACGGTCCGGATTCGCAATCGCTATGATGCGAGCGTGCCGACAGTGGTCGGTGCGGTCTCTCGCCCGAAATCTGTGTTCGTCGAGGATGCGAAATATTTGCGCGCGCAAACCGACCAGCCGATCAAGTGGACGCTGCCCGGCCCGATGACGATGATCGATACCCTGTATGATGCGCACTACAGGAGCCGCGAGAAGCTAGCTTGGGAGTTCGCCCAAATCCTAAATCAGGAAGCCAGGGAGCTCGAAGCCGCAGGTGTCGATATCATCCAGTTCGATGAGCCGGCATTCAATGTCTTCTTCGACGAAGCAAATGACTGGGGGATCGCCACGCTGGAGAGGGCAGCCGAAGGGATGCAGGCAGAGACGGCGGTTCACATCTGCTACGGCTACGGCATCAAGGCCAATACCGATTGGAAGAAGACACTGGGTGCCGAATGGCGGCAGTATGAGGAAACCTTCCCCAACCTCCAGAAGTCGACGATCGATATCATCTCGCTGGAATGCCACCATTCGCACGTCCCAATGGACCTGATCGAACTTATTCGTGGCAAGAAGGTGATGGTCGGCGCGATCGACGTGGCATCCGACACCATCGAGACTCCCGAGGACGTTGCCGACACACTGCGCCGGGCACTTCAGTATGTGGATGCCGACAAACTCTATCCATCGACCAACTGCGGCATGGCTCCCCTTTCCCGCCATGTGGCGAGAGGCAAGCTGAATGCCTTAGGTGCAGGCGCAGAGCTTGTTCGAAAAGAGCTATCGCGGCATCCTGAGTAGCGGCGAGCGATACAACAGGAAACGACGCCGCTGCTCGAGGGCAGCGTATCGCTATCAGCGAAAGCCGGCCTGATTTCAGAGCTGGATGAAGCATCTCAGCGCGCATCTGCCGGGTTATGACTTGCGACTCCGACCGACAGGGAATAACTGCCAGCAGGAATTTCATTTCTCACGGCAGTGTTACAGAGCAGGGCAGTTGATCATTGCGCAGCGGTCCAGCTATGGCTCTGCGGATGGTCAGAACTTTGCTCCCGCTTCGTCTAACATGTGTTCTTGCTACGTCGCTTGCGATGCCCCTCTGCGGTGCCGCGGCGCAAACTCAAGCCGCGTCCGCTAGCGAGGCGAAAAACGCAATCATCCCGCTTCCGCTTAACCCGACGATCTCCGCGGAGCAGCGGTTGTGCGGAGCGAAAACGGCATCGGGCCTCGGCTTTACGATGCTGCGCGCCGCGCAAGGGCCGACACCGGCTGACACGGACTATGTGCTGGTGAACTATATCGGTTACCTGGCTGCGAACGGGCAGGTTTTCGACCAGGGCGTAGGCCGCGCCTTTCCGGTCGGGGCCGTCATTTCGGGTTTCTCCGAGGGGCTGAAGATGACTGCCAAGGGCTCAGTCGCCCGGTTCTGCATCCCGGCCGCGCTCGGCTATGGCGCTCAAAACTCCGAGGCGATCCCGGCCAACTCAGATCTCGTGTTTCAGGTCGAATTGCTCGACTACAAGTCCGCCGCCGAAGTTCAGGCAATGCAGGGGCCGGGAATGGACCAAGAGGATTCAATCTCCCAGTCCAAACCGGGGCAATAAGAGCCGTTCGTTGCCCAATCTCCAAATCTGAAAAGCAATTATGCTCGACGCGTGAATTGAACTGGGGCGCCTGACCGACGCCCCATATTTATGCCCCGGCGTGCCCTACCTCCAGAGACCCCGTCGATGCGGACCGGATATCGCCGCCAAAGCTCTGCTCCGGCGATTGATATTCGCCAGAGAGCCTTTTGCGGATACGGGTGTGAATGAGCCAATGCTCGAGTATCCGCCCGAGCACCCACAAAGCGAAGAAAATGCTCATGAACACATAGGCGGTCGTCATCGACGGTTTGCGATTCCGCTTGCCAATTTCTTCGCCTTTTTTGCCGCCCTTGTCAGCCTTGGGCTTCTCAGGTTCCGGCGCGCCGAGCATCTTGTCGATCGTGCTCATGGGCACGTCCTCGGGCTTCACCTTCGATCTTTTCTTTGCCGCTTCCTCTTTGGCTTTGACCAGTTCGGGCGGATTGCGCCAGGTATCTACGGCCACGCCAATATGGCCAACCGTGAGAAAGAATAGCGGCGCAAGAAAGCAGGCGAGCAACGCACGGCTGGTCATATCGTAGCGGAGTACGCCATTATCGACTGTCCAAGTGCCCCGGTCGAAAATCGACATCTTATCCTGAGGGTGCTGAGGCCCCTTGGTGAAGGCCAGAGTGTCACCTGACATCGAATAT
>PJTZ01000365.1_pt1 | contig 11638 bp, 8 predicted proteins | sample 1512131 | NCBI WGS metagenome assembly PJTZ01 (sample SAMN08177679, study PRJNA422409) | Soil metagenome, whole genome shotgun sequencing project. | reverse complement strand
TTTGGGTCGATCAGTGGGTGGGAGATGACGACGAAGCGGCGATGTCTGCAAGCCGGGAATCCAAAGCCAAACTGCTTGCGTTTATCGACGATTTGGGCAGTCGCAGTGACCTCTCATCGACCACCAGAACAATTTTGGAGGAGGTGCGCCAGCACGTCTCAAGGAGCGGCGTAGCCCCCGGCTACCGCACCAGGGCTCACAGACCTGCCGACCTAAATCGCTTCCTCAGGCTGAGCCTCCGCCCGTTCCAGGTCGTCCATGAGCGGATCTTGCTCCAACCCTTCCAATGTCGTGCCCGAGACATAAGCCGCACGGCCAAGCAGTTGCGCGCCAATCGGCAACGTTAGGAGCAGAAATAAGATTACCAGGGCGCTCGTGGAGAGGCCCTCGAGCGTGCCTGATAGCATTGCCCCCAACAGCATCAGTGTCGCGCCGAGCGTGCCGGCTTTAGTGGCGCTGTGCATCCGCTGGAGCGGATCGGGTAGCCGAACCACGCCGATCGCCGCGACCAACAGGAACACCACACCCAATGCGAGGAGAGCCATGGCAATGAAGGTCAATCCTTCCTCCTTTTCCGTTCGAGGAATACGGCGAAAGCCGCAGTCGCCACGAAGTTAATGAGCGATATACCCAGTGCCACGTCGAGGAACGCGCCGCGGCTCGTCGCGATCGTCCCAACGGCGGCAAAGCCCACTGCGATCGCAGTGAGCATATCGAGCGCAACAAATCTGTCGGCGAAGCTGGGGCCGCGCACCATTCGCCAGCCGGCAAGGACCAGCGCTATGCTAAGTACAATCGCGAGGCCATCGGCGAGAAGGGGAAGGCCGATCATCGTTCGAGCTCCCTGATCCAGCGCTCGTAGAGATGCTTGAAACGCGTGATTGACGCTTCCGCATCGGCGGTATTGAGCACATGGACGTAGAGGCGCGTACGATCCTCCGACACATGAAGGCAGGTCGAGCCGGGTGTGAGGGAAGTAAAATAGGCAAAGAGCGCCACAGCCCAGGGGCGTTCAAGCGCGACCGGTACGACGATGATCGCAGGTGAGGTTCGTATCGTAGGGGAGAGGACGATCCTGGCGACGGCGAGTGAGGCGATCAGCAAGTCCCAGAGGAAAATCAGCGCGAGGAGGAGCGCGGCGCGGGCACGACGCAGCAGACTCATGACGGTCCTCCTGACAAGGTGCCTAGTGCCTGCGCGGAACCTCGAGCGACGAGCCACAGCCATTGTGGCATCAAGCCGATAAACAATGTCGCCGTTGAGAGCAGGGCCATTGCGAGCAGTCCAGCGATGGGCACGCGTCGCACCGAATGTCCACGTGCTTCCTTCCAGCAGGCGTCCGACCAGAAGGTCGAAACCGAGACGACCGTCATGAATCCCGCGATGATCGCGACGACGCCGAGCCAGACCATACCGGCGTCGAAGCTCTCACGGATGACGATGAACTTGGCCCAGAAGCCGGAGAGCGGCGGAATACCGGCCAGCGACAAGAGCGGCACTGCAAGTAACCCGGTGAACAGGGGATTGGCCCGCGCCATCCCGCCTGTCCGTGTCAGATCCCAGCTTCCACTTGCACGCCGGATCAGGCCCGCGCCCAGAAACAAGTTCGCCTGCACGATGATGGAGTGGATCATGTAAAAGACGGCGGCGGCGATGCCTTCGGGCGTTGCGAGGGCCAGCCCGGCCATCATGTAGCCCACTTGCGCGACGATATGGTAGGAGAAGATGCGCCGCATGTCGGTCTGAGCAAGCGCACCCGCGACGCAGATGATCATCGTGCCCGCCGCGATCACGCCGAGCAATGGCACGAGCTGGGCCGCGCCAATCCCGCCCGTGCCGATGCCGAACACGCCGGCCATCACGATCAGCAAAGCATAGAAGCCCATCTTGGTCAGAAGGCCTGCGAACACCGCTACGGCTGTGGTCGGGCCGGTATGATAGGAGGCGGGAAGCCATAGATGGAATGGAAACAGCCCCGCCTTTAGCGCAAACCCGCCAAGTAGCAGCGCCGCAGCTACGGCAGTGGCGAAGGTAGGCGCGCGGTGGGCGAGGGCGCTACCGGCTGCGCTTATATCCAGCGTGCCGGTGACGCCGTAGATGATACCCACCCCCAGCAGGATGAACGTCGCTGCCAGCATCGCAAATCCGGCGTAGCGGATCGCGCCGTCGATCTGGGCAGGCCTTCTGTCAATGGTGAGCAAGCCTAAAGCGGCGAGGAGAGCGAGTTCGAACCACACGTAGAGATTGAACAGGTCATGAGTGAGAAATGCACCATTCACAGCGCCGATCAGCGCCAAAGTCAGCGCATCATAGCCCGCACGTCGGCGACGACCGCCGACATCGATGAGTGAATAGATAGTGGCGGCAAATGCGATGAGACCGGTCACGACCACCAGCGCCACTCCGGGCAGAGCAGCTCTGAAGCTGATCCCGACGCCCGCCGGCCAGTTGCCGAAGACGATGGTGGCCAGGCTGCGGCTTTCGCTGGCGCGCATGAAGAGCAGTACTGATAGTGCCAGTAGCGCTCCAGTGACGACGATACTGCCCGCCGCGGTCACGGCTGTGAAACGTCGAAGGAGAAGTGCGGCCACGGCGCCGCAAAGCGGCAGCATGACGGGAGCGATAAGCAGCCAGACGTCAGTCATCCGCCGCCTCCCGATCGCGAGGCGGACCGAGCGTCTCCGCCGAATCCAGCTCGCGCGCGTCCACGGAGCGGGTGGAGCGCCACGCCCGCAGCACCAGCACAGCGAGCATGACAGTCAGCGCGAAGCCGATAACGATGGCCGTAAGGATCATCGCCTGCGTAATCGGATCGGCGGATTCGCCTAGAGTCTTTTCACCGGCCCGGATGATCGGCGGCTGTCGGCTGGCGATGCGTCCAGAGAGGAACAGCAGCATGTTCGCGCCAGTGGCGAGCAGCGAGAGGCCGAGCAGCATCCTCACAAGATTGCGCGAAAGCACCATGTAAAGCGCGCAGGCGAGGATGCCAGCTCCAGCGACTGCATAAAGGATTGTCATCGCGTCGCCTCCCGCTGAAGGCCGAAATGGAAACTCAGTACTGCGCCCAGAACGACGAGATAGACTCCGAAGTCGAAGATCATGGTCGTGCCGAGCTTGGGCAGCCAGCCTTCCGGCTGCCACCACAGGTGCGTAAGGAAGGGCTGCCCCGACGCCATGCCGGGAAAGCCGCTGGCCAGCGTGCAGGCCATACCGATGCCCACCAATGTCAGCGGCGATATGCGTAGCGCCCTCTCGGCGCGGTCAACGCCATGAGCAAGAGCGATCAGGGCAAAACTCAGCGCCGCCACCAGCCCACCCACGAAGCCGCCGCCGGGCTGATCATGCCCGCGCCAGAGAATGACGACCGAGGCGATGAGTAGCAGTCCGGCCAGCCAACGCCCGGTCATCGCCAGTGAGAAATGCACGGGCGGGGGTACACCGGCTTGGGCTTTTTTTCGCTGGGAGTTGAGCAGCGCACCGGCGAGCACGGCGGCAATCCCGATCACCATCGTTTCACCGAGCGTATCGAACCCTCGGAAATCGACGAGGATCACATTCACCACATTATGCCCGTGGGCGGCGACATAGCTCATCTGTCCGAAGAAGCTGCTTGCGGCGGAGACATGCTTGTCCGCCGTCATGTCGATAATGCCGAAACACAATAGCCCAGCCAGCGCAGCGGCGATCACAGCATCGCGGCGACGCATGGCGGACGTGCGCGTGGCAGGGCTGGCGAGCGGCACTGCGAGCAATAGTGCCGTCAACAAGACAACCAGCAGCGCCTCGACCGTGAACTGGGTCAGGGCAAGGTCTGGTGCACCGTTTGCCAGGAAGCTGATGGCGATAGCGAATCCGGACAGGCCGGTAGAGATCATTGCGGCAAGTAGAGTGCGCGCGCGCGCCGCCATGAATGCACTGGCTAATCCTACCAGAACGACGATCGCCTCGCCGATCCGGATCGGTTCCAGGATCGGCAGGCGCGGTGCAACACCTGCGGCAATCAACGACCAGGCGACCAGCAAGGCGATGCCGCCGATCACCCCGGCCAGATAACGACGCAGATCCCCATGCTGAAGGTGTTGAGTGAGGGTGCTGGACGCCGCTACTAGGAAGCGCAGTCCATCTTCCCACAGCGGTTCGATCGCAAGGGCGTCGATCCGCCGGGTCCGGCGCAGGCGCATATGAATAGGTCGCCAGAACCGGACGATCAATGCGCCGACCGTAACCACCACGCCGCTCAGCAGCAGCATGGGCGTGACACCGTGCCAGACGGCAATGTCGACTTCCACCGCGCGTCCATAGACGGCCGCGACAGCGGGCCGCAGCGCAATTCGTGTGATCCAGTCCGGATCGAGGCTGATGGTGAGGCCGGCGAGCGCGAGCACAAGCGGTGGTGCGACAAGCGAAAAGGTCTCGCCGTGATGGATCTGCGTCACTTTGCCGCGACCCATGAAGAACGGACGCATCGTGATGACACCGGCGACACCCACCATCACGGCGTTGACGATGACGGCGATGGCGAGCGGCACCAGTTCCCAGCTACTTTCCAGTTGCGCCTGAAACAGGAACTCCTTGGAGATGAAGCCCATGAAGGGGGGGATGCCGGCCATCGACAGGCTGGCGCCCACGCAGGCCAGAGCTGTGAGCGGGAGGAAGCGGGCGAGGCCTCCCATGGCGCGGAGATTATACAGTCCGGTGGCATGCAGCACCGATCCTGCGCAGAAGAAAAGTGCTGCCTTGTAGAGCGCGTGGGCCAGGAGAAATCCCACCATGGCGACCGACGCTGCCGGCCCGTCCAGTCCCACAAGCATCACGAGAATGCCGAGCGAGGCTATAGTGGAGTATGCGAGCGCGGACTTGAAATTTTCGGCACGCAACGCCTGAATGGCAGCCAGAAGCATGGTAATGCAGGCCACCGTGACGAGTAGGCTGCGGCCCCAAGTGGTTACACCGATTACGGGCTCGAACCGGGCGAGCAGATAAATGCCCAGCTTCACCATCGTCGCCGAATGCAGAAAGGCGGAGGCGGGTGTCGGCGCCTGCATCGCATTGGGTAGCCAGAAGTGAAACGGGAACTGCGCGGATTTTGTGAACGCAGCGATCAGGACGCAGAGGACAATCGCATTTCCCCAGCCGCTGGCCATCAGATCGGCGCGCCGGTCGATTGCTTCTGCCATCGAATAGCTGCCGAGCACATGGCCGATCATGATGACGGCGGCGAGTAGGGCCAGGCCGCCTAGCGCGGTTACCTGCAGGGACATCAGGGCAGCGCGTCGCGCGCGGGCGCTGCGACCGTCGAAACCGATGAGCAGGAACGAAAGGATGCTGGTTGCCTCCCAAAACAGGAGCATGACCAGCAGGTTTTCAGCAAGGACTGTACCCAGCATCGCCGTCATGAATAGCAGGATGTAAGAGAAGAACCGCGCCCGATCCCGCCGAGACTTATTGGTGAGATAACCGCCGGCATAAATGGTGACGAGTCCGCCAATCCCGGTGATGAGAAGGCAGAACAGGAACGAAAATCCGTCCAGTCGCAGCGTGAAATCCAGACCGAGCCAAGGCGCCCAGTGCCTCCCTTCTCCTCTTACCCAACCGCGCTCTACGATGGGGGCAAGAGAGAGAAGTGCGGCGAGAAGGCCGAACGGGAGCAGCGAAACCACAAGACCGGCGCCGCGACCGACGAGACGGGCGACCAGTGGCAGCACGACCGCGCCGACAAGAGAGGCGAGGAGAATAAACAGCATGCGCGGGCTGATCTTGGCGTGAAAGACACAGAAAAGCGAGCAAAATGACGATGATAAGATGACTGGCTCTGTGAGAGCAAATGTCCCTAGCGCGCGGGGGTGGGCTAGAGGTCTACCTCGCGCTCACAAGCCCGCCAGCCCTTTCGATAGGTTAACTCATCGGGAGAAGTGATCCGAGCATATGAGCCATTGTAAGCATTCGCGCTCGCGGATGCGGCCAGTTGTGAGGACGCTCTTTGCCACGACGAAGGATGTCCGGCCAATGACGGTCGGGCGCGGGAAGGGTCGAAACGCCCGCGCCCGCTCGTTCTTACCAGCTCAGACTGATCCGGCCGTAAAGATAGCGCCCATTAAAACCGAAGGGCGAGTAGTAGGGGAAGCCGACCAGGCCAGTGCTGTTGAGCACCGTGCCCCGTGACGAAGTCAGCTTCACGAAGTTGGGATAAGTGTCGAACAGATTGTTGGCACCCACGGCAAGATTGAGGTTCTTCACGACCTGATAACGCGCCTCCAGATCAAAGATGGTGTGGCGGCCGGTATGAATGTCATCCTGGGCAAAGCCATTGCTGCTGGGCTGTGTGACGTCACCATAATGGGATGCTCGTGCGGTAACGCCCAGATCCTGCAGTGACCAGTCGATGGTGCCCACGACTTTCGTGCGCGGTGTGCCTTGCTCGAAGGACACGATACGCTGGCGGCTGAAGATAGGAAGAACCGCCGTCCCGGTTGACGACGTAATCGTGGCAGCGCCTGGCGCGCGGGTGATTTCGATACCGTTGAAGTTGCCCGCTGCGGTTAGATCGAACGTGCCAACTCCTGCCGTTGCTGCGCGATAATGAGCGACAACGTCGACGCCCTTTGTCGTCGAGCGAATACCGTTGAGGAAGTACCGCCCGGCGGTGACCGCAGTAATCCCCTCATCACGAAGTCTGCGGACCACGACGGCACCGCTTAGATTCTCCGACAAAGCAATCTGATCGCGGATCTTTATCTGGTAGGCATCGATAGAGAGGTCAAATCCGCCCGCGCGGAATACCGCACCCGCTGAAAGGTTGCGGGACTTCTCCGGTCGCAGTGCCTGACCGCCCAGAGCGCGACCCACTGCGCTGGTGGAAGGAAACAGGCCGGTCTCGACGATATTGCCATCCGTCAGCACGGAGGCCGTTGAGGTGAAATGTTGCTGCTGCAGCGACGGTGCCCGGAAACCGGTGGATCCAGTCGCCCGCAATGCGAACCAAGGTGCGAATTCGTAACGCAGGCTGAGCTTGCCCGTCGCGGTGTCGCCAAAGTCTGAGTAGCTTTCGGCCCGGCCGGCAATCCCGAGCGTCAGTTGCTCGACAGGCTTGGCCTCGATGTCGAGGTAGGTCGAGAAATTGTTGCGATGCACGTTGACTTCATTCGAGGGCTGAAAGCCGGGGAAGCCCTGAGCGCCAGAGCCGAGTGCCGCCGCCGCGCCGGGTGCGCGATTATAGGAGGCCGGCTCGCCGGCTGTGATCTTGAAGCCTTCCCGACGATACTCCTGACCGAAGGCGATATTGACGGTGCCTTGGCCCAGCGGCAATTCTTTCGCGACGTCGATGCCGCCCACCAGTTGGTCGTAAGTCAGCCGGCCATCATAGAAACTGGTCTGCGACGCCGCCCCGTAAGTCGCGTTGCCTGAGTTGTTCGTGTCGAAGCGCAGCTGATTGCGCCCGTAAGACGCATTGATATCGATCTTCCAGCCCGACACTTCGCCACGAATACCGCCTGCGGTCGTGAAATCCGTGGAGCGAACCGCGATCAACGGAGTGAAGCCGTCCGGATACAGGCTAGCGAGGGCGTCAGCGCTGGCATTGGCGTTGCCGCCTGCGCCGCCGACGATGCGGGGGGTCGCCGCGCTTTCGCTGTCGCGATGCTGATATCCACCAAAAGCATAAAGCTCCCATCCGTCGCTGTTCAGGGGATGGGCGGCGTTCGCATAAAAGCTGTACTGCTCAACTTCAGGGTCGCCTAAGCGCGACCGAACCCGGACCGGCGTCTTGCGCGGGTCGAAGTCACCCCGACTGGTGGGATTACGGTTCAGATACTCACCTGACAGAGTCAGGAACCCCTCCGAGCCAAGGGCAAAGCCCTGCCAACCCGCCGCGGTCACTGTTCCGCCATCGCGCTCGTTGCGCGACCCCCGGGCGGTGTCGACGTCCGTGATATATTTGCCGTAGGTGACTGAAGCGCCGCCTCCGGTCCGGGCCTCGCGCAGGCGCAGGTTGACGACGCCTGCGATGGCATCGGAGCCATATTGGGCCGCCGCGCCATCACGCAGCACTTCAATCCGGTCGAGCGCGACGGAAGGAATGGTATTGAGATCGACCGCTGCTGAGCCCCGACCGACTGAGCCGTTGGTATTGAGGAGAGCCGATGTATGAGCGCGCACGCCGTTGATCAGAACGAGCGTCTGATCGGGTGACAGGCCACGTAGCGTAGCGGGGCGGATGGAATCCGTTCCGTCGACAGCGGACGAGCGCGGAAAGGTGATGGAAGGCGTAACGCTGGCAAGCGCAGTGGCAACCTCGGTCGTGCCTTGGCGCCGCAATGCTTCACCTGAGAGAATATCGACCGGCGATACCGCATCGAGCCGAGTTCTACCTGTCGTGCGCGTGCCGGTGACGATGATTTCGCTGTTCCCGTCGTCCGTTTCTGCGATGGTCGATTGCGCGAGAGCTGCGGCCGGCATTGTACCCAGAGCCGCCGTAAGTAGCAGAAAACTCTTATATTGTCTCATGGTCTCGCTCCCTGTTTGTCGCAGCCGGCGCCGCTTGTGGAGAGAAAACGATATTTCAAGCAATATCGTAGATAAAGACAGTTTTGCTTGGGCTGCTGATTGCATTTCAACCTGTTGCTGAAAAGTTATGGGCATGGATGCCGACGCGTGGGATAATTTTCGTACCCTACGACGCCCCTGCTCGCCTTAACCCGTTCAGCCCAAAGCGACGCGGGCCCAGTATTATCGCATCGCACAGCATTGCCTTTCGGATGCGCAACCAATTTGGGACCTGCGTGTTTGACTGCGTGATTGGGGTCGTTTTTTGGGGGGGCTAATGACATACCGGGATACCACCCCCGCGATCAACGCTGATGAGTGGCGCCAGATTGTCGATAGCGCGGTCGAAACAGTCATCATAAGTACCGATATTGAAGGCCGCGTGACGAGCTGGAACGAGGGCGCTTGCCGGATATTGGGATGGTCTGAGCCTGAAGTCCTAGGTCAGACGCTGGAGCGCCTGTTCCCTGAAGGAGAAGGGGCGGCCGCGCTTCACAAGGAAATGAGTGATGCGCTGACCATCGGCCGGGGCGGCGGTATGGAAGGCTGGCGTGTGCGGCGCGACGGATCCCGCATCTGGGCGGTGGGCGAGATGTCGCCGATCCGTGATCGGGCGGGAATAGCCATAGGTTTCACGAAAATATTGCGGGACCGTACGAGCGATCGAGAAGCGCGAGACGCGATCTTCGAAGAGAGGCGCGCGCTTGAAGTGCTCAACCAGGCCGGAATGAGGCTGGCCGCAGAGACGGATCTGCGAGCGTTGGTCCAGATTGTTACGGACGCCGGAGTGGAACTCACCCGTGCAGAATTTGGCGCCTTCTTTTACAATGTCCAGAATGAGGACGGCGAGAGCTATATGCTCTACACCTTGTCGGGCGCTCCGGCCGAGGCATTCGTCAATTTCCCGATGCCGCGAAACACCGCGGTGTTTGCGCCGACCTTCTCCGGGCAAGGCATCGTTCGATCGGACGATATTACACAGGACCCCCGCTACGGTCATAACCTGCCCCACAAAGGCATGCCGGAAGGACATCTGCCCGTTCGCAGTTACCTCGCTGTCCCGGTGGTGTCGCGCAGCGGAGATGTTATCGGCGGCCTTTTTCTGGGGCATGGGCAGCGCGGGATATTCAGTGAGCGCTCGGAGCGTGGTCTCGAAGGTCTCGCAGCGGAGGCAGCAGTCGCGATCGACAATGCGCGACTGTTTCAGGCGCTTCAGCGGGAACTGGGGCAAAGGCTAAAAGCAGAGGAAGAATTGGCGGCGAGTGAGGCGCGGCTCCGTCTCGCCACTGAAGCAGCGGAAATTGGGACCTGGGACTATGACCCCGCGTCCGGCGAGCTGCGATGGGATGCAAAATGCAAGCATTTGTTTGGCTTATCCCCTGGAGCGAACGTAACCTATGAAGGCGCTTTCCTCGCCGGACTGCACCCCGATGATCGCGCGCGCGCTGATGCGGCCGTCCGGGAGGCGATCGATCCGGAAGGCTCCGGACGATATGATATCGAATATCGGACAATAGGCATCGAAGATGGAAAACTGCGTTGGCTTTCGGCCAGTGGGCGCGCCTTCTTTTCTGCCGACAGCACCCGCTTCGTTGGGACCGTAATCGACATTACCGCGCGCAAGGAAGACGAGCAGCGCCTTCAGGAATTGAACGAGCGTCTTGAAGAGCAAGTCGAGATCGAAGTCCGGAAGCGTATGGATGTGGAAGATGCGCTGCGTCAGGCGCAGAAGATGGAAGCGGTCGGTCAGCTGACAGGTGGCATCGCTCATGATTTCAATAATTTGCTAGCCGGCATTAGCGGTGGTCTGGAGATTATCGAACGTCGCCTGTCGCAAGGGCGCAGCGAAGGGATCGAGCGCTTTATCGCGGGCGCGCAAACATCTGCCCAACGTGCGGCGGCACTGACCCAACGCCTTCTTGCTTTCTCCCGCCGTCAGACCCTCGATCCGAAACCCACGGACGTGAACCGGCTTGTGTGCGGAATGGAAGATCTGATCAGCCGGACCGTTGGGCCTGCCATCAAGGTTGAGGTCGTTGGTGCCGCAGGTTTGTGGCCAGCCAAGGTCGATGTCGCCCAGCTGGAAAGCGCGCTCTTGAACCTGGCGATCAATGCACGCGATGCTATGCCTGAAGGGGGTACACTGACGATCGAAACAGCCAACAAGTGGCTGGACGACCGAGCGGCACATGAGCGCGAGCTTCCTCCCGGTCAGTATATATCGGTTTGCGTGACGGACACGGGCACCGGTATTCCCAAGGATATTGTCGACCGCATTTTCGATCCTTTCTTCACGACGAAGCCCATCGGGCAGGGGACAGGGCTCGGGCTCTCCATGATCCACGGATTTGTGCGGCAGTCCGGTGGTCAGGTGCGCGTATACACCGAGGATGGTCAAGGCACGACGATGTGCCTCTACTTTCCTCGCTACGCGGGCGATGCTGAAGTAGAAATTGAAGCTCCAAAAACCGAGATATCGGAGACCGGTGAAGGCGAAACCGTGCTGGTGATTGACGACGAGCCGACGGTCAGAATGCTGATCGTCGAGGTTCTGCGGGAGGCCGGTTATGCCGCGCAGGAGGCGCACGACGGCCCATCGGGTTTGAAGATCATTCAATCTGACGTCAGGCTGGATCTGCTGATAACGGACGTTGGCCTTCCAGGTGGAATGAATGGCAGGCAAGTGGCGGACGCGGCTCGGCTGATACGTCCGGACCTGAAGATTCTGTTCGTGACTGGCTATGCAGAAAACGCGGCGGTTGGGAACGGACACCTCGAACCGGGGATGGAAGTGATAACCAAGCCCTTTGTCATGAGTCAGCTTGCTAACAAGATCACCGACCTGATCGAAAGGAGATAGAGCTGCGTTACCAACGCTTTAGATAAGCGCGAGTGTGTCTCTGAAACGTCTTCTCCCAGACTAAACCGAACGAAGGAACCAAGGGACAGGTTCGCAGATTGGATAAAGACCCTGTGAGTCGGAGCAGAAATTGACGTTACCTAGTGAAGATCGCATCGACGGCGACACGCAATCTGTTGGTGTGCCCGCCGGTGGCTCAGCCGATATGGGCGGAAATGAGCCATTAGGCACCTCAGG
>PJTZ01000364.1_pt1 | contig 11682 bp, 13 predicted proteins | sample 1512131 | NCBI WGS metagenome assembly PJTZ01 (sample SAMN08177679, study PRJNA422409) | Soil metagenome, whole genome shotgun sequencing project. | reverse complement strand
CGGGACGAGACGGCGGACACCACCATCTGGACCCGCTTCTGCCAGCCTTCGCGGCTTGTTTTCAGTGCGGATCAGGCCACCGGAGATGCGGTGCGAACCGCAGTAAGGGACGCCGTTGTATCGGCGTCGCGATTTGCCGCCGCCCTCGGGCCGGTGCGAGGTAGCGCGCGGGATTACTGGCTGGCGCTTTTCCGTGAGACCTATGGCGCGGAGTTCCGTGTCGAGACGCAGGGGCGGGGGACGACCATTCTGGATAATGCGCCGGAGTGGTATGTGCAGACGCTGCCGCTGGCGTGGGCCGAAGCCGGCATAGGCACGGAGAGCGACGGGTTGCTCGCGCCCGCGCCTGACTTCGACAGACGCGCCGTCGTTGCGCGCTGGCGCCGTCGCCGCCGTCTGGGCAAACCGCTTAACATGGCACGGCTGGTCAAGGCGGCATGGACGTTCGAAGGCGCTACCCGATATGCGCTGTGGAAGATCGAGCGCCACAGCGGCGTGCATATTCCGCTGACCCCCTGGCGCGAGCGACATCCCCTCCTGGCGGCGCCTGGCGTGCTCTTTCGCCTCTGGCGGACGGCACGGCCCTGATGTCCTTTCAAGCACTTGTTCTTGCCGGGTCGCGCGGAGAGACTGATCCCGTCGCGGCCAGCGAAGGCGTTCCGGAGAAGGCGCTGGTCGATATCGGCGGTCAGGCCATGCTGGCGCGCGTGATCGGCGCTCTGCGCGTGGCCGGAGCCACCCGTATCGCGGTTGCCGCATCGCCGGGGCCGGTGGAAGCGCTGGCGCTTTCTCTGGGTTGCGAGGTTTTTCCAGCCAGCAGCGGCCCTAGCGAAAGCGCTGCCGCCGGTTTTTCGCGGCTGGGCGCGCCCATGCTGCTCACGACTGCCGATCATGCACTGTTGAAGCCGGAATGGGTGCGGGATTTTGTCCAAGAGGCGGGCGCTACCGGTGATGTGGCAGTGATGCTTGCGCGCCGCGCAGCTGTGGAACAGGCCGCGCCCGGCTCCCGGCGCACCTATCTGCGCTTTTCGGATGGCGACTGGTCGGGCTGCAATCTCTTCTACTTCGCCACGCCGCAGGCTGGCGCCGCATTCGCGCTGTGGAAGCAGGTGGAAGCAGACCGGAAGCGGCCCTGGCGTATTGTCCGTAGATTGGGGCCAGGGCTGTTGTTGCGCTATTTGCTGGGGCGGCTGCCGTTGTCGGAGGCCATGGCGCATCTTGGCCGTCTGGCGGGCGTCTCGGTCGGCATTGTTGCCGCGCGCGACGGTCTGGCGGCGGTCGATGTCGACAAGCCGGACGATCTTGCGCAGGTGCGCGCGCTCATCGGCTGAAACGCCGCCCCGTTATGCTCTTCGCCGGATCGCCAGGCTGAGAAATACGAAAGCGAAAACGGCTCCCATCATCACGCTGACCGCCGCGCCCAGAGCACCCCACGCTGGTAACAGGAAGATCATTGCTGCGAACTGGAGCACAACTGCGGAGCCGCGGGCGATGATGGCAGAACCCGCCTTATTGAGCGCCTGCAGGATTGGTTCGAAGCTCACTGCCGCCAGCTCGACGCAAGCGCCGCCTGCCAGCCACAGCAACAACACATAGGCGGGCCCGAATTGCGGGCCACCGATCAGCGTAAGCAAGTTCCGGCCGAGCAGGATGACGAGCACCATGACAGCGCCCGCGCCCAGTGCCGATCCGAGCGTTACGCGGCCGATCAGCCTGCCGAGCTGATCCGCGGACGTGTCCCTTACCTGACGAACAAGCTCTGGGAAGGCAGCGCGGGTGAGAAGTGTCGCAACCTTGGAGAGTGCGTTGGCCAACTGCATGGCCAGCCGAAACCCGCCGGCGGCCGCCGGGCCCGCATAGCCGCCCACCACCAGCAGCGGGAGCTGCCGGGAAGCAAGACTGAGCACGCCCTGAAGGTTGGTATTGACCATGAGCCGGAGAATGCCGGGATTCTCCTCAAGCACGCGCCTGCCTTCCAGACGCCCCGAAAAGAGACCGCGCAACCGTCCGATCCGATGAACCATGAACCAGAACGCAATGCAGGTGATGATCTCGGCCAGGCCCCACGCGATCAGGAAGCCTTTGGCGGTCGGCATGAAAGCGAGGGCGGCAAGAGCGCCCAGCAAGCGCATGATCGGCGTGGCGGCATCCGCGATCGCTGCGAGATCGAACCTGTCATGCAGGCGAAGGATGCCGGTCGGCGCCGAACGGACCGTCGCGAGCTGGATCAGCGCGTAGCCAAATGCATAGGGACCGATGGAGCCCTTGATACCGATCAGTGGACGAGCGAACGCAAAGAGGAGGGCGGCAACTAAAGCTCCGACGAGTGCGCTCACCACGTCCATCATCACCGCCGCGCGTTCCACCCGGCGGACGGCGTCGAAATCATGCCGTGCCTGATGGGCTAGGCCGTATTGAACGATGATTTTCCAGCTCTCGATCGCGACAAGCGAAGCGATCGTCTGGCAGGCGCCAGTCACCAGCGCGAAGCGCCCGAAATCGACAATGCCGAGCGTTCGGCTGGTGATGCCCAGATAGATGAGCGACAGAGCGGCCATCAGGCCGCTGCTCGCCAGCAACCAGCCCATATTCCCCGCGATGATGCGGACGGTGCCCGGACGCTCTGCGCGTGGCGCGACGAGGCTCACAGCGGATAGAACTCGGCAATTGCGGCTGCAGCCCGTGAGGATGCCGTATGGGACTTATCCAGTGAGAAAGTCTCGGCAAAGATCGCTTTCTGCGCTTTGCGGAAATGCGCGCCGCGCTCGACATGGTTCGCGATCAGGGCGGGCAGCTCATTCGCGCCGGTGACAACATCGCCGGTCTGCCAGAAAGGCAGATCGCCCTCCTTCGAGCGGGGATCCTGCGAAAAGCGGTCGAAGAAGAATGCTGGCCGTGGACGCACAAGAAACTCGTATATCTGGCTCGAAACATCGCCGATATAGCCATCTGCGGCAAGCGTGTAGGTCATGTCGACAAGGTGCGGGCCATCCACGTCGATCAGGATATTGGGCGCCGCGCGCCAGTGCGGCCTTATGTCCGGGCGGCGACGCACCATCCGATATTCCGGCGAGACGTGGATCGCCTTGCGGAACAGCATGATGTGCGGCGCAAAGATGACGTTGAACGACTGGCCCTCCGGGCTTGCAAACCAGTCCAGGAGCTTCGGTCCCTCGTCGTACCAGCTGGAAAGCAGCGGATCGAAGTGGGGATTGTAGAGGAAAACCGGGTTATCGTTGTCGAACAGGCGCGGGCGTGCGTCCAGATTTACAGTGTCGAACTTCGGATAGCCGATGATTCTCACTCGGTCCGACCGGATAATCTCGCGGACGAGAAGCTCGCGGGCAGCCTTCAGGCCGCTTACCAGCATCAGGTCAAAATCGTGCATCGCCGGATGATAGGTGACGGCCCGGTCACCAGCCCCGTGCGGCACGTGGACGATGCGTGTGGGGTGGCCCGCCGGCCACTTGCGAAGCAGCCGCAGGCAAGTGCGTTCGGCGCTCACGAGCGTGTCGGCCTCGCCCAGCAGCGCCGCATGATGATCGAGGCGCATGATGCGCTTGATCGGCGCCAGCCGGTTGGGCAGCGAAAGCGTCGCCTCCATCCAGCGTGGTAAAGCGAGATCGATCCAGGCGACGCTCGCCGAAACGCTATCTCCCAGTATCTCGCGCAGGCGAGCGGCGATTGCTGGTGTTCCGACTGCGACTCGTGTGTCGAGATCCGGACGCTCGATCGTCATCGCACGCACGATACCCGCAAGGTGAGCGACCTGATGGGGAGCGTCGTGATTGAAGAGAAAGAAGATTTTACGCTTGGAGGGGGCCATGGCGATTCGTCCATAGCGTCTTTGGCGCAGATCAGAAGAGGGGCCAGCGCTTTCTGCACGACATAGCGCAATTTGACGTTCAGCAGCCGGGCCTTACATAGCGGGAATGAGAAAGATGATCGCGATCATGATCGGGACCACTCTGCTGGCCGGCGGGGTGACAGCGCAGGCCGAAGGCGTTCGCACGCAGGGGCTGGACGAACGGGAATGTGCCGCCGGCAAAAGCGCGTTTCTGGTCACGGCGCGCGGTTTTTCGACGAATGTGGGAGCCGTTCGGGTCCAGCTTTATCGCACTGATGACGGGACGTTTCTGGACAAGGGCGCGTGGCTGGTGCGGGCCGAGCGTAAGCGCGATGGCAAAGGCGAGATGAAGTTCTGCATTCCTGCGCCCGGTCCAGGGCGCTACGGCATCGCCGTGCGCCACGACGCCAACAACAATGGGAAGTCGGACTGGAACGATGGTGGCGGGTTCTCGCGCAATCCCAAATTGTCCGTCTTTAACCTGAAACCCGATGCTGCAAATGTGGAAATACGCGTCGACCGGCAGCCCGTGCCTGTCGACGTCATCATGCAGTATCGCTCTGGACTTACGATCCGTCCGGTGGGTTGAGCGATTGGACTTGCGAAGAATAGATGGTGAGCCCTGCTGGGTTCGAACCAGCGACCTACTGATTAAAAGTCAGTTGCTCTACCGACTGAGCTAAGGGCCCGCATGCTTGCGCCGGGCCTCCCTAGAGGGGGGGCGGGAAGTGGTCAACTGGCTTGGGGCGGATGAGTCTGGTAAGCTGTGCAGCAACAGTGTGACCAAGCGTGACGTCGCGCAATTGTGGTGCAATTTCCGCAAGCGGCCGCACGACGAAAAGTCGCTGGTGCCATTGAGGATGAGGGATCTGAAGCGTTCTTCCTCCAGCAAACCGGCCGCCCGACCACAGGACGATATCGAGATCGAGCGTCCGCTCTCCCCAGCGTCGTGCACGACGCCGGCCGAAGCTGAGTTCTACGCCTTGCAAAGTTCGCAGCATTTCGAGCGGGGAGAGGGCGCTTTCGACCAGTGCGGCGCAATTGGCATAGCTTCTCCGCGATGGGCCTATGGGTCTGGTTTCGATGATCGAAGCGGTTGCGACGAGCTTGAAGGGTGGCTCGGCCAACCGCCCCAGCGCCCCTTTCAGTATCGCGCGAGGCGGAAGGTGACGAGAGAGCGGTCGGTTTGACCCGAGGGCAATCGCATAGACATGATGGCCCGGATCGCTTGCTTTGATCATGTCCCCGCGCCTATCGCGGCTCCATGGCCCTGACCAGCCCCCGCGATTTGCCCTTTGCCAGTCCCGTGCCCGCTGCCGAGCCCTCGCGCGATTGTCCGCGCTGCCCACGGCTCGTTGCGTTTCGCGAAGAACTTCGCGTGGAACATCCCGACTGGTGGAATGCCCCGATCCGCGCCTTTGGCGATCCCGCTGCCCAGATTGTCATTGTGGGGCTGGCGCCCGGCAAACACGGGGCCAATCGGACAGGCCGCCCTTTCACGGGAGATTATGCCGGCGATCTGCTGTTCGCCACGCTGCATAAATTCGGCTTTTCTCGCGGCGGCTACGGGAGCGATCTGGCGGACGGACTGGCGCTCATCGACATTGCCATATTGAATGCCGTCAAATGTCTGCCGCCCCAGAACAAGCCTACGCCGCAAGAAATTCATAATTGCCGGCCCTTTCTGGAGAAAGGCATCGAGTTACTGCCAAACCCGCAAATCTTCATCGCGCTTGGACAGATTGCACACCAGTCCGCAGTGAAGGCGCTCGGCGGCAAACTGTCCCAATGCCGCTTTGGTCATCTGGCCGAGCATCGCATGCCGGACGGCCGACTGCTTATCGATAGCTACCACTGCTCTCGCTACAATCAGAACACCGGCAGGCTGACCGCGGCAATGTTCGAGGCGGTGTTTGCGCGGGCCCGCGAGCTTCTGAGCTCAATCTGACGGAGGAGCTGTTTTCTCTTCCCGCCATGCATGGGCAATGGTCCGGTGCGTGGCCTCCGCCGAGGGTGGCAAAATTTTGCTGTTAAGCGGATGATGCCGCGATCGAGACGGAGTGGTGAAGGCCGTGTGCCTGAAACCGAAATTGCTCAGCATCAGCTTCAGCGCAGGGATGTTGGGCGCCCAGAAGTTGGTGGGGTCATCACCCAGCTCGCCGGGCGCGTAAAGCCGCATTGCCGGCAATTTCTCGCGAGCGAGGGCGGTCGCCGTTTCAACCACGAGTTGATCCTGGCTCATGCGCGCTGCGGTTTCCAGCCCCACATAGGGGTCCTTGAGATGATAGAACACGCCCAGGAAGAGGACGATGTCAAACTGGCCGAGGTTCAGGTTCGGCAGTTCGTGAATATCCGCGTCGATCGCCTCTATCCGGGAGCCAAGTCGCTGATGCACATAGTCGAAGCCGCGCCTGTCCGCCCAGCCATCGCCCGACCAGCTGAAATGATCGGTCGCAACGACGCGGGCCGCGCCACGACGTTCGGCTTCGAATGAGAAAAAGCCGTCCCAGGCGCCGATGTCCAGTACGGTTTTGCCGGTAAGGTCACGCTCAAGAATTAGGTCCGCTTCCTGCCTGAGAATGTGAAGCGGTTTGATGCCTTCGATCGTCTCGCCATCGCCAAGGTCGAAAGAATGGAACCATCTTATCTCGGGTCGGATTGCCGGCACTTATTCGTCTTTCAGCTGAATTAAGGAATGTCTTTGGGGGCAGTCAGGTAAGGAATGTCATTCAGACGTCTTGCGCGATCCGGCCATAAAGCTCTGGTCGGCGATCCCGGAAGAAGCCCATGCCTGCACGGTGCGTCCGAGCCGCATCAAGGTCGAGCGTAGCGACCAGCGCGCCGGTCTGCCAGTTCTCCACCTCGGCGACCAGATCGCCCCACTCATTGGTGATGAAGCTATGGCCATAGAAAGTCTGCGCTCCGGCGTAGCCCGGCATTTCTTCGAGGCCGATGCGATTGGCGGCGATCACGGGCATACAGTTGGAAACGGCATGGCCCTGCATCGCGCGGCGCCACATCCGGCTGGTGTCCAGCGTGTCGTCATACGGCTCGGTGCCGATGGCTGTTGGATAGAATAGCATTTCCGCGCCCATGAGGGCCATGACGCGCGCGCTCTCGGGATACCACTGGTCCCAGCAGATGCCGACGCCGATGGTCCCGTAGCGCGTTGGCCAGACCTTGAAGCCGCTATTGCCCGGCCGGAAGTAATATTTTTCCTCGTAGCCGGGACCGTCCGGAATATGGCTTTTGCGGTAGACCCCCATGATCTCGCCGCTGTCGTCGATCATAGCCAGGGAATTATAGTGATGATGCCCGTCGCGTTCGAAGAAACTCGTTGGGATGTAGGCACCCAACTCCCTGGCGAGGCGCTGCATTGTGGTCACGGCCGGATGCTCGGCCGCCGGGCGGGCGCGGGCGAACAGCGCCTCGTCCTCAACCGTGCAGAAATATGGCCCCTCGAATAACTCGGGGGGGAGGATGATCTTGGCGCCGCGCACAGCCGCCTTGCGGACATGGTCTTCGACCAGCGCGATGTTCTCCGCCTCGTCATCCGAGAAGGCAAGCTGCAGGGCGGCGACGGTGACTTTGCTCATAGGGGCTATTTAGGATGCCGATGGCGCTGCGGGAAGCTGCTGGCTCATGCAGTGGAAACTGCCGCCGCCGCGCAGCAGCGCATCGGACGGCAAGCCGACGATAGCGCGACCTGGAAAAAGCGGTGCGAGCGCGTTGCAGGCGGCCGCGTCGTTCGGCGCGCCATATTGGGGGACGATCACAGCGCCATTGGTGATACAGAAGTTCATATAGCTCGCCGGGACGATCGCACCGTCGATCTCGTAACGCCCCACCGAAGGAAGCGGCGCGACCTCAAGGCCGAAGGCGCGGGCACGATCCGCCGCATCTGCGAAAATCGCGGCATTGAGATCATCCGCTGTCGACGCATGCGGAATCGCGATCAAGCCAGGCGCCACGAAGCGGGCAAGATTGTCGACATGTCCATCGGTATGGTCGTTGACGAGACCGTCGCCTAGCCAGAGCAATTGCGACAGCCCAAGTGCGCCCGCGAGCAGCGTCTCAATCTGACGCCTGTCCAGCGCCGGATTGCGATTGGGATTGAGGAGACACTGCTCAGTCGTAACGAAAAGACCAGTGCCGTCGGTATCGATCGCGCCGCCTTCAAGGATCCAATCATAGCGGATGCGCGGCAGGCTGGTCGAGGCGGCGAGTCGGGCACCAATGTCTTGATCGCCTTCCATCTCGAACTTGCCGCCCCAGCCGTTAAAACCGAAATCGGAAAGCGCGCGTTTACCGGCTGGATCGACGAGCCCGATAGGTCCGGTATCGCGCAGCCAGATATCACCGAAGGATTCATGGAGAATCTCGACGCCCGATGATACGAGCGAGCGAGCAAGACTTGCATCGCCCTCCGTTCGAGCCACCAAGGTGACAGGCTGGCCATGTTCTGCAACGACATTGGCAAAGGCTGCCGCCTGACGCTGGGCGTCGTCGAGCTTTACTGGCCATTCCCCGGAATCACCTGGAAAGCCGATCCACAGGCGCTCTTGAGGTGCCCACTCGGCGGGCGTGATGAGGAGCATCAACAATATTCCTGATAAACAGTATCGAAAAATTGGCTCACAGGCAGTGATAGCCATTGTAAACAAACTGGCGAAATTGAAACTCGACCTGCCCCCCGGGTAGCCCCTCGATTATAACGAAGGTCCAGCGGTTGAATACTGCGGCCCCTGCGTCTGCACAAGCGCGTCGAGCGCGGTGGTCTCATCCTCAAGCTGGCGGAGCCGACGGACATCTGAAACCTCCAACCCACCGTATTTTGCCTTAAACTTATAAAACGTGGCCGTGCTCAGCCCATGCTTCTGGTACACCTCCACAGTCGGCAGCCCCGCCTCCTGTTTATTGGTCATCCCGATAATCTGCGCCTGGGTGAAACGGCTCTTCCTCATATGTCTGCTCCTTCCAGTGGCAGACTCTACATCAGAATGAAGGATCTTCCCGAGGGGCAGATCACTCGATGCAGGGGGAAGTAGCCGCCGCACTTTATCGCTTTGGCATCGATCCAAAGCAGCCCCGACACGCTCATCGTCGTGACCGGTGACCCGGCCTTACGGGACAGTACGGACGTCCTTGCGATCTTGTCGGGTCTGGGTTCGCCATGGCGCGTGTTGACGCTCTTTCGTGTTGTTCCGCGCCCCTCGCGCGTGCATCAAGTGTGCCTGCACTCTCCGCAGCGGTCGTAGCGTTCCTGTCAGGCGATATGGAAAACGGGACTGCGGTGGAAATGGCGATCAGCGCTTCGAACCGAGCAGCGGCGGGGGCAGCTGTCGCGACGGCGATCCTCGGCAGGTCGGCAGAGCGTTAGCCGCACTGGTATGAGGAGGGCGGTGTGCCGGAGACGATCGACGGGCGGTTCGAGGACGGCCAGATTCGCCAAATCGGCTTCGGCGATCTGGTGGTCGGCAAGCAGGTGGGCCGGATGATGAGCGCACTGGGCGGATGCCTTGCCGCCTACCGCGTGGCCGTGGCGCCCGAAGCGGAGCCCGGCGCGCTGGGAGAGGGGCTGGTACGCAGCCTCTATCGCGGAGCATCGCCTGCGCCAGCTTCGATGAGGCGGGCGCAGAGTCACCCGATGTGGTTGGCAGGAAATCGAAAAGTTGGATTTCGAAGTGTCCGGCCTGCAGCCGCTCACGGGGCGACAGGTCGCTTTTGCCGAAGTGTCGGATATCGCACTTTTGCCCGACTGTCTCCCAGGGCGCGCAGCCGCTCGCGCAGGTGAACAAGAACCGCAACCTCCAATGCACGGTCATCGAGATCGCCGCTGTTCGAGCGGACGCGACGCCGCCATTTGCGGGTCAGGAAAGACAGCGGCGCTGGCCTGGGCAGCCTGCCGCCCGCATATACACCGCACGCAGAAATTAGATTGACGCCAGATTCTGATCGGTCGGACGGAACGACTGGAAGCCGAAAGCGGTGAACACCATTCTGACAATGGCGCGCAACGACCTCTGACGATCTGTCACGATTGATTATAAAATTCGAAAGCCTGTTCGATTTCATCGAAGCTATGGATCCGGCCACGATCGAGCACGACGGCGCGGTCGCAATGCGCGCGAATATAGCCCGCATCGTGCGACACGATCACGAGTGCGCGATCGGCGCGTTTCTCGAACAGCTCGATCCGGCACTTTTCGTGAAATCGTGAATCGCCGACGGAGATCACCTCATCGATGAGGAAACAATCGAACTCAATGCTCATCGAAACCGCGAACCCAAGGCGTGCGCGCATTCCGGCGGAATAATTTCTAATCGGCTCATACAGATATTGGCCGAGATCGGAGAATTGCTGGATAAACGGAATCCGCTCCTCGATATCCACGCCGTAAATTCGGCAAATGAAGCGGATATTGTCGATGCCGGTCAGCGCAGACTGGAACCCTCCGGTATAAGCGAGGGGCCACGAGGCCGTCATGTTGCGCTTGACGCTACCGTTCGTCGGCTGTTCGGCACCGCTAATGATGCGGATCAAGGTCGACTTGCCCGCGCCGTTGCGGCCAAGAATGCCCAGTTTTTCGCCGGGCGCAATCACCAGGTCTATACCGTCGAGAATCTGCCGCGGCCCAAGTCGCGTCTGGTAAAATTTATCGACATTGTGGAGCGCGATCATTCGGGAATGACCTCTCGACTGACCTTACGCAATTGCGCCAGCGCAATCAGGGTCATGCAGGCACTGACGATCAGAGCGTACGACATGTCGTAATGCGCGTTGAACTTGCTCCCGAAGAACCCGTCGCGAATGTATTCGATACAATGAACCATCGGCAGATACAGCACGATGTCCTGCGCCTGCTTGGGGAGCATATCGACAAGGAATGCCGCGCCCGACAGTGGAAAGAGCAGGTAAGCGGAAGGGTGCCAAAGCTTGTCGACAAGCTCGGACTGTTCCGACCAGGCCCCCAGCAGCAACGCAGCCGACATGCCGAACCACGCAAGCGCAAGCCAGCCTCCGATCACCTGCAGCAGATCTTCGGGCTGGTCGAGCCAGCCGATCATGATGAAGAAGACGCCCAGGCTGACAAAAGACGTCGTCGTACCAGCAACCTCGAGCAGGAGCCGGGCGATAAGAATGTCTAACACCTTCACTTGACGGTGATAGAGAAGGGACAGGTTCGGCTTGATCGCATCAATGCACCGCGCAGGCATATTACGCCACAAAAGCACTGACGAATACCCGGTCAGCGCGAAGGCAACGATTGGTAGGTCTAACCCATGCGTGGCCTTGGTAAGACTCCATAGGGCGGTCACGCCGAGCGTGAACAACATCGGCTCAACGAAAAGCCAGAGGAAGCCGATGTTATGTCGGCCGTAACGGGTCAGCACTTCCCGCATGAAGAGCGCATAGATTACCCGCCGCTGGATGGCCCATGCAGATGCGTGGGACCCCAGGGATTGGCGATGAGCCGACATCTCAGCTTTTGTGTTCACGTACGCCCGCCACCAGCATCGACATAATTCCCCACGCAATCAGACCCAACACGAAGGTCGCGAGAATCCCCCGCAGGCGACGGGGTTCAAGCGCTTCGTCTGGCATGCTCGGCGCAACGATGAGTTCCAGATATGCCTGCTTGCGACGTGCCTCGTTGGACGCGTCTTGCAATGATGCCATCGCTACGGCGAGCTGCTTATCTGCGAACTGGCTCTCCAGTTGCAGGCGCTGATACCGTGCGGTGGTCGAAGAGAGCGATTTGCTGCCACCCGCGACCTGTGAGAGTTGCTGCTGCATTTCGCGCTCCAAGCCCTTTACCTTCGTCGCGAGAACT
>PJTZ01000363.1_pt1 | contig 11733 bp, 10 predicted proteins | sample 1512131 | NCBI WGS metagenome assembly PJTZ01 (sample SAMN08177679, study PRJNA422409) | Soil metagenome, whole genome shotgun sequencing project. | reverse complement strand
GCAGTGCCGAGGACTACCGTTTGGTCATCCTTTGGATGAGCGGCAGTCCCGATACATAACATTTCACCCTTAGCCGTGTTGGATTAGCTGATGAACAAACTAGTCGTGAGTCTGCTGTTGACCTTGGGTGTCGCTGGTGCGGCCACTGCTGCGCAACCTATCAAAGGCGATGCCGCCGCTGGCCAGGCCAAGACCGCCGTCTGTGGCGCCTGCCACAATCCTGACGGCAACAGCCTGGCACCGAACTTCCCGAAACTGGCCGGCCAAGGCCAGCGCTATCTCGAAAAACAACTGCACGATATCAAGTCGGGCAAGCGTACCGTGCTGGAAATGACCGGCATGCTGGCCGCATTCAGCGACCAGGATCTGGCCGATATCGCCGCCTACTTCTCCAGCCAGAAAGGCAGCGTGGGTGCCGCCGATCCCAAACTGGTCGAGCGCGGCCGTGCGCTGTTCAATGGTGGCGACCTGGAAAAGGGCATGCCGGCCTGCACTGGCTGCCACTCGCCTAACGGCGCGGGCATCGCCCTGGCCGGCTTCCCGCACCTGGGCGGGCAGCACTCGCAGTACGTGGCCAAGCAGCTCACTGATTTCCGCGAAGGCAACCGCACCAACGATGGCGATGCCATGACCATGCGCACCATCGCTGGCAAGCTGAGCAACCATGACATCGAAGCGTTGGCCAGCTACATCCAGGGCCTGCATTAACTTTCGGTTAATGTTGTAGGTCAATGATGAAAGGGCGGCCGGGCTGCCCTTTTTTCAGTCCGCAGCCGTTACACTACAGAACTCGAGCCCTTCCCGGCCTGTCTCAGTGCAGGTCGCGTCGTGGCGACCCATGACTGCTCAGGAGTAAAGCATGCGTAAACTGATTCTCAGCGCTGCGCTGGTCGCCGCCAGCGTATTCGGTATGACTGCCGTTCAGGCCGCCGAGCCTGTCGCCGGCAAGGAATACATCGAGCTGAGCAACCCTGTTCCGGTTTCCGTGCCTGGCAAGATCGAAGTCGTCGAGCTGTTCTGGTACGGCTGCCCACATTGCTACCACTTCGAGCCGACCATCAACCCTTGGGCTGAAAAGCTGCCCAAGGACGTCAACTTCAAGCGCGTACCGGCCATGTTCGGTGGCCCGTGGGATGCACACGGCCAGATGTTCCTGACCCTCGAAGCCATGGGCGTCGAGCACAAGGTGCACGCGGCGGTGTTCGATGCCATTCAGAACCAGCACAAGCGCCTGACCGACAAGAACGACATGGCCGACTTCCTCGCCACTCAAGGTGTGGACAAGGACAAGTTCCTCGCCACCTTCGACTCGTTCGCCATCAAGGGCCAGGTCAAACAGGCCAAGGAATTGGCGAAGAAGTATGAAATCACCGGCGTACCGAGCATGGTCGTCAACGGCAAGTACCGCTTCGACCTGGGGACTGCCGGCGGACCGGAAGGCGTGCTGAATGTCGCCGTCCAGCTGATCGACAAGGAGCGCGCTGCCAAGTAGGCGGCGTCACCCATGCCCCGCTTCAGAGCTACGCGTGGCATTGGCCTGCACGAGCCGCAGGTCAACGAGCATCACCTGCAGGCCCCGGGCCTGCCCGAGGATGGTCGTCTGCGGCTGCTCAGTTTCAACATCCAGGTGGGCATAAGCACCGAGCGCTACCGCCATTACCTGACGCGTAGCTGGCAGCACCTGCTGCCGCATAACGGCCGTGCCGGTAACCTGCAGAAGATCGGCAGGTTGCTGGGCGACTTCGACCTGGTGGCCCTGCAGGAAGCCGATGGTGGCAGCCTGCGCTCGGGCTACGTCAACCAGGTCGAACACCTGGCCCACTTGGGGGCCTTCCCCTATTGGTACCAGCAGCTCAACCGCAACCTTGGGCGTTTTGCCCAGCACAGCAACGGTGTGCTCAGCCGCCTGAAGCCGCAACTGCTCGAAGACCATCCGTTGCCTGGCCCGGCCGGGCGAGGTGCGATTCTGGTGCGGTTTGGCGAAGGCGAAGATGCGCTGATAGTGGTGATGATGCACCTGGCATTGGGGGCCAAGACCCGCGCCCTGCAGCTGGGTTATATCCGCGAGCTGATAGGCGGTTACCGTCACCAGGTGCTGATGGGCGACATGAACACCCATGCCACCGACCTGCTTGAGCATTCGCCGCTGCGCGATTTGGGCCTGGTCGCCCCACAAGTCGAGGCCACCTTCCCCAGCTGGCGACCGCAGCGTTGCCTTGATCATATTTTGCTCAGTTCAAGCCTCACGCTGGAGCGTGTCGAGGTGCTGGCGCAGCCAATTTCGGACCACCTTCCCGTTGCTGTCGAGATTCGATTGCCTGATGCATTGACTGTGGATACGCTGCCGGTTTTGAGCTAATTGCCATCACCGTTTGCGGACCCGGGCATGACTGAAGACGCTGAGCGCTGGAAAGAAAAATACCTTAAAAGCATCGAGCAGCAAGAAAAGCTCGAACGCCGTTGGGATGCCCGTCTTGACCTGCTGCGTCGAGGCCTGGTGCGCAGCACCCTGGCTGCTGAAGGCAGTGACAAGGTGGTAGACGAGTGCATGAAGGAAATGCGCGATGTCATTCGCAGCGACAACATGGACGCCGGCCTCGCCGGCTTGATTCCGCGCCTTGAGAAAGCGGTACTGGATTCCGAACAGCGTCGCGAAACCCGCATGAACCAAGTCAGCGATGCGCTGACCGCACTGGTTGGCCAACTGCAAGGCCTGCCCCTGCCCAGTGATATCTCGCGGCCATTGAAAAAACTGGCGAAGAAGCTCGACGGCGGGGTTGCCCAGTCACGCGAGCTGCCGCCGCTGTTGGGCGAGTTGAGCGGCTTGCAGGGGCGCGCGCTTTCGGCCCTTGGCAAGCCGGGTGAAGAAGCCCGACCCGGGTTTCTGCAGCGGTTGTTCGGAAGCCGTGAGGAAGATGCACAGGCAGGAGCAGAGCTTGCGCCGGTGGCGTTGCCTGCTGCCGAGGTTGTGCCCCAGGCAGCCGGCAGTGCCGAGCCCTCGCGGCCCGATGATGTCGATGCGCTACAACCGTTGCCGGCCCCTGCTGCTCCGACTGCCGAGGTGGCCGAAGCGCCCGAGCTTGAGCTGGAGGCATTTGGCCCGGCGCTGATCGAAACGGCCGAAATGGCGCCAGCCCCGTTGCCAAAGGACAAGGCGCCATTGCCGGAAGCTGCAGTTTCCGTCAGCGAGCCGTTGGCTGAGGCAGAACCCTTACAAGCCCTTGAAGAAACCTTTGGTGAAGACGGCCCCTATGCCCTGCCCTACGCAGTGGAGCCGCCTTACAGCCAGGTTGCCGCGCACATCGAGCAGACCCTGATCGGTCTGCTCGATGACCTTAGCCTGCCCGAGCGCCACAAGGCTCAGGCGTTGGAAATGCGCGAGCGGGTTGCTCGCGGCTTGAACTGGTATGAGCTGATCCCGGTGCTGGATGACTTGGCAGTCCTCATGCTGGCGATCACCGACAGCGGCCAGCACGAATTCGAAACCTACCTGCAGCAGCTCAATGAACGCCTGGAAGGTTTCCAGAGCCACCTGCACGAGGCCAGTGCCGGTCACGCGGACAACAGCACCGCTGCCCGCGAGCTGGATAGCCAACTGCGTGAGCACGTCGACGGCCTGCAGAGCAGCGTGCAAGGTGCCGCCGATGTAGACAGCCTCAAGCACATTCTGGAAAACCGCCTGGAAGGCTTGCTGCTGACCATGGACGAGCACAAGCACGAGCGTGATCGCCGCGAGCAGGAACTGGCCGGTCGCCTGCAAGGCTTGTCGGAGCGGGTGGCGAGCATGGAGCATGAGGCGCTTGGCTATCGCGAACACCTGGAAGAACAGCGCCAGAAAGCGCTGCTGGACCCGCTCACCGGCCTGCCCAACCGTGCGGCCTGGAGCGAGCAAGTCGAACGCGAAATGCTTGACTGGCAGGAAAACGGCGGTCATCTGGCGATGGCGATTCTTGACCTGGACCATTTCAAACGCATCAACGACAACTATGGTCATCTGGCTGGGGACAAGGTCCTCAAGATCGTGGCCGACCAGTTGCGCAAGCGTCTGCGGGGCCGGGATTTCATCGCCCGTTTTGGCGGCGAGGAATTCGTCTTGCTGTTGCCGCAGACTACGCCCGCAGTCGCTGCGCAGATGGCCGAGGTGTTGCGCGCCACAGTCGAAGCCTGCCCATTCCACTTCAAGGGTGAGCGGGTAGTGATCACCACCTCCATCGGCCTGGGTGCATTCCGTTCTGGCGAACGCAGCGATCAGGTGCTCAAACGAGCCGATGCAGCGCTGTACCGGGCAAAGGAGCAGGGGCGTAATCGCGTCGAGCAAGGCTAGCCAGCCGCCGTTTCCTCGGCAGGCACAGCGCAGGGAGCACGTTATACTGTAGCGCTCATACGCTGAGGCCACTGACGTGCTTTCCACGCTTAAAAAAACCTTGATTTCCTTTTTGCTATTGTCTGTCGCCGGTTGCTCGACGGGCCTGCGCATCGACCGCAGTCACCCTTCGGTCAATCAGGACAACCGCATCCAGTTCGTTGTCCTGCATTACACCAATGCTTCGCTGGAGCGCTCCCTGGCGCTGCTTACCCAGGGTGAAGTCAGCAGCCATTACCTGATCGGCGATGGCCCGGCAACGGTGTATCAGCTGGTGGATGAAAACCGTCGTGCCTGGCATGCCGGTGATAGCCAGTGGCAGGGGCGCACCTGGCTGAACTCCTCGTCCATTGGTATCGAGATCGTCAACCCGGGCTTTACCGACACCCCGAACGGCCGGGTCTGGCACCCTTACAGCGAGGCGCAGATCCAGTCGCTGATCGCGCTGCTCAAGGACATTGTCAAACGCAACAACATCGAACCACGCCATATCATCGGCCACAGTGACATCGCCCCGCTGCGCAAGCTGGACCCGGGGCCATTGTTCCCGTGGAAGCGCCTGGCCGATGCCGGGCTGGGTATCTGGCCGGATGCTAACGCCGTGGCACGGCAGCAAGCCTACTTCAGCGTCAACCCGCCAAGCGTTGGCTGGTACCAGCAGGAGCTGGCACGGTTTGGCTATCAGATCGAGCAGACCGGCGTGCTGGATGTCGCCACACGTCATGTGATTGCCGCCTTCCAGATGCGCTTCCGCCCGCAGCGCTTCGACGGCATGCCGGATGCACAGACAGCAGCGATGCTGCAGGTACTTAACCGCATGCGTTGAGTCGTGGCGGGCGAGGTACTTGTTGCAGCAGCCTTGCGCTACGAAGAGGCGGGTTTGGTCGACGCGGTTTATTAACGTTCTCATCGCAGCCACAAGGCTGCCTCTACAAAGAGCGTGGGTGGATTGCAGCGAAGCGCCAAACGGTGAGGGTGATTATTGATTCCGTTGCTATACCTTGGTTATCAACTGGATGCCTTCGATGTCAGCCTTCATTGCCTTGCTGCGCCAAATTTTTTACCGCCCCTGGATGCTGGCCACTTTGGCAGCGCTGGCCAGCGCCGCGGTGTTGCTCTCTGCCAGCATTGGCATTGCCCTGCAACAAATGAAGCAAAGCGAAAGCGAACAGATGAATGCCCAGGGCGAGCGTTTTCTGGACCGGCTCGAACAGGTGTTCGGCCAGTTGCGCGAAGGGGTAGACCTGCTGCAGGCCCAACCCTTGCGCGGCTGCAGCCCGGCGATGCTGGCAGCTCTGCAACAGGTTGGCCTGAGCTCGCGGTTCATCTATGAAGCGGCTTATGTAGATGGCAATGTTGCCTGCTCCAACCGCGGTGATGAGCGAGCGTTCGTTCCCTTGCGGGCGCCAGATATCCAGGGGCCGACGTACAGCTACTGGCTTAACACAACCACCGAGCCGAACGAGAACCTGGCAGCACTGATGCTGGGCCGGGGCAAGTTTCTGGTGTCCACCTCCCGTGGGCATTTGACCGATGTGGTGGACCTGCCCCCGGGCGGCAGCCTGGTCGTGGTGCTGGATAACGGCGCCCGGGCCATTCCGGTGCTTGGCCCGCCACAGGTATGGCCTCCGCCCTCGGCCTGGTCGACCAGCCACAAGTCGCTGCTGGAACTCAGTGATCGGCTGATCTACCGAATGCCGACCAAGTCGCCGGATTACCAGTTGGTGCTGATTGCCCCGAGGGCCAGTCTGCCGCTGAGGATGAACGGCATGCTCTGGTTGCTGTTCCCCGGCAGCGTGCTGGCGGCCTGCTGCATCGGTTGGTTGGTACTGCAGTTGATTCTGCAACGACGGTCGATGAGTTCAGAGTTGCAGAATGCCTTGCGTCGTGGAGAGCTGCAGGTGCTCTACCAACCCATCATCGAGCTCGACAGCCGGCGCTGTGTGGGCGCCGAGGCCTTGGTGCGCTGGCGCCGCCCGGACGGCACCCTGACCAGCCCGGACCTTTTCATTCCGCTGGCGGAGAATACCGGGCAGATTCGCCAGATCACCGACTTTGTCCTGCAGCGTGTGCTTGAACAGCTAGGTCAGCTACTGCGCTCGCACCCCAAGCTATACATATCGATAAACCTGGCGGCCTGCGATGTGATGGTGCCACGTATTGGCCGGGTGGCGGCGCGCTTATTGGCCTTGCATCGGGTGGCGCCCAGCCAGATTGCCTTCGGGGGGACCGAGCGGGGCCTGATCGACGTGGTGGTCGCCCGTGACAATCTGCAGGCGCTACGCGCCGTGGGGCACCAGGTGCTGATCGACGACTTTGGTACCGGTTATTGCAGCCTGGCCTACCTGCAAACCCTGCCAGTGGACTGCCTGAAGATCGACAAGGCATTCATCGACGCTCTGGGCCACGATGCCGCCAGTAGCGGCGTGGCCCCGCATATCATCCGCATGGCCCATGACTTGCACTTGCGGGTAATTGCCGAAGGTATCGAGTTCGAGGACCAGGCAGTGCTGCTGAACAGCGAGGGGGTCAATTATGGCCAGGGCTGGTTGTTTGCCCGGCCGCTGAACGCCCGGCAGTTTGCCGAGTTGGTGACTCGTGGGCACCTGCCGCGGCGGGTGTAGGCGCGTTGAAGCAATCAGACCGGCAACGCCATGTAGAACTGGGTCCCCTGCCCCGGCCGGGAAAACACGCCCATGCGCCCTCCGTGCAGCTGCACAATTTCCTTGCACAGCGCGAGCCCCAGCCCAGCGCCGCCTTTCTTGCGACCTACTTGCACGAAAGGCTCGAAGATGCGCGCTTGTTGCCCATAGGAAATGCCCTCTCCGTTGTCCTCGACGCTGATGATCACCCGTTCTGCATGCCGTCTGGCATGCAGGCGGATGCGCCCGCCGTTGGCGGTATGGCGGATGGCGTTGTGCAGCAGGTTGTCCAGCACCCGGTCCAACTGGGCGACGTCGGCCTGGATGCGCGGTAGCGGCGGGTCCAGTTCCTTGATCAACTCGATCTGCTTGTGCGCGGCCTGTTCGGCAAAGCGCGATTGCGCGTGCTCCAGCAGGTCGTCGATGGCACAGGGGGCCAGCTCGAGCTTTTGCAAACCGCTCTGATAACGGGAGAAGTTGAGCAGGTCGTTGATCAGTTGGGTCAGACGCTGCATTTCTTCGCCGATGGTTTCCAGCAGGTCGTTCTCGCGGGCTTCGGGCGGGAACTTGACCCGCTCGCGCAGCAGGCCGAAGGCCATGTGCATGCCGGTCACCGGGGTGCGCAGTTCGTGGGAGGCGCGTAGCACGAATTCGCTGCGCACTCGCTCGAAGGCCCTTTGCTCGGTTACATCGTGCAGCACCATCACTGCGCCGAGGATTGGCCCCTGCGGGTGGCTGACCGGGGTCAGGCTGTAGGTGAGCAGACGTGATTCGTCATCGACCTCCATGTTCAGGTCGTCCGGTGGGCGGTCGAGGCTGCCCCCGCGCAGAACCTGGCGCAGTTGTTGCTCAAGCTCGGGTCGCTGCAGGGCTTCGACCAGGCTGCTGCCCACGCGGCTATCGTTCCAGCCCAGCTGGCGCTGCGCCACCGGGTTGAGGTGCTCGAGGCGGCCCTGGCGGTCGATGATCAGCAGGCCGTCGTCGATGCTGTCGAGTACGGCCTGTAAACGCTGCTGGCCGGCCAGCAGCTCGTCAACGTTGGTGGCCTGGTGCTTGCGCAAGGCATCAGCCATCAGACCAAAACGGCGGGTCAGCTGGTTAAGCTCGGCGGCCTGGGTAACCGGCAACGTAACGTCGAAATTGCCCTTGCCTAGCTGGTCGGCCGCCTTGGCCAAGGCTTCGATCGGCTGGCCGAAACGCCGGGCGATGTTGTGCGCGGTGATAAAGCCCAGTACCAACACCACCAACCCCATCAGGCCGAGTACACCACTGACCAGCAAGGCGCGGTCACGGGTGCGCTCCTCGCTACGGGTAATCAGGTCCAATGCCTGCTTGTGAGAATCGATGAGGTCGGTGCGCACCTGATTGAACGCGGCCCCAAGCGGCTGATCGGCACCCATGCTGCGAGCGGGTGTGGCGCTGTCGCGATAGGTTTGGAGGAAGGCCTGGTAGTTGCTGCTGGCCTTGCTGAAACCGGTGCGCTCACCGCCTTGCTCCAGCCCTTGGTTGAGCAGGTCCTGGAAGTTTTCCTGCAGCAGCCGCAGGCTTTCCGGGGCGGTATCTTCATCGAGAATCAGCATCAGCTGTTCGCCCAGGTTCTGGCGCAACTTCAGCCCCACTTCCAGGACATGGGTGGTATCGCGCACCAGTTGCTGTTGCACTGTAGCCATCTGCAGCATGCTGACCAGACCCAGCAGCAGCCCCAGCAATGCCACCGTGACGAGCGTCGAGATGCTGAGGAAAAGCCGCGTACGCAGCTTCATGGGCGGCCATTTCATAGGTTGTACTGCTTGCGCTTGCGGTACAGGGTAGAAGCATCGATGCCCAAGGTCTTGGCGGCTTGATCAAGGGTATCGCTGGCGGCCAGTACGGCACCGATATGGGCACGCTCCAGCTCATCCAGGCTAAGCGCGGCACCTACGCGCGGGGCATTGCCGGCGGGTTGTTCACCCATGCCCAGGTGGCTGATTTCCACTCTTTCCTGCGGGCAGATGATGCTGGCCCGTTCCACTACGTTGCGCAGTTCGCGAATGTTGCCAGGCCAGCGGTAGTTGAGCAGGGCGGTGCGCGCCTCGTCACTGAAACCGCGGGCGGGGCGGGAGTATTCCTTGACGAAGCGGGCAAGGAAGCGGTCGGCCAGGATGAGGATGTCTTCACTGCGCTCGCGCAGCGGGGGCAGGTGCAGGGTAATCACGTTCAAGCGATACAGCAGGTCTTCGCGAAAGCGGCTTTCGCGCACCATCTCTTCAAGGTTGAGGTTGGTGGCAGCCAGGATACGTACATCGGCACGTCGGGTAACCGGGTCGCCGACGCGTTCATATTCCTTGTCCTGGATGAAACGCAGCAGTTTGGGCTGCAAGGTCAGCGGGAAATCGCCGATCTCGTCGAGGAACAATGTGCCCCCGTCAGCCTGGCTGACCCGCCCCAGGGTGCTTTCGCTGGCGCCGGTGAAGGCGCCGCGGGTGTGGCCGAATAGCTCGCTTTCCATCAGCTCGGCGTTAAGCGACGGGCAGTTGATGGTCACGCAGGCTTTGCGTGCACGCTTGCTCCAGCCATGGATGGCCCGTGCCAGTTCGCCCTTGCCGGTACCAGATTCGCCAAGGATGAGGATGTTGGCGTCCGTGATGGCGACTTGGCGGGCGGTTTCCAGCACCGCCATCATGGCCGGGCTATGGGAATCGAGGCCGTCCTTGGGTTTGCGTACTTCACCTTCCAGGGCTTCCAGGCGCGCAGAAAGCTGGCGCACCTCCAGTTGCTTGGCAGTGGCCAGGCGCAACTGGTCTGGGCTGCACGGCTTGACCAGGTAGTCGGCAGCGCCGGCCTGGATGGCATCCACTGCGGTGTCGATCGCTGAGTGCGCGGTGACGATCACCACCCGCATCCACGGGGCCTGGATACGCATCTGTGCCAGCACGTCGAGGCCGTTGTCTTCACCCAGGCGCAAATCGAGGAAGCATAGGTCGAACACCTGGCGCTGCAGTAAGGTTTCGGCCTGGGCGGCGCTGTTGGCCGTGGCCACGCTGTAGCCCTCGTCTTCCAGGCAGTAGCGGAACGTGCGCAGGATCGCGGACTCGTCATCCACCAGTAGAATGCGGCCTTGGTTGTCCTGGGCTGATTCCATTTCCTGTGCTCCTTAGGGAAAGATCTTTATTTAGTGTGGGAAAAATCGGGCAAGTTGCATGGTCAATTCTGAAGGATTCTGTCCTTTGCATGCTAGCCAGTGGCCGAACGATGTCTACAAGCCGTGATTCTTCAATGATTTGCTTAGAGACACGCGCTGGCACATTGGTTGCGATGTTTTTCAGATTTTGCCCACGAAGGAGGCACTGCCATGCCCTTTTCCCTGCGTACAGCCGTTTTGGCCGCCACCCTGCTACCCATGTTTACCCCGGCATTCGCCGACCCTGTGCAGGACGCGCGCCTGGAAGGCGCCCTGCAAACCGCTTTGTCACTGAACCGCATGCTTGATTCATTTCGTATCAAGGTTGAAGTGGACGGCAAGCAGGCGCGGCTTTCCGGTGAGGTGGAGAACGAGGTCGAGCGGCAGCTGGCCGAGGACGTGGCCCGCGCTACCCGGGGCATCGAACAGGTGGAGAACCTGCTGCAGGTCAATACCCAACTGGTGGAGCGTCCACTGGAGTTGCGTGCCTACGCCCAGCGCCTGGAGGATGTGACCCTGGCGGCGGTGATCCGTGCTCGGCTGTTGTGGAGCCGTACCACCGAAAAGGCCCCTATAGAAGTACAAAGCAGTGAAGGTGTGGTGACGTTGCGTGGCAAGGTCGACAGTGCCGAAGCCAAGGAGTTGGCGGGCGTGGTAGCGCGTACTACCGACGGCGTGTACCTGGTCAACAACCTGGTCAGCCTCGATACCGCTGCCATGGCCAAAGCGCGGGAAACACCAGCGGGTGCGCCAACCGGGCCGCAGCCAAGCGACAGCTGGATCGTCGACAAGATCCAGAGCAGCTATCGCTTCAGTCGCAACCTCGATGGCCTGAACCTGAAGGTGGCCAGCGAAGCAGGCATGGTGCGGCTCTCGGGCGAAGTGGTTAGCGCGGAGCAGAAAACCATCGCCGTGGAGATCGCCCGGCAGATCATCGGCGTACGGGGCGTGGATGCTGACCTGCTGAAGGTGGCGACCAAGGTTGAAGGCTGATCGTGCAATTCGCACGACCGTACAGGCGCCATCGTGCAGGATACGTCCTCATGATGCATTCGCGTATTGGTTAAATCATTGATTTATAACGATTTTATTTAAATCAAAAGGCTGGCATGCAGGCTGCAATTACCTGTTCAGGTTGAACAAAAATTACAGCAGGAGAGCCAGCATGAACCGCCAATCCGTCAACCGCTCGCAGAGCGCCGCACTGCCTTTGCGCCAGATGCTGACACTCGGCATGGCGATGCTGCTGACCTTGGCCGCTGGCCTCTTCTATTACAGCTTGCAGACGGCGCGTCTGGCTGAGCAGGTGGCAGCTCAGACTGCCCTGTTGACGCAGATTCAGGCAACCCGTGCCAACACCTTGGTCAAGGCCGCTGACTGGCAGCCAGCTGGCCAGGCCATTGCCTCACCGGCCACTGTGGAAAAAGTTGTTCCCCAGGAACGCTGGGTTTTCTGACCAAGCGGCCGGATCGATTCCGCAAAAAGAAAGGAGAACTACCATGCTGAGTTGGGCTATCACTTTCCTCATCATCGCCATTGTCGCCGCCGTATTGGGCTTTGGTGGTATC
>PJTZ01000362.1_pt1 | contig 11736 bp, 9 predicted proteins | sample 1512131 | NCBI WGS metagenome assembly PJTZ01 (sample SAMN08177679, study PRJNA422409) | Soil metagenome, whole genome shotgun sequencing project. | reverse complement strand
TGCGCCCGATCGCCAGCCACGCCCGTCGATCACCTGCTCGTTGGCGAGCACGGTCATGTCGACCGGGTCCCAGTTGACCGCGCTTTCCTTGCGATAGACGAGGCCCGCCGCGAACAGATCGAGGAAGAGCGCCTGCTCCTGCCCGTAATAGTCCGGCTCGCAGGTGGCGAGCTCACGACTCCAGTCCAGCGCGAAGCCGAGCTTCTTCAATTGCGCGCGCATGGAAGCGATGTTCTCGCGGGTCCAGGTGCCCGGATGGACCTTCTTTTCCATCGCCGCATTTTCGGCCGGCATGCCAAAGGCGTCCCAGCCCATCGGATGGAGCACGTCCATGCCCTGCATCCGCCGGTAGCGGGCGAGCACATCACCCATCGAATAATTGCGGACATGGCCGATGTGGATGCGCCCAGAGGGGTAAGGGAACATCTCTAGCACGTAGCTCTTCGGCGCGCCCGGTCGCGTGCCGGCCTTGAAGCTCTGCCGCTCGTCCCACGCCGCCTGCCAGCGGGCGTCGGCCGCCATGGGATTGAAACGCCTGTCGTTCATTTCAGCAATCATCCGTCAATTGCCGGGCGCCTCAGCGGCACGCCGGCATCGCTCACATCAACCCTAGCCGTTAACGGCCATGCGCCGCAGATCGCGCGCACGGGTGAGGATGATTTCCTCAAGCTTCTGCGTCGTGGCCGCCTGCACCGGCGCCTCGATCCATTGGCCGCCCTGATTGGTCTGACGGCTCGCGGCGACGCGCAGCGCATCAGCGCGCAGATCCTGATCGAGGATCGAAACGGTCAGCTTCATGCGCTCGCCGGGCGACTTGGGGTTGATATACCAGTCGGTCACGATCACGCCGCCGTTCGAATCGGTCTGCAACAGCGGCATGAAGGAAATGGTCTCAAGCGTCGCCCGCCACAAATAGCTGTTCACGCCAATCGTCGTGACCTTCGATGCCGCAAGATCGGCCTTGGGGCGCGACTTGCCCCCGCCGCATGCCGCAAGCAGACCGAGCGCGACGACGGGCGCCAGACGGAGCGAAGCACGAATTGCAGCGGAAAAGGACATGAAAGGCTCTCGTTTCTGTGCGCTCTGGCGGAAAATCGAATGCAGCGTTCTATAGTGCAGGGCGCGCAGCGCACAAGCCGCAGCGTGCATTCCCGCCATTGTCGGCAATTCCTGAACGGCGGAGGAAGCGTCCACCGGCCCGGCATTCTTTCACCGGGATGAACAAGCTGTGGACATTTGGCCACAAGGCGAAGGATTCTGTGACGGCGCGTAGCGTAAATTCGAAAACAGGTGTTATAAGATCAGGAAGGCCGGAGTCGGCCATAATCAGGAGTGAAAAGCGTGCTTGGCGGGGTGGGGCGTATTGGATGGATGACAGCGGGCCTCGCAGCCTGCGGTCTCGCCTTGTCGCCAGCTGTCAGCGCCGTTCGCTCCGCGCTCGATCCGGCGGGTCTCAGCAAGGTTTCGCTGAAGGCGCTGGGCAGCATCGGCTCCTTTACGCCTGTCATGTCCGACGAGCGACTCGCGAGCGCCTATGCACAGGCCGCCGCCAGCGCTCGTAGCCATGGCTTCAAGTTTACGCCGACCAGCGGTCTTACCAGCGGCGAGCGCTCGATCACGATCCTCGTTCGTGCTCCTGAAGGGCGCCTCCGGACCCCGGCTACCCCCCTTCCCAATCTGGGCGTTTCGCCGGTCTCCTATAATCTCGGTGTGACGCGTGGCCTGCAGCGGTTTACGACACCTGAGGCAGTCGGCTCACGCGAGCTCGATCCTGTGGTGACCGATCTGGCCGTGCCGGAAGTCCGGTCCTTCTCGATCGAACACAAGCCCAAGCGCTTCTCAACCAACATGCAGGTTGCCGCCCGGTCGCTGACCGGTGCCGCCCCGCAGACGCTGGCGGGCGAGAAGAGCTATGCGGTTGACGTGGCAAGCAGCTACTCGGTGACCCGTAATCTCGATGTCCGCGCTGGTGTGCGCTTCAACGGACCGAATAATCGTCTTGGCCCGATCACGGACGAGGCGCAGGACAGTCAGGCTGTCTACGTCGGGACTGCCTTCAAGTTCTGATCGCTGCGGTTTTTCCGTCTTGTGACGGGCGAAAGCGCGCTCCTTAAAGAAAAGCTTATGTCGAAGCGAGCTCGATGCTGTTCAGCGCTGGCTGACCAGCCCGTCGATCGCGCCGAATCCTGACGCGCCAAGTCTTCGGACCAGCGCCGCATGACGAGGCGAGACGCCGCCAAGCGCCATGACGGGCACGTGCGAGCGCCGGGCAATCGCCGCGAATCGATAGGCGCCCAGCGGCTTCGAGTCGGGATGAGACCGAGTTGCGAACAAGGGCGAGATGAATACCAGATCCGCCCCGGTCCTGTGCGCTGCCCGCAGTTCCGCAAGACTATGTACGGACATACTGTGCACAAGTCCGCGTGAACGCTGACCCTTTTCTCCCCCAGATCGTGCGGAGCCATGCCATCCGTCGGCGCCCCATCGCGCCGCACGACCGGGCTTGCCGGCCAGCAGGACAAGGAAGTGCCGACCTTTGCCTGCCGCCCGAATCTGCTCCAGCAGCAAACGACGCTTGCGGCCGGACCAGCTATAATGCCGCAGGATCACGCCCGCCCCCAAGGGCAAGCGCCGCACGGCCCGCAACAGATCGGCCTCCTTTACACGCTCATCCGTCATCAGCCACACGTTGGGCATGGCAGAACGGGATTTGGCGTGGCGGCGTGGCATCGCTCTGCGTATAGGCGGCCGCGATGACCAGCGAAACCATCCATGACGCCCGGCTCGGCGCGGTGCGCAGCCAGATCGCCCACGCCGCACGCATTGCCGGGCGGCGGGCCGAAGACATCATGCTCGTCGCCGTCTCCAAGACCCGCGATGCTGTAGAGATCGCGCCGCTGATCGCGGCGGGCCACCGGCTGTTCGGCGAGAATCGCGTACAGGAGGCGCAGGCGAAATGGCCAGCGCTCAAGGCGGCGACGCCTGACATCGCGCTTCATCTCGTGGGGCAGCTTCAGTCGAACAAGGCGGAAGACGCGGTCGCCCTGTTCGACGCGATTCATTCGGTGGACCGGCCTTCGCTCGTCGCCGCGCTCGCCAAGGCAATGGACGCGCAAAACCGGCGGCCAGACTGCTTCATTCAGGTCAATATCGGTGACGAATCGCAAAAGGGCGGCTGCCCGATCGCGGATCTGCCGGCGCTGCTGGAGCAGGCGAGGGCGGCTGGCCTGCCTGTTATCGGACTGATGGCAGTGCCGCCGGCCGATACCGAGGCCGCACCCTATTTCGCGCTGCTCGCCAAGCTCGCCCGACGCCATGGACTTGCGGGCCTCTCCATGGGGATGAGCGGCGATCTGGAGACGGCGATTATGCTGGGCGCCACCCATGTGCGAGTCGGAACGGCGCTATTCGGCGCAAGGAACGGATGACCGCGCACCTCATGCTTTCCTTCCCCAAAGCCATCATCTTCGACTTCGACGGAGTCATCGGCGACAGTGAGTTGCTCTCCGCCCGTGCGTTCAGCGAGGCGTTGACCGGAGCGGACTGCCCGACGAGCGAAGAGGAAGCGATTGCGCGCTATACCGGCCTCTCCCGGCCGGACACCCTCGCGGCCATCGCATCCCATTGGGGAGAACGTTGCCCCGCTGATCTCGACCGGCTGCTTTCCGACACGGCGGACCGACACTTCGCGGCGGGCGTGCCCGCGATCGAGGGTGCAGTCGCCTTCATCACCGGAACAGTCGCACACCTGCCCAAGGCGATCGGATCGTCGAGCACGCTTGCCTATCTCGACACCCATGTCGACGCGCTCGGCCTGCGCCCCTCTTTCGGCCGTCATGTCTATAGCGGCCGGGAGCATGTGACGCGCGGCAAGCCGCATCCGGACATTTATCTCCACGCCGCCGCGCAGCTAAAGGTTCCTCCAAGCGAAGTTCTCATCATCGAGGATTCGCCTGTCGGCTCGCGGGCGGCCGTCGCCGCCGGCGCCCGCGTGATTGGTCTTGCCGCCGCCGGGCATTGTACGCCGGACATGACCGACGCGCTACGCGCCGTGGGCGTGGAGACCGTGGCGGAGAGCTACGACGCGCTCACCCGCCACCTTGGCCTTTGATTCGCGGTCAGAAGCGTCCGCGCAGCGTCACGCCATATGTCCGCGGCTCCGCCAGATAGGCGGAGAAGAGCTGGTTCGACATGGTCCCGAACCGGCCGAGTTGTGCAATCGACTGGGTGTTCGGGCTTGAGCTCTGCAACGGGCTGTTGAAGCCGACTTGTGTATATTTCTCGTTGAGGATGTTCTGGCCCCAGAACTCGATAGCCCAGCGCTGGTCCGGCCCGCGCAGGCCGATGCGGGCGTTGGTCACCATGAAGCCGTCCTGCTCCTTCTCGGGATAAAGATCCGAACCGGTATTCAGATCGCTCGTCATGCGCGTGTCGACGTAGAAGAGGGCCGAAAGCCCGCTGGAGCCGATATCGGGCGTCCAGGAGGCGCTCGCCGTCGTCACCAGTTGCGGCGCGTTGCTGTTCTCATTGCCCGGCAGCAGGAACAACGCCGGATCGAGCGGAACAGCGCCATTCTCCGAGCCCACCAGACGGTTGGCGAAGCGCGCCCGCGCGTAGGTCATGCCGCCATTGACGCGGAAATTGCGCACGGGGCTGACGTTGAACTCCAGCTCCACGCCCTGGCTAACGAGGCCGGGCTTGGTGTCCGTGCATGTCCCGTTGGCCGCAACCGCGCTGCTGCACCCATTGATGTTCTGAACGACGAAGCTCGTGCCGTTGAAGGTGTTGAGCTGGAAGTTCGAGAACTCCTGCCTGAACGCAGCAAGATTGAAGCCCCAATGACGCTGGTTGAGCTTGAAGCCGATCTCGAACGCATCCACCGTTTCCGCGCCGAAGCGCAGCGTCGCGGCATCCGCATTCGTGCGCGGCGAGAAATAGGGCACAGGCGAAACGCCGGAGGCGAGGCCCGCCGCAGGTATGCCCGTGCCGCCGAGCTCGAACCGGTCGAGATTATAGCCGCCTGCCTTGTAGCCGCGCGAATAGCTGCCGTAGAGCAGCGTATCGTCGGTCGGCTTGTAGGAAAGCACGGCTGTGCCGGAAAACTCGCCCTGGCTGAAGTCGTCGCGCAGGTTGAGTGCGTTCAGCGCGGGACTTGCATTGCCGAGGCATCCCAGAGTCAGGATACCCTGCGCAAGCGTGGCAGCCGAACCCAGCTGAGGATTGACGGCGATGCCGGGCAGGCCAGCAAGCCCGCCGGCCTGCAAGGTGGCGCATGTCGCGTTGTTATTATTGAGCGCGGCGCGGAAGTCCTTGCTCTCATGCGTGTAACGCAGGCCCAGCGTGAGATCGAGCCGGTTGGTGAGATGCACGATGTTGTGCGTGAAGAGCGCCCAGTTCTCGCTCTTCTGGAAATAGCGGCTGTTCGTGTCTCCCGCACCTGTCGGGATCGCAGTGAGCGCCCGCAGGCCGTTGCCGAGGCCCGTTGAGATCGCGCCTGCCTGTCCGGCAGCGGCAGTAGGGGAGAGACCGGCATTGATGAGCGCCGCCGTAAGGCCTGCGTTGAGCGTGGCCTGCGTGCCGGCAATCAGCGTTGGCGTGACTGCGGGATTCCCGCACGCCTGAGCCTGAGCCGCCGTCAGATTGGCCGTAGGGCTGGCGCCCGCCATCAGGCGGCAGGCCGCGAACCGCCCATAGTCCGCACCGAAGCGGATGTTGTCGCGCAGTGTCAGCTTCTCGTGCGCGTAATAGCCGCCGATCAGCCAGTCGAGCTTGTCCGCAAAGGCCGAGCCCTGCAGGCGAAGCTCCTGCGTGAACGTGCGGAACTGGCGGTAGGTGTTCGGATCGCGATAGAGAAGGTCGGCAGTGTTGTAGTCATAATCACCGGAATCAGACGACTTATAGTCACGATAGGCAGTGATCGAGGTCAGCTTCGCGCCGCCGAAATCATAGTTGAGCTCGCCCGACACACCCCAGTCGTCAAGATTGCTGATATAATCGCGACCCTGCGTGTAGGAGACGTTCCGCTGATAGGGATCCTGGGCGTACGGGCTGGCGCCATTTGGGAAGCGCCCGCCGAGCCCCTGAAGGATCGAGACGATCCGGTTGGTCGGGTTGGTCGTATAGGTGCTCGGGCTGGTGCCCGCTTCTTCGCCCGTGCTGATATAGACAGCCGCGCAGCAGCTCTCCCGACGGCGGGTGTAGTCCCCGATCAGACGGAAGGACACCGCATCGGTAGGTTCGAAAAGCAGCTGTCCGCGCACAAACCAGCGATTGCGATCGTTGACGTCGCCGGTCTTTTTACCGCTTGCATCCACAACATTCAGGAAGCCGTCGCGCCGGGAATAGACGGCATCGATGCTCGCCGCGAGCGTATCGGTCAGCGGCCCGGTGATACGGGCGGCCGCGCGCCAGAAGTCGTAATTTCCGTAAGTGAGTTCGCCGCTGGCATGGAGCTGGAACTCAGGCGCCTTGCTCACGATGTTCAAGAGGCCAGCCGAGGCGTTGCGACCGAAGAGCGTGCCCTGCGGACCACGCAGAACCTCGACCCGCTCGATCTCGCCGAGCTCGTTAAGACCAGCGCCCGTGCGCGAGCGATAGACGCCGTCGATGAAGACCGCCACGGAGCTCTCAAGCCCCGGATTGTCACCCACAGTGCCGACGCCGCGAATGCGGGCCGCGCCGTTCGCTTCCGACCCCGTGGACGAAACGAGCAGCGACGGCGCGAGCTGATTGAGCTGGCGGATGTCATTGGCGCCGCTGTTTTGCAGGGACTGAGCCGTGACCGCCGAAACCGCGATCGGAACATCCGAAAGCGGACTGGCGCGGCGGGTCGCCGTGACGATGATCTCGCCGGCGCTCACGTCGTCGGTTTCCTGGGCTGCCTGGTCGGGCGCACCCTCCTGGGCATGTAGTGGCATGGCAATAAAGGCGCCGGCAATGGCAAGCAGGCTGGCGGTCGTGTTGCAACGCGGACGACGCATGGGCATGTCCTCTCCTGTGCGTTTTTCAGGACGGCTTTTGCCGTTCCCCCGGCATACATAAGCCATGCCGATTCTCACTGGCAATCTCCATATTAGCACGAGCCACCCGACACTGTGTCCGATCTGCAACAGCCTTATTGCCGGACGCTACGGCCGGCAGGCAGCGCAAAACGCAGAAGGCGCCCTTCAATCGGCATGAGGATTTGAGCGTCATTGGTAAATAAACTGGTAATGACCGGATGTCGGGCATCCAGCCCCCCGGTAAAAGCACCGAACGCAGGAAGAATCAGGCGATTCTCGCCCAGCACGAAGCACCGACGGGAAATGGATCGCCCGCGCAGCCTCACACGCCATTTTGGGTGGAAATGGCCAGAGATTTCCGGCGCCGTTTCGGCGCGGCCCGCTTCATGACGTAACAAGAGGCCGTCGAGCCGCACCTCGCTCGCCACTTCTCCAGCGGCGAGGGATCGTGGCACTGTGTCATGATTGCCCACGATCCACGTCCACGACCGCCCCCGCATCAACTGCTCGAGCTGGGCGCGCGCGTAGGCGTCGAGCCGGGCGGGGCCATCCTCATCGTGAAAGCTGTCGCCAAGGCACCAGATTTCCGCCGGATCCGTGAGGCGCACCAGCCGATCCACGGCCGCGAGCGTCGCGTCGCTGTCATAGGGGGGAAGCATCTGCCCCCTCCGCGCAAACCAGCTCGCCTTCTCCAGATGCAGGTCTGCCAAGAGAAGCGCGCGGCGCGCCGGCCAGTAAAGTCCGCCATCGGGCAAGGGGACAAAGACATGGCCGTGGAAGGAAAATTCAGCGGAGCACTCCATGCCTCAGGCTATGGCGATGTGCACGCGCCCTTTCAACACAGCGCGGTTTCGGCATAGACGCGCCGCATGCCGGAAACCGCCACAATCGAGTCCCCGCGAGTCGCGATCGCGGCCTTTTATTGCTTCGTCGCCATCGCCGATCCCGCTGAACTCGCCAGCGAGATCCGCGCAATTGGCAATGAGGGAGCGGCCAAAGGCACGATCATCGTCGCCCATGAAGGCTTTAACGGCACCATCGCTGGCGATCCCGCCGCAGTCGAGGCCGTGCTCGATCGCCTGCGGGCAGTACCCGATGCAGGCGATTTTCGTGTCACGCGCCACCAGTCGAGTGCCGTTCCCTTCCTGAGATGGAAAGTGAAAGTGAAGCGCGAGATCGTCACCATGGGCCATGGCGATCTCGACCCGGCGCGCAACGCAGGCACGCACGTCGCGCCTGCGGACTGGAACGCCTTGATTGCGCAGGACGATGTCGTCCTCATCGACACGCGAAATGCCTATGAAGTCGGTATCGGCAGCTTCGAGAACGCGCTTGACCCTGGCACGCGCGCATTCGGCGAATTCCCCGCCTGGTTCGACGCGCAGGCGGAGCAGTGGCAGGCGGAAGGACGCACGCCGCGCATCGCCATGTTCTGCACCGGCGGCATTCGCTGCGAGAAGTCCACCGCCTATGCCCGGTCGCGGGGCTTCGAGGAGGTCTACCATCTCAAGGGCGGTATCCTCGCCTATCTTGACGAAGTGCCCGAGGCGGACAGCCGCTGGAACGGCAATTGTTTCATCTTCGACGAGCGCGTGTCCCTCGATCATTCGCTCGACGCCGCGCAGGCGCCGCTTTGCCCGACTTGCGGGCAACCCGTATCTGCTGCGCCTGGGACGTGCGCGAATCACCGTTCAGCGGCTGGCGAGGCGCCCTCGGCCTAAAGCGCCCTCGCTGCGTGGAATTACGAAGTTCACTTCGCGCCGGCCAAAGTCGATCGCGATGCGATCGAACATGCGCAACATCTCCATGCCCAGGAGCATGGCCGGGCGCTTGCCAAGGCCAAGCTCGATGAACGGGGCGGCATCCACAAACACCATCGGCACGTTGCTGAGCGTGACGGAGCCCACAGTGATCCGTTTGACGACGCTATACTGCGCGACAATCGTCTCACCGGTGACGCTGGTCAGCTCCACCGGGCTGGGGGGAATGACGAGACGGCTGGCCTTCATCTTGGCGAACAACGCCATATTGCCCACGCTCACCTGCGCGCCGGTATCCAGGATCACGCTGACTCTTTGGCCCTCGACTCTCGAATCGACGAGAATGAGCTGGCCGAGGCGGGAGCGGGCCCGCACCACGATGAGATCGCCGACCTCCCTGCTCCGCTCCGGCCCGGCACTGTCCGTCACGCGCAATTCGCGCGCGCGGAAATCGAGCGTGACCTTCTTGTCCTGCAGACCATCCAGTCCGATGAGGCCGACGCTCCCAAGGTTCGCGCGCTCCAGCGTCAGGGCATCGACCCCGTACACTTCCTCCGTGCCAAAGCTGAGATGAGGCACCTGAACCGTGTCGACGGTGGCCCGGCCGGACATCGCAACGATGCTGACAGGCCCGCGCGAGGTAAGCGCAAGTTGCCGGGCGAGTTCGGTCGAAAGAATCGTTCGATGCGAGCCGGTGTCGATGATGAAGGGATAAGGCCCTGATCCGCCAACATGAACGGGAAGAGTCATGCGGTCTGCAACATCCACGCCGAGGCTCACGGCGCGGGCCGGCTCATCCGCGGCCGGTGTCGGGGTGGCTTGCTGGACCGGGATTTCTGGCGCCCCGGATAGCGGCGCGGACTGGGGCGCAGGAAAGGCTGCTGCCCGAGGCGCGTTTTCTGCTTCTGCCAGTGAGGGTGCGGTTGCCCATGCCGTTACTGGGGGCAGCGCAAAGGCAAGCGAAACCCACGACACCGCCACGCGCACCTTATCGAGACCGCGCATCCGCCTCTCCTCCTCGTCCGATCATACCACGCGGCGGGTCGGCCGCCAATCGCGATCAGTCGCGCGCCATTGCCATGTTTGCCAGCGCTTCGGCCTCGATCAGCAGGCTGTCGTCGGTCTGATTCTGGGCGACATGCTCCCGCCCGATCATGATGAGGACCGGCACGGCAAGCGGACTTACCCGTGGGAGCTGCTTATGGACCATGGTGCTCACCGCGCGATCGACAAGATCGCCCAGACGGCCGACATCGGTCATCCGCGCCCGCGCGTCCGCCCAGGCCGCCTTGAGGAGCAGATGGTCCGGCTCATAGCGGCGCAACACGTCATAGATGAGGTCAGTGGAGAAACTCACTTGCCGGCCGGTCTTGCGCTTGCCGGGCTGCTGGCGTTCGATGAGACCGGAAATAACAGCGACGTCCCGGAAGGCGCGCTTGAGCAAGCTCGATTCCTCGACCCATGCGACGAACTCCTCGTCCAATATGTCCGCCGAAAAGAGCGGGCGCGGATCGTCGATCGGCTCGAGCCCATAGAGGGCAAGGGCATAGTCGTTCGAGACGAAGCCGACAGGCTTGAGGCCGCGCTCTTCCATACGCCGCGTGAGCAGCATGCCGAGCGACTGGTGCGCGTTCCAGCCCTCGAAGCTGTAGACGACCATATGGTGCAGCCCCTCGTGCGGGAACGTCTCCACGAGAAGCTGATCCGGGCGAGGCAGGACGGAGCGCAACTGCTGCATCTCCAGCCATTCGCGCACGTCCGGGGGGAAGCGGTGCCACTCCTCCGGCGCCGCGAGGAAGCGGCGGACCTTGTCGGCCAGATGCGTCGACATCGCCATGCGCGTGCCGCCCCAGTGCGGAATGCGCGCAGGGCGGGCCGATGCCCGCACGACAAGCGAAGACTCGTCCTGTCGCTGCACTTCCAGCGACATGCCGGCGAAGAAGAAAGTGTCCCCCGGCATGAGAGTGGCGGCGAAACCCTCTTCCACTGTGCCCAACTTGCGTCCGTTGCCGAAGCGCACGTCCAGCGCGGGCTGATCGACGATGATGCCCGCGTTGAGCCTATGCTGCTGGGCAAAGCGGGGATGCGCAAGCCGCCACAACCCGTCCCGCCCCTCGGCCAGTCGCTGGAACCGGTCATAGGCTTTCAGGGCATAGCCGCCGTTCGCGATGAAGCGGAGCGTCGCCTCCAGCGCCTCGCGGTCGAGCCATTCATAAGGTGTCGCGGACTGAAGTTCCGGGAGCAGTCGCTCGGGATCGATCGGACCGGTGCAGGCCAGACCCATGATATGCTGGGCAAGTACATCCCGCGCGCCGGGGCGGAACAGCTCCGCATCACGCTCGCCCGCCATCACGGCGTCATAGGCGGCCTGCGCCTCCAGATACTCGAAGCGATTACCCGGGATGAGCACAGCGCGGCTTGGCTCGTCCAGCCGATGATTGGCGCGGCCAATGCGCTGAAGCAGACGCGAGCTGCCCTTGGGCGCGCCCATCTGGACGACACAGTCCACTTCGCCCCAGTCGATACCGAGATCGAGGCTGGCTGTGGCAACGAGGCCGCGCAGACGCCCAGCGGCCATGGCGCCTTCCACCTTGCGCCGCGCTTCACGGCTGAGGCTGCCATGATGAATACCGATCGGGAGATTATCGTCATTCTCCGACCAGAGTTCCTGAAAAATCAGTTCCGCGAGGCTGCGCGTATTGCAGAAAACCAAAGTCAGCCGATTCGCGGCGATGAGGTCAATCACCTGCCGGGCCGCATAAAGCCCGCTATGGCCTGACCAGGGGACGCGGCCCTGAGGAATGAAAATCGAGAGATCAGGGAGCGGACCGGGTTCGCCCTCGACGAGTGCCACGCTGGAAGCGACGCCGCCCGGCGCAAGCCATCGCCGATAGAGGTCGGCATCCGCCACGGTGGCTGAGAGCGCGACTCGCCGCATGGCGGGGCTGATGGTCTGCAGCCGCGAGAGAGCGAGG
>PJTZ01000361.1_pt1 | contig 11742 bp, 10 predicted proteins | sample 1512131 | NCBI WGS metagenome assembly PJTZ01 (sample SAMN08177679, study PRJNA422409) | Soil metagenome, whole genome shotgun sequencing project. | reverse complement strand
TGAAATGCCTCACTCCCCCGTCGCCTTGCAAAGTTCGGCAAGTTGCTCAGGCGCTTGGCCAGAGGAACAAACGGCTACCAGCCGGTCCCACATCGCACCGCCTTGGGCGGACCACCGCTGAAACGAAAACTGTGTTCCACTCGAAAGCTGATCACCAGAAATTCGGCCGATCCAGAGCTGCCGCCGCTCCCCATCCTTGATGTCCCACTGTAGATATGTTTCGCCTCGTCTCATCAGGACTTCGACCGGCGACGCGTAATAGCGAGCTACAAGATCCTTCGACCGATTTATCCACTCTTCTTTGGAAAGCCCTGCGGCCGTTCCAATAGTGAGATTGCACTGAGGTAATGCAAAGCCATCCATGGATGGGCGCGCCTTGTTCCACTGAAGCACCCCCTTGGCAGACGTCCAGCGAATGAAGGCCTCGTCTTCCTCTTTCTCGTATTTGAAGTCGGAGAGATCGGCCGCGTCCTTCGCTGCTTGCAAATCAAGATCATGCTTAATGCACGCACTCTCGAGCTCGCTGAACATTCTTTCGGTTGAAACGGGCGTAACCTTCAGAGCCACGCGCGGTTCTTCCTTGAATGCGCCACCTTCTTGCGGTGCACTCTGTGCCGCAACGGAGAGGATGAGTGCCAGGAGGGACAGCATCTAACCTCCAACTAACCGCATTTACTCCGCCGCTTCCAGATGCCCGTGCGGCTGCGCCATCATCGGCTTGAGGCCAAGCTTGCCGAGCAACGCGCCGTCCTTGTCGTCCCCCGCATTGGGGGCGGTGAGCAGCTTGTCGCCCGTGAAGATGCTGTTCGCGCCAGCCATGAAGCACAGCGCCTGGCACGCCTCGGACATGGACTCACGCCCGGCCGAAAGCCGCACCATCGATTCCGGCAGGGCGATGCGCGCCACCGCCACCGTCCGCACGAACTCGATCTCGTCGATCTTGGCGAGCGGCGTGTCGGCCAGCATGTCGCCCAGCACCGTGCCCTTCACTGGTACCAGCGCATTGATCGGCACGCTCTCCGGGTGCGGCATGGCGGCCAGCGCATGGATGAAGCCGATGCGATCCTCGCGTGTCTCACCCAGCCCGACGATGCCGCCGCAGCACACGTTGATGCCCGCCGCGCGCACCGCTTCCAGCGTCTCGATCCGGTCCTCGAAGGTGCGCGTGGAGATGATGTTCGCGTAGTTCTCCGGCGCGGTGTCGATATTGTGGTTGTAATAATCGAGGCCGGCTTCCGCGAGCGTCTTCGCCTGACTCTCGGAGAGCATACCCAGCGTCATGCAGGTCTCCATCCCCATCGCGCGCACGCCCTTCACCATCTCGACGAGGGCGGGCATGTCGCGGTCCTTGGGATTGCGCCAGGCCGCGCCCATGCAGAAACGGCCCGAGCCGGCATCCTTCGCCTGCGCGGCAGACTGAAGCACCGCGCGCACGTCCATCAGCTTGGTCGCTTTGACGCCGCTCTCCGCCGACGAGGACTGCGAGCAGTATCCGCAATCCTCCGGGCAACCGCCGGTCTTGATCGAGAGCAGCGTGGAGAGCTGCACCTCGTTGCGCGGGAAATTCGCCCGGTGGACGGTCTGCGCCTCGAACAGCAGATCGTTGAACGGCAGCGCAAACAGTGCGCTGATCTCGTCGCGGGTCCAGTCGGTACGGCCTTGGATCATTCGGTCACTCCATTTGCGCTTTCGGTCAGAGACCGTCGAGCGCCTGCGCCATATCGGCGATGATGTCGTCTATATGCTCGATGCCAACCGAAACGCGAACCACGTCCGGCCCTGCCCCCGCCTGAACCAGTTCTTCATCGGAAAGCTGACTGTGCGTCGTGGAGGCAGGATGGATAATCAGGGAACGCGTGTCCCCGATATTGGCAAGATGACTAAGGAGCTTGACGCCCGAAACCAACTTCACGCCGGCCTCCAGACCGCCCTTCACGCCGAAAGTGAAGACCGCGCCGCCCCGGCCGCCGAGATAGCGCTGAGCCAGCGCGTGATATTTGTCCTCCGGCAAGCCGGCATAGGACACCCAGCTGACCTTCGGATGCGCCCGAAGCCACTTCGCAAGCGCCAGCGCATTGCTGCAGTGCCGATCCATGCGCAGGCTCAGCGTCTCCATGCCGGTGAGTGCAAGGAAGGCATTCATCGGGGCCAGCGCCGGTCCCAGATCGCGCAGGCCAAGCACGCGACAGCCAATGATGAACGCGATCGGACCGACCGCCTCGCTCAAGACAGCGCCGTGATAGGACGCATTGGGCGCGGTCAGTGAGGGATAGTTGCCCGACTTTGCCCAGTCGAAGCTGCCGGCGTCCACGATCACGCCGCCAATGCTGTTGCCATGACCGTTGAGGAACTTGGTGAGCGAGTGGACGACAATGTCTGCGCCATGGTCGATCGGCCGGCACAACGCCGGGGTCGCCAGTGTGTTGTCCACGATCAGGGGCACGCCGGCATCGTGAGCAACCTTCGCGATCGCCTCGATATCCTGCACCACGCCGCCGGGATTGGCGAGACTCTCGATGAAGACGGCGCGCGTCCTGTCCGTTATTGCGGCAGCGACATTCGCCGGATCGTCTGCGTCGACGAAAGATGAATCCCACGCGAACTTGCGGAAGCTCTGGCCGATCTGGTTGAGCGAGCCACCGTAAAGCCGCTTGGCCGCGACGATATGGTCGCCCGGCTCCATGAGCGTGTGGAAAGTGAGGAACTGCGCGGCATGGCCCGACGCCACCGCCAGCGCCGCCGCCCCGCCTTCCAGCGCCGCGACCTTGCCTTCCAGCGCGCCATTGGTGGGGTTCATGATGCGGGTGTAGATGTTGCCGAATTCCTGCAAGCCAAAGAGGCGCGCAGCGTGGTCCGCATCGTCGAACACATAGGACGCCGTCTGGTAGATCGGCGTGATGCGCGCCTTTGTGGTCGGGTCCGGCGCCGTCCCGGCATGGACGGCCAGTGTCTCGATATGGTCAGTCATCGACGCGACGTCTCCGCAGATTTCTCGCCGGCGCCCTCAGTCATGCTGTCGGTCCCACCGGGCGGCATATTGTGGCCGAGAAGGCGCAGCACGTCAGCGGCGCATTCCACGACATTGGAACCCGGTCCATAGATGCCTTGAACGCCAGCGTCACGCAGGAACTCGTAATCCTGCGCGGGGATCACGCCACCGACAATCACCCTGATGTCTGCCCGCCCCGCCGCCCGCAAACCCGCGATAAGCTCTGGAACCAGCGTCTTGTGCCCCGCCGCAAGGCTGGAAGCGCCGACTACGTCCACGCCGCTCTCCAGCGCAAGCGTCACGGCTTCTTCGGGTGTCTGGAACAAGGGACCGGACACGACGTCAAACCCCATGTCACCAAAGGCCGATGCGATGATGTTGGCGCCCCGGTCGTGGCCATCCTGTCCCATCTTCGCAACGAGAAGTCGGGGCCTGCGACCGAGACGCCGTTCGACGGCCTGCACGCCGTCGAGAACCTGCTTCCACCGGCTGTCATCCTGATAGGACGCGCCATAGACGCCTTTGACCGGTGTAGGAACCGTGGCGTGGCGACCAAATATGGCTTCCATTGCGGTCGAAATTTCACCCAATGTCGCGCGAGCGCGCGCTGCCTCAACCGCGAGCGCAAGAAGATTGCCTGTGCCGACAGCACCGTCGCTCAGCGCTCTAAGACTTTCCTGACACGCCGCTTCTTCGCGTTCTGCCTTCACTCTCGTAATCCGGGCGATCTGCGCCTCGCGCACCGCGTGATTATCGACCTCCAAGGTATCGATAAGCGCCTCGCCCGGCAGGCGATACTTGTTCACACCGACGATGACGTCCTCACCCCGGTCCACCCGCGCCTGACGCGCGGCAGCCGCTTCCTCGATCATCGCCTTGGGCCAACCGGCGGCAACGGCCTTCGCCATGCCGCCTTCCCTCTCTACGCGATCGATGATTGCCTGCGCCGCGTTCGCCAGTTCGTTCGTCAGCGCCTCGACATAATAGGAGCCGCCAAGGGGATCGACGACCTTCGTCGTGCCGGTCTCCTCCTGGAGAACGAGTTGGGTGTTACGGGCGATACGGGCGGAAAAATCCGAAGGAAGCGCAATTGCCTCGTCCAATGCATTGGTGTGCAGGGACTGGGTGCCGCCCAGTGTAGCGGCCAGCGCCTCGATCGTCGTGCGGATGACGTTGTTATACGGGTCCTGCTCCGTGAGCGACACGCCCGACGTCTGGCAATGGGTGCGCAGCATCTTCGAGCGGTCGTCCTTCGCGCCCAGTTTCGTCATTGCGCGATGCCAGAGCAACCGCGCAGCGCGCAGCTTCGCTACCTCCATGAAGAAATTCATGCCAATTGCGAAGAAGAAGCTCAAACGACCTGAAAAACGGTCAATATCCAGCCCAGACGCGACACCATATTTCACATAGTCGATGCCGTCCGCAATCGTGAAGGCCAGCTCCTGAACGGCGGTCGCGCCAGCTTCATGCATATGATAGCCGGAAATGGAAATACTGTTGAATTTCGGCATATTAGCGCTGGTATATGCAAAAATATCCGAAACAATCCGCATGCTGGGTTCGGGCGGATAGATATAGGTATTGCGGACCATGAACTCCTTGAGAATATCGTTCTGTATGGTCCCTTCAAGCTGGTCCTGAGAGACGCCCTGCTCCCCGGCCGCAACGATGAAGAAGGCCAGGATCGGGATCACGGCGCCGTTCATGGTCATGGAAACAGACATCTGATCAAGCGGAATACCGTCGAAGAGGATCTTCATGTCCTCGACCGTGTCGATCGCTACGCCCGCCTTGCCGACATCGCCCGTGACGCGGGGATGATCACTGTCATAACCACGGTGCGTGGCGAGATCGAAGGCAACTGAAAGCCCCCTCTGTCCGGCGGCGAGATTGCGCCGATAGAAAGCGTTGCTTTCCTCCGCTGTCGAGAAGCCGGCATACTGCCGAATCGTCCACGGTCGCCCGGCATACAGGGATGCGCGCACGCCGCGCGTAAACGGTACGAAACCGGGCAGACCAGGGTCGATATCTGAGATATCATCCTTTGTATACAAGGGTTTGACGACGATATCTTCCGGCGTATGCCAGCTTAGGTCGCGCCCCTTCACCTCCTTTTCGGCAAGGGCCTTCCAGGCTTCCAGCTCGGGCTTGTCCGCCATCAGCGGCCTTCAAACGTGGGTGCGCGCTTTTGCGCGAACGCGATAACGGCTTCCCTAAAATCCGCCGTGCGGCCGGCCGCGGACTGATTATCCCGTTCTATGTCGAGCGTTTCGGCAAACGTGGACGTAAGAGCGGCCGCAACCTGCTTGCGAATGAGGCCGATAGCCATGGTCGGGCCAGCAGCGAGGCGGTGCGCAATGCTCATAGCCTCACCCATCAGCGCCTCATCATCGACCACACGCGCGACGAGCCCCGCATCGTGCGCTTCCTGTGCGCTCATTTTCTCGCCCAAGAGTGCCATTTCCAGCGCCTTTGCCCGGCCCGCGCTCTTCGCCACCGCCCACGTGGCGCCAGCGTCGGGCACCAGTCCGATGTTTACGAAGGAGAGCAGCAGATAGGCCGAGCGCGCCATCACCACGATATCGCCGGACAGCGCGAACCCGCAGCCTGCACCGACCGCAGGACCATTCACGGCCGTGATGACCGGGATGTCAAGCGCAGCAAGCTTGCGAGCGAACGGGTTATAGGCGGCGTCGATCACCGCGCCGAGGTCAGCAGGAAAACCGCCAGTTCCCTCTCCGGTCAGGTCCGCGCCGGACGAGAACGCCCGCCCCTCGCCCGTGATAACAAGCGCCCGCGCGCCTTGCGAAAGCGCGGCGTCGATCGCGTCGATTGCTTCGCGGAACAGCGCCGGGGTCAGCGCATTGAGCTTGTCCGGGCGATTGAAGGTCAGCACCGCCACATGTTCGACTATTTCCAGCCGGATGGTTTTGTAGCTCAATGGCCTTCTCCTTCCGGGGTTTCCATGATTTCCGTGAGAACCCCACCCATGTCGGCGGGATGCACGAAGAAGATGAGCGTACCATGCGCGCCGATGCGCGGCTCGCCCAGGACACGCTTGCCCTGCCCCTCGAACCACGCCTTCGCGGCATGAATATTCGGCACCTCGAAGCAGAGGTGATGCTGCCCGCCCGCCGGGTTCTTCGCCAGAAAAGCGTGGATGGGCGACGCCTCTCCCAGAGGCTCGATCAGTTCGATCTGGCCGTTCGGCGTATCGACGAAGCACACGCGAACGCCTTGGGACGGCATGTCGAACGGGGCGCGGATCAGTTCTGCGCCCATGACATCGCGCCAGAATGCGATCGACGCCTCGACGGACGGCGTCGCTATCCCGACATGGTTGAGCCGGCCGAGTTTCATGGCATCGCTTTCATCACGCCAGCTCCACCGCCATGGCCGTTGCCTCACCACCGCCGATGCAGAGTGAAGCGATGCCGCGCCTGCCACCGGTCCGTTCCAACGCAGACAATAGCGTGGCGAGGATGCGCGCGCCGGAGGCGCCGATGGGATGACCGAGCGCGGTCGCGCCGCCGTGAATGTTCATCTTCTCATGCGGAATGCCGAGGTCATGCATGGCGAACATCGTCACGCAGGCGAAGGCCTCGTTCACCTCCCACAGGTCGACATCGTCGATCGCCCAGCCCGTCTTCGCCAGCAGTTTCTCGATCGCGCCGACCGGGGCGGTGGTGAACTGCGCCGGTGCCCGGGCATGGGCCGTGTGCGCCACGATCCTCGCGACGGCCTTGAGGCCCTGCGCCTCTACCGCTGAATGGGACGCCAGCACCAGCGCCGCCGCGCCATCTGAGATGGAGCTGGCATTGGCGGCAGTGATCGTGCCGTCCTTCGCGAATGCGGGGCGGAGCGTGGGGATCTTCGCAGGATCGCCCTTCAGCGGCTGCTCGTCCTTGCCGACTGTCTCGGTGCCCTTGCGCGTCATCACCTCGACAGGGGTAATTTCTTTGTCAAACCAGCCACTTGCCTGCGTTTTTTGCGCCCTCATGAGAGACTCAATCGCGTAAGCGTCCTGCGCCTCGCGGGTTAGCTTGTATTCGCAAACCGTCGCTTCAGCGAACACGCCCATCGCCTTGCCCGCCTCATAGGCATCCTCCAGGCCGTCGAGCATCATATGGTCATAGGCGGTATCATGGCCGATACGCGCGCCGGCCCGGTGCTTCTTGAGGAGATAGGGCGCGTTCGACATGCTCTCCATGCCTCCTGCCACGATGAGGCTGGCGCTGCCCGCCGCGATGGCGTCCGCCGCCATCATCGCCGTCATCATCCCGCTGCCGCAGACCTTGTTGACCGTCGCTGCCTCGACATGATCGGGCAGACCCGCGCCGCGCGCCGCCTGACGCGCCGGGGCCTGACCCAGCCCGGCGGGAAGCACGCAGCCCATGTAACAGCGCTCGATCTCTGCCGGATCGACGCCGGACCGCTCGATCGCCGCCTTCACTGCCGCCGCGCCAAGCTGCGTTGCGGAAAGCCCGGAGAGGCTGCCCTGAAACGCGCCCATCGGCGTGCGAGCATAGGAGAGGATGAGAGCGTCAGAGCGGGATATTGTCATGCTTCTTCCACGGATTTTCGAGGCTTTTGTTCCGCAGTTTCCGTAACCCCAGCGCGACGCGCCGCCGGGTCGCGTGCGGCATGATCACTTCGTCGATAAAGCCCTTTGAAGCAGCAACAAAGGGATTGGCGAAGCGCTCCTCATACTCACGTGTGCGCGCCGCGATCTTCTCCGCGTCGCCAATGTCGGAACGGAAAATGATCTCCACTGCCCCTTTCGCGCCCATCACGGCAATCTCGGCCGTGGGCCAGGCATAGTTGAGATCGCCACGCAGATGCTTGCTCGCCATAACGTCATAGGCGCCGCCATAGGCCTTGCGGGTGATGACGGTGATCTTGGGCACGGTCGCCTCGGCATAGGCGAAGAGCAGCTTGGCGCCATGCTTGATAATGCCGGCATGTTCCTGCGCCACGCCAGGAAGGAAGCCGGGCACATCGACAAAGGTGATGATGGGGATCTCGAAGGCGTCGCAGAAACGCACGAAGCGTGCCGCCTTCTTAGAGGAATTGATGTCCAGCACGCCGGCGAGTACCATTGGCTGGTTGGCGACCACACCCACCGTCCGCCCCTCGATCCGCCCGAAGCCGCAGAGAATATTGCCCGCATGGGCCGGCTGGATTTCGAAGAAATCGCCTTCATCCAGTGTCTTACGGATCACTTCGTGCATGTCGTAGGGCTGATTGGCGCTTGCCGGGATCAGCGTATCGAGGCTCGGCTCCTCGCGATCCCACGGGTCGGCGGTCGGCCGCTCGGGCACCGGCTCGCGGTTGCTGGCGGGCAAGAAGTCCACGAAGTCGCGGGCCGCGAGCAGCGCCTCGATATCATTCTCGAAGGCGACATCCGCCACCCCCGACTTCGTGGTGTGCGTCACAGCGCCCCCGAGTTCCTCCTGCGAGACCAGTTCGTTCGTGACTGTCTTCACGACATCGGGGCCGGTGACGAACATGTACGAGGAATCCTTCACCATGAAGATGAAGTCCGTCATCGCGGGGCTATACACGGCACCGCCCGCGCATGGACCCATGATGAGGGAAATCTGCGGCACCACGCCGGAAGCCAGCACGTTGCGCTGGAATACCTCGGCATAACCGCCGAGGCTGGCGACACCCTCCTGGATGCGCGCGCCGCCGCTATCATTTAGACCGACGACCGGCGCGCCGACCTTCATCGCCATGTCCATGATCTTGCAGATCTTCTGCGCGTGCCGCTCGGAAAGAGAACCGCCGAACACCGTGAAATCCTGACTAAAAATGAAGACCAATCGGCCGTTGATCGTCCCTGACCCGGTGACCACACCGTCTCCGGGGATCTTCTGCGCCTCCATGCCGAAGTCGGTGCAGTTGTGCTCGACATACATGTCGAGCTCCTCGAAGCTGCCTTCATCCAGCAGCACGCCCAGCCGCTCCCGCGCTGTCAGCTTGCCCTTGGCGTGCTGCGCGGCAATGCGCACTTCCCCGCCCCCGGCCCGCGCGGCGACGCGCTTGGCTTCCAGTGCTTCGATAATCGACAGCTTCGACATGCAGGCGAAATCCTCGTCCGATCGGGCGACCAGTGCATAACCTGCCTCTCAGCCTTCGGAGCGCAAGGCAAATGCGAACTTGCGGAGTTGCGAAGCTGCATTTTGCAAAGTATCGGGATTTCATGGCACGCGGTAAGCGCCTCTTCGTGGGTCAAAAGGTGCGCGAACTGCGCCGCGACGCCCGCATGGATCAGGCGGCGATGGCCCGCTTGCTTGGCATCTCGGTCTCCTATCTTTCCCAGCTCGAGAACGATGACCGCCCCCTTACCGCCAGCGTGAAGGCGGCTTTGGCGAACGCCTTTCCCGTGGACTGGCCCGCGTTCGACGACGCCGAAGAGGAGCAGCTCCTCGGCGCGTTCAATTGGGCGCTTGCCGACCCTGGCGCCAACACGCCGCCGCCCGACCCGGAACGAATCGAGCGACTGCATCTGCAATATCCCGAGTTTGCGGCGCGCTATGTCGATCTCCACCACCGCCTGCGCCAGAGCCAGGAGCGGCTGGCGATGATGGAGGAGGCAATCGCCGTCGAGGTGGCGCCGGCCGCGCGCATGCCATGGGAGACCGTGCGCGACTGGTTTCATCAGGCCGGCAATTATATTCACGAGCTGGACTGCGCGGCGGAGGACCTTGCCGTCACGCTGGGCATTACGGGCGAGGAGAGCGAGGCGCGCCTCATCGCCGCCCTCGCCAATCGCCACGGCTGTGAGACGCAGGTGCGCGAGCTTCCCGGCGGCCTGATGCGCGCCTTCGACGAGGACGAGCGGCGCGTCACGCTGAGCGCCGCACAGCCCGCCGCCAGCCGCGCGTTCCAGCTCGCCAATCAGCTGATGCGACTGGAGCTGGGCACGCAGATGGACTCGATCGCGGCCCATGCCGGTCTTGCCGATCCGGTCGCCGCGCGACTGCTACTCCTGGGCCTTGCGAACTATGCCGCAGGCGCCCTCCTCATGCCCTATACAGCGTTCCGGGCGAGCGCTCGGGCACTCCGGCACGATATCGACCCGCTCTCTCGCCAGTTCAGCGTCAGCTTCGAGCAGGCCTGCCACCGTCTCTCGACACTCCAGCGCCCCGGCCTGCGCGGCATACCTTTCTTCTTCTGCCGCGTGGACATGGCGGGCAACATCACCAAGCGGCACTCCGCCACCCGGCTCCAGTTCGCCCGCTTCGGCGGCGCCTGTCCGCTCTGGGTCGTGCATGAGGCCGTTGCGATCCCGGACCGGATCGTCACCCAGCTCTCCGAGACGCCGGACGGCATGCGCTACGTCTCCATGGCGCGGGGGTTGGTCAAACCCTCAGGTAGCTATGCGCGCGCGCCCCGCCGCTATGCGGTAGCGCTTGGCTGCGAGGTCGAGCATGCGACCAACTTCGTTTATGCAGATGGCTTGCGCCTGACCGACGAGGCGGCTGCGACACCCATCGGCATCTCCTGCCGGGTCTGCCCCCGCGAAAGTTGCGATCAGCGCGCGTTTCCACCGCTTGATCGGCCGATCCGCATCGATCCTGATAGACGGCAGATCGTCCCCTACGGCATAGGCTGAGCATGTTTTCAGGGGAGGAACCGGAATGAATTCAGGTCTCGCGCGGGCTGCGGCAGGGCTCGTTGCCCTTGCCGCATGGACCGGACTTGCCATCCAGCTAGACGCGAGCACGCGCCTCACTGGATCGCTGCCCGACGCGCTCTGGGTGATGCTGCGCTATTTCACCATTCTTGCGAACCTGAGCATCGCGGGCCTCTTTTCTGCCGTGGCGATGGGCAGCCGTGCCGCCGCCCGGCCGGCTCTTCTCGCTGGGATCACGCTCATCATCTTGCTAGTCGGCGTCGTATATGGATTGCTGCTGCGCGGACTGCTCGATCTCTCGGGCGGCGCGCGGCTGGCCGATACGATCCTCCACAAGGTGACGCCGATCATCGTCACGCTCTGGTGGCTGCTCTTCGCGCCCAAACGCGGCCTGCGCTACGGCCACGCGATCGTATGGGCGCTGCCACCGCTCGCTTATCTCGGCTACGCCCTGTGGCGCGGCGGACGCGACGGCATCTATGCCTACCCCTTCATCAATGTCGCGAAACTGGGCATGACGCAGGTGCTGATCAACGCCGCGCTCATCGGAGCGGGCTTTGTGGCCGCCGGCCTGGCACTCGTGTGGCTCAGCCGGCAGGTCGCGAAGGCGGGGTAGCAGTAAGGGCAACCCTCAGTTAGCAACCGTTCAGACTGATGAACGGACTTATTTCATCAGGACCAGTTCTTCAGCCATGGTCGGGTGCAACGCCACCGTGGCGTCGAACTGTGCCTTGGTGAGTCCAGCTTTCACGGCGACAGCAGCGACCTGGAGAATCTCTGCGGCGTCGGGGCCGATCATATGGACGCCCACAACCCTGTCCGTCGCGGCGTCGCAGATCATCTTGTAGAGCGCGCGCTCGTTGCGCCCCGCGAGAACATTCTTCATCGGGCGGAAATCCGACGAATAGACCTTGATGGAGCCAAGCTTGTTGCGCGCCTCCGCTTCGATCATGCCGACGCCAGCAAGCGGGGGATGGCTGAAGACCGCAGATGGCACGCAGCTATAATCCAACTTGGTGGGCTTGTTGCCGAACACCGTGTCGGCGAAGGCCTGACCTTCCCGGATGGCAACCGGGGTCAGCTGGATGCGATCGGTCACGTCGCCCACGGC
>PJTZ01000358.1_pt1 | contig 11821 bp, 16 predicted proteins | sample 1512131 | NCBI WGS metagenome assembly PJTZ01 (sample SAMN08177679, study PRJNA422409) | Soil metagenome, whole genome shotgun sequencing project. | reverse complement strand
TTATTGCGCGGCAACCGGTTTCTCCATGGTTTCGATCGTGCCGATGCGGTCGCTATCGACGCCGAGTGCGCTCGCCATCTGGGCCGCGCGCACGCGGATATTCACAGGCGCCGTTTTGTCGCGTGTGATTTCGGCATAGGTATTTGCGGCGGCCTTGGTCTGGTTCAGCTTGAGTTGTGCCGCTGCCGTCACCTCGGCTGCGCTGCCGAAGAACGGCTTGCCGGGCTGGGCCAGTGGCGCCAGAGCTTCAATGACTTTTGCGGGCGGCGTCGCGTCGAAGGTCAGAATAGTACGCCGAAGGAGCGCAAGATCGCGATAGGCCTGGGGCGCCGATTTGTCCGCTATAATTGCGTCGAACTCTGCAATGGCAGTCTTTGTATCGCCCGCTCCGCTTGTTAGCCCAGCCTTGAGCGTATTGGCAGCGGCCGTTTGTCCCCCAAACCCCGACTTGCGGAGTGTATCGAGAAGCTGCGCGTCCAGCGGCGCGCCTTGCGCAGCCTTGAGGAGCACGGACAACTGCTCGCCAGCCTGATCGGCCTGACTATGGCGATGATTCTGCCAGAGAAGCCAGCCGCCAAAGGCCATAAGGCCCAGAACTACGAGCACGATAACTGCCTTGCCCCAGCGCTGCCAGAAATGCAGCAAATCGTCCTGACGGACAGCGTCATCGACCTCGCGGATCAGGGCTTCGTTCTGGGCTGGCGTAAGGGCCAAGGGATCACTCTCCGGGACTGACTGCGGACTGGCCGGCAGGAATGCGGGCGCGATCATTAGCGACCGCTGAACCCCCCGGCAAATCACTTTTTGGGACGATAGACCTGCGCTGCTTCCGGAAAGGCGCGAGAACGGACCTCGGCGGCATAAGCGGAGGCGGCCGCGCTCACTAGTGCGGCGGCATCGGCGTAACGCTTCACGAAGCGCGGCGTGCGCTCGAACATGCCGATCATGTCCTCCGTTACGAGCACCTGACCGTCGCATCTTGCGGATGCGCCGATCCCGATGACGGGGCACGGGACCGCAGCCGTGATTGCGTCCGCGAGGCTTTCCATGACGCCTTCCACGACGATCGCGAAGCATCCCGCATCCGCTACGGCGCGTGCATCCGCGAGAATTTTCGCCGCTTCCGCGTCGTCGCGTCCACGCGCGCCATATCCGCCGAGCGCGTTTACGGCCTGAGGCGTGAGGCCGACATGAGCGCAGACCGGAATGCCGCGCGCGCCGAGAAAGGCAATAGTTTCGGCCATTGCCTGGCCACCCTCAAGCTTTACCCCTGCCGCTCCGCTCTCCTTGAGTAGTCTGGCAGCACTCTCGAACGCCTGAGACGGCGATGATTCATAGCTGCCGAATGGCATGTCGATGATCACGGCGCTGTGATAGCTCCCACGCACGACTGCCGCGCCATGAGCAGCCATCATGTCGAGTGTCACTGGAATGGTCGATGGGAGCCCGTAAATGACCTGTCCCAGTGAGTCCCCAACCAGCAGAACGTCGCAATGAGGATCGAGAAGCTGAGCTTGCCGCGCGGTGTAAGCAGTCAGCATGACGATTGGTTCGGCAGTCGTTCCACCATGCTTACGGGCGCGAAGAGCGGGAATCGTCAGGCGCCGCATCGGCGCCGGCGTGGGTGTCGCCCGACTTGTCGCGGTATCGATCGTGTAGGTGGACATACGCTGCCCCTAGCGCATGATAGACTTTGCGCCTAGCTGTTCGGGCATGGGAGCAGATCCCGCTGGATAACGGCACTACCCTTTGGATGACTCTGCTTGGGCAGCCTTCGGAGGATCATTTTTGATCGCGTTGGTGGCGAGAACGTAAACACCAGACAATACGAGCGCGATCATGAGTATCATGATCACGCTTGTCGAACCACTTGAAGAATGTTCCGGAAATAGCGGTGATTTTTCTGGCCTGTTCGCCACGATTTTTCCTTCGACCTTGAAGGGTAAAATCGTGGCGACCTATTCAGTTCCAGGCGATGAGACGCGCACGCAATTTGTCTAACGCAGATTTTTTGATCTGGCAGACTCGCGCCGCTCCAATGTCAAGCGTGAGGCCGATTTCCTCCAGATTCATTTCTTCGACGAAATAGAGCTGAAGAACCATGGCTTCGCGCTCCGGAAGCTCACCAATATATCCTGCCACAGCGCGTTTGAGCGACTCGCGCTCCAGTACGTCGTCCGCCTTGTCCGCGACATCGGCGAACCACATGGACTGGTCTGAATAAACCTCGTCCATGCTCTGATGCTGAACCATGTCGGTGCCGTCGGTAAAAGCAAGCCACTCGGCAGCGTCCAGGCCTAGTTCGGCTGCGGTTTCCGCCTCCGAGGGTGCTCGCCCGGTCCGCTGCTCGACCGCGCTTCGGGCATTGCCGATCTGTTTGCGGCGCGCCATTGCCGAGCGGCAGATGGTGGCGTGGCGGCGCAGATGATCGATCATCGCGCCGCGCACCCGCATTTGCGCGTAGGTCGCGAAGCCATGACCGCGATCTTCGAAATTGTTTGCCGCTTCTACCAGCGCGACCATGCCGATCTGAAGCAAGTCCTCGATCTCGATCGCACTGGAAACCCGGCCATGGACGTGCCACGCGATCTTGCGGACGAGCGGCATATATTGCCGCGCGAGCTGATCAGGCGTGACCATGGCCGTTCGCCCGTAAGTCAGGCCGGCCGTTTCTATGCGCGCGTGCTGCATCATCACCGCTCTAAGTAAAAAGCATTAAAGAGCCGCTTCCGTAACGGTTGGGCAAAATTAAGCATGTTTGGCTGCCTCATCCTTCTCACGCCGCCGCGACCCGCTCGGGTCGTCCGATACGGGCTTCGTTGCCCACCACCGCGACAACCTCGACAGGCTTTCCATCCGGGATCTCAAGGAAGGAAAGCACAGGTGTTTCCGGTAGATGCGGCCGGAAAAGGCGGGATAGTGCCCGCCGGGCCATAGGTGAGGTTACGATCGCAAAGCTGCGCGCCTGCGCCATCAGCGGACGCGCTGCCTCGGTCACCTGATCGATGAGGCGGGAACCCAGCGCGGGTTCGATGGGATGCTTGGCGTCGCCCGAGACGCGCATCGCCTGCGCCAGCAAGCCTTCCAGTTCGGCGTCGAGCGTGATTACCGGGAGCGGCATCTTCACGGGCACCAGCGTCTGGATAATTAGGGAGCCGATGCGCTGGCGCAGTGCCTCGACCGTGGCTTCGACGGACATGTCGGGCCGTGCCACTTCGATGAGCGCTTCGGCGATCTTGCGGAAGTCCTTAAGCGGCACGCCCTCGGCGAGAAGTGCCCGGCCGATCGACATGATGTGCGCGAGGCTGAGCGGCTGGGGGTGAAGTCCTTCGGCTAGTTGCGGGGCCGCTTCCTTGAGCGCGTCGAGCAGTTTGCGGGCTTCATCCATGCCGAACATCTCGGCCGCATTATGGACAATGAGATGGTTGAGATGGGTCGCGACGACCGTGGCCGGATCGACGACTGTGTAGCCGGCAATCACGGCCTCATTGCGCTTGTCCGGAGAAATCCACACAGCGTCCAGTCCGAAGGTCGGATCCTTGGTGTGGCGGCCCTCCACTGTGCCGTCCAGCGCGCCGCTGTCCAGCGCGAGAAGGTCGTCCGGCCAGATCTCGTCTTCGCCCACGGCAACGCCACTGATGGTAATGCGGTAGGCATTGGGGGCGAGAGCCAGATTGTCCTTCACGCGGATCATCGGCACGACGAAGCCCAGCTCCCTACTGAGCTGGCGACGGATGCCGGTGATGCGACCCATGAGTGGCGCATCCTTGCGCTCATCGACAAGGGCGATGAGGCCGTAGCCAATTTCGAGGCCCAGCACGGCGTGATCCGAAACGTCCGTCCATTCGATATGGGCGGGGTTCTCGGGCGGCGGCGCTTCCATAGGAGCGTTGGCTGCCGCCTTGGCCGCGTTGCGCAGGCGCCATGCCACGAAGCCGGCGACGGCCGCAGCGGGCATGATGATCATGTGCGGCATGCCGGGCAGGACGCCGAGGAAAGCGAGGATGGCCGCGACCGGTACCCAAGCGCGGCCGACCCCGAACTGCGAGGAAATCTGGCCGGAAAGGTCATGCTCGGACGTGACGCGCGTAACGATCGCGGCGGCGGCGATCGAAAGCAGCAAGGCAGGAACCTGCGCGACGAGCGCGTCGCCAATGGCAAGCAGCACATAAGTGCGGGCCGCTGTGCCGATGTCGAGGCCATGGCTCACCACGCCAAGCAGGATGCCGCCGATAATATTGATGACGAGAATGAGGATACCGGCGACGGCATCCCCCTTCACGAACTTGGATGCGCCATCCATCGAACCGTAGAAATCGGCCTCGGTTGCGACATCCTGACGGCGCACGCGTGCCTGCTCGGCCGTGAGCAGACCAGCGTTGAGATCGGCATCGATGGCCATCTGCTTGCCGGGCAAGGCGTCCAGCGTGAAGCGCGCAGACACTTCCGATACGCGACCGGCACCCTTGGTGATGACCACGAGGTTGATAATCATCAGGATCGAGAACACGAAAATGCCGACGATATAGTCGCCGCCGATGAGGAAATTGCCGAATGCCTCGATGACGTGGCCCGCAGCATTGGACCCGGTGTGGCCGTTCACCAGCACGACGCGCGTCGAGGCGACGTTCAGGGAGAGACGGAGCAGGGTCGCGAAGAGCAATACTGTGGGGAAGCTCGAGAAATCGAGCGGCCGGGCTGCGTTCAATGCGACGAATAGCACAGCGAGGCTGACGAGAATGTTGGTGACAAAACCGATGTCCAGAAAAAAGGCTGGCACCGGCACCACCATGAACATGACGAGCAGCAGAATAGCGAGCGGCAACACCGCTCCCTTGGCTGCGCTCATCCAGACTTTGCCGTTCACTTCGGTGCGGGTCATCTTCTTATCGTCCCAGCGTTGCGAGAGTCAGATAGGCGAGGCGGGCGGCTGCCGGGGTCGCCTGAAGTTCAGGGTAGGCGCTGTCCTCATTCGCAAGCGCCTCATTCTGTGCAAGGCGCTGCTGCTCGATTCGGACATAATCCGCTGGCTGGACATAATTGCCGCTCGCGAAGCTGCTGGGGCTAGCGAAGGCATCTGCCCCCGCACTGTTTGTGCCGTTAGCGAGCTTGCTGGCGAAAAGGTTGCGGATCTCGGAGAGGCTGCGAGCCTCTCCCGAGCGATCATAGAAGATCGAGGGATTGGACCGCGCAGCCGCAGGAAACAGGCCGGCCGCTGCGGTATCCGGCGCATAAGCCATTGTAGAAAGAAATTTTGATGCGCCGCCTGCGCCGAGGAAGTGCGCCAGATAGAGATCGGTCGAGTCCGCTGGCCTGCCGATCCGCTGCTCCAGGAACGTGCGATTATCCGCCGCGAACTCCGCCGCCATGACCGATGCGGTCTCGGGATGGGTGCGCAAATCGAGGATCTGCTGACGCATCGCCGGATCGGAGACGAAGTAGCGGCCGCCGGGGCTCTGCTGAATCGCGTCGGCCGCCCAGCCCATGCCATACTGGTCGCCATGATCATTGATGACCTTGAGCCAGCTCTGATCGAGAAACTGGAACAGGCCTGTCGCGCTGGAACTGCGGGCGCGCGCCTCCGGGTTCAGGCTGCTCTCGATCTTCGCCTGGCCCATCAGGTAGCCAAAGTCGACGCCCGTGCGGCGGCTGGCCGTGGCAATGGCCTGCGTAACCCGGCCCGTGCTTCCGGTGCCGAGTGCTGTCGTCAGTGGATTGGCGGCATTGGTGGACATGAAGACTGAATTCCCGGTTGGTACCGAGGATTAATCAGCAAGGATCGTGCCAGAAATTTAGGATAGAAAGTCTTCGCAAAGCCGGATGAGGGAGGACGTCAGGCGCTTGAGAAATGCATTCGAGCTGGTCGACTAACCCGAGCTCGCGGCAGAGAACTTACGCTGTGCGGCTGTATAGCGGGTGAGGAATGTCGCCGTTCGCTGAGGAGAGCGTAGCCAGCTTCTGGCCGGCCAGGTCTCCCAGCAGGCATGCGAGCATCCGCGAAGAATCGAGCTGAGGAAGCAATTTTTCGAGCTGCTTCTTGATTGCAGGATCGGCGCGAATCGCGCCAATTGCCTTCACTTGCTCTATTGCTTGTCGCAAATGCTCGATGCCGGCTTCGATCAGGGTCGCATCGCCCGCTTCCATAGCCGCTCTCAACAGGGCGGTGACGCAAGAGAGGTTTTCAACGGCGGGAAGCGTCATGTCAGTGCTTCGCGGGAGGAAGGTCGAGGTCCAGCATCTTCTCGGCAATCCCCTCAGGGTCGACGGGATAGTTGCCCGAAGCGATGGCCGCTTTAACGCGCTCGATCCGAGCATTGTCGATCGGGGCGCCCTGCGCGGCCATGCGCGCAGCTGGGCTTGCCGTGTTTGCAACGGAACTGCGTGCCGGGTCAGCGCTTGCCTTCGCCGGAGCAGCCGCCTTAGCGCTCTCGCGCAGCTTGGCTGCTTCGATGGCGGCAGATGTCCCCGTGCCAACAGACTTGATCATCACGCTCTTCCTTCCTGTACCAGCCCTTATAACGGCCGGGTTCAGAAAAACTTAAACACCCGGAATCCGCACCACTCCAGCAGATTCCACCCGGGCGGTGACCGGCGTTGCGCGCGGGCCTTCCCGCACACGGATCGAGGCGCCAGGCGTTCCGTCCTCATCGGCGACCATCGGCCGTGAGACCATGAAGCTCGCGTCCCCCGCGACAAGCTGGACCGGATCGCCCTTACGGATGACCGGTTGAGCGGAAGCAGCGGCGATTGAGCGGCGCGGAGAAACGGCGGAAAGCTGGGAAAAAAGTTCGCCGCCGGGGATGAGCGCGACGCGCAGCCGCCAGCCAAGAGTGGGACATGAAACCGTTGCGGCACCTGCCATGGGCGTATCAACCTGCGGCAGGTTGGGGCACGGCGCGAGCTTGAGCCGGCGGTCGACAGGGGCAGCAGCGCCGCCCGGCTGGCCGATTCCGGCGCCGACGGTGGTGGCGACGAGGCCGTCGATCCGGTCCAGATTCTCGAAACGCGGCTGGGTCTGCGCAGCCCCCGTCGAAACGAGGCAGCCCAAGGCAAACAGCACCAGAAATGGCGAGGAAAGCGGGCGAAGGCAGGTTCGGATCATCGACATCGAAAAACTCCCGGCAACAACAACCGCGCCTTTTGAGGTCACGGATCGTATCGCCTCAAAGAAGCAAGGCTCGTGCCAGTTAGCCGTTTATCGCGGCGGAGCGCGCCGCACGATGCGGATGGTCTGGCCTGCGCCTGCCGGACCCGCCTGATCCGGCGTTTCGGCAAGGCCGGCGATCCGCAAATGATCCTGAGGGATCCCCGCCTCCTGTAAGGCCCGGGCAACGGAACCAAGACGGGCGGCGGCGAGGTCCCACGCATCGAAGCGGCGTTGGCCTGGCTCAATACCAAATGACTGAATTTCCAGTATTCCTCCTTGCCTGACCAGAGGCAGAGCGGCAGCGATAAGACGTCTGCGGCCCTCGGGCGAGAGCAGCGCTTCACCGGGCAAGAACAACGGACTTAAAGGAAGATTTATATCCAAGAGTGATGCGCTTGCCCCGAACTGCGCGCCGATGCCGCGCAATGCCTGATCCTGCCGACCGCCACTGGCCTGAAGCAGGACGAAGAAACCAAGCAGAAGCAGCGCAAGATCTGCGAAACTCAGCGCCCAGCGCGCCCGCCGGGGCTGGATAGACGCGGGCGGAAGACCGCTCATGCGGCCTCGCGCGGAGACGGCCGCCGGATTGGCACCGGCGCGGGCAATGGCTGGGCGACCAGCAGCTCGATCTCGCGCCGCGCGATCACCGTCATCCGCTTCACAAGCGCGCGCTGCCAGCCGATCTCGCGGGCGGAAAGCTGAGCAAGCCGGCTCGCGATCGGCCCGGCGACGGCATTGGCGACGATCACACCGTAAAGCGTTGTGAGAAGGGCGAGCGCCATGCCCGGTCCGACTGCAGAAGGATCGCTCATGGCCCGGAACATCGCGATGAGCCCCAGAATCGTGCCTGCCATGCCCATGGCCGGCGCAGTGTCTGCCAATGTCGTCCACCATAGGATGGCACGGTTGTGACGCTCGGACCGATCGCAAAGCGCATCCTCAGCCCAGCGGGCAAAATGTTCGACATCGCGGGCATTGGCGAGCGTAACCAGCGCATCGGCGACGAAGGGATGCGCCGCTTTCACCCGATCGGTGCGGACGAGACCATAAAGCTCCACTACGGCGTCGACCTGGTGCAGCGCCGCACGCGCCGCGTCGCGGTCCGCATCCGGCCGCCCGCTAAGGAGAGGATGGAGCGCCCTTAGCGCGCTCAACGTACCGCCAATGCCCTGCTGTGCCATCGCGATCGCGCCCGATCCGGCCAAGACCATAGCAATCGGGCCGGGCTGAAGAAGGTCTGCGAGAAGTTCAGTCATGTCCCCAGTCCCCCAACGCCGCGCATACCGGCAATGCATTGCCGCCGACCGGCAAAAGCTTGCCGCCTTTGCCGTTCCTGCGCCCGAAAGGCGCGGAAATCCGTCATGTAAGAACCGGCAAACAGGCAGTCGGTCCAATTGGCACGGCCTTTGCAGATAGTTCATGCGGGCATGGACGCACCACGAGGCCGGACCTTTTCAACCGGTCAGAACGGCGCGGCCCGCCAGGACTTTAGGAAGGCATGCGAAAAAATGTCGCTCGAAGACAGTTTGTTCGGCATCCATGGCAAGGCACTGGCGCTGCGCTCGCAGCGGCTGGAGCTTATTGCCTCCAACATCGCGAACGGATCGACGCCGGGTTACAAGGCCCGCGATCTCGACTTTGACAAGGCGCTGGCGGACGCAACGCAGAGTCAGGGCAGCGTCAGCGGCGCGATCAAGGATGCGATGGGCTATCGCATTCCACTCCAGCCGACCGCCGACGGCAATACCGTCGAGATGTCTACCGAGCAGACCCTCTTCGCGGAGAATGCGGTGAAGTACCGCACGACGCTCTCTTTCCTTGAAGGGCGCCTCAACACCATCACACGCGCGCTGCGGGGAGAATGAGCATGGACAAGCCCATGACCATCTTCGACATCGCCGGGCGTGCCATGTCCGCGCAACTCGTGCGACTCAATACCACCGCCTCCAATATGGCGAACGCGGGATCAGTCACGGGGAGCGAGCAAAGCGCCTATCGCGCGATCCGTCCCGTCTTCCGCTCGGTGACCGATCAGCCGGGCGTCTCCACCGTGAAGGTCGACCGCATCGTCTCCTCCGAGACTCCGGCCACACGCCGTCACGACCCCGGTCACCCGCTTGCCGATGCCAATGGCGATGTGTGGGAAGCCGGCGTCGATAGCAGCCAGGAGCTGGTCGACATGGTGGAGAGTGCACGCATGTACCAGAACAATGTGCAGGTTCTGCAGACCGCAAAATCCCTCATGCTCGAAACGATCAGGCTCGGCAAATGACCACGACCGCGACAGACAATAAAGTCACCAGTCCCTGGACTGTCGATGCCCAGACGGCGGTGAACAACCGCAATCTCCGGGAAACGACGACCAAGGCGAACGATACAGTCGGGGTCGATGGCTTCCTGAAGCTGATGACGGCCCAGATGCAGTTCCAGGACCCGTTCGAGCCGATGGACAACAGTCAGATGGTTGCCCAAATGGCCCAGTTCTCGCAGCTCGCGGCCAGCAACGATTCCAACAATCTGCTTGCCACGATCGCGCAGTCGGTTTCGGGCTCGCGCCTCTCCGACGCGGCGAGCTGGATCGGCAAATCTATGCTGGTGAAAAGCAACATCGCGGCGCCCGACCGCTACGGCCAGTATGCCGGCGAACTCACGCTCGACAAGGATGCCGACGCGCTCTCCGTCGATCTGGTGGATGCCAGCGGCTCAGTCGTGAAGAGCATTGATCTGGGTGCGCGCAAGGCAGGCACTGTCTCCTTCTACTGGGATGGGCTCAACGAAACCGAAGAAAGCATCGGGGCGGGCGCACTGCAGGTGAAGGTGCGTGGCGCCACGCCAGCCAAGGTCGCGACCTGGGCGAGCATTGCGGCAGTGCAATCGCCCGCGGGCGGTGCCGACACCCAGCTCATTACCGCACTTGGCAACTATTCTCCCTCCGACGCCCTGCGGCTCGGCTGACGCAATTCAAAAGGAGCAAATCCCATGTCCTTCTATATTTCGCTCTCTGGCCTCAAGGCCGCCCAGTCCGAGCTGTCCGTGACGGCAAACAACGTCGCGAACGTCTCTTCCTCCGCGTTCAAGAAGAGCCGCGCCACCTTCGGCGACATCTTCGCATCGTCCGGTGGCCCGCTCGGCGGTCAGGGCGTGCGCCTTCAGGGCGTCGAGCAGCAGTTCACGCAGGGCACCCTGCAAACGACCGACAAGACGCTCGACCTCGCGATCACCGGCGAAGGCTTCTTCACGGTGCGTGGCACAGGCACTGGCGGCATCGTGAGCTACACGCGTGCGGGTGCCTTCGGCGTCGACAAAGACCGTTTCGTGATCGACCAGACGGGCGCCCGCCTGCAGGTGCTGCCCGATACCGATCAGGACGGGCTGCCCGACAGCACGGCCGCCGGCGACCTGACGGACCTGGCGATCCCGACCGTGAGCCCGCTCGACCCGACCCAGCAGCTCGCCAGTGTGAGCATCAACGAGACGGGTCTCGTTTCGGCGACCTTCGCGGATGGCAGCGTCGTCAATCTTGGCGTGCTCGCCATGGCCAACTTCCCTGCCCAGAGCGGCCTGCGCCAGAGCGGGGACGCCCACTGGAGCGCCACTAACACCAGCGGCACGGCCGTCTATGGCGCGGGGGCAAGCGGCCTCTTTGGCGCGGTGCGCTCCGGCTCACTGGAGCGCTCCAACGTGGACATCACGGAGGAGCTGGTTTCGCTCATCTCGGCGCAGCGCAACTTCCAGGCGAACTCCAAGGCGATCGAGGCAGCGAACACGCTGACCCAGACCGTCGTGAACATGCGGACCTGATAACGGACTAGACGCGGAGACAGGCTTCAATGGATCGGTTCATCGACATTGCGCGCACGGCGATGCGGGGCACGATGGCGCGCCAGTCGGCGATCGCCAACAATCTCGCCAACGCCGACACGACCGGTTTTCGTGCGGAGATCGCCAATGCCTCCACGCGCTGGATCGGCGGATCGACCTTCAACAGCCGCGCCGAGCAAGTGGGGCAGGTGATCGCCGCCGACATGAAGCAGGGTGCCGTCACGCAGACTGGCAACCCGCTGGACGTGGCGCTCGACGGCGATGCGCTGCTGGCGGTGCAGGCCAACGACGGATCGGAAGGCTACACCCGTAGAGGCGATCTGCGCGTGAGCGAGAGCGGCCTGCTGACCACCGGAGACGGCAATCCGGTGCTCGGCGAAGGCGGCCCCATCACCCTGCCGCCGGCCGACAGCATCAAGATCGCCAAGGATGGCGCCCTATGGATCCTGCCGCAGGGCGGCGAAGCCGGACTGATGCAGCAGGTCGATACGCTGAAGCTGGTCAACGCCACCGGATCCGTGATTGCCAAGGGCACCGACAATCTCTTCCGCGAAGTGAACGGCGGCGCGCTGCCGACGGACCCGCTCGCGTCAGTCACATCCGGCGCGCTGGAACAGTCCAACGTCAATGCGACCAGCGCGCTGGTGCAGATGATCGAGGCGAGCCGCGCCTGGGAATCGCAGATCAAGATGATCGACACCGCCAAGGACATCGACAACGGCGGCGCCAGCCTGATGCGGCTGGACTGATAAAGCAGAACAAGGGACCAGATCATGAGTACAAGCGCCCTCCACGTTGCTCGCACGGGCCTGGATGCCCAGGACGTCAAGATGCGCGTCATCGCCAACAATC
>PJTZ01000354.1_pt1 | contig 11973 bp, 3 predicted proteins | sample 1512131 | NCBI WGS metagenome assembly PJTZ01 (sample SAMN08177679, study PRJNA422409) | Soil metagenome, whole genome shotgun sequencing project. | reverse complement strand
GCGCTGTTGGCAAGCAATGAATTGGCAGGGGAATTTTCCTGCTGCCTGCCCTGCCCTTCCCGGTTCACATCGGTTCGGACCTGCCTCGCGGACGCGTCCTGCGCCTGAAACGAGGGTGTCGCGCTCATCACCACGCGCGGATCGGAAGCGACAAGACGCGGCACGCGCTCGAGTTCCGTTACAGGCTCCGCTTGCGCCCGAGGTGACAGGATCTCGTCAGGCGCAGCGTGCAACGCTTGTGGAACCGCCTCGTTCACCGGCGCGGATTCGACCGTCGCGGGTCGCGCCTGGCCATAACAAGGTGCGATAATGCCAAGCTGCAAAGGCGCAGACAGGAGGATAGCGCTACCGATCTTTCGGAACGCCAAGCAAGGCACCGATCGCTTCATGCTTAAGGAGTATAATTGACCACATCAAAACAGCGAACGGAAATTTGCGCCAGGCTTCGGTCTTTGGGCGTCAGTCCGCCCAATATTCGAGCTTCACGACGTTGGTTCACTAACGCACCTTTTGCACGGCTTTCGGCGCTGTTCCGAAAAATCACGACCAATGGCCTTTGCAAAACAGCGACGTGAGCCTATATCGCATCAAACAGGATCGGTCAGTCAGCGACTAGCCGGTCTCTCCTCGTCGCTCGGGAAGGCTTGCTGCTTTGCGCACGGCAAGCCTAGGAATGGAGCGGCAGAGCGGGTTCTACAGCGGCAGCAGTGCGGATCGGACAGTCCCGGCCCGCACTTTTTTGCGTGAGTTGCCGAGGCGAATCATCGCCGGCAACCGCCGCTTCGATGGCTGAATCTTCGCTGGGATGCGAATTTGTTCGGGACCGAAAGAGGCAAGACAAGCATGGCAACCAAGGCTCTCCCCCCCGTTTCCGAGCGCGAAAGCGCCAAGAAGCGGATTCGCAAGGTATTCGGCAACATCCACGAAGTGGTTCAGATGCCGAATCTGATCGAGGTGCAGAGGGAGAGCTACGAGCAGTTCCTGCGGTCCAACCCAGCCATTGGTTATGTTTCTGGCCTCGAGAAGACCTTGCGCTCGGTCTTCCCTATTCGCGACTTCGCCGGCACCGCCGAGCTCGACTTCGTGAACTATGAACTCGAAGATCCGAAGTACGACACCGAGGAATGCCGCCAGCGTGGTATCACTTATGCTGCACCCATGCGCGTGACGCTGCGCCTCATCGTGTTCGAAGTGGACGCCGACACTGAGACCCGCTCCGTCCTCGATATCAAGGAGCAGGACGTCTACATGGGCGACATGCCGCTCATGACCGGAAACGGCACGTTCATTGTGAACGGCACCGAGCGCGTCATCGTGTCCCAGATGCACCGTTCGCCGGGCGTCCTCTTCGACCATGACCGTGGCAAGACGCACTCCTCGGGCAAGTATCTCTTCGCGGCGCGCGTGATCCCGTATCGCGGTTCGTGGCTCGACTTCGAGTTCGACGCGAAGGACATCGTCAACGTCCGCATCGACCGTAAGCGCAAGCTGCCGGTCACTGCGCTGCTCTATGCGCTCGGCCTCAACAGCGAGGAAATCCTTGGCGCCTTTTACAACAAGGTGACCTATGTTCGCGGCGAGAACGGCTGGCAGATTCCGTTCACGGCGGAAGCCTGGCGCGGTCAGAAGCCGGCTTTCGACATCGTCGATGCCAAGTCTGGCGAAGTCGTCTTCGCCGCCGGCCACAAGATCAGCCCTCGCGCAGCCAACAAAGCCGAGAAGGATGGTCTAGAGACGCTGCTTATCCCGACCGAGGAAATCTTCGGCCGTTATAGCGCGTTCGACCTCGTCAATGACGCCACCGGCGAAATCTATATCGAAGCCGGTGACGAAGTCTCGGCCGAGAACCTTGCCAAGCTCGATGCGGCCGGCATCGACCGCCTCGAGCTGCTCGACATCGATCATGTCAACACCGGCCCGTGGATCCGCAACACGCTCAAGGTGGACAAGGCCGAGGATCGCGATCACGCGCTCTCCGATATCTACCGCGTCATGCGCCCCGGCGAGCCACCGACGCGCGAGACCGCTGAAGCGCTGTTCGAGGGCTTGTTCTTTGACGGCGAGCGCTATGACCTTTCCGCCGTTGGCCGCGTGAAGCTCAACATGCGCCTTAACCTCGATGCCGAGGATACCATCACGACGCTGCGTCGCGAGGACATCCTTGCCGTGGTGAAGGAGTTGGTGAACCTCAAGGATGGCAAGGGCGAGATCGACGACATCGACAATCTCGGCAACCGCCGCGTGCGTTCGGTGGGCGAACTGCTCGAGAACCAGTACCGCGTCGGCCTGCTCCGCATGGAGCGAGCCGTGAAGGAGCGCATGTCGAGCGTCGATGTCTCCACGGTGATGCCGAACGACCTCATCAACGCCAAGCCCGCTGTAGCGGCCGTGCGCGAGTTCTTCGGTTCGTCGCAGCTCTCGCAGTTCATGGATCAGACCAATCCGCTCTCCGAAGTGACGCACAAGCGTCGCGTCTCGGCGCTCGGGCCGGGCGGTCTTACCCGTGAGCGCGCGGGCTTCGAAGTGCGCGACGTTCACCCAACCCATTATGGCCGCATATGCCCGATCGAAACGCCGGAAGGCCCGAACATTGGTCTTATCAATTCGCTGGCGAGCTTCAGCCGCGTCAACAAATATGGCTTCATCGAGACGCCGTACCGCAAGATCGTCGATGGCAAGGTGACCCGCGACGTCGTCTATCTTTCCGCGATGGAAGAGGCGCGCCACACGATCGCGCAGGCGAACGCGGAGCTTAATGCTGACGGCAGCTTTGCGGAGGACTTGATTTCGGCTCGTGAAGCCGGCGAGTTCCTCATGGCGCCCCGCGAGCATGTGACCCTCATGGACGTGAGCCCCAAGCAGCTGGTTTCGGTCGCCGCTTCGCTCATTCCGTTCCTGGAGAACGATGACGCCAACCGCGCGCTGATGGGCTCCAACATGCAGCGTCAGGCGGTTCCGCTTGTGCAGGCCGAGGCGCCGTTCGTTGGCACCGGCATGGAAGAAACAGTGGCGCGTGATTCCGGCGCAGCGATTGCCGCCAAGCGTTCCGGTATCGTCGATCAGGTGGACGCGACCCGTATCGTTATCCGCGCGACCGAGGACATCGAAGCCGGCAAGTCCGGTGTCGATATCTACACGCTGATGAAGTTCCAGCGCTCCAATCAGGACACCTGCATCAACCAGCGTCCACTGGTGAAGGTCGGTGATCATGTGAACGCGGGTGACGTTATCGCGGACGGTCCTTCGACCGAGCTGGGCGAGCTGGCGCTGGGGCGTAATAGCCTCGTCGCGTTCATGCCCTGGAACGGCTACAACTACGAGGACTCCATTCTGATCTCCGAGCGGATCGTGAAGGACGACGTCTTCACCTCGATCCATATCGAAGAGTTCGAGGTGATGGCCCGTGATACCAAGCTCGGGCCGGAGGACATCACACGCGACATCCCGAACGTCGGCGAAGAAGCGCTGCGCAACCTTGACGAAGCGGGCATCGTCTACATTGGCGCCGAAGTGGAGCCGGGCGATATTCTCGTTGGCAAGATCACTCCCAAGGGTGAATCGCCGATGACGCCGGAAGAGAAGCTCCTCCGTGCAATCTTCGGTGAGAAAGCTAGCGACGTGCGCGACACATCGCTGCGTTTGCCGCCGGGCGTCGCCGGTACGATCGTCGAGGTGCGCGTCTTCAACCGCCACGGCATCGACAAGGACGAGCGCGCGATGGCAATCGAGCGCGAGGAGATCGATCGCCTGGCGAAGGATCGCGAGGACGAACGCGGCATTCTCAATCGCGCGACCTTCAATCGCTTGCGCGATATGCTGATCGGCCAGACGGCAACGGCTGCCCCCAAGGGCATCAAGAAGGGTGTAGATATCACCGAGGACGTGCTGGCCGAGGCCGAGCGTCACGAGTGGTGGAAGTTCGCGGTCGCTGACGATGCCCGTCAGACGCAGCTGGAGGCCGTAAAAGCCCAGTATGATGAGGCGGTGAAGCTGATCGTCGAGAAGTTCGAGGATCGGGTCGAGAAGCTGCAGCGTGGTGATGAGCTGCCCCCCGGCGTGCTCAAGATGGTCAAGGTGTTCGTCGCGGTTAAGCGCAAGCTGCAGCCGGGCGACAAGATGGCCGGTCGTCACGGGAACAAGGGTGTGATCTCCCGTATTCTGCCGATCGAGGACATGCCGTTCCTTGAGGACGGCACGCCTGTCGACATCGTTCTCAATCCGCTTGGTGTGCCGAGCCGCATGAACGTGGGTCAGATCTTCGAGACTCATCTCGGCTGGGCCGCCCGCGGTCTAGGTCAGCAGATCAAGGCTGCTCTTGAGGAGTGGCGTGAGGCAAACCCGAACCCTAAGGCGGCAGCGCCGCCCTCCGCGGTCGTGGAGCGTCTCAAGACAGTCTATGGTGAGAACTACGCCGCAGAGATCGATGCGCGCAGCCCAGAGCAGATCATCGAATTGGCGGGCAATCTCCTCACCGGCGTACCGATCGCCACACCGGTGTTCGATGGCGCTCGCGAAGCGGATGTCTCGGACATGCTGGCTCTTGCCGGTCTCGACCGCTCAGGCCAGAGCGACCTCTATGACGGCCGCACAGGTGACCAGTTCGATCGTAAGGTGACCGTTGGCATCATCTACATGCTGAAGCTGCATCACCTTGTGGACGACAAGATCCACGCACGCTCGATCGGGCCGTACAGCCTCGTTACCCAGCAGCCGCTGGGCGGTAAGGCACAGTTCGGCGGCCAGCGCTTCGGCGAAATGGAGGTCTGGGCACTCCAGGCCTATGGCGCCGCCTACACGCTGCAGGAAATGCTGACGGTGAAGTCGGACGATGTGGTCGGCCGCACCAAGGTGTACGAAGCGATCGTCAAGGGTGACGACACGTTCGAGGCCGGCATCCCCGAGAGCTTCAACGTGCTCGTCAAGGAAATGCGCTCGCTCGGCCTCAACGTCGAGTTGGCAGCCCTGGACGACCTTGGCGATGACAGCGCTGGCGAACTGCCCGAGGCGGCGGAATAAGGGATTTTGGGCACCGTCTTCCGAGGCGGTGCCACCCAGCCCTAACCGCCCAGTGATTTGACCCTCCAGAGGGAATGACAAGATGAACGAACTCACCAATTTCGCGAACCCGCAGGCCAAAACCGAAGTGTTCGACCAGATTCAGATCGGTATTGCCTCGCCTGAGCGGATCCGCAGCTGGTCCTTCGGCGAGATCAAGAAGCCCGAGACAATCAACTACCGCACGTTCAAGCCAGAGCGTGACGGCCTGTTCTGCGCGCGTATTTTCGGTCCGATCAAGGATTACGAGTGCCTGTGCGGCAAGTACAAGCGCATGAAGTATAAGGGCATCGTTTGCGAAAAGTGCGGCGTGGAGGTTACGGTCTCCAAGGTGCGCCGTGAGCGCATGGGCCATATCGAGCTGGCCGCGCCGGTCGCACACATCTGGTTCCTGAAGTCGCTGCCTTCGCGTATCGGTCTGCTTCTGGATATGCAGCTCAAGCAGCTTGAGCGTGTGCTTTATTTCGAGAGCTACATCGTCATCGAGCCGGGCCTCACCCCGCTTGAGCGCTATCAGCTCCTTACCGAGGATGAACTGCTCGACGCGCAGGATGAGTATGGCGAGGATGCCTTCACTGCCGGCATCGGCGCGGAAGCTGTCAAGCAGATGCTCATCGCCCTCGATCTGGAAGGCGAGAAGCAGGCGCTGTTGGACGAGCTCGCTGTCACCAAGTCGGAGCTCAAGCCTAAGAAGATCATCAAGCGACTGAAGGTCGTCGAGAGCTTCCTGGAATCTGGCAATCGCCCAGAGTGGATGATCCTGGACGTCGTGCCGGTTATTCCGCCAGAGCTGCGTCCGCTGGTTCCGCTGGATGGCGGCCGCTTTGCGACCTCCGATCTTAACGATCTCTACCGCCGCGTGATCAACCGTAACAACCGCCTGAAGCGGCTCATGGAGCTGCGCGCGCCGGACATTATCGTCCGCAACGAAAAGCGCATGCTTCAGGAAGCCGTTGACGCGCTGTTCGACAATGGTCGTCGCGGCCGCGTCATCACCGGCGCGAACAAGCGCCCGCTCAAGTCGCTGTCCGACATGCTCAAGGGTAAGCAGGGCCGCTTCCGTCAGAACCTGCTCGGCAAGCGTGTCGATTACTCGGGCCGTTCCGTGATCGTGACCGGTCCGGAGCTCAAGCTGCACCAATGCGGCCTGCCCAAGAAGATGGCGCTCGAGCTGTTCAAGCCTTTCATCTATGCGCGTCTTGACGCCAAGGGTCTCTCCATGACCCTCAAGCAGGCGAAGAAGTGGGTCGAAAAGGAGCGCAAGGAAGTCTGGGACATCCTGGACGAAGTGATCCGCGAGCACCCGGTTCTGCTGAACCGCGCACCGACGCTCCACCGTCTTGGCATTCAGGCCTTCGAGCCGGTGCTGATCGAAGGCAAGGCAATCCAGCTTCATCCGCTCGTCTGCTCGGCGTTCAACGCTGACTTCGATGGTGATCAGATGGCCGTTCACGTTCCGCTGAGCCTTGAGGCCCAGTTGGAAGCGCGCGTGCTGATGATGTCGACCAACAACATCCTGAGCCCCGCGAACGGCAAACCGATCATCGTGCCCTCGCAGGACATGGTGCTGGGTATCTATTACCTCTCCATGGAGCGCGAAGGCGAGCCCGGTCAGGGCATGCTGCTGGCTGACATGCAGGAGGTGCATCAGGCACTCTTCACCAAGTCGGTAACGCTGCACTCGAAGATTGTCAGCCGCGTACCTCAGACCGATGAGAACGGTCAGAGCTACATGAAGCGTGTCGAGACCACCCCCGGCCGCATGCTGATCGGCGAGTGCCTTCCGCAGAGCCACAAGGTGCCGTTCGAGATCATCAACCGCCTTCTGACCAAGAAGGACATCGGCGACGTTATCGATCAGGTTTATCGTCACACCGGGCAGAAGGACACCGTGCTGTTTGCCGACGCCATCATGGCGCTCGGCTTCCGCCACGCGTTCCAGGCCGGCATCAGCTTCGGCAAGGATGACATGGTGATCCCGGACAGCAAGGAGCAGATGGTTGAAGAGACCCGTACGCTCGTCCGCGACTATGAGCAGCAGTATCAGGATGGTCTGATCACGCAGCAGGAAAAGTACAACAAGGTCATCGACATCTGGAACCGGTGCGGTGATCAGGTGGCAGCGGCCATGATGGACGAGATCCGTGCCGAGTATAAGGATGCCGAGACTGGCCGCCTTAAACCGATCAACTCGATCTATATGATGAGCCACTCGGGTGCACGTGGTTCTCCAGCCCAGATGAAGCAGCTCGCGGGCATGCGCGGCCTCATGGCCAAACCGTCGGGCGAAATCATCGAGACGCCGATCATCTCGAACTTCAAGGAAGGTCTGACCGTTCTTGAGTACTTCAACTCGACTCACGGCGCGCGTAAGGGCCTCGCGGACACCGCGCTCAAGACGGCAAACTCAGGCTACCTGACCCGCCGCCTGGTCGATGTCAGCCAGGACTGCACGATCGTCGAGATCGATTGCGGTACTGACAAGGCTCTCGAGATGAAGGCGATCGTTCAGGGCGGCTCGGTTATCGCGTCGCTTGGCGAGCGCGTGCTTGGCCGTACCACGGCTGAGGATGTGGTCGACAGCAAGGACGGTTCGGTCATCGTGCCGGAAGGCACCTTGCTCGACGAGGCGATGGTCGCCAAGATCGAGGCCATTGGCATCCAAGGCATGAAGATCCGCAGCCCGCTGATTTGCGAAGCGAAGATGGGCGTCTGCGCCAAGTGCTATGGCCGTGACCTTGCTCGCGGCACGCCGGTGAACATCGGTGAAGCTGTCGGCGTTATCGCCGCTCAGTCGATCGGCGAGCCGGGTACCCAGCTGACTATGCGGACGTTCCACATCGGCGGCGCGGCGCAGCTCAACGAGCAGTCGAACCTGGAGGCAGTTGCCGACGGTACGCTGGAGCTGCGCGATATCCCCACCATCAAGGACAAGAACGGACGTCGTCTTTCGCTTGCCCGTAATGGTGAGATCGCGATCATCGACCTGGAGGGTCGCGAGCGCGCGACCCATCGCCTGCCTTATGGTGCAGCGATTCTCTTCGCCGACGGTGAGTCAGTGAAGCAGGGCGATCGGATTGCCGAATGGGATCCGTTCACCATGCCGGTGATCACCGAGAAGCCGGGTATCGTGAAGTATCAGGATCTGCTCGATGGCAAGACGCTGATCGAGCAGACCGACGAAGCCACGGGTATCGCTCAGCGCGTCGTTACTGAGCATCGCGGTGCTTCCCGCACTAAGGAGGATCTGCGTCCGCGCCTTACCCTGCTCGACGACTCGTCGGGCGAGGCGGGCCGTTACATGCTTGCCGTGGGCGCCATGCTCTCGGTCGAGGATGGGCAGCAGGTGCAGGCCGGTGACGTGCTTGCGCGTGTCTCCCGCGAGGCAGCCAAGACCCGTGACATCACCGGCGGTCTGCCGCGCGTCGCCGAGCTCTTCGAGGCCCGCAAGCCCAAGGACAATGCGATCATCGCAAAGGTCTCGGGTCGTGTGCAGTTCCTCAAGGACTACAAGGCCAAGCGCAAGATCGCGATCCTTCCTGAGGATGGCGGCGAAGCGGTTGAGTATCTGATCCCCAAGAGCAAGGTGATCGACGTTCAGGAAGGCGACTACGTCAAGCGTGGCGACAACCTGATCGGGGGCTCTTCCGATCCCCACGACATCCTGGAAGTGCTTGGTATCGAGCCTCTGGCTGAGTATCTCGTCAGCGAGATCCAGGAAGTCTACCGACTGCAGGGCGTGAAGATCAACGACAAGCACATCGAGACGATCGTTCGTCAGATGCTGCAGAAGGTTGAGATCACGGACGGTGGCGAGACCACGTTGCTGGCTGGCGAACAGGTCGATCGTGAAGAGATGGACGAGATCAACGCAAAGCTCTCTGCCGGCCAGAAACCCGCAGAAGGTAAGCCCGTTCTTCTTGGCATCACCAAAGCAAGTCTGCAGACTCGCAGCTTCATCTCGGCGGCTTCCTTCCAGGAAACCACTCGCGTGCTCACCGAGGCAGCTGTTCAGGGCAAGAAGGACCAGCTCATTGGCCTTAAGGAGAACGTCATCGTCGGACGTCTGATCCCGGCGGGCACGGGCTCCTCGATGAACCGCATGCGCATCGCTGCCAACAGTCGCGATGCCGCCCTGCGCGCGGCCATGCGGGCTGCGAACGAAGTTCATCTGGTTGCACCGCAGACAGCAGCGGAAGAACATGCCGCAGAGCTTCGTCAGCCGGTCGAAGCTGCCATCGGTGACGATCCGCTGGGCGCAGTACAGGGTGAGGACTTCACCACCGAGGATATGGGTTGAGAAACCCCGTCTAAGGTTGGACCTTCCATGATGTAAGAGAGCCCCGCCGGAGAAATTCGGCGGGGTTTTTCTTGGTCAGGCTCACCGCTGATGTCGCGCTGTATTCGCAACAGGCTCGCTTGCCGGTGTCAGGCGCGCTATCAGTAAGTCGTGACCCCTTCGGCTTCTCTCTCAGCTGCAGAGCAGGACCTGATCAGCACGGTCTCGGGGTTCCGTGAGATCATGCTCCGGAATGTGCTTGAGTGGAGCGCGATCAACAGCGGCAGCAGAAACCTTTTGGGCCTTTCGAAGATGGTCGATGCGCTCACCGCGGCGTTCGGTTCACTCGGACGGGTAACCAGGCTTCCGCCAAGTCCCGTGGAAGCGCTCGATCAACAGGGTCGTAAGACCCAAATCATCCACGGCGACAATTTGCTTTTGCGATTGCACGCCGGCTTGCCCCGGCGGGTCATGCTCGTGGGGCATATGGATACGGTCTTTCCGGCGGATCACTCGTTTCAGGAAACGCGTTGGCTGGACGAACAGACTCTGAATGGCCCAGGCGTTGCAGACATGAAGGGAGGCATTGCCGTTCTACTCGTCGCTGTTCAGGCGTTCGAATCGTCGCCCTTTTCCGGCTCGATCGGAATCGATATTATTATCAACGCCGACGAAGAAGTCGCTTCACTGGGCTCTGCGGCTTTACTCGCCGAGATGGCATCCGGAGCGCAGATCGGTCTTTGCTTCGAGCCGGCTCAGACGCCGGACGGTGTTCTTGCGGGTGCGCGAAAGGGAAGCGGGAACTTCAGCCTCGCGGTTACCGGCAAGGCCGCCCACGCCGGTCGAAATCCGGATGATGGCCGCAATGCTCTGCTCGCGGCCGCCGAAATTGCTCTACGTCTGGAATCATTGGGAACCGCCCAGCATAGCCTCAGCATCAATCCAGCACGAATCGATGGCGGCAGCGCGAACAATGTGGTGCCCGATAACGCCGTACTGCGCTTCAATGTCCGAGTGGGATCCCTGGAAGATCAGAACTGGTTTCTGGGAGAGCTCCACGCGCTTACCGACAATGTGATGAAGAACCGAGACGTGTCGATAGATCTGGATGGCGGCTTTCATCGACCTCCCAAGCCGATGGACGATCGGCAGCTTGGGCTATTCGAACTGGCCCGCTCCTGTGGTCGGGACCTGGATCTCGATATCTCTTGGCGCTCCTCAGGGGGCGTTTGTGACGGGAACAATCTGGCGGCGCACGGCCTTGCCGTCATCGACACCTTGGGTGTCCGTGGCGGCGCAATTCACTCTCCGCAGGAGTATCTGATCGTCGACTCGCTGGTGGAGCGTGCCCAGTTGACCGCGCTGCTTCTCTCACGCATCGCCACCGGGAACGGCCCGCCCTGGAATGCGCGCACTTGACTGTATCGTTCATATAATACACTGTTGATCCTTAGGGATGGAACGACCGGACGCATGAACGATACGCCTCAGTTCGACCCAGCCTCTTTTGCCGCGCAGCCCCCGCGAGAGGAGTTTCAGGGGCGTGGCATGCCCTCCGCCTTTCCGCGACCCAACTGGCGCCGGCGCGCGCGGATCGTTGCGTGGATCTTCGCGGTCCTGCTCGCTCTCCTCATTCTGACCGCTGCGTGGCTTGCGGTCACCGCCCCACTCTCTCGCTCGCTTCGGCCACCCGCACCGCCCAGCATCACGCTGGTATCGGCGGACGGAAAATTCCTGGCGCGACGCGGTGCCGCTATTGCAGATCCGGTCAAAGTCGCGCAGCTGCCTGCTCATGTTCCTCAGGCCTTCATGGCCATTGAAGACCGGCGCTTCTACAGCCATTGGGGCGTCGATCCACGCGGTGTTGCGCGGGCGATGTGGCACAATCTTCGGGCTGGTCATGTGCGGGAGGGCGGCAGCACGATTACCCAGCAACTCGCCAAGGGCGCCTTCCTCACTGCCGACCGAACTGCAGGCCGAAAGCTTCGGGAACTGCTCATTTCGTTCTGGCTGGAGGTATGGCTCAGCAAAGACGAGATACTGGAGCGCTACCTCTCGAGCGTCTATTTCGGGGACAATGTCTATGGCCTTCGAGCCGCGTCGCTTCATTACTTCAATCGTCAGCCCGAGCGGCTGACCATTCCACAAGCGGCCATGCTCGCCGGAATGCTGAAGGCGCCATCGCGACTGGCACCCACGGTCAATCTCAAGGCGTCACGCGCGCGTGCGGCTCTTGTCGAAAAGGCTATGCTGGACGCCGGTTTCGTCGACCAGTCCACCTACGACGGACTGGGTCCGATCAAATTGAACGTTCAACCCGTACAGGAGGCGACGAGCGGCACCTATTTCAGCGACTGGGTGCTGGGAGAGGCACGCGATCGCGCGGGTGAGGTTTATGGTGCCCAAACCGTTACTACGACGCTGGACAGCGCAATCCAACGGTTCGCTGCCGACGCAGTGCGCCGCGCGCCACTGGGGAAGGCCCAGGTCGGAATCGTCGTCATGCGACCGGACGGAACGGTTGTCGCGATGGTCGGGGGCAAGAGCTACAGGCAAAGCGCGTTCAATCGGGTCACGCAGGCACGTCGTCAGCCCGGATCGACGTTCAAATTATTTGTTTATCTGGCCGCAATCCGCGC
>PJTZ01000353.1_pt1 | contig 11996 bp, 8 predicted proteins | sample 1512131 | NCBI WGS metagenome assembly PJTZ01 (sample SAMN08177679, study PRJNA422409) | Soil metagenome, whole genome shotgun sequencing project. | reverse complement strand
GGCTATGGCAAGACCGAGGTTGCGCTCCGGGCTGCGGCGTTGACTGCTCTTGCCGGGCATCAGGTCGTGGTCGCAGCGCCTACTACCGTGCTTATGCGCCAGCATCTCCAGACATTCGAGCGTCGCTTCGCAGGTTTGGGTGTTACCGTCGCTGGTCTCTCCCGCCTTTCGAGCGCGACAGAGAAGAAGGACGTCAAAGCGGGTTTGGCGGACGGATCGATCGACATCGTCATCGGAACCGGCGCAGTCATGGCAAAGGATGTGCGCTATGCGAAGCTGGGTCTCGTTGTCATAGACGAGGAGCAGCGTTTTGGTGCGGCTGACAAGGCGAAGCTGCGTGGCCGAGCCGACATTCATTTGCTGGCGATGAGCGCGACCCCGATCCCGCGTACACTTCACCGGGCGATGATCGGGCTTCAGCAGATCTCGGTCATTGCCACTCCGCCAGCGCGTCGCCAGCCGATCCGCACCAGCCTTGCCGAGCCGAACGACGCGCAGATCAGAACCGCTTTGCTGCGCGAGCGTTCGCGCGGCGGACAGAGTTTCGTCGTCGTGCCACGGATCGAGGACCTTGCGCCACTCTCGGAGCGATTGCGGCGCATCGCACCCGACCTTGTGCTGATCGAGGCGCATGGCAAGCTGCCGGCGGCAGACATCGACGCGGCGATGGTCCGTTTCGCGAATGGCGAGGGCGACGTGCTCCTTGCGACGAACATTATCGAGGCCGGTCTGGACGTGCCGCGCGCCAACACCATGATCGTTTGGCACGCTGACCGTTTCGGTCTCGCTCAGCTCCATCAGCTGCGGGGGCGGGTCGGCCGGGGCAATCGCCGGGGACAAGTCATGCTGTTTACCGACGGTGGTGCAATAGCTGAGCAGACGATGAAGCGCCTGAGAACGCTTGCGACCTACGACCGACTAGGCGCTGGATTTGAGATCAGCGCGGCAGACCTCGACCAGCGCGGTGCCGGCGACCTCTTAAGCGATGCCCAGGCGGGGCATATGAAGCTGATCGGCGTCGACCTTTATCAGCATTTGTTCGAGGCCGCGTTGAAGGCCGCGCGTGGCGAGGATGCCGGGCTCTGGCTCCCTGAGGTGAATATTGGAACGGTCGCCGCCTTGCCCGAGGACTGGATTCCCGACGTCGACATTCGCCTCGGCCTTTACGTGCGGATCGCCCGAGCGAGTGACGAAGGGGAGCTCGAAGCGCTGGAAGAAGAACTGATCGACCGTTTCGGCCCGCTTCCCGAGGCTGCTCGGCGGCTTGTTGCCACCGCGCGCATAAGGTTGCTCGCTCGGCTGGCTCAAATTGAGCGGGTTGATGCAGGGCCTGGCGCAATCGCGCTAACACCACGCGGACGACGCAAGAAAGCGCCAACGGGGCTAGTCCATAAAGACGGGCGCTGGTTGCTTAACGAGCGGATTGATGAGGAAGAACGACTGGAGCGGCTGACGGATTTACTCCATGGGCTCTTTCAGGGAAAATGCTCCTGACGTTGGCTTAGACGGCGAGGTCGTGGTCGAATATAAGCAAGCGCTAGAACCGTAGGCAGTTAAACTGGCCGCCGCGTTTCCAGAAAGCGCACATAGCGCGATTGTGCACGAGGCTCAGACACAGTACCGATTTGGTCGCGACGCAGCACATAGCCTGCGTTTTGCGCAAGTTCATCGAGATTGACGCAGGCATCCACATGCCATCCCGGCGCATCCTGACGGGCCGTCTGTACGGCTTCCTTCCAGTCTCTGGCATTCAGGAAGCGATAGTCATGCTCCTCGCGCATCGAATGGGCAGAGTTTCGTCCGAGCTCGTCCACGAAAAAGGATGAGCCGTCTTTGGCTAAACTATCACCAGGCCTGTCCAGTTCGATCTCTATCCAGCCATCCAGATGCGAGGCGCGCATCACCCCACTAAATCGGTCCTCGCAGTCACGGATAAGTTGTTCTTCGCTTCCTGCCACCATGGCATGAACTTCGTGGCTTTCGAACAGGTTGCCATCACGCATGCCTCCGATTTCCACGAGATAGAGCTTCACTGCCGACCTTTCCTTTTTGGGTGGTGCATAGCGGGCGTAACGCTTGCCGCAATAGGGGAACCCGCCAGCTACGCCCTGCGTTCCAGATGCAGTTGCAAGCGCTGCGCGCGAACAGAGGTTTTTCCTTATCTTTACCGATGATAAATTTGGTCCCGGTGAGCGCATCGCCATCATAGGTGCCGGGGCAACCGGCGCATACTCCCTTCATGCTCTCATGCGCCAGCCGGCGGTGCGCGAAGTCGTCGTGTTCGAGAACAGCAACGTCGCAGGCCCCGGCCTTGCATATGCCGAGCATCTAAACGACGTCCACGCTCTTTCCAACATCGCCGGGATCGAGATCCCTCCGCTGATAGAAACCCTGAACGAGTGGGCGCTGCGGCAGCCCCGCCGAAAGCTGGAGGATTGGGGAATATCGGACAGCGCAGGCGATGAGCGCGCGTTCTTTCCTCGCGTGGTTCTGGGCGCATGGCTCGCTGATCAGTTCGCGCTGATCCTTGCCGGGAGCCCGGTCCCGGTCTCGGTCGAATTGCAGGCGGAGGTTCTCGACATCGTTGCGATGCCAGACGGCTGCCGTGTGGACTGGCGCCGCATCGATGGCGAGGTTGTGCAGGACCAGTTCGATCGGGTCATCGTCGCTTCTGGCTATGGGCCCATTGCCGCTGATGAAAGAGGCGCGGCGCAACGCACTGGAAAGGCTGCCGCAGATGCCGCTCGTGGCGGGGCGGCCACACGCTTTGGCGTGCTCGGATCGTCGCTTTCCGCCATTGATGCCGTCGTTGCCATCGCCATAGCGCGTGGAACCTTCGTGCAAGGCGAAGATGCTCTGACGTATGTTTCGGAGGTTCCTTGGCAGGCGACAATGTTGAGCCGTAATGGGCTATTGCCTGAGGCCGATTTCTGGTTTCCCCACCCACTTCCGGATCTCGACGGGTTTACACCCGAAACGGCAGCCGCAAGCGTGCGCGGCGAGGACGGCGATCTCGACAGACTGTTCGATCAGTTCGCGCGAGTCCTGAGAGAGGGGGCGTCTGATTGGGCAGATTCCATAGGCCTTGCTGACGCCACTGCGGACGATTTTGCCGGTCGGTATTTTGCCGATCGACACTCGAGCGATCCTTGGGACTACGCCCGCGAGAATCTGGCAAACGTGCGGGAGTGGCATGAAAGTCACGGGACGCCGGTCTGGCGCATTGCGATCCTCAAGGCACACGAGGTGTTCGCGACCGTTATCCCGTCGCTTTCGCCAAATGATCTTCTCCGCGTGCACCGTGGTCTAAAACGGGTCTTTACGGACAATTACGCCGCCGTTCCTCATCTTTCGATTGAGCGTATCCTTGCCCTGCACACTGCAGGATTTCTGGATATTGTCGCGCTGGGCAATGATTACGACATCAGTCCCAGACGGGATGGGACATGGCTGGTCCGTTCGCCGGAATGGTCAGGTGAGTATGAGGAATTGATTGACGCGCGCGGCCCTCAAGCGGCAGCGCTTAACCAATTTCCGTTTCCGACCCTCCGCCTGCAGCTTTGCGCTAGCGCGCTGGAGGACCATCAGGACTGGACGAGTGGCCTTAATCCCACTGTCGACTTGACCGTAGGCGAGCAGGATCAATCACTCCGGCGCGTCCATCTTTGCGCGCTACCTTTCCTGTTACGTAACCGGCCCTTCGTCCAGGGTCTCGTTGAATGCGCCGAGATGGCACGTGCTGTGAGCAGCGCTATTCGAGCGGCGCAATGCTCGGCGGAGGAACGGGAGACGTCTGCCGAAGATCTTCTGGATGTGCTCGACAGGCCCTCCGTGATCCTGGCCGATGGGGCAGTACTGGCACTAGCAGGATCCCAGAGCGGGCATCACGCCGATTTTTCCAGACCTTCGGTTTAAGACGGCACCTGTCCGGTCACCCACGTGGATTTGGCGCTGACGCTGGCTATTGGACGCGACCATCCTGAAGCGACAAACCGCTATGATCCGGAGCTGTCAGCGCAGCAATTGACGTGTGCCGGATGAGTAGCTGCCTGCCATTTCATGGTATGAGCTAAGTCTGGTTCGCGCCGCTGCCCCGGCCCGACATGACCATTTTTTTATCTTCCGTTTAGCACAGGGTTTGGCTTGGCGGCGTAGATGCAGGCACTTGCTACGCTGCGCAAAGGTCACCGCACGGAGATGTCGCCCCCGCGATTCGAAGCTGACGACCTGATCCCGCAGGCGGGCGGCGGGCCGCGTAAGCGGGCTGCACTTGATGAGCAAACTTGCCGATTGATCTGTCCCATCGCTGCGGCGATGGTCGGCGTCTGCCTCACTGGCATCGGCCTCCTCCGCGTCACGACGCTGGTTCATGGACGCGGGACTGTTGCCGACGATATTCTCGCGGTGGATGCTTTGCTGTTTCTCATCGCCACGCTCGCGTCCTATTTTGCCCTGCGCGTGGCATCCCGGTCAAGGCTGCATTGGCTGGAGCGCGTTGCCGATCTCGCTTTCATTGTCGCGATGTTGCTCCTGACCATCGCCTGTTTCGTCATCACCTACGCGCTTAATTTCTGATCAGAAGGAGGACATGGCCATGGCAAGGATCGGGCAAAGCCACCTTCATTGGCGGTCGCTCTTCATCTGCTTTTTCCTCGCTATACTCGTCGCCACTGGGCTCTACGGCAGGCATCTCGGCTACCCATGGGGTCCGATCTATAAAGTAGTACCCTCGCCAGTCGGCAAGCCGCGAATGACCGGCACCGTCGGGGTGTTCTTCTCCGGAGACATGGGCTTCAATACCGGCATGGGGCCGAAGATCGCGGCACATATTGCAGCGCAGGGCATTCCCGTCCTTGGCGTCAATTCGCTCACGGCATTTTCGAGCAGGCTTTCGCCCGCGCAGACGGACAAGCTGGTTCGCCAGACGATTGAACGCGCGCTCGCCATGCCGGGTGCGCAGCGCGTTCTAGTGATTGGTCAATCCTTTGGCGCGGATGCGTTGGTTGCGGGACTGCCGAGCCTGCCACAGGAAGACAGGGCACGTATCGCGCTCGTCGCCCTCGTCGTGCCTGCGGACACGCTGTCTTACCGGGCGACGCCAGGCGGGACATTCAACTGGGGCAATGACGGGCCTTCACTTCCGCATGCACGCAGGCTCTACTGGGTACCGACACTGTGTGTTCATGGCGAGACCGAGCCTCACAGCCTGTGCCCAATCTGGCAGCAGTCTAATGTCACAAGCGTGACGTTGCCGGGCGATCATTTTCTAAACAGGGACTCAGGCCTTGTGGCTGCGACTATCATGCAGGCGTATGCTCGCCGGATGGCTCACTGATCTGCGCAACATGACGGATATTTTAAATGGCGCTGAGTTTCCGGTCATGTGGGACGTGCTATCATCGGCAGACTGGAACCAGAGGTTGCCGATGCGCAGTCTATTCATAGCCCCGTTGCTGGTCGCGCTCGCTATCCCTGCCATCGCGTCCGCGCAGCCTGTCGTAAACGAGTCCGAGGGTCTCTGGATCAACCCTCACGATAGCGTCGTGGTCCGCACGAGTTCCTGCGCCGCCAAGCTTTGCGGCTGGATCGTCTGGGCAAACGCAGAAGCCCTTGCCGACGCCAGGGAAAGCGGTGTGAGGCAGTTGATCGGCACCGAACTCTTGCAGGATTATCACCCGACTAATGCACACAGCTGGTCCGGGACCGTTTTCGTGCCGGATCTGGGGCGCAACATTTCCTCCCAGATTAATCAGCTTTCATCCAATGAGCTGAAGATCAAGGGCTGCATATTAGGCGGTCTCATCTGCAAGTCCCAGCTCTGGACCCGTATTGATCGGGTGCCACAATGAGGGGGCTCATCGCGCTGATCAAGCGCCACCGCAGGATCGTCATTGCGGCGGTCGTGCTCGCCCTTATCGCGCTAGGCTTTACCGCTCTGGAGGCCGTCACTCGGGAGGTGCGCTATGCCGACGTTCGCGCGGCAGCACATGCGCTATCCGCCCGCCAGATCGGCCTTGCCCTGATGTTTACAGCCGCCAGCTATCTGGCGCTCACGTTCTACGATTATCTCGCCCTGCACATTATTGGCCAGCCCTTGCCTTGGCGAACTGCGGCGCTGGCGTCCTTCACCAGCTATACGCTCAGCCATAATCTGGGCCTTTCGCTGCTGACAGGGGGATCGGCGCGCTATCGCATCTACACTGGCGCGGGACTGGACGGTCCCGATATCGCGCGTATCGTAGGACTGGCAAGTGGCACCTTCTGGTCTGGCGTAATAACCGTGGCGGGCGTCGCTCTGGTTATGCACTCCGGCCCGGTTGGGCTCGGCTCCTTCGCCCTTGCAGAGAAGGGCGCGCATCTGCTCGGCGTGGCAGTGCTCATGGCGTTCGCTGTTTTGCTGGTGGCATCCGCGCGAATACGCAGGCCTCTCAATCTGTTCGGTTTCGCGTTGCCCATTCCCCGTCCACGTCAGCTTGGGGGGCAGATTGCCATCGCGGTGGCCGACATCTCCTTCGCGAGTGCCGCGCTGTTCGTCCTCATTCCCGGCGCCGATCCCGGGATGTTGCCGACTTTCGTTCTTGCCTATTCGCTTGGCATCATCGCTGCAGTCATCACCCATGTGCCGGGTGGGCTCGGGGTGTTCGAGGCGGTCGTGCTGGCGGTCCTGCCGAGCGACCACGCGGCAATTTTCGCAGCGCTTATCGCTTATCGCGTCGTCTATTATCTTCTGCCGCTGGCCGTCGGTGTCCTCTTGCTTGTCTGGCACGAGGGCACACAGCTGCGCCACGCCGGGCGGATCGTTGTGGGGGCTCAGACCGTGATGTCCGGCCTGTCGCCTCTCGTGATGAGCGGCGCGACGTTCCTGAGCGGGGCGATGCTGCTGCTCTCGGGCTCATTGCCGGCGTTACATCACCGTATCGGGGCGCTCGCCAGAGTGCTTCCGCTCCCCTTCATTGAGGCAAGCCATGTCGCGGCCAGTCTAGTGGGAACGGCTCTGTTGCTGCTTGCGCCAGGGCTCTATCGCCGGCTTGACGGTGCCTTTCACGCGACCCGTGCGCTTCTTCTCGCGGGCGCGGCCTTTTCGCTCGCCAAGGGTATCGACTACGAAGAGGCTCTCATCTGCCTTGCGCTTGCCGGCCTGTTGCAGTGGACGCGGGCCGCCTTCTACCGGCGTACCGCCCTCACACAGCAGCCGCTTTCGGCCGGCTGGATTGTGTCGGTCGCCAGCGTCGTTGCCCTTGCCGTCTGGGCCGGCTTTTTTGCTTATCGCCACGTCCCTTATGCCGATGAGCTCTGGTGGCAATTTGCTTTACATGGCGATGCTCCTCGCTTCCTGCGGGCCATGCTTGCCGTTGCCGTGTTGCTGGCGGGTGTGGCTGTGTGGCGATTGCTAGCCCCCGCGCAGAGGACTCCAGCCGATACAGGCGACGAGACCGACATGGTAGTTATCCGTGCGATATTGGGCCAAGCCAGACGGGCGGAATCGATGCTGGCCCTGACAGGAGACAAGCTGTTCCTCGTCTCGGAGAAACAGGATGCGTTCCTCATGTATCAGGTGCAGGGGTCGACCTGGATCGTCATGGGCGATCCTGTTGGCGCGCCGGAGGCATGGGGCGAGCTGCTCTGGCGTTTGCGTGACTTATCCGATCGTCAGCAGGGAAGGCTGCTCCTTTACGAAATTTCGCCTTTGACTCTGGAGCTTGCGATTGGGCTGGGGCTATACATCGTCAAATTCGGCGAAGAAGCGCTTGTGCCCCTCGCAGATTTTACGCTCGATACGCCACAAATGCGGAGCCTTCGCAAATCCGAGCGCGCGGTCGCCAAAACCGGCATCGAATTCCGCGTAGTTCCGGCTGTGGCCGTGCCGGTCATCCTTGATGAGCTAAAGGCCGTGTCGGATGAATGGATCGAGGAGAAGGGCCATAAGGAGAAGGGCTTCAGCCTGGGCAGCTTCGATCGTGATTATCTCTGTAGCTGCGATGTTGGCCTTGTGACTCTCGACGGGCGCATCGTCGCCTTCGCTAATCTGTGGCTGACCGAGAACAGGAGTGAGGCTTCTATCGACCTGATGCGCCATGGCACCGACGCGCCGAAAGGCAGCATGGACTTTCTCTTCGTGCATTTGTTGCTCTGGGCGAAGGCTAGGGGCTTTGAGCGTTTCTCGCTCGGCATGGCGCCGCTTTCGGGGATTGATGGACGCCGCCTGGCACCGGCTTGGGCGCGGATGGCATCGCTGGTCTTTCGGCATGGCGAGCGTCTCTACGGGTTCCGGGGGTTACGCGGATACAAGGAGAAATTCGCGCCCATCTGGGAGCCCCGCTATGTTGCTGGCCCCCCGGCTGTTGGCCTTGTGCGAGCCTTGCGCGATCTTTCCCGACTGATCGGCCGGGCCCCTGCGAAGAGCTCTATTTAGAAATCACGCCTGGCTTGCGCTGCCCGAGGATAATCTGCGTGAGTAGTGTAGCGTTGCGATCGAAATGGTGGCCGCCGGGCACCGAATACTGCTGGGCAATACCCGGGGGGATCTGACCGCAGGCACTGTCGTCTTCTTCCTGCCCGCGGATGCACAGCATCGGCAGGCCACGCAGTCGGGACACAGCTGGTATCGTCGGAAGCGAATTGTCCGAGCCGATGTCGAGCCAGCTACCGAGATGAAACTGGAAATCGGCTGTACTGCTGAACCCCAGCAAAGCCAATTTGGCGATCTTATTCCGCGTTGCCGTCGGCAACTGTCCGATCATTGCAGGCATAGCATCGGCGCCGAAACTGTAGCCCACGAGCAGCACGCGCGGGCGCCGCCAGTGCGCGCTGAACGCTTCGATAAGCTGACCAAGATTCTTGCCGGCGCCGGCTGGTGTTCTCGCCGTCCAGAAATAAGAGAGGCTATCGACGCCTACGACCGGAATTCCGGCTTTGGAGAGCTCTCCTGCGATGTCGCGATCAATCCCGACCCAGCCGCCGTCCCCGGAATAGATGATCGCCATGAGGTCGCGATTGGCTCTCCCGGACTGGGCAGGCATCAGCGATAACGGCATATTGGGGATACGCAAATTTCCCGCCTGCGCGCGGCGGGGTGGTGGGGGAAGCAGTTTTGTCACGACATCAGCTATGGGCGTCGGCCATTGCGTCGCGCGGACTGGTAGCGTCACGGCGCGGGCGTGTGGCACCGCAGCGACCAGCGTATTCACGGCGGTGGTTCCGGCAGGCCTATGCATGGCGATCCAGGGCAGCTTGACGCGCTTATTTGGACTGAACTGCCACGCCGCGCCGTTCGCTACGCGCTTTGCATTGAAACCCGGCGCTGCGCACCAGGATAGGGGGCTCGAAATTGCAGGTGCGAGCTCAAGCGATACAACGCCTTGATAGGAGCCGTTGGGCCACTGTGAGAGACTTGCATAAGCGAGCGTGCCGCCTTCGCCCATGCCCAGGATGACTGGCTTCATATAAGCCTTGATGCCAAAGCGATGCTGAACGTCTCGGGAAAGATCAACGAGCGGATAATTTGCATTGAGGCAGCGCTTTGCCCAGCGATCGGGCTCTTTCATGAGCTCGCGTGTGGAGATCAGCGCGACAAGAATGCCGCGTCGTCCAAGCTCGCCCGCAATTGCCGTTTCCGTCTGCGAAATCCCGTTCGAGCCGGACAAGAAAAGCACAACGCCGCGTGGTTCGGTGTGCGGACGCGTCACGCGTATCAGGCCAAAGGGGGCAGTGGTGTAGGACGACGATACCACCACGCCTTTCGCCGGTGATGCGCGACCGGCAGCCATAGTGAATAGGCTGGAAATCGCCAATATCACGAGGGTAATCAAGCGCATGGAGCGTCGCTATTTGACAGTACGGGTCTGTCGCTGCGCGATGATAACCATTGCCATGCCGGTCCTCCCAACGGATCGCTCTACGATGCGTTGGTATGGCAGTGAATGCTCCACATGCAATGCCTCGACTTACTGATGACGCCGTTTACTCGCAGAGAGTGAAGGTCCCCATATATAAGATCATCAGCCAGCGCGGGACCGAGGCGCGTTAGTATTCCTACGATCTGGGAGCGACTGGGTCTCCACTCCCGCCCCCGAGCGCGCGATACAGGCCTGCTGCGCTGGAGAGTTCCTGTCGCCGCAGATCGAGCAGCGCCTGTCGCGCGGCATAATCGCTGCGCTGTGCGTCGAGGAGTTCCAGGCGGCTGTCGAGGCCAGCGCGATAGCGCAATGTCGAGAACTCGACCCGCCTTGCTGCCGCTTGGGCCGTCTTGCGTTGCGCATCCAACTGCTGTGCGAAGGTGGCGCGGCCGGCGAGGCCGTCAGCGACCTCGCGGAAGGCGCTCTGGATAGCGCGCTCATATTCGGCGATTGCGATGGACTTGCGCACCTGCGCAAGGCGCAGTTCGCCGCGCAGGCTCCCGCCCCGGAAAATCGGCTGGCTGATCTGCGGGGAGAAGGACCATGTGCGGTTGTCTTTGGTAAACAGATTGTCGAAAGCTAGGCTGGTGAAGCCGAAAAGGCCGGTTAGCGAAAGGCGCGGGAAGAAGGCCGCGCGCGCCGCGCCGACATCGGCATTGGCCGCGATCAGCGTGTGCTCGGCCTGGCGGATGTCCGGCCGGTTGGCGATGAGATCTGAGGGAAGGCCAGCGGGCAGTTGCGTCTCGATCGGCTGGTCCATCAGAGAGATCGGCGCCGGTAGATCAGCGGGCAGGGGCGCACCGACCAGCAACTGCAGTGCATTTCGGGCCTGGGACAGTGCGCGGCTGCGCATCGCCTGATCGGCCTCGGCCTGGCGGACCTGGCCTTCGGTCTGAGCAATATCCACGCCGCTCACCTGCTTGGCCTCATGCCGCTTGCGGGTGATTTCAAGCGCGGCGGTCCAGTCGTCCAGAGTATGGTCGGTCAGGGCGAGTTGCTCCTGCGCCAGCCGTTCTTCCAGATAGGCATCCACCACCGATCCGATCAGCGCGATGCGCGCCGCGCGGCGGCCTTCGTCGGAAGCGAGATAGCGCTCGAAAGCGGCCTGACTCTGCGAGCGCAGGCGCCCGAACAGATCGATTTCAAAGCTGGTGAGCGCGGCATTGGCCGAATATTGTTCGAACTCGATGCCGCTCGGAGCTTCCCCACCGCCCGGAATGCCGCCAATGCCGGCTGCGGCCGCCGCCGTCGGGATGCGCTGGCGAGTGTAGCCGCCATTGGCGTCCACCTGCGGCAGTTGAGCGCCGCGCGCGACACGAAACTGAGCGCGCGCCGCTTCGACATTGAGGGTGGTGACGCGCAGATCGCGATTATTCTCCAGCGCGACCTCGATGATCGCCTGTAGTCGCGGATCTGCGAACATATTGCGCCAATCGAGCGCGGCGGCACTGGCAGCCTCCTGCGGGGTTGCGTCGGGGAAGCTCAGGGCAACTGGCGGGGCAGGGGTCTCCAGCTTCGGGTTCATCGAGCAGGCGCTGGTGAGGAGCAGCGCGATCAGGGGAAGCGTGCGCATCGGATCAGCCCTCCACCGCAGGATGTTCGGCGGGCGGAGTTTGCACGTCCTTCTGCTTCCCGAAGCGATCGACCAGGCCGAGCACCACTACGAAGAATACCGGCACAAAGAAGATGGCCAGCACCGTCGCGGTAATCATGCCGCCGAACACGCCGGTGCCGATTGCTTGCTGCGTTTCCTTGCTTGCGCCAGCGGCGATCATCAGCGGGACTACGCCGAGCGTAAAGGCGAGGCTGGTCATGATGATCGGTCGCAGGCGCAGGCGGGCCGCATGGATGGCGGCTTGAGCCGTCGACATGCCCTGCTCGCGCGCCAGCTTGGCGAACTCGACGATCAGGATCGCGTTCTTGGCGCTGAGGCCGATGATGGTGATCATGCCAACCTTGAAGAAGACATCATTGGGCAGGCCACGCAGTAGCACCGCCGCGACCGCGCCGATAAGACCCAGCGGCACCACCAGCATGACCGAGAGCGGGATCGCCCAGCTCTCGTAGAGGGCGCACAATACCAGGAACACGGCGACCATG
>PJTZ01000351.1_pt1 | contig 12003 bp, 9 predicted proteins | sample 1512131 | NCBI WGS metagenome assembly PJTZ01 (sample SAMN08177679, study PRJNA422409) | Soil metagenome, whole genome shotgun sequencing project. | reverse complement strand
GTCAAGCCCGCCAGAGCCGATGGTACTGCCGTAAAAGGTGGGAGAGTAGGTCGGTGCCAAATTTTATACAGAGCCCCTGCAGGAAACTGCAGGGGCTTTTTTTGTTATCTCAACTCAGCTAACTACTACTAAATTATTACCTTTGTGTAAAATCACTTTTTCATTTTACAGATGATTTATGATAAAAAAAGAAACCATTGAGAAAGTTTTAGATGCAGCTCGGATAGAAGAGGTTGTGGGGGACTTTGTAGATTTAAAAAAACGAGGAACCTCTCTCATTGGTAACTGCCCTTTTCATAATGAAAAAACTCCATCTTTCCATGTATCAGTGGCCAAGGGCATTTATAAATGCTTTGGTTGTGGTGCAGGAGGTGACGCACTTAAGTTTGTTATGGAACTGGAGAAGTATTCTTATCCGGAAGCGATACGTTATTTGGCAGATAAATATAGTATTCCAGTAGAGGAGGTAGAACGTTCTCCCGCGCAGCTTGCTGCTCAAGACAAACGAGAGAGCCTATATGTACTCAGCACCTGGGCAAGTAAATATTTTAAGGAACAGCTCTGGGATACTGAGACGGGGCAAAGCATAGCATTATCTTATTTTAAAGAGCGCGGTTATAGGGAGGATATCATAAAGAAATTTGATTTAGGCTATTCGCCTGATCAATGGACAGTTCTTGCAGATACCGCTGTTGAAAATGGTTTTCATAAGGATTATTTAAAAGAAATTGGTCTTGCTATAGAGCGAGATGATGGGAGTATTTACGATCGCTTTAGAGGCCGTGTTATTTTTCCTATCCATAATCTCACAGGCCGTGTTATTGGTTTCGGTGGTCGCACATTAAAAACCGAGAAAACGGTCCCTAAGTATGTCAATTCACCTGAAAGCGATATATATCACAAATCGGATGTTCTCTACGGGCTTCATTTTGCAAAGAAAGCGATAAAAGATAATGATGTATGTTATTTGGTAGAGGGCTACGCCGATGTCTTGTCCATGCATCAAGCTGGAATAGAAAATGTAGTGTCTTCTTCTGGAACTTCGTTAACCTCCGGTCAGATCCGTCTTATTTCCCGCTTCACAAGTAACGTTGTTATTTTATATGATGGAGATGCTGCTGGTATTAAAGCATCTTTACGTGGAACGGATATGTTGCTGGAAGAGGGGCTCAATGTGAAAGTATTGTTGTTCCCAGATGGTAACGACCCTGATTCTTATGTACAGAAGTACGGCTCTACGGCATTTAAAGAATATATCGCTAAGCATCAGGAAGATTTTATTTTCTATAAAACAAATATTTTATTAAAAGATACAGGTGGTGATCCGATTAAACGCGCGGAGGTTATTCGGGAAGTAGTAGAAAGTATTGCGTTGATCCCGGACGAGATAAAGGTTTCCGTCTTTATTCAGCAATGTTCCCATTTATTAGATATCGAAGAGCGTGTCTTGCTGACGGAGTTGAATAAAATACGGATACAGAAAGCAAAGGCCCAAGATAAGAAGGTACAACAGGCCTCTAAAACTTCAAATGACTTTCCTGCGGAGAGTATGCCTCCCGCCGATCTATTTTTGACTGATGCAGAGAGGGATCAAGAGGATACTTCAGTAGGAGGAGCTCCCCAAACTATTACACCAGATACTTTACAGGAAAGGGAAATCGTACGTATTCTATTGAATTATGGCGAGGAACTTGCCGTATGGGAAGGTGAAGGGGATGTTCCCATAGCTCCCTTACTTTTGAATGCTTTGGATGATATTACTTTTGAAGATAGAGCAAGTTCGTTTATCGTTGATATCTTTAAACAGAAAGCGGAACATTTTGAAATTCCGGATACAAAATATTTCTTCTCACACGAGGACAAGGAAGTCCAAGATTTAGCGATCACCTGTGTGACTACGCCGTACGAGCTCAGCCCGAACTGGAACGATGATAAGCGAAAGATTTACGTTCGACAAGAACGGGAGCATCTTCGAGAGCTCACTATGCAGGCTATTTATCGCATAAAAAAGCGAAAGGTGGAAAAGGAAATGGTTAAAATCAGAGAGGAGCTTAAACTGACAGCTACCAAAGAAGATATAGAAATCCTATTAGCCAAATATCAGAAGCTGAAAGAGGCGGAAAAGGTACTAGGTGATTTTTTGGGAAATATTGTGGTGAAATAATCGACAGGTCGAGGTTGTCATTTTATTTCTGTAAATTGGCATCGCAAATACGGGAGAACAATGAAGATAGATAATATTCTAGTTTTTGTAGGATTTGCTATCGTGTTGATGGCAGGATGTAAATCGCAGAAAAAGTTTGATTTTTTATCACCAAAATCCGGTGAGACAATTATACTGGGCCAAAAAGTTGCTGTACGTATGCACTTTCCCGATAGTGCAATTGATTCGGTTGTGTATTCGGTAGATGGGCGGGTTATTGAAAGGAAGCAGGACACCACGGAACTACTGTTGGATACGGAATCTATTGGTCTTGGCGCACGTAATCTGGTCGCCAAGCTCTATAGAGAAGGAAAAGAGGATGTCGCATTTAGTAACGTGACCATTTTGCCAGAATCACCCAGTCAATATACATTTGAGGTGGTCAATGAATATCCGCATGATATAACGGCATTCACGCAAGGTTTAGAGTTTGAAAATGGTTTTTTGTATGAATCCACTGGGGCTGGCAATGATTTGATAACCTCGTTAAGGAAAGTGGAGCTTGCTACTGGAAAGGTTGTGCAAAAGAAAGAAATTACCGGGACTGACGCATCTGGTGAACCTTATTTTGGTGAGGGAATGACTATTGTGGGGGATAAGATTGTGATGCTAACCTGGCGTAATAATCTGGGATATGTGTTTAATAAAAATACGTTTGAGCAGGTTGGTACTTTTAACTATCAACAAAGCAAGCAGGGATGGGGACTATGTTACGATGGGAAAAGACTTATAAAGACAGATAGTTCTAATAAATTATATTTTCTAGATCCGAATACCTATCAAGAAATGGGTTTTATTCCTGTATACGACCATAATGGGGCAGTTGATTACATCAATGAGTTGGAGTTTATCGACGGGAAAGTATATGCCAATATATATGGGAAAGATATTATTGTTATCATCAACCCTGAAACAGGCGCTGTTGAAGGGCAAATAAATTTTGTAGGTCTATATAAAAATTCGAAACGGGGTGCCGTAGATGAGGAAATGAACGGGATTGCCTATGATAACGTAGGAAAGCGGTTATTCGTTACCGGTAAACAATGGAATAAGCTTTACGAAGTAAAGATCGTAGAACGCTAAGAAAGATATCCCTGTTTTTCTAACTATTAATTTTATGTTATCTTTGGAAAGCACCAAGTTAATATATGAACCGATATGCATTGTCTTCGGATACAGAATTGACTGTCCTGCTGACACAGGGAGATGAGATAGCTTTTACTGAAATCTATAGCCGATATAGTCGCAAGTTGATGGCAATGGGCTATAATTATGCTAAAGACAGTACTTTAGCCGAAGAGATTGTTCAAGAGGTATTTATACAGCTATGGGAGAAACGGCAACAAGTAGAAATAAATACATTAAGTGCTTATTTAGCCACAGCCATTAAGTTTTCTGTTTTCCGGGTTATACAACGAAAGCGACGTCAGGAAGCCATTGCTCAGGAACATTATACGAAAGAAGACGTGGTGCATGATGATGAGCGGATATATGCCAAATTTCTAGAAGAATACATAAATGGAATTACCGAAGAGCTGCCGGAAAAATGCAAACTTGTATTCCATTACAGTCGTAATCTACACATGACCAACAAAGAAATTTCGGAAGAACTGAATATTGCGGAGAAGACGGTTGAAGCACATCTCACCAAAGCGATCAAGAATGTACGTAAAGGACTAGAAGGTTTAGGCGTATCCGCCATCTTGATAAACGTATTCATAAAATATTTTTAGAAAAATTTTGTAGAGAGTAAGGGTAACCTCTACCCTTATGTGACGTCCTTATAGTTACAGCCAAAAATAAAGCTATGGACGAACAACGTATTCCTGAACTTATTGACAAATACATTGCTGGTACAGCTACAGATAAAGAGCGTAAAGCGTTATTGGACTGGTATCGATCTGTACAACACGATGAGACATTTTGGCCGGAAGAAGAAGCTGTTTTTGAACAGCGTATAACGCGCGCCCTATCAGAAATAAAGCAATCAACCGGCTTAGCAACGAATGATACATCGACCATTAAACGTATTTTTCCCTGGAAATTAATTTCTATAGCAGCAGTCGCATTGATGGTTATTGGTTTGTCAACATTATTTTTACTAGATACAAGAAAAAATGTAGCTAAAGAAAACATAGCATTAACAGATGACGAAATTAAACCAGGAGGTAGTAAAGCTGTATTAAAGCTTGCCAACGGGCAAACCTTTGCGCTGGGCGACTCGTTAGCCACATTTGGTATTGCAAATCAGGGAACTTTTACGGACAATAAGGGTGAATTGCTGTTTAACCCAGAAACAGGTGGGACCACCACATTGGCTTATAATGAACTAATGACGCCAAAAGGAGGACAGTATGTGATACATTTACCCGACGGCAGCAAGGTTTCTTTAAATAGCGAGAGCGCATTATCTTTTCCGACTTTATTTGAGGGTGATGAACGCAAAGTTGTACTACAAGGAGAAGCTTTTTTTGAAGTAGCTAAAAATGAGGATAAACCTTTTATTGTATCAATGCCAGCCATGGAAATCGAAGTGTTAGGTACGACGTTTAATGTGAAGGGCTATCAAGATGAAGAGGATATTACGACAACTCTAGTAGAGGGATCAGTAAAGGTTAAGGCGGAGAAAAAGGAAGCGTTGCTGAAGCCAGGACAATCTGCCATATTGAATAAAGCGAGTGGTGTTATGCATACCAAAAAAGCTGATTTAACAGTAGAGACGGCATGGACCAAAGGCTATTTTATGTTTAACAATGAAAATATAAAAAGTGTCATGAATCAGCTTTCTAGATGGTATGATTGTCAAGTGGTCTATCAGGGAAGTATGAAAGATATACTATACTCCGGGCGAATACTTCGTAGAAGTGATATCACTGAAATCTTAAATATGTTAGAACAAATAGGGACAGTTAAGTTTGAAATAGAAGGAAGGAGGGTTGTTGTTATGCCATAAATTTACGTTCATAATCAACAACGAAAAAATGCTGAAGCGTTGCCCCGCTCCAGCATCTTAAACGTGTTGAGTTTCGTTATAATAAAATGTACTAACAAAATATTATCAATTACATAAACTCTAACTTTCAAAAATATGAAATTTAATTTGGGTAGGGAGAGAATTCTTTCCTTTTACAGGATTTTACTTGTTATGAAACTGACCACAATCCTCTTGATATGTGCCTTTGTGAAAGCAAGTGCTACCAGCTTTGCTCAACACATCACGTTGTCGACGACTAACGGTACGTTGGAATCCGCACTTAAGAAAATCAGCGAACAAAGTAATCATGATTTTCTCTATAGTGCGACGATGTTGAAAGATGCAAAAAAAGTAACGATCAATGTCAAGAACGTGACGCTCGAGGAAGCATTAGAGCTATGCTTTAGAAATCAACCTTTTACCTATTCGTTGACAAGCAATACGGTAATCGTCAAAAATAAAGATAACGCGGCCGTAATTAAACAGACGCGTACCGTGAGTGGTTACGTTCGAAATACTGATGGTATGACTTTGCCTGGCGTAAGTGTACGACTTAAAGGCACTTCTAAATCGGCAGTTACAAACGAACGTGGACAATATACGCTGGAATTAACGGGAGACAACAATGTGTTAAGCTTTTCTTTCTTAGGTTATGGAATTCAAGAAATTTCGGTGGGCAATCATAGTACGATAGATGTAGTATTGGTTGAGCGGGAAGAGATAATGGATAATGTTGTTGTAACGGCATTAGGTATTCAACGTCAGAAGCGCTCTTTGGGCTACGCAGTGTCGGATATTTCCGGCGATGAAGTGACCGGTTTTGGAGAACCTAACGCGATTTCCGCTATGCAAGGTAAAGTAGCTGGTGTCAATATTTCCAATACTACTGCCGGGGCTACAGGTTCCAGTCGTGTGGTAATCCGGGGGATACGGGAACTACAGGGAAGTAACCAACCGTTATATGTAATTGACGGTGTTCCGGCTGTTAACGGAAACATCGGAAGTGCTGATCAAAACGGCGGGTTTGACCTGGGGGATGGCTTGGCAGATCTCAATCCGAACGATATTGAGTCGGTATCTGTACTAAAAGGTGCTTCAGCCGCGGTACTATATGGCTCTCGTGCATTGAATGGCGTGATATTGATTACGACGAAAAGCGGTAAAGGAAAAAAGGGCCTGGGGATTGAATACAATAGCTCTTTGACGACCGACCATATCTCTACCCGCTTAGACGAGCGGCAGAAAGTTTATGGACAAGGGACGAACGGTTTACTGCCTAAAGATGCTACGCAAGCGGGAAATATTACAGCCAACTGGGGACCTCGCTATAGCGATTTCAATACCATTATCCAACGGGATGGGCAGGAGCGTCCGTACGACTATCTGGAAAATAACGTACAAAATTTCTTTAGAACGGGAGTGACGGCCATGAATACCGTATCGTTAACGGGTGGCAACGAAAACCACAACTTAAGATTCTCTTATTCGAATGTAGCTAATAAAGATATTATTCCAACAAGTGGGTACGATAGAAATAATTTCTCTTTTAGAGGAGAATCCAAAATAACGGAAAGGCTTACGTTGGAAGTGAAAGGCTCCTTAATGAATGAGAAAGTACGGAACAGACCGGCGCTAACAGATGACGTCAATAATATCGGGAATGGGTTAATCGGTTTGGCCGGTAACTTTGACCAAGCTTGGTTACAGCATTTTGAGAATGAGGATGGAACATATATAAACTATACGGGAAACCAATACCGTGCTAATCCCTATTGGACAATAAACCGAACACGTAATGATAGCAAAAAGGTTAGAACGGGTGGGTCGGCAAATTTGATTTATCAAATTGATGATAATTGGTCCGCTATAGCGAGTGCCGGAACAGATTTCTATAACTTTGAGTTTACGAACTTCTATGATTTGCATACACCGACAAGGACTGGCGGACAATTACAGCTTAATGATCTAAAAGTGAGGGAAGATAACTTCCAAGCCATGGTGAATTTCAATAAGGAGATCAACTCCGCTTTCACTATTGGGGCGATGCTTGGGGGAAATATTATGAAATTTAATCGGGAGCAGACCATCACGATGGGTAATGAAATTATTTCGCCTGGTAAAATGCTGATTACCAATTTTCGGGAATTACTGATTCAACCTCTACATCCACGCAAAGAGATTCAATCTATTTTTGGAAATGTAGAACTCGGATACAACAACTATTTATTTTTAAACTTGCAAGGGCGCAACGACTGGTCGTCTACACTACCCAAAGGAAATAACGCCTATTTCTATCCGGCGGCTGACTTGAGCTTTGTTCTGTCTGATGCTTTTAATATACAATCGAGCGTGTTGAACTATGCAAAGTTAAGGACGTCTTATGGACAAGTAGGTAGCGATGCCGATCCGTATAAAACAGATTTCTTATATAACCTGACTGGCCAGTCGATGAACGGGTTTCCTATGGGAGAAATTTTGGGCGACGTTATTCCAAACGCGAACTTGAGACCACAACGCAAAAACTCTTTTGAGGTAGGGGCTGATTTAAGTTTTTTGAAAAATCGTATCCATTTGGATGTTACCTATTATAATGAGGTGACGAATGATGTATTACTGGATGTGCCTGTTCCATCGCCGACAGGCTATGCTCGCGCATCATTGAATGCTGCTAAGCTGAAAAATAAAGGGGTAGAGATACTATTGAAGACGACTCCGGTTTCTCTAGAAAACAGTTTCAAATGGGATTTGTCTTTCAATTTCGCAAAAAACTATAATACCGTAGTCGACCTTTCCGATAATCTCGAAGCGTATACGGTGGCGGAAGCCCGTTGGGCAGGAGCGACTATTATCGCAGAAAAGGGAAAACCTTTCGGTACTATCTTAGGTCGGGATTTTCAAAAAGATGATGCAGGAAATATCATTCACGGGAGCGATGGTAAACCACTTTATACAGATGGTCCCGTAGCAATAGGCAATAGCTTGCCAAGCTGGACGGGCGGTTTGACAAACAGCTTTTCGTATAAAGGAATCGAATTCCGTGCGACAATTGATATCCGGAAAGGCGGAAGCTTGTTCTCCATGACGAATATGATGATGTATGACAACGGATCGCATTTGGCCACATTGGACGGACGTGATTCTTGGAACGAATACTATCAGGAAAGACGAGCAGCAGAGGACGCCGGTTTGGATCCGGATGCTGTCGATCGAAATGGAAGAGGGTTTATCGGTGTTGGCGTGAACGAAAATGGAGAGCCGAATGATGTCGCCATTAACCCAGCTGAATACTGGCGTCACGTCTCTGAACAAGTTCCAGCATCTTTCATATATGATGGTGGATATATTAAACTTCGTGATGTAGGAATAAGCTATACACTTCCACAGTCCATGGTGAAAAGAATGCCTATTCAGTCTGTTTCCATCGGCGTAATCGGGCGTAACCTTTGGATTATACGGAAAAACGTTCCGAATATCGACCCCGAATCCAACTATAATAATGGTAACGGACAAGGGTTTGAGTACGGATCATTACCGGGTAGAAGAAGCATAGGGTTCAATTTAAATGTACGGTTTTAACGGTTGTATTAAGGAGGAATTTATATGAAAACGATAAAATATATATCATTATTTGTGCTAATCGTTCTGTTGCATGGTTGTACGAAAGATTTGACATCACTCAATGAAAACCCGGCAGGATATAGCGAGCTGGATCCGGCATATCAGTTTACGGCGGTGCAGGCAGGCATGTCCGGAGATCGGGAAGATGTTTGGCGCTATGATTTGTTGTTAGCCTCTCCGATGGTTCAACACCTCGGTGGAGCCTGGGGTATTCAGGCCGGCGGTATGTACCAAGTGTTTGATCTCACGTATTGGGCAAGCCACTGGGAAAAAACCTATCCTCGTGAATTGAAGAATATAGAAGATGTTGTTTACAAAACAGCAGATGATCCTGAGCAGGTGAATATCCATGCGGCTGCACGTATTCTGCGTGTTATGATTTATGCAAAAATGACGGATTTATATGGAGATATACCCTATTCAGAAGCTATTAAAGGATATACAGCTGGTATTCTATTGCCAAAATATGATAAGCAAGAGGATATTTATGTTGATTTCTTTAAAGAGTTGGACGAGGCTGTCGCTCAATTGAACGTTGATAAAGGACCGTTTGATGGCGACTTATTTTACAATGGTAACGTAGCACAATGGAAGAAGCTGGGTAACTCCCTTCGTTTGCGTTTAGGTTTCCGGTTAACAAAAGTGGATGAACAGGAAGCCCGCAAACAAGTGGAAGCCGCATTAAACGGCGGTGTATTGGAAAGTAATGCCGATATAGCCATGACCAAGCATATGAATCTCAGTTATCGTGAAAATGAATACAGGGGGAACGGGCGTTCTCAAGTATTTAAGAACGAGGCTATTTCTTCCGGTTTTAAGCTGACAACCACTTTAGTGGACTATATGCACGATCGTCAAGACCCAAGGTTAAAAATATATGGAGGAACATATCTGGGAGACGGTATTGTTGGTGTTTCCCAAAGTATTCAGGATATTACCGATTATATTGAACCTATAGGCGTAAGGCCGGGAGCAATGGGTTGGGACTATTGGGAAGATTATGGTAGCATAGTTGACGGAGATGGAATCTCTCGCTGGGTAGGACATTCCTTTAAATTTGTACAACCCAGTATATACGTCTCAGCGCTGGACGCACCTTTCTTCCATTTAACGTATGCGGAAGTAGAGTTTCTAAAAGCCGAAGCTGCGTTACGTGGTTGGGCCGGATTATCTCATGCTAATGCCGTTGGGCATTTCCATCATGGCATAGAGGCTAGCTGCGCCATGATGGCACACTATCCAGGGGCACCCGCGATCGATACTGATAAAATCGAAGCTTTGAAAGCAAGCTATAGCCCGTTTCCCTCAGATTTCGCCGATGCAATGGATGCTGTACACGGGCAGATGTGGGTAAACTTTTTTCTCAATGGCGCAGAAGCATACGCCAACTACAGACGTACCGGATATCCGTCGGTCATTATACCTTACGAAGGAACAGCATCAAATCCGAGTGAAACAGGAGGGATTATTCCGCAACGCTTCTTTTATCCACAGTCTGAATTGATTCAGAATGCAACAAATGTCGAGGAAGCCATAAGCCGGATGGGTGGAAAAGATGATTGGTTGAAACCCGTATGGTGGGATAAACAATAAAAAGCTCGATAAGGATTCGTATTTTTGTGCAAATAGACAGATATGCGCATTATGGCTTTTGATTATGGGACAAAGCGGATAGGCATGGCGGTTACTGACCCGATGCAGCTTATTGCGACGTCGCTGACGACTATCCATCCAGAGGAGATTTGGAAGTATTTGGCGGATTACCTTCAAAAAGAGGAGGTAGAGACATTTGTCGTGGGTAAACCTTTGCAGATGGATGGAACAGCATCACAGTCAGCTCAGCATATTGTTGGTTTTATCCGAAAGCTAAAAAAGACCTATCCCACTATCCCGATCGTCGAAATTGATGAACGCTTTACCTCTAAAATGGCTTCCAGTGTTATTGCCCAAAGCGGTATGAAAAAGCAAAAACGACAGGAGAAGGGGTTGGTCGATGCTGTATCGGCAACCATCATTCTACAAACTTATATGGATTCCAAAGCATTTTAATACGATGGCATTAAGAGATATTTCGTTTTTCAACGAGGACACTGATTATAAGATCAAAGACAAACAGAAAATACGGCAATGGATTGGTGCCACGGTTACGGCAGAGGGCTTTGACCGAATTGGTGAATTAAATTTTATTCTCTGTTCAGACGCCTATTTGTTAGAAATTAATAAACAATATTTGGATCACGATACGTATACAGATATTGTGACATTTGACTCTTCGGAAGAAGACAATGTCATTGCAGGCGATATTTTTATATCCGTAGAAAGAACAGCAGAGAATGCGTTGAAGTTTGGTGTGTCCGAACGTGACGAATTGCATCGGGTGATCATTCACGGCGTATTGCACCTATGTGGATACCTGGATAAGAAAAAAGAAGCCAAAGAGTTGATGACCGCTAAGGAGAACGAATACTTAAGCAAGCGAGTTTTTTAAGGAAGCATATAAACAGAAAAGGGAAATCAAACGATTTCCCTTTTTTAAGTTAGGGTCTGAAGCCTTAAAATCTTTCGAATTGGGAGAAAAAGAAATTACCTTCAATTGCTGCATTTTCGTCCGAATCCGATCCGTGAACAGCATTCGCATCGATAGATTTAGCGTATTTGTTGCGAATCGTCCCTTCCGCTGCTTCAGCAGGATTTGTAGCACCGATTAGTTTGCGGAAATCTTCTACAGCATTGTCTTTTTCCAAGATAGCCGCTACAATTGGTCCTGATGTCATAAAGCTAACTAAATCATTATAAAAAGGTCTTTCTTTATGTACGGCATAGAAATTGCCTGCAGTTTCTTTTGTAAGCTGGATGTATTTCATAGCGACGATTTTGAAACCGTCCGCGATAATATCATTTAAGATAGCACCGATGTGACCATTTGCTACAGCATCTGGCTTAATCATCGTAAAAGTTCTATTTGTTGCCATGTTGATAAATTTTTGTGCAAATTTACACAAAATGCTTTGCATTCACGAATACCTATAAGATGAGTTTGTGTAAATCTCCTCTGCCTTGAAAAATTTTACTTATCAGAGGAAACATAGGGGAATTAGCGGAAAGATAAAAAGCAGCAAAAATATAAACCTAAAAAAATTTGTTTTATCCAAGAGACTTATTATATTTGTTATGCTTGCATAGTAAAATATAAATCAAATTATGTCTC
>PJTZ01000349.1_pt1 | contig 12056 bp, 15 predicted proteins | sample 1512131 | NCBI WGS metagenome assembly PJTZ01 (sample SAMN08177679, study PRJNA422409) | Soil metagenome, whole genome shotgun sequencing project. | reverse complement strand
TGGCCCCGAAGGGCTTCTATCTGCTCGGCCTCGCGCCGTCCGGGCTGGTCGCGCCCTCTGCGACAGGTGCAACCACCGTCAACGTCCGCGACGTGACCGGTTTCGCGGTCGGCCAGCAAATCATGATCGACGGCGAGAGCCGCAAGGTTACGCAGGTGGGCACCGGCGCCACTGTGCCCACCACCGTCTTCATCCCGGTTTCGACCGGCCCTTGGCTGACCGTTCCCGCTGGATCGACCAATATTCCGGTGGCCAATGCAGCCGGATTCGCGGTCGGGCAGAAGATCGGCATTGATGCGGGCGGACACCACGAAATTCTGACGGTCACGGCTGTCGGCAAGGCGGGTACGCAAACCACGTTGGAAGTGCCCGCAAAGGCGGGGGACAGCGTCATCAAGGTGGCGGACGTCGCCACCATTTCGGTCGGTGATACGCTAACCGTCGGCACCGGCCAGCGCGGCGAGATCGTGAAGGTCGCGGCGGTCGGCACGCCCGGCGCCAATGGCACTGGCGTGACCCTCACCGCCTCCCTCAAGTTCGACAATATATTTGGTGTGGACGTCGCTGGGCCGGGAACCGGCATCAGCGTCTCGCCCGCGACCCGGTTCGCGCATAAGAGCGGCGAAGCGGTTCAGGCACTGGGCAGTGGCCTCACGCTGGACCGGCCGCTGAGCAAGGCCCATGGCTATGGGGCTCCCATCGTCAGTGGGCAGGCGAAGAGCGTCGGCTATCAGGGTCCGGCCCCGCAGCTCTGGTTCGGTGGGGATCTCTCCATCCGGGGTGGCGCGATCAGTCTCACCGATCCCACAGGCAAGGTGCTGGTGGACGCGATCGTCTACGGTTCGCAGCAGAGCAATTCCAGCGCCAGCGGCGCCGTTACTCGCCCGGATATCGCCACGCTGGAAGGCGTGCAGAGTCAGGGCGGCTGCATCGCGGTGATCCCCGGCGCTGGCTCCGGCCCGAGCGCACCGGCGACGGCCCTCGCGGCGTCGGCGCCCGGCGCGCCCAATCGCAGCGTCGGCCGCTTCCCTGACGGCGCGGACACCGACAGCCTGTGCCAGGATTTCGTCGTACAGCCCGCCACGACCGCTCCGCAAGGCGCGACGGCTGGCACCACTGCAATTCGAGTGGCGAGCGTCGCGGGCTTCGTCCCCGGTCAGACCATTACCATTGGCGCGGCAGGCGGGCAGGAATCGGCAACCGTCGCCAGCGTGGGCACAGCAGGTGCCACAAGCGTTCGCGTCGGCAACGAGCAGGGCGGCACGGTGATTCAGGTCGATAGCGCTCTTGGCTTTGCCAAGGGGCAGGCAATCAGCATTGGCGAAGGCGCCGATGTGGAGGATGCCGTGGTGAGTGCCGCGCAGGGCGGACGCAACGGGGCGAGAATCACCGTATCCGCGCCGCTTGCGCGCGCCCATGCGGCCGGTACGCGGGTGGCGGGCAGCGGCATTACGCTTACCGCGCCCCTCACCCGTGCTCATCCCGATGGCGCGCCGGTGATCGCGGAGCTGCCGACGCCTGGAGCGCCGAACCGCTATTCGCGATAGGCTCGAATGACCGCTGGCGGCGTCGGCCTTTCATAAGCCGACGCCGTCCGCTGGCTCTTGTTACTTCGTTTCCGACTTTGCGGCGTCGCCGACGTCTTGCGCGGCCTGGCTTACTGCCGAAGCAGCGCCGGAGACGGCATCATTCTCGCGGCTTTCGCTCTGGAACATCAGGAAGGCCACGACGGCCACCACGATAACGGCCAGCGCGAGGAAAATGAGGCCGACATTGCTGCTGCCTGTCTTGATGACCGTGGGCTTCTGATCTGCCATGGAATAACCCTTTCTTTTCCGGTCGGGCTCTCCGATGCGATCCCCAGGACCGCGCCGCCCGATCAGTCGCCAAACGGAAGAGACAGGCGATCGTTCCAGAAGGAGGAGAGATTCCGCGGCGGCGCTGGTGTCTTCGCGTCGCAGCATTGCTGCGAGGATGGTGGAAGGGGCTGGATTCGAACCAGCGTACGCTCACGCGGGCAGATTTACAGTCTGCTGCCTTTAACCACTCGGCCACCCTTCCAAGGCGCCTGATCCGACCGGGTGGTAACCCAGAAAACGGATGCGGAGGCGGCTCAATGGCGAATGGGGCCTTGCCTGTCAATGCCCGCCATGGATATGCGGTGCGCATGAAAAGAGGACATCGCACAGGTACACCCAAGGGCGGCTATCCCCGCCTTTATGGACGGCACGCCGTTACAGCGGCGCTCGCCAATCCCGATCGGACGATCCGGAAGATCTGGGGCACTCGGGATGCGCTAAACGCGCTGGAGCTGCCGTCCATTCTTCCCATCGTTTATGCCGATGTGGCCGATCTTGGCCGCATGGTGCCGAGCGACGCGCCGCATCAGGGCATTGTCGCCGAAGTGGAGGCGCTGCCGGACCTGTGGCTAGGGGATCTGCTGGAGCAGGGTGAAGACGATGAGAAGGGCAACCGGCCGATTCTCGTTCTCGATCAGGTGACCGATCCGCACAATGTCGGCGCGATCCTGCGATCCGCTGCCGCATTCGATGCACTGGGCATCGTCACGCAGGATCGTCATGCGCCGCCCGAATCCGGCGTGCTTGCTCGCGCGGCCTCCGGCGCACTGGAGATCGTGCCCTGGGTTCGCGTGGTCAATCTGGCGCGCGCGCTCGATGAGATTGCCGAGGCCGGCTACTGGCGGATCGGGCTGGATGGCGAGGCGGACAGCACGCTTGGCGAGGCGCTTTCCGGCGCTGGCAAAGTCGCACTGGTGCTCGGCGCGGAGGGCGAAGGCCTACGCCACAACAGCATCAACCATTGCGACATGATCGCGCGTCTGCCGATCAGTCCCCGCATGGAAAGCCTCAACGTGTCGAACGCGGCAGCGATCGCCCTTTATGCGTGCATGACGCGCTGAGAGATCCCGTTCGAACCGGGCGACGTGAACAGTATCCACGTCGCCCGGTCTTGAAGGAAAGCGCTCTCAGTCCTCGGGTGCGATCGTGACGGTGAGGCCCTCCAGATCGGCCGTGAGCGGGATCTGGCAGGAGAGGCGGCTAAACTCGGTGCGATGGTTCGAGCTGTCGAGCAGATCGTTCTCGTCCGCGCTCATCATGGAGAGCTTGCCGATGTCCGCAGGCTCCACATACACATGGCAGGTCGCGCAGGAACAGCAGCCGCCGCACAGCGCCAGCAGTTCATCGATGCCCGCGTCGCGAATGGCTTCCATCACGCTATGGCCCGCCTGGCTCTCGATCTCTTTGCGTTCGCCTTCACGTGTCACTACTGTCAATTGCATCTTTTAGCCTTCCGCCTGTTTGCGGCGCCCTATGGCCGGGCTAACCGTCAGAATCAACCGGCAGACACCCCATTGAATCCCAGGATCGCCCGCCATGCTGCACGAATCAGCCCTTAAGGAAGCGCTCGATCATGTTTCGGGTCGCGATGCTGCAGTGGCCGCGGTCATCACGCGGATCGGCTATCCCGAGCCGCGCGGGCGAGCGCCGGGCTATGAGACTTTGCTGCGCACCATCGTCGGGCAGCAGGTGAGCGTCGCGGCCGCCGCGAGCATGTGGTCCAAGCTGGAGGCAGCGCTCGGCCCCGGCTGTGCGCCGGAGGTGCTGCTCTCCAAGGATTATGACACGCTGCGTGCTTGCGGCCTCTCGCGCCAGAAGCAGGGCTACGCCCGCAGCTCGGCGGAGTTGGTGACGACCGGGGCGCTGGATCTTCACACGCTCCCGCAGGACGATGAGGAGGCGATTGCCGCACTCGTCTCGATCAAGGGCATTGGCCGCTGGTCGGCGGAAATCTACTTGTTGTTCGCCGAAGGACGGCCCGACATCTGGCCTGCGGGCGACCTCGCCGTGCAGATTGCCATCGGCCAGATCCTCGGCCTCCCGGTCCGCCCATCCGAAAAAGAAACCCGCGCGCTGGCCGAAGGCTGGCGCCCTCACCGCAGCGCCATGGCGATCCTCGCCTGGCACCACTACAACACCAAGGTTTTCTAAATCATGGCTTCAGCCGCGTCCCCCATTGCCCGCTATATCGTCATTCATCATGACGGCGCCTGGCGCATCAATCTCAACAATCTCTATTACGGCCCTTATGATGACCGCGAGGCAGCCGTGACGGCCGCCGCCACCACGGCGCGTGAAGCGTCCCGGAGCGGTCATCGCGCACAGGTGATTCTCGCGACCGATCGCAGCACGTTTCGCACATTGTGGGACAGCGAAGATCCTCAGGACGTTTCGGACGCCTGAAGCAGCGCGTCGATCTGCGCGGCAAGCGCAATGTCGCGACGGGAAATGCCCCCGGCATCATGAGTCGTCAGTCGGATTTCGACGCGATTATAGACGTTGGACCATTCGGGATGATGATCCGCCCGCTCGGCCAGCAATGCCACCCGGCTCATGAAACCGAACGCCCCCACAAAGTCGGCGAACGCGAAGGAACGCGCAATACCCCGGCCGTCCGCATCCAGTCGCCAGCCCGGCAAGGGCCGCAGGGCATCCACCAGTTCGGCATCGGTCAGGCGCGCCACAAGCATTGATCGTCTCCCAGCTTGGCATTCCCGCCCGCTTGCGCCACTGTCGCGCGCGTGAACGAGCGGGGTCAAGGGACATTGGAGGAGGACGGCGGCGCAGTGCTCGCACTGCGCGGCGTTGCGTGCCGTCGGGGCGGACGGATCCTTTTTCGGGGCGTCGATCTGCTGCTGGCGCCGGGCGAAGCGGCGCTCGTCACTGGGCCGAATGGCGTCGGAAAGTCCAGTCTCCTGCGCCTCATTGCGGGACTACTCCCCGCGGTCGCTGGAACGCTACATCGCGGCGGCGCCATGGCGCTGGCCGATGAGCAAGTCGCGCTCGATCGGGAGCGGACGCTGGGCGAAGCGCTGGCTTTCTGGGCGGCACTCGATGCCGTGGATGGCGCGCGGCTTGCCTCTGCCCTTGCCGATCTCGATCTGGATCATCTCGCGGACATCCCCGTGCGGATGCTCTCCACCGGCCAGCGCAAGCGCGCCGGGCTCGCTCGGGCAATCGCGAGCGGCGCGCCCATCTGGCTGCTCGACGAGCCCGTTAATGGCCTCGACGCGGCTTCTCGCGAGCGACTGGCCGAAGCAGTCACGCGTCACCAGCAGGCGGGTGGTGTCGTAGTCGCGACCTCCCATCTCGATCTCCCATGGACGCACGACGTGATGCTCGCGCTCAGCGCCCCGCACGAAAAGGATGCATCATGGGAGGATGACGCATGATCGCCCTGCTGATTAGGCGTGATCTCTCCCGCGCGCTTCGTGGCGGGAGCCCCTGGTTGCCGCTGGCCTTCCTGCTGCTGGTCGCCGCGCTGTTTCCCTTCGCGGTCGGCCCGGATGCAATGGTGCTCGGGCGTACAGGCGGCGGCCTCGTCTGGGTCGCGGCGCTGCTGGCGGCCCTGCTGCCGATCGAACGGCTGATCGAGCCCGATCTGGAAAGCGGCGTGATCGATCAGCTCGTCGTGCGCGGCATTGGCGAAGGCACCATCCTCTCCGCGCGGCTCGTGGCGCACTGGCTCGCCTTCGGCCCGCCGCTCATGCTTGCCGCGCTGCCTGCCGCAGCGCTGCTGAAGCTCTCCACGCCGGTCATCATCGCGCTGGAAGTGGGCCTTGCCGTCGGCACGCCGGGCCTTGCGGCCTTGGCTCTCCTCGCGGCCGCGCTCACGGCCGGATTGCGCGGCGCTGGCGCGCTTGCCGGACTGCTGGTGCTGCCGCTTGCCATTCCTATCCTGATCTTCGGCGCGGGCGCGCTGGGCGATGCCGGTCCCGGCGCGCTCAAGCTTGTCGCGGCCTGCTCGCTCGTGCTGATCGTCGTCGCACCGCTCGCGGGCGGAGCCGCCCTGCGCGCGGGACGGGAATAAAGGCTCAGTCCCGCGTCCAGCGCGCCCAGATGGCTGTGGGGAGCAGCAGCCCCCTCGCCTCTTCGCGCACCGCCAGCTCGCCACATTCGATACGTCCGGGCAGATCGCCCAGATGCGCGCGCAGCAGCTCGCCGATCGCCAGCGCGGACATTCGCACGGCATAGACGGTCAGGAATAGGAAGCGGCTCTCGTCGTCCAGCAGACGGCGGCAGTCCGCGATCAACCCGGGCAGATCCTCTTCCAGCCGCCAGACCTCGCCATCCGGCCCGCGCCCATATTTGGGCGGATCTAGAAGAATGCCGTCATAGCGCCGCTCGCGCCGCACCTCGCGCGCCGTGAACTTCGCTGCGTCGTCCACGATCCAGCGGATCGGCCGGTCGCTCATGCCGGAGAGCGCGGCATTTTCTCGGGCCTGCGCGACCGATTTCTTGGACGCGTCGACATGGACACAGTGGGCACCCGCCGCCGAAAGCGCGAGCGTGCCAACGCCGGTATAGCCGAAGAGATTGAGGAACTGCGCGTCCGGCTTCCCCTTCAGCCGCTCCCGACCCCAGGTCCACACCGGCGCCATATCCGGGAAGAAGCCGAGATGGCGGAAAGGCGTGCAACTCGCCTCGAAATGCGCTTCGTTCCAGGCGAGCGGCCAGCTTTCCGGCGGCGCCGGCTGCTCATAATACCAGCGACCGCCGCCATCCTCGTCGGAAGCGGGGACGAACTCGCCATTGGCGTGCCACTCGTCGCTTGCCGGAGCCCACATCGCCTGCGGCTCCGGGCGAATGAAGCGATAAGGACCATAACGCTCCAGCTTGCGCCCGTTGCCGCTGTCGATCAGGCCATAGTCCGGCCATGGCTCTGCAATGAGGGTCTGGAGTTGCACACGGAGCTCCGTTCGGTTCGAGCGAAGTCGAGAACCGGCCATCCGTGTCTCGACTTCGCTCGACACGAACGGAAATTGTACCTAGCCGCGCGCCACCGCCCGTTCGGCCACATAGGCCGTCACCGCCTCGAACGTACCAGGCAGCGTCGCATAGCGCTCCTCGCGACCGAAGAGGTCGCCCACCCGGCCGGGAAGGCTCGGGCGAATGCCCGTCACCCGCTCCACGGCGTCTCGGAACTTGGCTGGGTGCGCGGTCGCCAGCGTCACCACGGGAACACTGGCGTCCACGTCGGCCTCAAGCGCCGCACCCAGGCCTACGGCGGTGTGCGGATCGATCACCATGTCCGCCGCGTCGAACGCCCAGCGCATAGCCCGCGCCATGCCGGTCTCGTCGATCCGCGCCGAACTGAACAAATGCGCGGCGCCTTCGCGCTGCGCATTAGTCAGCTGCATGGCTTTCGTCGCTTCGAAGCCCTTCATCTGTTCGGCAAGCGCCCGCCCTTCCCGGCCACCCACGTCGAAGAGCAACCGCTCGAAATTGCTGGAGACCTGAATGTCCATGCTGGGTGTTGCTGTCGGCGTCACTGTGCCCTGGCTGTAATCGCCAGAGGAAAGCGCCCGGTAGAGAATGTCGTTGACGTTCGTGGCGACGATCAGTCGCTCGATGGGCAGCCCAAGCCGCGCCGCAACATGGCCTGCAAACACATCACCGAAATTGCCAGTGGGCACGGAGAATGCCACCGGCTTCTCCGGCGCGCCAAGCCGCACCGCCGCGTAGACATAATAGACGACCTGGCTCACCAGCCGCGCCCAGTTGATGCTGTTCACAGCCGAGAGATCGAAGCGGGAAGAGAAGTCCGCATCGTTGAACATGCGCTTCACCAGCGCCTGCGCATCGTCGAAGCTGCCCTCGATCGCGATGTTGTGCACATTGGGGGCGAGCACCGTCGTCATCTGGCGACGCTGGACCTCCGACACCCGGCCAACGGGATGCAGCATGAAGATGTCGATCTTGGCACGCCCGGCCACCGCATCGATGGCCGCGGATCCGGTGTCGCCCGAAGTCGCACCCACAATGGTGAGGTGCGTGTCCCGATTGGAGAGGAATTTCTCGAAGAGGAGCCCCAGCAATTGCAGCGCCACATCCTTGAAGGCCAGCGTCGGCCCGTGGAACAACTCGAGCACCCAGTGGCGATGGTCGAGCTGGACGAGCGGTGTCACCGCCGCGTGGGAGAAGCGCCCATAGGCCTGCGTGCAGAGATCGCGGAGCTCATTCTCGCTCAGGCTGTCGCCAACGAACGGCGCAATGACCCGCACTGCCGTTTCCACGTAGGAAAGGCCGCGCATCGCCGCGAAATCTTCTTCTGAAAAGCGCGGCCACTGCGCGGGCAGATAGAGCCCCCCGTCGCTCGCGAGTCCGGCCAATGTCGCGCCTTCGAAATCGAGCGAAGGCGCGCTCCCCCTGGTGCTGATATAGTCCATGTCACGCGCGCCTTAGAGGGATTTCTGGTGAGATGGAACATCTGACGGCTGCGAAATCACAACAAGCAACAGGATGGGGCCGCCCTTCGTTGCATCTGATCGGAACAGGACCAGCGACCGGCGGCTTCATCAGACGGGGGGTCGCTGGGCATCCCTCAGGCGTTTGCGCACCGCGAACCCGTAAACGATCAGCGCCACACCCGCGAAGAGGAACCACTGAACGGCATAGGCCAGATGATTGTTCGGCACGGAAGTGGGTTGGGGCGGCTGGCTGGGCGTCAGGCCCTGCGCCGCATTTTCGGAGACGATCATGAGCCGGAGCGGCATAGCCTTGCCACTAATCCGCTCGACGAAGCGCGATTCGTCGGGCTCGTGCGTCGCGATACCGCGCACAATTCCGCCTTTCCATTCCACCGTCGCGTCCGGCGTCGTGCTCACGCCCATATCGACGACCATGCCCGGCCCTTCGGCGCCGGTGGCACAGGTAGCGATGTGGCGCCAGCCCGCCTGCCCCTTAGCGGACTTGCCCCCCTGCACCTGCCAGCTGACAACGCGCAGGCAATTGCCGCTCAGCACGCGGAAGAGATAGGCATCGTCCACCGGATTGGCGGGATAGGCCGCTGGCGGGCGGGCCATATTGGCCTGATAGGCCGCGACGGCCGCATCCTTTTGCTTGAGGCGCTGGAGCTGCCAGACGCCGAGGCCGATCATCGCGGCCACGGCCAGCAGCACGATCAGGGTCGGGACCAGCGGCAAGCGCCGGAAGGCGCCTGAGGGCGCACCTGCTTCAGGCATGACCGATACACCAGGGATCGGGCTGATGATCGTGTGGCAATCCTGGCTCACCGGGCCGTGAAAAACGCGCCTTAAACGTGAAGGCATCCGCGCTCGGTCCCAGCCGGTCAAGCATCCACAGGCGCGCGAGGCCATCCGATATGCTCGGGATCGTGCCGGCGGGCACCCACCAGAGCGCCTGATACCAGAGCGCCTGATAGGCGCCTTCGAACCGGGCGAAATACTCCCGTCGCCGTGCCATTACTGGCGTGTGGGCGCTGCGATACACAAAGTCGAAAAGGGCGTCGGCATCTTGCCAGACGGACATGTTGGGAATGAGCAGCGGATCGCCGCCAATCGCCAGATCGGTGGCGTTGCCACCCTCATCCTTCAGGCGCCAAATGAAACCCGACGATGCCTCGGCCAGCGCGTTGATCTGGTCGAGAGCATCGAAAAAGGGCTGCACGCGCAGATCCCCGCGCGGCGCAACGAGCCGGCCGATGTTGATCTGCGCGAGATGATAGTCCTGCGCGTGCATCGGCCGACCGGGTTTTATTCGCTGCGGATCAACCGCCGTGGACCGGCGCACCCCAGCCGCCCCACACATAGACGGCGACGAAGAGGAACAGCCACACCACGTCGACGAAGTGCCAGTACCAGGCGGCCGCCTCAAAGCCGAAATGCTGGCGGGGGGTGAAGTGCCCCTTATAAGCGCGGACCAGGCAGACGATCAGGAAGATCGTACCGACGAGCACGTGGAAGCCATGGAAGCCCGTCGCCATGTAGAAGGCCGAGCTATAAGGTGTCTCACCGAACGGGAACGGCGCATGGGCATATTCATAGGCCTGGATGCAGCTGAACACCGCGCCCAGAATGATCGTAAGCCACAGACCCTTCTTCAGACCCTCGCGATCGCCGTGAATCAGCGAGTGGTGCGCCCAGGTGACGGTCGTTCCCGAGCAGAGCAGGATCAGCGTGTTGAGCAACGGCAGCTCGAACGCGTTCATCACCTCGATCCCCTTCGATGGGAAGAGGCCGTCAATCGGCGGGAGTGCCGAGGGGAACAGCGAGAAGTCAAAGAACGACCAGAACCAGCCAACGAAGAACATCACTTCAGAGGCGATGAACAGGATCATGCCGTAGCGCAGGTGAAGCTGCACGACGGGCGTGTGATCGCCCGCATGCGCTTCCTTGATGACGTCCGCCCACCAGAAGAACATGGTCGCGAGAACGCCGAGCAGACCGAGGAAAAAGATCGTGCCGCCATGCGCGGGCATCGCGTCCGGATGCATCCAGCTTACGGCACCCACTGCCATGATGAGCGCTGACATGGAGCCCATGAGCGGCCAAAGGCTGGGTGGCAGAATATGATAATCGTGGTTCTTGGCGCCGGCCATCTTTCGCGTCTTCCCCTTTGCGGCGCCCCTTCGGCGCGCCAGATTGTCTGACTCTGTGTCGCTCTTAGCTTCCGTCGGCCGGCTTCTCAACCGGATAGAAGGTGTAGCTGAGCGTGATTTCCTGCGTATCCTTGTTGTCCGGGTCGTTCAGGATCGCGGGATCGATGTAATAAAGCACGGGCATACGCACCTGCTGGCCCGGCTTCAGCGTCTGCTCGGTGAAGCAGAAACACTGGATTTTGTTGAAATAGGCGCCCGCCTGCGCAGGCGTGACATTGAACACCGCACGGCCGGTCACGGCCTTGTCGGAGAGGTTCTTCGCCACGAAGATCGCCATGGACCGCCCGCCGGCGTCCACGCTCATCCGCTTCTTTTCGGGGTAGAATTGCCAGGGCATGCCCGAGGCCATGTTCGAATCGAAGCGCACGGAGAAGGTGCGGGCCAGCGGCTTTCCCGACTCCTGCTGCGCGGCACTGGCTTTTTCATATTGCGCTTCGCTTGCGCGCTGGGTCGTGCCACCAAAGCCCGTGACCTGGCAGAACAGACGATAGAGCGGCACCGAAGCAAAACCGAGACCAAGCATGCCGAGCGCAAGCGCCACAGCAATAAGCGCAGTGCGCCGTGTGCCCGCCTGCTGGCTTGAAGCCCGGCTCGCCATTACGCGCCCGGCCCCGCGAGCTTCGCGATCGTGATGCCGAAGAAAAGGAGAACCAGCCCGCCAAGCAGCAGCGCCGTCAGGATCGAGCGGCTGCGCTGGCGCTTGCGGATGAGATCCTGTTCTTCGGGCGTCATACCGGCAGCATCCACCGATCGACCACCACTGCCCCGAAAAGCAGGAAGAGGTAGAGGATCGAATATTTGAACAGCCGCTTCTCCGGCTTCATCCTGGCAGGATCGGACTCGCGGTGAAACGAGACCTGCAGTGCCATCACGGCGAAAATAGCCGTGCCGATCAGCGCGGTCAGCCCGTAGATCGGCCCGGTCAGCTGGAGCAGAACCGGCGCAAGGGCGGCCACGCCCATGATCGCGGTATAGAGCAGGATCTGGCGACGGGTCGCCACTTCACCGGCCACCACGGGCAGCATGGGGATGCCGGCATTGGCATAGTCCATCCGCACGAAGAGCGAGAGCGCCCAGAAATGCGGTGGCGTCCAGAAGAATATGAGCGCGAAAAGCGCGATGGGGAGCGCTGCCACATCGCCCGTCACTGCCGCCCATCCGATCAACGGCGGAAAGGCGCCCGCCGCGCCGCCGATGACAATGTTCTGCGCCGTGCGGGGCTTCAGCCAGATGGTATAGACGATGACATAGAACAGGATCGATATGGCGAGGATGGCTGCGGCGAGCCAGTTCGTCGCGACGCCCATCAGCAGCACCGAGAACACGCCCAGGCCCACGCCGAAATGAAGCGCAGTCTGCTTGTGCATCCGTCCATCGGGCAGAGGACGGCGCGCGGTGCGCTTCATCAGCGCATCACGATCGGCCTCATACCACTGGTTGAGCGCGCCGGCGGCGCCAGCCCCCAAGGTGATGCACAAGATCGCCGTGAAGGCGAGGACCGGATGAAGATGGCCCGGCGCGACGAGCAGCCCGCACAGGCCGGTAAAGACGACGAGCGTGAGCACGCGCGGCTTGGT
>PJTZ01000348.1_pt1 | contig 12060 bp, 8 predicted proteins | sample 1512131 | NCBI WGS metagenome assembly PJTZ01 (sample SAMN08177679, study PRJNA422409) | Soil metagenome, whole genome shotgun sequencing project. | reverse complement strand
TTTGTTTAATTTTCTAATCAATCATCTTGCTTAAAATGTAGCACTTAATCCGATCACAAATTGACGTGGACGTGGATAAGTTCCCCAATCAAAACCCGGTGTTGGATAGCGGGAATTATTGATGTTTGGGTTCGCATTCACTTCTGGATCGATCCCCGAGTATCCAGTCAATGTCGCCACATTATAGATAGTACCATAAATACGTAAATTGCTTAAACCGATCTTGTTCATTAAAGATTTCTCCATGCTATAACCAAGTGTCAAGGTGTTCAACCGGAGGTAAGAACCATCCTCTATACCAATATCACTGACATAGCCTTGGTGTAAGTACGTAAGTGGTAGTGTAGCATTTTGGTTTAGCGCATCCAATGCATTTGGATCTGTTATTCGTTGGAGGTTTCCACTGGCGTCGATATCGTAGATTTTATAACCATCATTCACGATATCCAGTTTGTTGCCGTATAACCCGCCTCCCTTGTTACCGTTGTAAAGGGTAGCCAATTTGTTCGCATTGTAAATCTGGTTCCCGTAGCTCCAGTTGAAATAAGCTGCTAGGTCAAAGTTTTTATAATTAGCAGTGAGGCTAATCCCTCCGGTGTGCTTAGGAGTCATGTTTCCTATTTCTACGTAGTCTTTGGTATCGATTATACCATCCCCGTCGGTATCTATGAATTTAGGCATACCGGGATAGGCTTGTTGCCCATCGGGTACGACACCTTTATGGTGGGCAACGAATGCTGAGGCAAGATCTGCGATACCGTCTTTCAGCGTATACATTTGCGTAGCCGCATCGTAGTGGAAATCGCTCGTTTCGTAGTACCCTCTACCGGCCGTTTGATATCCCATGACGATACCCACCGGTTTACCTTCTTGCAAGATGTAATCGCTCGCCGGGATACCCGATTGTAAAAAAGTAGTGCCATAAGCACTTTGTACACCTTCTGCGAGCTCTTCAATTCTGTTTTTGTTGAAATTGATATTACCGCCTGCGGTGATGTTCCAGTCGTCGTTCTTGAATAGGGTGCCCGATAGCGAGAACTCAACCCCTTTATTGCTGGTTCTTCCTACGTTGGCATAGCTTGTATTGAAACCGGTGATCGAAGGGATATCGGTAAGCATCAACAGGTCTTTGGTACTGTTCTTGTAAACGTCCAACGTACCCCATATCCTGTTGTTCCATAACGTGAAATCAAGACCAAGGTTGCGTGTAACCGTGGTTTCCCATTTTAAATTGCGGTTGGCTAACTGTGCCGATGCCAAATCATAGGCCGGTTGAATGACGTTGCCCAAGGCCTGTTGGTAACGCGCATCGCTCTCTGCTTCCCAAAGCTGTGACCATTGGTTCGGATCCACCGCATCGTTACCCACTTCGCCGTAGGAAGCACGTAACTTTAGATCGTCTATCCAGGTTTGATTTTTCAGAAACGGCTCGTTTGAAAGGCGCCAAGCCGCAGCTACGGCGGGGAAGTAACCCCAGCGATGCTCTGGCGAGAAGTTTGATGAACCATCCGCGCGCATCGTTATGGTGAGCATATATCGATCTAAAAACGAGTAATTACTCCGGGCAAAATAAGAAAGGATCCTAGATGGGGTGGTAACACCACTTGAAACGACTAAGTTCGTTGAAACGCTGGTATCATACTGGTTGATCATAGCGAAGGCGTTGTCTTTCGTGAAGTTTGCCGGAAACCGCATAGCGTCGATACGCATATTATTTCCGCCTGTGTTGGTGACTTCCTGTCCCGCTAGGACGTTAAGCCGATGGGTATCATCCTGGAGGATGTCGTAGTTCAAAGTATTTGTCCAACGTAATCCCCACGAGTCACTTTTTCTTAAATCTGCATTACCGGCATATATAATCTTATCGATTGTTTCCATCGTGCCGGTAGCTATGTAGTAATTCGGATCGATGGTAGGACCTTCCCAGTTTTTATTGGTCGTATACGAGCGGGACAGAGTCAGTTCGGTACGATAGGTTAAATTATTAAGAATGTTCCAGTTAAGTCCTGTGGTGCCAAGTAAGGATTGGTTCGCGGTCAAGTTATCGTTATCCAAGGTTCTATTTACCCCGTTGGTTACATCATACATTACGGTATTTTCTTCACCTAAACTAGAATGGGTGAGGTAGGACAAATCTCCTTTAATATCTGCAATTGCGATTGGACGGAAACGGTAGGCCGACGATAAGATTGAACCTGCACCACTGACGGTACCTTCGCTTCCTAGAGACTTTCTATCGGTGTAACGCAAATCGAGATTGAATTTTAAGTTATTGCTGAGTTTTTGTTCAATCTTAAAGAAGGCAGAGGCACGTTTGGCATAGGACATCAATTTCATCCCCTGGTCGTCCATATAGTTTGCAGCAAACAATATTTTTGTTTTGTCATTTCCACCGGCAATGGACAAGTCATGGTTATGCGAAAAAGAGCTATTATAGAGTTCTTTTTGTAGGTTATAGGTTGGTACATCTTTATACGCGTCTATACCAGCACTGTTGCTCCCTCTGTTTTCACCAAGGGCAAATAATTGGGTGAAAGGCGTCACATAATCAATGTCTTCATAGGCATCTAACATGGCCCATTTAAATGCGAGGTAGTCATAGGGGCTTAGTGCCTCCATATAGCCGGTAGGTCTATTGAATTTGCTATATCCCGTATAGGTTACCGAGCTCCTGCCTTCTTTTGCCCTTTTGGTCGTGACCAGCACAACGCCATTGGCGCCGCGTGCACCATAAATAGCGGTGGCCGAAGCATCTTTTAAGACATCGACACTCTCTACCATATCGCTGGGAATGTCCGAAATATTACCGGGTATTCCGTCAATGAGAATCAGTGGTTCGTTGCTTTGCGATATCGAACCTCCTCCACGTATACGGATGGAAACATCACCGTTAGGACGACCATCTTGTGACATAACGTTAACACCGGGCATTTTCCCTTGTAATGCTTGTGCGACGTTAATCACCGGAGCAGTTGCTAGATCTTTTCCTCCGACAGAGGCTACGGATCCGGTCAGATCGCGACGCCGAACAGTTTGATAACCGATCACAACCACTTCATCTAGCGCCACGTCATCTTCTGTCAATGTAATAGATAGGCTGGTGTTTTCTTTTGGAAGAACTTCCTGCATACTATAGCCTGTATAAGTGATTACCAAAATACTTTCGGCTGACACGCCAGGTAATACAAAATCACCGTTTTTATCCGTAGCTGTTTCGATTGTTGTGCCTTTTATTTTTACACTTGCACCAGCAATGGGTGCGCCGGTTTCGTCTATGACATGCCCTTTTTGAGTCATCGTTTGAGCGAAACTCCTAACATACATCGATAGAAGCAGGACTAGAATTAGCATGAAGCCATTTCTTCGCTTAAAGTTTATTCTTTTCATAACAGTATAAGGTTTAATTTAATAGTGCTTTAGCGATTGACCAAGATGGAATATTTCAAATTGCAACCGGTTGTTTAATTTTTCCAAAAAAACAAATTGCGAGACACTCGTCTAGCTTAAATTTGCTTTTAAAATGATATCTATTAAAAAGTTTATTAACTGGACTATCACTCCGTTTTTGAAGCATTACGCTTTCCTAGAAAGTGTATGCGGTTTATTAATTATGTTATTACAATAATAGGTTACTAACAAATTAATACCTAAGAATGTCGATAGAAAAGTTACGCAAACGTTGCCGGGAACGTTGCTCATACACTTGAGCAGATGTAATTTGTAACAACCGGTTGCATGATTACAGATCTTTCATCGCGTCAAAAACTAATTTAGCCACAGCTTTACCTCCTGCTACCTGGAAATGAGTATTATCTTTTTGTCCATTGGGATACGCTTGAAACCGTCCTGCAGGAAAATTCATAAAATAATTTTCTGTAACATAATCTTGTCCTTTTTCAGAAAAATGAGCCATAGACAGTTCGTTTAGATCAATTAATTTGACGTCCAATTCAGCTGCCACCTCTTTTGCAGCTGCGCCCACCTTTCGCACGATTGTCGATTTTCACCTGGTCTACTTTGCCCAAAAGATGTTCCACGTGTTTTAAACTATCTGTGACAAAGAAGGTTTGAAAAACTTGTCCCCATCCCACCAACGGATAGCGTTTGCTATCGTAATCGTCTTCTAGGGAATAATCCGCTACTGTCGAATCCCCAATGAGATATATCTTCGTTTTCTTTTGGTAGGAGAATGAGATGAGTACGACTGACAGTAGGAATACAACAGCGATTACGATATATTTATTCATGATTTTATGTTTTTATAAAGGATCCCATCCGTTTAAAACAAGTTTTAGACTATATTTTTTTAGATCTGATTTCTTTAACTGATGCGACCAAGTTACTCTTTTGGACAGATCCTTTGCACCTAATCCACGACTACCGTATTCGGCATAGAAGGCCGTTTTCTCTTTATCGGGAAAGTTTTTGTCTCCCGGCCAAGGATGCCAGCCCTCTGGTGTAATATGCGCGTCCATTTCCGTATTGATGAAAACCGTCTTGGCATACGGACGCCAGGGCCTGCCGAGGTAAACCTTATTGACCGTACTATCCCGAGCCGTTAAAGTACACGACTCAAATACAAAACCATAGCGATCTTGTTCATTAGTAGACGCTGCGGTAATATAGGAGTTGGATAAGCTCTCGATACGGCAACGGTAGAAGTATGCCGTTGCCGCACCAAAGATAAAATCAGTAGTACCGTTAATCGTACAGTTTTCGAGATAGATATGTGTACCTGCCCTTGCAAGATATAGTGTGTCTTGATTTCCGAGAATATGACAGTTGCGTACAACAATGCGGTCTCCCTCGGTATGCAAGGCTACGGCCTGCCCTACTCGACCAGCTGTGTTGGCAATCGTTAGATCCTCTAAGGAGCAATCGTTGGCGGTAACCAATACGGTATACGATGTGTAAGTGCTGTATTTGGCGTTTCCCGTAACATCGATTCCTCGGAACGGTTTGCCCGAGTAATCATCGAATTGAATAATGGTTTTTGCTGCGCCTTCGCCCTTTAAGGTAACGTTACGTTTAAACGATGGAATAACCACTTTCTCATTATAAGTACCCGCTTTGATATGGATGATTACACGTTTTTCGGCATGATCCCTTACCTGGTTGATAGCTTCTTGTATAGTCGCAAAATCACCCGTCCCATCTTGAGAAACGACGAGTTCAAACTTATTATCTACTGTTTGCGACATACACCCCAGGCTGATGAACCAAATAGATAAAACCAACAATACTTTACGTAACATACTCTTATTTTATCGCTTCTACTCTAAACCAATCAAACTCTGCATAACTACTATCATTGATCTGATTATCCCGTACGGCGTATAAACCTAATGTTGCACCAATCCATTTGCCAGGCTGTGCCGTAAAAACTTCGCCTACTGCGGTATACTTTTTACCATCCAAGCTATAGTACCATTGGCACATTGCGCCTTTGTTTACTTTTACACGCAGGTATATGTACTCCCCTTCTCTTAAATCGGTAATATCGGTGACCGATTCCTTGCCTGAAGTTAACCCTTTTTTACAACTCGCGTAATGTAGGGTTTGTTTACCTTTATCTTGCTTGATATACAGCTGGCTATAGTCTTCTCCTACCACGGCAAAACCAGCGCGTTCATTCTCGATTTTTTCGTGGCCGATAAGTCGCATTTTGGTCGTTGCGATAAATTCCTCAGCAGGAAACTTCTGCGTCAGCACGTTAGGAATATCCAACAAGTTTTTATAGCTTTCCGGAACTTGCTGCGTATACAATGTTAAGTGTCCATACTTGCTCGGCATAAGCCATGTACCATCCGGATTGGCTTGCCATTGCCATTGCTTGCCAAGTAACGGTGTTTCAAACTCATCTGATTCGGCAGGTGTTTCTACTGGGTAAGTTTTCCCAACATTTGGTTTTTTATGTATTGACACCGGCTCACCGGTACCCTTTATGTCGTTTTCTATACCAATAATAGGCCAATCGTCAACCCATTTCATCGGTTGCAAATGAACAATACGTCCATAAGCGTCCTTATCTTGGAAATGTAGAAACCAATCCTCTCCAGTTTTTGTGTCTACCCATGCGCCTTGATGTGGTCCATTAGTGGCGGCGTTTCCTTGATGCATAGCCACGTGGCGCTCATAAGGTCCATAAATGTTTTTCGAACGTAATACTAACTGCCATCCGGTAGATACGCCCCCTGCGGGAGCAAACAAATAATAGTAGCCATTGCGTTTATGCATTTTCGTACCTTCGATAGTGGGGTCATGTTCATGACCATCATATACTATAATACCACGATCTAGCACTTTGCTACCGGTTGCATTAAGTTTTGCAATAGCAACAACACTTTTTAGTCCAGCACGACTCCCCGCGTAAGCGAAAGACAAATAATTGTTGCCATCTTCGTCCCAAAAAGGACAAGGGTCTATTAATCCTTTTCCTTCAAATACCAACACAGGTTCTGACCAATCCCCTGCGGGATTTTTGGTCTTAATCATGTAAATGCCAAAATCGGGATCTCCCCAATAAATATAAAATTCACCCTCGTGATAACGAATTGCTGGTGCCCAGACGCCATTTCCATGTTGGACAGTACTGAATACATCCTCGGGAATTTGGCGAGGTAATGCGTGAGAGATAATTTTCCAATTCACGAGATCTTTAGAATGCAATATAGGAAGACCCGGTGCGTGATTAAAGCTTGACGCAATCATATAGAAATCGTCTCCGACACGTATAGCGTCAGGGTCGGAGTAATCAGCATACAAAATGGGATTTTGGTATTTCCCGTTCCCAAGATCAGCAACCCAAACCGAAGAAACATAGGGTGTCTGCGCGTAAGCGATAGCACCTGATGATAAGATTAAAGCAAATGAAAATAATGAAAATTTGTTCATAGTCGCGTATTTGATTTATGTATTGGTAATCACAAGGATACATATTTTTTAGGAGCGTAGCAAAAAGGAAATATGCAATCGTTGCCGGTAACGTTTGCGTGTAATTTTATCGATTAATTTTAAAAAAATACAGATATTAACATCCTTTAAGCAGGGAAATAAATATACATAAACCAGAAATAAATGAGCAAGCATATTTTTACCTCGTTAGGAGGATTACTTTTATTGGTTTTGGTATATAGTTTTATACCACAGCCTAAAAAAACAGTTTGGATGATAGGCGATTCCACGATGTCTATAAAGGTACCTGACAAATTTCCGGAAACGGGCTGGGGTGAAGCATTTGCCAAGATGTTTAAGACTAATGTGGATGTGATAAATAAGGCAAAGAATGGAAGAAGCACAAAGTCCTGTATAAATGAAGGTATTTGGAAAGAAGTATACGACGGGCTGAAACCGGGGGACTATGTTATTATCCAATTTGGTCATAACGATGAGAAGGTCCATAAACCGAATACAGGAACGACTATCGACGAATATAAAGCAAATCTATCGTTCTTTGTAACGGAAACACGTTCAAAAAAAGGGCAACCAATTTTGTTAACATCTATTGCCCGTCGTGCTTTTGAAGAAGGAAAGCTTGTCGATACGCATGGTGCGTACCCGGATGCAGTGAGAAAAGTGGCGGACAGTTTAGATGTACCACTTATCGACTTGACAAGACAAACTTCGGAACTATTGACAGAACTGGGGGAAGAGAAATCCGCAGGCATATTTTTGCATCTTCCCGAGGGGCATACCAACTATCCAAAAGGTGTCGTCGACAATACGCATCTTAACGAACATGGTGCCAAGACTATTGCCACGCTTGTTGCTCGAGAACTAGAAAGGCAGCAAATGCCTTTAGCGAAAGATTTACTCGAGCTCTCATCAGCCTTAAAAAATAAAAATAAATAAATGAAACCATCACGATTTATTCAAACCACATAGGGGGATGAATAAATCTGATAGCTTCATCACCATTGAAAACAATTTTATACGATGAAAAAATTAGTTTGTGCCGAGCCAGGACGATTTGTGTATGAAGAGGCAGATATCCCAAAACCGGGAAAGGGGGAATCCTTATTACGTATCCGAAAAATCGGAATTTGTGGGACAGATATCCATGCATTTGCGGGTAAACAGCCTTTTTTTACCTATCCACGCGTGCTGGGACATGAAGTGGCTGCCGATTATGTAGAGGGTGATGCAGAAGGGATTGTGACAGGGGATAAGGTGACGGTAATTCCATATTTTACAGAAGGGAAGGATATCGCTTCGCGAATGGGGAAACCTAATTGTACGAACGATATGCGAGTTCTGGGTGTTCATATCGATGGGGCTATGGCGGAGTATGTGGCCGTCCCGTCGCATGCGATACGCAAAGCCGAGGGTTTGGATTATGACGATTTAGTACTTGTCGAGCCGTTGTCCATCGGCGCCCACGGTATACAGCGTGGAAATATTATTCCTGGAGAGTTTGTACTCGTTATGGGAGCAGGACCAATAGGTTTGGGCATCATTGCGTTGGCAAATATTGCCGGGGGAAAGGTTATTGCGATAGATGTTGACGATAATCGTCTAGCCTATGCAAAAAAGTTGGGAGCGTCATACACAGTTTCCGCACGGGATGTGGATATACAGGAGCAATTGGCCACGATTACAAATGGCGATATGCCTACGCTTCTGTTTGATGCAACCGGAAATACAGGAGCTATCAACAATGCTTTTCAGTATATGGCGCATGGTGCACGCTATGTGCTCGTAGGATTGCAAAAAGAAGAAATACACTTTAGTCACCCGGAATTCCATAAACGCGAGGGTACATTGATGAGCAGCAGGAATGCTTTGGCAAGTGACTTTGAATATGTTATGCAGCATTTGCAAGACAAATCGCTGGACGCACAACAGTTTATTACCCGACGTGTCAAATTCGAAGAAGCGTCGGACTTGTTTAGTGATAACAGTAAGCCATTGCTTTCGGGAATCAAGACGGTTATCGAGTTTGATTAACCGAAGCCTACGGAAAAAACTATTGCGCAAACGTTACCGATAACGTTTGCGCTTTTAATTTTAAGCTAACCCACTGTTAAACTGAATATTAATGTATAAATTTATCTTCAACCAATAGAAAGGGAGTAATGGAAAGGTGTAGTCTTTCTAAGAGAAGTAACCAAAATTTAAACAATAAGGGGGAAATGATAAAAAAACAACAACATATCAATATAATAATATATATCACCATACTGATGATGTGGATGGGTGTATGTGCATTAAAGGCACAGGAACCTGCACGTCCGGTTATTCAGCAGGTGAGTTTTCCGAAAGATACGTTGCGTATTACCGAATTTGGGGCAAAAGGTGATGGACAATATCTAAATACCGAAGCGATCAATAAAGCAATTACGACCATTAGTGAGAAAGGCGGAGGTGTGATAGTGGTTCCTGAGGGCCTATGGTTGACAGGCCCTATCGAAATGAAAAACAATGTAAACCTGCACGTTCAGCGGGATGCTATACTTTTGTTTACAGATGACTTTGATACGTATAAGCTCGTAGAGTCAAACTGGGAGGGAGAACCTGCCTGGCGAAATCAAAACCCAATTTCGGGAAAAAACTTAGAAAATATAGCGATCACCGGAGCGGGTGTCATTGATGGAAATGGGGGGGCTTGGCGTATGGTGAAACGAGATAAGATGACAGACTCGCAATGGAAGAAGCTTGTTGCATCGGGTGGTGTTGTGGACGAAGCGGGTAAGATTTGGTATCCGTCCGAAAGTTCACTACGTGGCGCAACAACGCAGAATGCAGGTAAAGGTCATGCCGGACAAACAGCCGCTGATTTCATGGATGTGAAAGATTTTTTACGTCCAAACCTATTGGTGTTTACTTCCTGTAAGCGTATTTTATTGGAAGGTGTAACCATTCAAAACTCGCCGGCTTGGAATATTCATCCTTTAATGTGCGAAGACTTGACCGTACGGAACTTAAATGTGCGAAATCCTTGGTATGGTCAAAATGGTGATGGCTTAGATATCGAATCTTGTAAAAATGTGTTAGTTGAAAACAGTACGTTTGATGTTGGGGACGATGCAATATGTATTAAATCAGGACGTGATAAATCAGGTCGCGATAGAGGAATGCCAACCGAGAATGTTATTATCCGTAATAATATTGTATACCATGGACATGGAGGTTTCGTCATCGGTAGCGAGATGAGTGGCGGTGCCAAAAATATTTGGGTTGAAGACTGTTCGTTTTTGGGGACAGATATTGGTTTGCGTTTTAAGACCACACGAGGTCGCGGAGGTGTGGTGGAAAATATATTCATCAACAACATCAATATGGTTGGAATTCCTGGAGAAGCGATATTATTCGACATGTATTATGGCTTGAAAGGGCCGCTTCCGAAAGCAGGAGGGCAAGGTGATGCGGTAGCGGAGATTCCGCCAGTGACGGAGGAGACGCCTCGATTCCAAAATTTTGTTATTCGTGATATCAATGTAAATGGTGCGGAAAAAGGAGTTTTCTTTCGTGGTTTACCGGAGATGTCCATTAAAAACATCATGATTGAACGTGTCAATATTGTCGCGAAAAAGGGTGTAGAGCTTATCGAGGCTTCAAATATCGTGGTTAAGGATCTGACGCTCAAAACAGCCGAAACGGATCCACTTATTCATGTCGATAACGGCAAAAACATTGTGTTCACAGATTTGAAACCGGGAGATGATATAGATCTACTTGTCCATGTATCCGGTGCACAAACTGAAAAAGTAGTGCTTACAGGAGCGAAAATAGAGGGAGTGAAAGAAATAAGTACGTTTTCGAATGGTGCATCGAAAAAAGCGTTAGTGATAAAGTAACAGGAAAATGAAGAAAAGTATAAGTTTCATAATTTGTTTGCTGTTGTTTATACTATTCGGTTTTGGACAACAAGTGTTATCCGAGAAGATGGCTATTACGGCGATAGATTCGCTGTATAAAGATGCCCGGTTTACGAATAAAGATAAGGGGCCTGTGTGGACCTATGACATGGGGGTCGTATTGGAAGGCATGGTGGAAGTCTGGCGGAATACCGGAGATAAAACGTATTTCGACTATGTACAGGGTTGGATGGATCAATTTGTAACCGAAGATGGTGATATTCGCAACTACAGACCAACCGAATATAATATTGACCACATCAAAAATGGCCGTTCGCTATTGTTTTTGTATAAAGTTACAGGGAAGCAAAAATATCTGAAGGCAAGTGAAAAGATATATAATCAGATCCTGAAACACCCTCGAACCAATGAAGGAGGGTTCTGGCATAAGAAAATCTATCCTTATCAAATGTGGTTGGACGGACTTTATATGGCACAGCCATTTTATACCGAATATGCCGCTCTGATGGGGATCGATAGCGCGTTTGACGATATCGTGAATCAGTTTATCTATATGGAAAATCACGCGCGTGACGAAAAAACAGGCTTGCTATATCACGGTTGGGATGAATCCAGAAAAGAAAAATGGGCAGATCCCGAAACGGGGCTTTCCAAACATTTTTGGGGGCGTGGCATGGGGTGGTATGCAATGGCTTTGGTCGACGTGCTAGATTTCTTTCCGGAAGAGCATGCTGGAAGGGAAAAACTAATACAAATTCTAAACCGTACATTAACGGCTGCTGCAAAGTATCAGGATCGCAAAACAGGCGTATGGTATGATATTGTTGATTTAGCGACTCGCGACGGGAATTATGTAGAAGCATCAGCATCGAGCATGTTTGTGTATGCAATGGCGAAAGCGGTGCGAAAAGGGTATGTTACGAAAAATGCTTTTCAAAAGCATATTGATAAAGGATATTCCGGTTTAATAAAGCAATTTATCACTACGGGTGGTGCGGACCGGGTAAATATCAACCATGTGGTGACGGTTTCTGGATTAGGGGGCGCTAAGAATTATCGTGACGGTAGCTTTGAATATTATATGAGCGAACCGGTGAAGCCTAACGACCCTAAAGGTGTCGGGCCATTTATTTTGGCCGCCTCGGAAGTGGAGTTTGCGCAGTCGGCAAAAAGCCAAAAGACAGTTCATGTTACGTTAGATAACTATTATAATAACGAGTACAAGAAAGCACCGGACGGTCAA
>PJTZ01000347.1_pt1 | contig 12077 bp, 11 predicted proteins | sample 1512131 | NCBI WGS metagenome assembly PJTZ01 (sample SAMN08177679, study PRJNA422409) | Soil metagenome, whole genome shotgun sequencing project. | reverse complement strand
TCCGTATGTTTTAAATCCTGGAAGGATTTTATAAGGAGGGAATTTCTTCCCAAAAGATGACCATTACAGGAATGGTGCAAATAGAAAATAGCGTTCACACGCTATTCAGATTTAACAAATATACACAAAAATTTCCATAAAAGCAAAAAGGAATTTCCGGGAGGTGTTCCAAAATTCAAAAAACACAAATCCAATATCCCGAGATATCTCCCGAAATCGAACAGCATAAGGCTTACAAAAGAGCGTTAGAAATGACGGTTAATTTCCAAAACGATAACTCAATGACAATAGGATTTTCCTATTATCTGGAAAATCCGAATAAAATATTTTTAAGTCTCCATATTCACTAGTTAACTGCGGATTAGCATTTCTAAGCAAACCATTTACAGCTAATTTGATCATTCCGCGGTCACCAAACATTTTCTTCTCTGCTGCTAAATCCATACCATATCTTTGATCTGTCCGCGACGGTCCGGTTGTAACTCCGGAAAGATAGTATAAGGAAATTTCGGAGCGAAAGCCATATTTAAATTGTAGCGTGTGCCGACTATTCACGGTCCAGCTCGATCCTTTAGCGTCTAAGTTAACATTGCCGATCTCACCCGAATAGTCATTATAAAAAGCATTAGCGTAGTGACTCGCCGTCCACCAAGAATTCAATGTTTGATTATACATGACACTCGCACTGTAATTAAGGTAACGTCCAATATTTTCGGGTCTGGATAAGTTTTCGCCTACTTGATCTCCTTGACGAATAATCCAATTGATAATATCCCGTCCATAGGAAACACCTAACGTAGTAAACAATCTATTTTTAAATCCATGGCCTATTTCGGTGATATAGCTCTTCTCCGGTTTTAAGTCTGGATTTCCTTCGTAGTAACTATAGGCGTCCTCGTAGATACGAAACACATTGATATCATGATCGCCTGGTCGCTCTATACGACTACTAAATGATGTTCTTAACGTATTATTGTCATTCAGGTTATATAGTAAAGATCCACTTGGGAACAGATCGAAATACCGTTGGTCATTTTTCTCGTTCAACGTAACCTGATTCGCATTTATAAACGTGTACTCGCCCCGCAAACCGGCTTGATACTCGAATTGCTTATACTTCCCCGAATAAATAGCATACAGCGCCTCAATATGTTGCGTATATTGGAAACGATTAGAAGTAGCTATATCCTGTATCCAGTTACCATTATCTAATACCGTATTGACCACATCATTATTGATAAAAAAGTATGTTCCTTTCCAGCCAAGCTCAATTTTACTTGCATCGGCAAGAGGCCTACTATAATCAAGTCTTCCCGCGTAAGTTGTATTGCTCAAATCTTGCACATTGGTACGTCCCGTAGAGGTGTTCGTATTCTGCTGAAGATGAAAAACATCCGTTTCAAAACGGTTATTATAGTCATTACCGTGGGGAGCAAAATCAAAATTGAATTTCAAAAAGTGATCTTCACCCTCATATTTATTCGAATAATTTACATTAAATGTCCAATTTTTAAAAGACTCATCAAAGCGATTATTACTAATTGCACGTTCAGCATACACATCACCAGGATAACGCCATGTATCCATATCGATAGTTGCATACGGTTTATAACTACCTTCCATCCAATGCACGCTTCCATCCAGTATCCCTCCATCAGCAAATTCATACTTTGCGCCCGCGCGCACGCTATGAAACGTCGCATCATCTAGATTTTTCCGTTCATTTTGTCGTTGAAAGGATAGCAGATCCCCTTGGTCATAAAAGCTTCTTTCGGTCAGATTATGGCTATTTGTGCGGTCGTAGCTTTTAGTTCCCTGCACATACATATCTATGCCATTGACTTTGTAATGTAAGCCACCACCTAAGCCACCATGAAACTCCCGCCCCTGCGCGGCACGTAAAAATACATCCCCCCCGAAACCAACTTTAGCATTACGCTTGGTCACAATATTGATAATACCCGCTGTACCCGAAGCATCTTCACGAGCAGAAGGATTGCTCATAAGCTCTAATTTTGAGACTTCAGATGCTTGTAATCCACGCAATATACTAGCCAGTTGTTCACCCGACACGTACATATCACGACCATCTATACGCACATTGGCACCTGCACGTCCTTGGATAGAAAAATTGCCTTTTCCATCCGAAACCAGTCCCGGTGTTTTTTCTAGTAACTCCAACACATTATTTCCTTCTGCCAATACACTTCCCTCTACATCAACCACCATCTTATCCGCGTATTGCCGAATACTCGCCTGTTTTCCAAATACTTCTACAGCCTCTATTGCCTCCTCTGTTGATTGCAGAAACATGGGAATTGCTGTTTGATGACCGTCTGCCAATGTATAAGATTCACTAAAGCCTGAAATATAACCTACTGAACTATAATGCATAATATATTCTCCACTCTTTAGTGCACGCATTTCGAATGAACCATCCTTTGAAACATTGGTTTGCATAATCAACGTAGAATCGGGTAAGAGCAAAAGGCGAACAGTAGCATCCTGTATCGGTAGTCCATCTCCATTAAAAACTTTCCCGGACAACGTTGTTTGGGCAAATAATCCCACTACAGAATAGGAGAACAGGATAGATAGTATTGCTGATTTCATTGTAATAGTTTTTTTGTTCTTCCCATTTGGGAAGAACCAGCTTAAGCATATAAATTAAATAGTAATCTCTAAATATTTGTAGATTTCAACTCTTATTTAGATTAAATATATACAATAGAGTAGCATATACTTCACTTTACCGAAGTTGTATTGTCAACTATTTTAACAAAAAAAGTTAAACAACTGACTATGAAACCAATAAATTAATAAAAAGTAATTTGATCAGGATCATCAGGTAGATATAAGATATCCCTCGTTCCCGTACGCGCAAGATGTAGTTCCGTAAGCGGCACTATCCTTTTGATAGATACCACATGATTCTTTCCACGCTCATCCGTAAACGCCAAGGTATACCTAATCTGCGGTTGTTCATTAATGTAGGTTCCCGTCTGGTCCGCACGCTGTACAACCGCTTTCGCCTTTTTGCCCTGTAATATCAGTTTTTCTTCCGTTTCTGGGCTTCCACCACCGAACAATTTACCGAAAATAGCGGTTACGTTAAACAAAAGAAGCCCTGTAAAAGGCGTCATTATCCAAGGATGCCACAGCGACATAAACCGCCAACCTTTTCCATTACTATACATACTATAATGGAAAGCAAACGTTCCTATCATATAAACCACAACAAAAGCAAGGGCAAAAAGTCCGAATGTCCATGAAAACTTAGTTTGCATATCTTCTACGACGACGCTTGGTGATTGCGGTGTTCTACTAAGCCGCAGGTTGATGCTGCGTCCAACTTCATAGCGTTTCTGATGCGGTTTGGTGTCTGTAAACGCGAAAACCTGCTGCACCGGCGTACCCACTAAGTTTTCGAACTGTACCAGTATTTCTATCATTTCGCTGCCATCCTTCTGTTGTTTCAACAAGCTTTTATGGGCAACGGTTCCTTTTCTTTGCAGCCCTTGGTCGACTAACGAATGTATAATACGCTGTAATTTCCTCGGCTGGGCAATCGCCTGTTTATACGTCCAGTAAATAAATATTATCCAGCCGATAAGACCGACCGCCAAAGACACGGTAGCCCATATAGGCGATGAGATAAAATTCCCAACATAGCTAAAAAACAACGGGAAAACAAACACAAAGAAAGCCATGTACCCGAACCAAAATTTCCTGCCCATAAGCTTAATTTTTCAATTTACTGCCTCTTAAATTCGATTTCTTTTCCATCGATGTCCGCTTTAAACTCATAATCCGAACGGCTTCCGACAATTCTGGCGTTCCAATTCCAAACCGGTACGTTAAAACTAAAATAGACGGTTGTAGGAGCTTTTGCGCCCTCTATTTCCGCTGACTTTTTGATGACCTGATCATATACACTATTTGCCGTACTGAATTTTATGGCATCCAGTTGGACCGGCTTCCTTCTATCCCGTACACTTGTTTTTACGGGTTCTTCTTTCTGCCAAGCGTCGGTCTCGGCCTTGTAGTAATACCAGTCAATGTTTTCTGGGATATCGGGATCAACCAGCTGCAGACGAATACGGGCCGTTTCAAAATAGATATGTGGCGGAAAAATAGATAAGGTTTTTTCAGGAAACATCCTCTGGAGCTGCTGTTGTACCGCACCCAACTTTTCCGCATCCGCCAACAAGTTAATGTCTTCAACAGCTGTCCTAGACGCTCGCATATCCTGCAGTTTAGGATGTTCATGAACATCCTCATTATTTTCAGAAGGCGCGTCTGTATCGCCCGTTTGTTGTTTATCGAACGTCTCCTTATAAGCCTTCGTGACAAAATCACAAGAAGATAGCAAAAAGAAAACGCTAACCGTAAAAAGGATATTTCGTATGCTCATTTCTTTTTTATTCTCTGACAGTAAACTTAATAAAAAAATGTTAAAACATCCGTTGAACGTAGTGAGGATTAGTTAGACAACGGCTTTATTCCCAGAAAAACGGCTTTAGCTACAAGTATCCCGTTTTGAGATACAAATTGTCTATCTATTAGAATGATCTTTGTATTGTCATTATAAAAAAGAAAAACAATGAGTAAAATAGCATTTGTAACCGGCGGAAGCCGCGGTTTAGGAAAAGACATGGTGCTGCGCATTGCAGAAAAAGGACTGGATGTTGTCCTGACGTATAAAAGCAATAAGGAAGAAGCCGCTAAAGTGGTTGAAGCCATTGAAGCCAAAGGACAGAAAGCTTTTGCAGTACAACTGGACACCTCAGAAATAGACAGCTTTGATGCCGTTATTGCGGAGATCAAGACTACCCTAAAAGAAAAACGAGGAAAAGAGACAATTGATTATTTAGTTAACAACGCGGGCATCGGGCTTGGAAATTCTATTACAGAAACGACAGAAGAACAGTTCGATACACTTTCGAATATCCACTTAAAAGGTGTATTCTTTCTAACACAGAAACTTATTCCCATACTTAATCCAGGCGGTGGAATTATCAATGTTTCTTCCGGTCTGGCAAGATTCTGCATGCCTGGCTATGCCGCCTATGCCATGATGAAAGGCGGTATCGAAGTTTTCTCCCGTTATTTAGCAAAAGAATTGGGCAGTAAAGGAATCCGGGCCAATACCATTGCACCAGGTGCGATAGAAACAGACTTTGGTGGCGGGGCCGTTCGTGATAACGAGCAATACAATAAAGCTGTTGCTTCAGCCACTGCCTTAGGCCGTGCAGGTTTACCCGAAGATATCGGTAGCGTTGTGGCTTTTTTATGTACGGAAGAAGCACGCTGGATCAACGCACAGCGTATTGAAGTTTCTGGCGGAATGAATATTTAAGACAAAAAGGTAAAAAGAAAAGTAGAAGTTTGTATCTTCTGCTTTTCTTTACTTGGGTAAGAGCATATGAACGAATTAATCCAAATTGATACGATTACTGAATTTCACCGGTTGAACGGTATACCACTTCCTGATCATCCATTGATCAGTGTGATAAATTATGCTGATCTGCATAAGGTAGAGGGAGAGTTTCACTATCTGAAATCGTTTTATAGTATCTCCTTGAAAAAAGACGTTGTCGGAAAATACCGTTACGGGCAGCAATCTTATGATTTTGATGAGGGCTTGATGACGTTTTTTGCTCCGAAGCAGGTACTGCGAGTCCAATATACCAAGGACGACATTTACCGCTCGCCTTCCGGGTATATCTTATTTGTTCATCCTGATTTTCTTTGGAACACCAGCCTTACGGAGAAGATAAAGACGTATGAATTTTTCGGCTATGAAGTGAATGAAGCGCTATTCTTATCAGAAAAAGAAGAGAAAATAATTTTGGAAATATTCCGACAGATTCAGCAGGAATATTCGGGCAATATGGATGATTTTAGTAAAAACATCATTATTTCCCAAATCGAATTGTTGCTGAACTATTCCGAACGCTTTTATAAACGGCAGTTCCTCACGAGAGACCAAAGCAATCACGAAATCTTAACACGATTCGAAAAAGCACTGGATCATTATTTTATGAGCGATATCTTGGTGGATAAAGGCTTGCCTACTGTACAATACCTGAGCGATGAATTACACCTCTCTCCGGATTATTTAAGCAGTACACTAAAACACCTTACCGGACAAAATGCCCGACAACATATCCAAAACAAAATTATTGAACGCGCGAAAGAAAAACTATCGAACACCGGGCTTTCTATCAGCGAGATTGCCTACGAACTCGGTTTTGAATATTCACAGTCTTTCAGCAAACTATTCAAACAAAAAACTAAACAAACACCCTTGGAATTTCGGAAGAGCTTTAATCGAAATTAAATTCTTCCCATAGAGCATCTCACTTGTCAAAAAACTCCTTTAACAATGTGCCCCACATTATCTAGTAACGATCATTGCGACTTGTGATATTTGGCAATACTTTTGATTAATCTTTTCCAAATAGAAACAAACAATGATAAAAAACGTCTTAAAATCTGCCGTTGTATTAGCCATCTTAGGATTGACCACACAATGCAAGTCCATAAGAAATGCAGCGAGCCATAGCGACAAAACACAAAGCGATTCTAGATTATATGCCTCTTTAACTGGCGAAGAGAATTATCCTCTTCACGATGTCATCATGATCAAGTTTACCGTTACCAATCCTACGGACGACACCTTAACATTCACCCAGTACCATACGCCATTTGAGGGGATGATGAGTAAATTTCTTACCGTTAAAGATAGTGCAGGCAACGAAATTAATTATATAGGTGCGATGGCCCGCCGGGTGATGCCACCACCTGCAGACACCTACCATACGGTAGCACCGGGAGCAACAAAATCCGTGAGCTTTGACCTGAAAAAGGGATATAAAATAGAAAAGACCGGCCCATACACCTTGCAATATGAAGGAGAAAATATCAGTGGTATAGCCAGCGGTAAACCCATCGTTATCACGATCGTGCCGGGTGGTGAAACCGGTATTGACAAGAACTTAATCATCATGCTTTCAGAAGAAGCTTCGTTGGAAGCAATTGCGAAAGAAGCAACTTCTTATGGCGCAGAAGTGCTTTATAAATATAATGCCTTGAACGGGTTGGCCATCAAGATACCGGAAGGTAAATCCGTAGATGAAGCCATGGAACATTTTAAAAAATTACAAGGCGTTGTCAGTGTTTCCAAAGATCAGATCAGCACGATTCAGCATTAAATCACAACAATTATGAACAAACTGCTCAAAAAATTCACGGCGGACAATCACTTTATTATGGCTGATCATCCTACAGATGTCCGTCCAGACATCACGGAGGAAGAAGCTATCGAAGGATTGAAAAAGGTCAGAAAGCAAATCGCGAAAATCCAAGATGTCATCTATGCGCACAACAAATACGCCGTGTTGATCTGTTTTCAGGGTATGGACACCGCCGGTAAGGACTCGCTTATCCGGGAGGTCTTCCAAAAATTCAATGCTCGAGGCGTTGTGGTGCATAGTTTTAAAACACCTACTTCCAAAGAACTGCAACACGACTACTTATGGCGTCATGCGGTTGCCCTGCCCGAAAAAGGAAAGTTTGGCGTCTTCAACCGCACCCATTACGAAAATGTATTGGTTACGCGCGTACATCCCGAATATCTTCTCAACGAAAACATCCCCGGCATCGACACTGTTGAAGATATTCCAAAGGATTTCTGGAAAACACGGTATGATCAAATCAATGCCTTCGAACAGCATGTGGTCAATAACGGCACCATTGTCTTCAAATTCTTCTTACATCTCAGCAAGGACGAGCAGAAAAACAGGCTCCTCAGACGACTGGAACAAGAAAAACATAACTGGAAGTTCTCCCCCGGCGACCTGAAAGAGCGCGAGCTTTGGGATCAGTACATGACGTGTTACCAAGAAGCCATACAGCATACGTCCAAGAAGCATGCCCCATGGCATATCATTCCGTCAGACAACAAAGCTATCTCCAGGTATTTGGTGGCGAAAATCATATTGGAGAAACTCAAAAAATATAAAGATATCCAATATCCGGAGATGCCTCCCGAAATCGAACAGCACAAAGCTGTTTACAAGAGAGAGCTGAAAGATAACGGTTGAGAATTATATGAGGTCGCAAATGTATAACAGATCGTATTGTTTTGATAATACGGAAGCCCTTTCGTGATTTAATTTTGTAGCATGCAATGAGATAATACAGGATCCATTACATGCTAACATGGAAAAAAAGAATAACTACATAACGAGCTTACTTCAGATTTTACAGGAAAATCAGGAGATAATCCGCTTCTTAGACAACGGGACATTTATAGCCATCGAAGAGCGAATTAAAAACGCAAACGCCATCTTCTTTGCCGGTGCCGGTCGTACAGGACTAGCTTTAAAGATGGGCGCCATGCGTTTTATGCATTTGGGCTTTCAAGTGTATGTAGTCGGTGAGACCACCACACCGGCGATATTAGAAAATGATTTACTGATCGTTGGCTCCGGTTCCGGCACCACATCTACGCTCGTTTCCGCAACAGAAAAGGCGAAGAAACAAGGAGCAAAAATTGTCGCCATCACAGCAGATGAAAAAAGCAAAATAGCAACCCTCGCAGACAATATACTGCCGATTCGAGCCGCATTAAAAACCGATTTTGGTTTAACGAACTCACAACAATATGCCGGGAGCCTTTTTGAACAATCGGTATTATTGGCTTTAGACGCCCTCTTTATGACCATTTGGCAATCATCCGGACTTACAAAAGAAGACTTATGGCCAAAACATGCCAATCTCGAATAAAAAACAACATTTATTTCATATTTTATCATGACAAAATTACAAGTAGCCATCGATTTATTAACGACGGAAGCCGCTTTAGCATTAGCAGACAAAGTTGCACCGTATGTAGACATCATTGAACTCGGTACCCCCTTAATCAAAGCAGAAGGATTGAAAGTCGTGACTGCCATGAAATCTGCGCATCCAGACAAATTGGTATTTGCAGATCTAAAGACAGCAGACACTGGTGCTTTGGAAGCAGAAATGGCCTTTCAGGCCGGTGCTGATCTTGTGACCGTAATGGGAGCCGTTGATGATGCCACCGTGAAAGGTGCTGTTGAAGCAGCAAAAAAAGCAGGTAAGAAAGTAGTCGTAGACACCATCGGTGTTAAGGATCGTGTGCAGCGGGCTCGCGAAGTTACAGCCTTTGGTGTTGAATTCGTGGAACTACATGCCGGTTTGGACGAACAAGCTCTTCCAGGCTATTCTGTACAAACCCTAATCAGCGAAGGTAAAGAGGCGCAAGTACCTTTTTCAGTAGCTGGCGGCGTCAATATCGACACTATTAAAGATGTCGTTGCTGCCGGAGCCACCGTAGCCGTCGCAGGCGGTGCGATATATGGCGCTGAAGATCCTGCTGCTGCTGCAAAAGCCCTCAGGGAAGCCATATATGCTTAAAAAAACGACGGTAGTTGCTTTTATGGATACTATATACTAATATAGCGCAGATTATCTTCTCGTAATTGAACATATGGTTACTCATTATTTAAAAGATATACAACACCATTCAGAAAGGGCCATCACGCCCTTTCACATCTTTGATTTGGACAAAGCGGCACTAGCACCATATAGAAAGCCGCACACAAAAGATCACTTTTGCCTATTATTTATCCAAAAAGGAAAAATGAAAATGCAAGTAGAAGATCGCTATTACGACATGGCGGCGGATAGCATAAGTGTGATATTTCCAGGCCAGCTCTCTTCGAAGGAACAGGTCACGGACAGCTTTGCGGGTAAAATGATCTTGTTCGACGAGGTATTATTCTGTTCGGATATCCTTAAAAATGAATTGAGTATCTACAACCATAACATCTCTGTTAAGCTCAATCATATCGCGCTTCCAAAAGCAGAGACCATCCAAGTACAAACCTTACTATCCCAAATTGAAGAGCTATATGGCGATTTGACTTCCGTCAAGAAAGAACAAGCACGTTTCTACATCAAGATTCTATTACTAAAGTTGGTCGAGTTTGTACACTCCGAAGTAGATAAGACGGCACACACCAATGGGCATACAAACGATTACGCTAAATTTCTCCAGCTTTTGGAACGACATTACAAAACCAAGCGTACGGTAAATTGGTACGCCGAACAGTTACGTATATCCCCCAAAAAGCTAAATGCCACAACCAAAAAACTAGCTGGATTAACCGCTATTGAAACCATTCATGCCCGAATTATGAACGAGATCAAGCAGTTGCTTCTACTATCCAGCTACTCACATAAAGAAATCGCATTCGAACTCGGATTTAATTCACCAGCAGCCCTCAATAAGTTTGTCCGAGCAAAGCTTGATGAAACGCCGTCGCATCTCCAAGAACAATTAACGAAAATGTATAACACATAGCTTCGCGGTGCTAGTTCCCGAATTTCACGTTCAAGTTATGTTTCTCTGCATAAGCCTTCCCCAATTCCAGTACTTCAAGGTACAAGTTATCAAACCCTTCGGCATAGTCCTCTTCGATGGCGAGCGCTAGCTGTTCAATGGTTTCCACATCTTCGTTATTATCGCAACGCTTAGCCATGTCCATATATTCCTTTTTATAAACAGGAAGAACATAGTAAAAAAGATCAATCGACTTGCCTTTGATGGCTCCAGCATCCTCATCAGGAGGCGTCATATCTTTTATACGGCCGATCGTTTGCTCCACATAGGCGATTTTTGCTTCCACTATTTGTTGCGCTTGATTGTTTTGTTTCGGATCGGCTGGCCAATTTTCACTTTTCACGATGGTGGACGTCAATGTTCTTGTGAAAGACTCCTGCGCAAAGTCGTGTAAAATATTTGTATTTAATACCGTACGCTGAAAGAACTCGTCTGCGCTCGGTCTGTTGCAGGAGGATATTACGGCGATCATGCCTATAAATAGCGTAACAATTACCAGTCTATTTTTCATTCTTTTATCTCTATGTTGTGTATAATAACTTGATGACAAAACTATGATTATTTTCGAAAATCCTATGGTACGAATAAAAAATTATATATTGCCGAAATATATTTATCACGTATGAAACAGATAGGCTTAACGTTACTCTGCTATCTTTCCGTCCAATTGGGTATTTTACACGGTCAGACCAAAGAAAAACACTATATAGGCCGTTATGGCCATAATGACGGCGTTTGCCTTTTTGAAGACGGTCAATTTCTACTTTATGGATACGCTACAGCCGTATTTGGCCGGTACCAATTTCAAGGCAACGAAATGCTGTTTTATCCAGACAAGCGTGATTTATTTGAAGTTTATGGTACCCAAAATCCACAAATCGAGGGGAAGCAGTCCCGCTATCAATTTATAGGGTTTGAAGAAGGGGAAACCTTTGCAAAGTTTGATCAAGATTCTATCTATCGGGTTTTCAATGCGGACGCGAATTGCTTTAACTATCCTTACAGCACAAACCGCACGCAGCCGGTAGAACATATTACCCTGATGAGTCAACCCGAAGACTCGGCCATCTTCCAAATATTTCATTTTGCCAATACAGCGGCACACAATGATTTCGTACTGGTTTATAACAAGATGGACAGAGTACATCAGGATTTTGTGGGACGGCTCGAAGGTAACGTACTCAAACTCTCTAACTATGGCGGTGAGGATGGATACAAGAAAAAAGAAGAAGATACCGAATGGGACGAGATCCTCCAATGGAAAGCACAATATGAAGCGTTAATAGCTTATCAGGAACATTCCTATACAGATGAGGATACGCAGACCGAATATCACAAATTATCACTTCAAAAAAGCAATGATCAACCGTCGGCATCGTCGTCCGTTGCCAAATCTCCGATTTTCTACACGGTATGTGAAGGCTCCCTGGAGCTATGGTCTCCAGATGCAGAAAACATTGTCAATACCGAAGCGCCTTTTCCGACCGATAAACCTGATGGTTTCTATTGGGTGAAAGAAGTGGACCGGGATAACTATGCCAATACACATCTGGAAGATGATGCTGTTCTCTCGTTAAAAGATATCGAAATAGCTAAACATGAGTTTACACCCGATGGCAGACCTGTTGTCACGGTTAAC
>PJTZ01000345.1_pt1 | contig 12083 bp, 10 predicted proteins | sample 1512131 | NCBI WGS metagenome assembly PJTZ01 (sample SAMN08177679, study PRJNA422409) | Soil metagenome, whole genome shotgun sequencing project. | reverse complement strand
CTTAGAAATGCTTGATGTAGTAAACGAAGACCTCACACGCAAGGGAGAAGACCCGATATATTTTGATCATGACTGCCGCGAAGGTATTTGTGGTATGTGCTCGTTGGTTATCAACGGTCGTCCGCACGGCCCTAAATACGGTATTACTACCTGTCAATTGCATATGCGTTCTTTCCATGACGGACAGACTATCGTCATCGAGCCGTGGAGAGCAGCAGCATTCCCTGTATTAAAAGATTTAGCAGTTGATCGTACATCCTTTGATCGTATTCAACAGGCTGGTGGATATGTAAATGTAAACACCGGAGGTGTTCCTGATGCTAATACGATTCCTATTCCGAAACGTATTGCTGACGAAGCATTTGAGTCTGCAACATGTATCGGATGTGGGGCTTGCGTAGCTGCATGTAAAAATGCATCTGCCATGCTGTTCGTATCGGCAAAGATCTCTCAATTTGCATTATTACCACAGGGCCAAACAGAACGCTATGAAAGAGCACAGGCCATGATTGACCAAATGGATGCAGAAGGATTCGGTAACTGTACGAATACAGGTGCCTGCGAGGCCGAATGTCCCAAAGGTATCAAATTATCGAATATTGCGCGGATGAACCGGGAATATTTTGGAGCAAAATTCTTTCGCGAAGAAGATGTACACACGCATTCCTAAGGCGTAGCGTCATAATATAAAAACTAGACATCCCCGTTATGTATACATAACGGGGACTTTTTTTTATATTTACATCCATCGTACGGAAAAGAATGGAGATGCTTACAAAAATTCGATTTTTGCTTTTGGTGTTAACACTATCCCTGATGGGTACAGCACTCACCATTCACTTCACCATTACGGATGAAGACATGCTCGAGCTGGATGAAAAAAAACTTACACGGAAGATTCATTGGTATGAAGACAGAATTGACGATATATTGCGAGATAGCCTCATCATCAAAACCTTCCAACACGCCGACAAATATCCGGTACAACTCGCTAATCTTACGACCAAGCTGGCTAAAGAATTCATCTATTTTTATATATACAGCGATAACCAGATTGTGCACTGGTCTACCTATATCTACGTTCCTTTCAGTGATGTGGGTTTAAGCGAAAAGACTTCTGTCATCCAAACTGAAAATCGCTCTTTCTTAACAAAGAAAAAAGAACTAACAAACGGTATTTCCGTCCTCGCTTTAGTTCCCATAAAGCGGAATTTCGAAAATACAAACCAATTCTTGCACAATAATTTTCTTTCTACTATCGGTGTTAATAATCTTGAAATTGCCGGATACGACGACAATAAAAATATACGTAATATTTATAGTAAAAATGGCAATTATCTATTTTCCGTCAAGTTAATCGAGGGAAAGAAAGATAACTTATTCATCAGTTTACAATTCTTTTGTTGGGTAGCCGGACTAGTATGTTTGATTATCTTGATCAATAGTATTGCGATTTATTTCGCAAAAAAAGGGAAAGCTTGGCTGGGAATTATCTTGTTTGCTAGTACATTGGTAGCTGTACGGTATTTAGATCTAAAATCAAACTGGTTGTTTATCCATTCCAGCCTGGAATTATTTGATCCTAAACATTATGCCTACAACCAATTTTTACCCAATATTTGGTCTTTTTTGGTAAACACATGTGCCATATTTTGGTTTATGTGCTTTATTATGTCTATTCAAAAATACCTTCAAACCCCGGCTTTTTTAACAAATCGAAAGTATGCAATTATCCTCTCCGCGATTGGTATTTTTTCGATCTATTTCTTTGGACATATCATCTATTATTTTCTAGGAACGCTTCTGACGCATTCCCCCGTATATGAAAACGACTTCACCAAAATCCTCAATCTTGGCTCCTACGGTTGGTTATGTATTTTGTTATTCTGTATTAATGTACTTACACTGGTATTATATATTGACCGGGTGGTACAAATGGTGCGTCAACTACTAAATAATATTACCGTTATACTGAATATCGAACTAATCTGCTTGGTTTTTGCCCTAATTGCCACAGCTCTTATAGGGTTTAATATTCTCTTCGGTATTCTTTTTGGTATTTTAGTTTTTCTCCGGACTTACAAAGCCTACCATTTTTCGTCGCCTTATCAGCTCTCTACATTTATTTTAACGGTATTGCTATTTTCAACCATCTCGGTCATCTCTTATAACCACTACAATGAGATAAAAAAGATGAACAGAATGGAGCAGGCCATCGCTCACCTTTTGGCTGAAGATGATGTAAACGCCGTTTCCCTTTTTATTGATCTGGAAAAAAATATCATTAACGATTATCGATTAAGTAAACTCTTTAATCTGCATGATACAATGCCCGATATTCCTTATATTACGGATTATATCAAAACAAGATATATGAGCGGGTATTTGTCAAGATTCGAATTCCAAGCGTTCTATTACGACAACGAGGGTACCCCCCTAGAAAACTATACAATAAATAAACCGGCGGAATACCGGGAAAATGTAATTAAAAGTGCTATAAAAATTCCGTTCACCTCAAACTTTTACCGCTTACGTAGCGAGCTGGGGACACATGAATATTTCACCCATTTTTCCATTCCTTACGAGGACAACCCCGATAAGTTTCACCACATTTATCTCAATATAAAAAACCTATCTTATAGTACCTCTCTTCCCTATCCGGAAGTATTAGCGGACAATAATGCGACAAGCTGGCACTTTGAGTCCTTCAGGGATAATTCTTATGCCCTCTATAAAGGCAATAATCTGGTAACACAATACGGCACCTATAGCTATACGGAAAATGACCTAAGCATCCCGAATAAACTGCGGGAATATATGCCTTTAACAGTAAACGATCATTATTTTCATCTCGCCTATAAGCCCGATCAATATACAACGATTGTTTTTAGTATGCCAAAAGCATCCCTTTGGGAACATCTCGCCTTGGCATCTATCGTCTTCATACTCTTGCTCATCTTCTTCGGCCTATTTAATCTCATCAATTATCTTATCAAAACTTTTTCCAGTATATCGTTTCGATGGAATAGGATTCAGTACCATTTTCGCATCCTATTCAACAATATCCAGTACAGTACACGTATTCAAGCGTTGGTTAGTACATCCGTCTTATTGGGCACATTGATATCCGGTGCTGTCGCCTTTATTAGTTTAAACAGGCAGTTGGAAGAAACGACAACTACTAATCGATTAAAGGAAATTGCAGAAATCACTAAAAAGATTGAAAACTATATGGCTGGCAGTCAAAGTCAGGAGGGGTTTAAAGAGAAAATTGTAGAAATGCTCAAAGAAATGGCCCCTTCTACCATGACAAACTTCAACCTATACGATAAGTCTGGACGGTTACTTTACTCCTCACAACAACGTATTTTTGATCTGAAGCTTATATCCGAGTTTATGAATCCTGCAGCATTAAATAAACTAGCTGTATTGCGGAACTCGGAAGCTTATGAGCGGGAACGTATTTCAAACTTTTGGTTTTCTTCTGTATATGCAGCTATCAAATATGAAGATTACACGACGGCTGCTTACCTAAACATCCCTTATTATACCACGGAGAAAGATGCGGCAGATAGTAAAAACCTGTTGCTAAATACCATTTTAAATATCTATACATTTATCATTATTTTATTTGGTTTCATTGCCGTAACATTGTCTCGAAAAATAACCAAACCCCTAGATATTGTACGGATGAAGTTGGCAGAGACGCAATTATCCAACAAGATCAACGAACCTCTCTATTGGGATAGAAATGACGAAATCGGGATGCTCATTAAGGAATATAATCACATGTTGATTAAACTGGAAGAGAGTGCCAAACAATTGCGAGACGTGGAACGGGAAACTGCTTGGCGTGAAATGGCAAAACAGGTAGCGCATGAGATTAAAAACCCACTTACACCGATGAAGTTAGGCATTCAGCAGTTGATCCGATCCTATCAAGAAAACGACAGCCGCTTTGAAGAACGTTTTCAACGTATATCGACTTCTATTATCGAACAGATTGACCTGTTATCAACCATTGCCACAGAGTTTTCTGCTTTTGCCAAATTGCCGGAGACAAGCTTGGTAAAAATTGATCTTGTTGAAAAAATCCGGAAGGCCATCAATCTCTTTAGCAATACAAGCAATACATCCATCCTTTTAATCAACGAAACATCGGATAAATCGGTCTTTGTACAAGGCGACCGTGACCAATTCCTGCGGACATTCAACAACTTATTTAAGAATGCGATAGAAGCGAGTCTGGGCCGGAAGAGAATTAAAATTGATATTATTTTACGCTATACGGATGAAGATTCGGTCGAAATCTTGATCCAAGATAACGGTTTTGGTATCCCGCAAGATGTTATTCCTAAAATATTTAAGCCAAATTTCACGACTAAAAGCTCGGGGACTGGATTAGGTTTGGCCTTTGTAAAGCAGACAATAACGGGAATTGGGGGGAAAATTGATTTTATGACCCAAACAAATGTAGGAACAACGTTTGTTATAACGTTACCTATTTATAAAAAGTGATGAGTTATCTTAAAACGACACTAGCGCGTCCCATGATCGCATTATCATTATACAGCAAGACAGTATAGGCTCCTTTTTTGAATTTGTCTTGTGACCAAAGAAATTGATACTCTTCCCCATTATTCGTAAAACTAATGGTTTCCTTGAATGTATACTGTAATTTCTCGCCATGCACATAAAACATATTGTTAGCGTCCCCAAATAAATTACCCGATGGATCTATCACCCGAACGAATACTTCTTTATTTCCTTTCGGCGTCAGGACATTATCTGCGACAGAAAACAAAATCTGTAATTGATCTATTCTACGGCTGCGGGATTCAGTCTCGATTTTGCCTTTTTTTGAGATTGAAATTCCATTAACCTGTATATTGGAAACTTTTAATGCGGAAGCAACATTAACTTTGCCTTTTAGTTCCGTATTCTCCTGTGAAAGAGCGGTTACTTTTTTGTCTGTCGTAGACACCTGTCTAGTCAGCGTTTGGTTCTCTCTTTGAAGAATCTCATTTCTAATTTTTAACTCATTAAGGGCAAGGCGTAAAGTAGATACATCTCCTTTTAATCGCGCAACCTCTCTCGTTGCTACCTGCATATCTTCTTCTGAAATCGTTTGATTTTCAAGCTTCGTCCGCAGTGAACTGATACTCTCCCTAGCCCGTATCTCAGAAGCCTGCATTGTCGAATCGACTCCGGCTACTTTTTGCGCAACAAGATTATCTAATTCCGCTTCGATACGGTCAATCTCAATCTGTAAGTCCTGCTTTTGAATAGCCATGGTGTAGAGCTTCTCTCCAGACGACTTGAATTTTACATAAAAATAAACATTGGTTGCAAGCAATGCTGCAATAGCTATAATAAAAAAATAAATCTTCGAATTACTTTTTTTTGACGGCTCTTCGGGATATTTTTTGTTGGTGTCTAGCGCACCTCCTTTATCCTTATTTTGTTCTTTGTACATCCTCTTTTTCACATAAAATGCCGTAAAATCATTGTTATTTCTACGTTAACATCTTACAAAAACTATTCCAATTAAGACTTACACATATATAGGTATCTATTCAAAATAATTCAGAATGGTGAAGCCTCCTTTTTTTAGGTACTCTTCTTTCCGCATTAATTGCAAATCACTGTCTACCATCTCTTTCACTAACATGGGCAACGTGTATTTGGGATGCCAGCCAAGCTTATTGTTTGCTTTGGATGGATCGCCGATTAATAAATCTACCTCTGTAGGTCGGAAATACTGCGGATCAACTTTTACCACAGTTTGGCCCAATTTTATATGTTCCACAGGAATATTCAAGCGGTCCAATATCTCTTCATCACGGTCGATGATAACTCCTTTTTCATGTTCATCTTTACCACTAAATTCGATCTCTATGCCCAGTTCTGCAAAAGCCATACGCACAAAATCTCGAACCGTAGTCGTTACACCGGTCGCAATAACATAGTCTTCAGGTTGTTGCTGTTGCAAAATTAACCACATCGCTTCCACGTAGTCTTTTGCATGTCCCCAGTCGCGCTGCGCCGACAGATTGCCTAAAAATAACTTATCCTGTAAACCCAACGCGATCTTTGCGACCGCCCGCGTTATCTTGCGGGTTACAAAAGTTTCTCCGCGCACCGGACTTTCGTGATTAAACAGAATACCGTTACACGCATACATGCCGTACGCTTCGCGGTAGTTCACCGTAATCCAATAACCGTATAATTTCGCGACGGCATAAGGGCTACGTGGATAAAATGGTGTTCTTTCGCTTTGTGGAACTTCCTGTACGAAACCGTACAGCTCCGAAGTAGATGCCTGATATATTTTTGTTTTTTTAGTCAGTCCTAATAGGCGAACTGCATCTAAAATCCGTAATGCACCGATACCATCCGCATTTGCCGTATACTCAGGCGTATCAAAACTTACCTTGACATGGGATTGTGCGGCTAAATTATAGATTTCATCTGGCTGAATTTCTTGAATAATCCGAATCAGATTACTAGAATCTGTCAAGTCACCATAATGCAGCATAAAATTACGCTTGTTTGCGTGTGGATCCTGATAAAGATGATCAATACGGTCGGTATTGAATAGGGAAGAACGTCTCTTCAAGCCGTGAACGGTGTAGCCTTTCTTTAATAGAAATTCGGCTAGGTAAGCTCCATCTTGACCTGTAATACCGGTAATTAAGGCAACTTTGGTTTTATGTGTATCCATATTTTAGTAAATCGTAATGCGTAAGGAGTAACGAGCAGTCTATGCTTTTTACCAGTCACTCCTTATTGATCACTTGATTTAGTCTTGTACGCGCGAGAAATTGAACACAAGATGACCGGTTCCGTTATCCAGTGGGATAGGCATACGCATGATCAATGACTGGCCGTCGGAATACGAAAGATCCAAACGATAACCCGTCGTTACATTCCGAGCTTTCTCACCTGAGTATATTTTCTTAAATTGAAACTGTGGGTGCAAATTATCGTTCGGGATGTCGTATATCGACCATACAATACTCCGTGTCGCGCCATCAGCACATAACGTTCCCGAAGCATTAAAAACAATACTTCCCTGATAGTTACCCCCAGGAAGGGTCCACACACTGCCAATAAAACAATCTACCGGTGCTTCATCAAAAATATTCTTAATCGTGTAGGCGGTAGGAACATCTTCCCGATCTACAGCGTTTAACACCCATTTACCCTTTAGCCCGTTTCGCCACTCACGGGCAGATGGACCGTCATTGCCTAGCGATGTACCGCTTCCAGCAGAAGATTTTCGTTGAGCTCCACAGGATGCTAAAAGCACCACCAGTGTAAAGATTGTACATACGGATAAGATATGTTTTCGCATAATGTAAAAATTAGTTTTCTGAATTGAGTATATTCGCAAATATATAAATTATAACGCTGCATTGAATGAGCTCATCCAAAAATCATACCATAAGCAAGATTGTTGCAAAGGCTATGCTACGTATTACCATTATCCTTATTGCGTTCCCCATAATTGTTTATTTCACAAATCCTGAGGTGATGTCGCAACGGATTTTCTTTCCGCATCGCTGGGCATTCATTTTCCCCATTTTATTGCTCTTGGTATTTATCGCATTCCTCATACCGGTATTAAGAGATAAATATACAAAAACAGAATATAATTGGCTTTTTTCATTGACCGGTATCTTTGTATGTTTGTATCTTGTGTTGTTCTATACGCGTATTTTATCCATTTCGTGATGATGGCAATGAAGAAAAGTAAATTCTGGACGTACGTTAAAAACATTTTTAAGATACTCATTACGGTGGCGGCTATCTATTGGGTTTCACAGAAAATATCGTTCACCGAGCTGAAGAGCGCGTTGGAAAAATGTAATCCGCTCTATCTTTTTCTCGCTTTATTGTCTTATGCAGTGTCGCAAATAATCGCATCATCTCGGTTAAACAGCTTTTTAAAAGTGATCGGACTTCATATCAGCGACCGTTATAATTTAAGACTTTATCAAGTCGGTCTGCTCTATAATTTTTTCTTACCAGGGGGTATTGGCGGAGATGGCTACAAAATATATTTTTTAAAAAAAAATTATGCGATCAAAGGAAGAAGGGTATTAACCGCCGTGTTCTTTGATCGATTGAGCGGATTATGGGCATTATCCATCATTACGGGGTGCCTGATTATGTTTATGCCACGACTAGCCATACCTCATGTCGTCACGATTAGTGTCTTGGTGATCGGTACCGCGACTTATCTGTATTTTTTACAACTTTTTTTCAAAGAATTTCTATCGAAATTCGTCATTACGCACATAAAAGCACTGGCCGTACAAAGTTTCCAGACCTTGAGTGCCATTGCTATCCTGTATGCGCTAGGCTTCGCGGGAAAATTCTCTCCCTATCTATTAATCTTTTTAGTTTCATCGTTGGTTGCTATTGTGCCCTCTATACTGGGAGGTGCCGGTTTACGCGAATCGCTCATGGCATTTGGAGCGACGTATTTTCAACTTGACCCCCACCTTGCCGTACTGATCAGTTTGCTTTTTTATATTATTTCGTTGCTGGTCGCAAGTTCCGGTCTCTATTATATCTTAAGACCCCAACGTTTGGGAGCAAATAAATTGCCGTCAGCGGAAGAGGTAGAAAAAGCTTTAGAAAAAGAAGAATAAATATTATGGCAAATATCATTATTACGGGTGCAAGCAGTGGGATTGGATTTGAAGCAGTTTTAGATTTCACGGCCAAAAAGGAGAACAAAGTCATTGCATTAGCGCGCTCGGGAGACAAACTACGCAAACTTCATGAAATCTCTTCTTCGCTCAATCCAGAAGGCGGAGAGCTCTATCCAGCCCAATTTGACGTGATATACGACAACTACCCGGACGCTTTAGTGCCCTTTATCCAATCAAAATTTGACACGGTGGATATCTTGATCAATAATGCGGGAATATTAATTAATAAACCTTTTCTCGAAACGTCATTGGAGGAGTTTGCACAAGTATTACAGACCAATCTGCTAGGACATATTAATATGATTAAACATGTTGTTCCGTTTATGAAAAACGGAAGCCATATCGTCAATATAGGAAGCATGGGTGGTTTTCAAGGCGCATCAAAATTTGCTGGTCTTTCTGCCTATTCCACAAGTAAAGGAGCATTAGCTACTTTAACAGAATGTCTTGCGGAAGAGTTTAAGGAGCAAGGCATTAAGGTAAACTGCCTAGCGTTAGGCTCTTCACAAACGGAGATGTTTGAGGCAGCATTTCCCGGTGCAGAAGCTGGCACACTCGCTTTTGAAATGGGACGTTACATCGCGGATTTTGCGCAAAATGGCCATAAATATTATAATGGAAAGATATTACCAGTTGCAAATACAACCCCGTAGAGAAGTAAACATATTGTCTCTACAGATCATTTATCCATTTTGCGAGATCAGAAAGTACCTGCTCATTAAATGTTTCTTCAATTTCAATATATTCCGAAACAGCACCTGTTTCGGCTGTTTGGAAGAGGTGATTTAATCCATCATACGCTTTTAGAAAATTCCTTTCATTCGGGGGTAAATGGTCGGTCAAACTCTCCAAATTAGGCGCGAAGGGAACCTGTACGTCTTTTGTCCCGTAGGCTGCAAACACAGGAACATCTATTTTTTTAATAAAAGGGATGGGATCTATTCGCATAAAATAACGATAAGCCGGTAATACCATCATTTTTATTTCGTCTTTTTGGCTATCGGAAAGGTTTGGCAATGGTAATGACATATTCTCCAGAATTTGGCGGTAAGCATGTTCATCACCCAGATCACTCTTTACAGTGGCAAAATTCCGACGATTCACTTCTTTCGCCTCTTGAAGTGCTTCCGTCGACATCCCCATTAGTTTCCCTATTTCGAAAGCTTGCAATACCATAAGCGAATCAATTGGAATCGCCGGTGCTCCTAAAAGACCGATAAAACCAACATCGGCGGAAGATTCGCCGGCAATCAGTTCTGCAATAAGTGCCCCTTCACTATGTCCAATGATTCCCACCCGCGCAGGATCTACTCTTTCTTGTTTTTGTATAAACCCTACAGCAGCAATGACATCACGACTGAAATCACCAATGGTGCTTTTTGGATAGTTTCCGGTAGAAGCACCAATACCACGTTCGTCATACCGCAACACGACCACACCTTGCTTTGTCAGATAATCGGCTATCACTTTAAAAGGTTTATGTCCCATTATCGTTTCGTCTCGATCTTGCGGACCGCTCCCGCTTACCAAGACGACAGCTGGTAGCTTCTCACCTTTCCGGGGCGTCGTTATTGTTCCTGCTAACTTGACGTCATCGTATTCACTGGAAAACGTAACATCTACTGTATCATAACTATACGGTGGCTCGGGCAGTTGTGGTCTCCGCCGTTTTGCGAGCGTATTCTCCGCTTTCAATAGACGCATCGGAAATGTCATGCTGTTTTGGGACACAACACCCTCAATTACTCCATCTGATAACAGTTTACCGTTATAGGTTAAACCAATCGAAGCAACGGCTATCGATATGGAATCCTGCTCAATGTGGATTGCGCTAACAGGAAGTTTCGCGTTTCCTTGCGCAGGGCTCTCCATGGCTCCTTTCCATACCGAGGCATGCTCCAAATGAAAAATCAGCGGCAGGGCAACGCCCTGTACGTTTAGTTCTCCTTGCCAAGTCCCCACAAATTTTTGACTATATCCAAAACACGATTGAAGCAATACAATTAAAAAAACAATATAATATTTCATATAAAAAACCCTCTATATACCAATAACGCCATACCGTCCAATACGAACACTACAATTACTATCAAAAAACCATGCCCAAATTTCTTACTATTGATCGAATGCCGAATACCAATCACGAGTAGATAGAAAAAATAAACGATCATAAACAGCAGGAAAATAGCTAAAAGGGCGACCCACATCATGTCCGACTGATCTAATGACGTGACGAGATTAATTTCTGCTGTCTTTCCCATTGGAATTAGCTTTGTCATCCAAACAACCAATAAACCGGCAAATAACATGGGTATTCTAGCGATCAGCACATTGTTTAATATATCAACAAAACGAGTTTTTTTATACAGGACCTTCGCCAGCATGAACAGTCCTAATGTCAAAATTCCCATATTTGACAGATTTCCTAATATAATAGCGGTTAGACTTGTTGCGCCCATGTGGATTTGAATAACACCATCAAACACAATTTTTCCAAAATAGGAAATTGTTATGCTTGCTACAAAACCAACTAAACCTATCCATAATAGATTTCTCTCCAAATAATCTTCAAATGGATTTAAGAACATTCGTTCCATATTATGCTTCATATTTTACCCTTGATTAACTTTACGATATAGTTTTAATATTTCGTTTACCTCTTTCGGCTTTTGTGTCCCAATGAGCATTTTAGCTTTGTTTCTTTGAACCATAAGATGAATTCCATATGAACCCTTCGTCGTAAAAGCTGTTCCTCCTCTACCGAACCGATAACCCCAACCACCATATTCCCATGGACTATATCGCTTCACATACACATCTCCTATCTCGTCCCAACGCCATGTTTTTTCTTTCCATATAAATGGAAAAAAACGGATATGTATACCTTCTGCATCTATACGCGATTGAAGTCTCGTAAAAAAGATGATAGCAAATGCTATCAGACCAATCAAGGCTCCTATGGAAAATTCTCCTATTTTTCCTTGATCTGAATAACTCCATGCCGTGTAGACACCTACCCCTATAATAAACAAGTATAATAAACACAGCCACCACGTTATAAAGCTTTGACTTTCCTTATAGATTTGATTATTCTTCATTTTTCAGCATTTTTATCCTGTTTATCAAATCATCCAGCTTGTTCCGTACAGTTGGATAACTCTTCCCCATTTGATTAGCCATTTCCTTTAGGCTTCCCGAATTTATTAAGAACTGTAAGACAAATTCCTGTTCTTCAATACTTAACTGCATGAGCACTGGCAAATGATATTTACCGGAAACTTCCGTTTCACAATTCATACAAACCAGTTTTGATACTACTAGTTGATTCTCGCAACTTGGGCAAATTGTCGGTAATTTCAT
>PJTZ01000344.1_pt1 | contig 12121 bp, 7 predicted proteins | sample 1512131 | NCBI WGS metagenome assembly PJTZ01 (sample SAMN08177679, study PRJNA422409) | Soil metagenome, whole genome shotgun sequencing project. | reverse complement strand
GGCGTCGATCGACTCGAAATCCAGGCCCAGTTCATGGGCGATCCACAGCGCCTTGCGCACATTGCTCGAGTTCTTGCGGCCCCAGATCTTCAGCATGGCAACGTCCTTATGCATGAGTGCAGAGGCCAGCAGTGTACTGCAATCGTCCTCCGTTATCGAGATTGACCGCAGCCTTCAAATGACGCGTTTTAAACTTTCAACTGATAAAAATGCCAGTAGACATATAGTAATTACAGCCCAACACTAAAAAATACTCCCTCCTGAGATCCAGCCAATGAGCACACCCTCTCAAGAACTAAACCCAGAATGGGTACTTTATGGGTTTTGCCCGATTGACAAAGTCCACCAGCACTGGAAAAATTTTTACCAAGCCCAATCAACAAATACGCTAAACAATGAAATCATCACTACCAAACGAGATCTGGTTACCGGTGAACGTTGGGAGAGAAGTTCAATTTACCTCGGGCCGACAATACATGAATACGACACCTACTTTCGAAGCGCTACTATCCGCCGTCGAGTAGCAAAAGATACCCGCATCGTGACCAACAGGGACAAAGGGATGCGAGGAAGCACCATCAGAGAGCTCAGTGATTACGGGCCCAGAGATGAAAGCACACTCACCTTCGTTATCGACCTGGACAGCAGCTACCTGACCCTCGAATATGACGATGTTTCTGCGGTAAGCTGGCATTGGAAAAAGACGCCAAAACTGAGCTGGAGCGGCGCCCCCGAGGACATGTTGATCTTTGAAAGGTACTATGCAGAACAGAAGAAAATCCTCTTGACCCGCTTGCCACTGTTGGTGCACAAACTGAATCTTTGGATTTACCTTGATTTCAGTATAAAGGATACCGTGCAGTGGATGGCCTACACATTGCCCTATGAGGAGCCCCCTGCCCCCCTGGCGCTCCCTGAGCAACAAATAGATAATGTCAACTTGATCATGTCCCTTGTTGCCAAATATTATCCCATCGTTGCGGGCGGCACCCCGCCGAGCGATATAGGTTTTTTTCCCGGCATCATCTTGCCTCCCCTCGGTTGGCTGTATACCGAGGGGGGCTTGATGTATCCGGATGTATTCGTGGCAACATTCTCCAACATCGACCCCAACAACATGAGCAACAACCACCTTGGCGATACGCCTGAGCCATTGCGAGCGGTTCCGCTGGCCACGACCATCTCCTCGACCGCAGGGCCACAGAAGCTGATAGCCACCCCGCAATCTGCCAAACCTAATTGGAGCGTCGAGCAACCGGGCGCAGGATCGATCAAGACCATTGACGGCGTTCAGCACTATCAGCCCCCCGCGCCCCTCAGCCCTAACGCCATTGTCAACCCCGATTGCAAGACCCTCATCCCCGCCATGCTCAAAAGCAGTACGCGGCAAATACTCCTGCCGGCGGTGGCCGATATTCTCAAGGCAACCGCCAGTATCGGTGAAGCCTACGCCACCTGGGTATCGGAATACTTCGCTCAAACGCACTATTTCAAGGCCGCGAAACAACTAGGCAAACTGCAACTGTCGATGTATTACACCTCGATGACAGGCAACGAAGTGACCGTGCCATTAAAAAACATCACCTGGCATGTTCTGGCAGGCAACGGCAAGGTCAACAGCCAAGGGGTATTCACGCCTGACAGCGAGGCGCCGTCACCCTGCACGGTGATATTGGCCGTGGATGTTGACGAGACCGAGGCGGATCAAAGCTGGTACTGGGCCATGACCATCATTCCACACCCGTTCCTCGAGGTAGACGCCATGCTCGAGCTTTTCAGCGACTAGCAACTGCATCTCCCAAGCATCACGGCACACGAACTCCGCCAACCATACTCTGTCACTGTTCTGAGCAGGCCTTTGCAGCCAGGCTGTCTACGCTTGTTGCATCGGCTTGAAGCCCACGGTCACGGAGAAAAGACTATGTTGCTGTTGTGGTTGGCGGTCATGGTACTAGGCGCAGCCTATCTCACCCACCGGCGCTTGCCGCCCTTGCAGATACTCGGCGCGGTGGCAATCTATGTGCTGCTGATGGGCCTGTTCGGCAATGCACCCGGCTGGCTGTTGGCGGTATTGTGGCTGGCGCTGGCACTCAAAGCCGCTTTGCTCATGCTGCCGCAGTGGCGCCGCCAGGTGCTCACACGCCCCGTTTTCAACTGGTTCCGGCGCACGCTACCGCCCATGTCGCAGACCGAACGCGAGGCCATCGACGCCGGAACCGTGTGGTGGGATGGTGAACTGTTCAGTGGCCGCCCCAACTGGCAAACCTTGCTCGACTACCCGTCACCCACGCTGACAGAAGAGGAGCAGGCGTTCATCGACGGCCCCACCGAACAGCTCTGCGCCATGGTCAGCGACTGGCAGATCGGCCAGGATCTGGACCTGCCGCCCGCGGCTTGGGCCCATATCAAGTCCCAAGGCTTCTTCGCCCTGATCATTCCCAAGGAATATGGCGGCAAAGGCTTCTCGGCCTATGCCCATTCCCAGGTCGCGATGAAGCTCGCCACCCGTAGCGGCGACCTGGCCTCTACCGTGATGGTGCCCAACTCCCTGGGGCCTGCCGAACTGCTGCTGCACTACGGCACCGAAGAACAGCGAAACCACTATCTGCCGCGCTTGGCCCGGGGCGAAGAAATTCCCTGCTTTGCCCTCACCGGCCCAATGGCCGGTTCCGACGCGGGCGCCATGCCAGATACCGGCGTAATCTGCCAAGGGCAGTGGCAAGGTGAAACCGTGATCGGCCTGCGCCTGAACTGGGAGAAGCGCTACATCACCCTGGGGCCCGTCGCCACCCTGCTGGGGCTCGCATTCAAGGCCTACGACCCGGACCACCTGCTGGGTGACCGCGTGGAGCTGGGTATCAGCCTGGCATTGATCCCTACCGATACACCGGGCGTGGAAATCGGCAAACGCCACCTGCCCCTCGGTGCCGCATTCATGAATGGCCCCAATAGCGGCAAGGATGTCTTCGTACCGCTGGACTTTCTCATCGGCGGCAAGGACATGCTCGGCAAGGGCTGGATGATGCTGATGAACTGCTTGTCGGTCGGCCGTTCGATCTCGCTGCCGGCCGTTGGCACCGGCGCGGCCAAGTACACCAGCCTGGTGACGGGGCAATATGCCCGCATCCGCGAACAGTTCAACGTACCGCTGGCCGCGTTCGAGGGCATCCAGGAGTCCCTGGCGCGCATCGGCGGCAACGCCTGGCTGATGGACAGCGCACGCTTGCTGACAACCAAAGCCGTGGATCTGGGTGAAAAACCCTCGGTGCTGTCGGCCATCCTCAAGTACCACCTCACCGAACGCGGCCGCGAATGCATCCGCCACGCCATGGACGTGCATGGTGGCAAGGGCATCATCATGGGGCCCAACAACTACCTGGGGCGAAACTGGCAGGGCGCGCCGATTTTCATCACGGTCGAGGGCGCCAACATTCTCTCGCGCAACTTGATGATCTTCGGCCAGGGCGCCATTCGTTGCCACCCGTTCGTACTCCAGGAAATGGCGCTTGCCGGGCGTGAGGACCACGACCAGGCACTCGGCGAATTCGATGACCTGTTGCTGAAGCACATGCTGTTCGCGGTCGGCAATGCCGCCAGCACACTGGTGCTTGGCCTGGGGCTGGGCGCGCTGGAAAAGGCCCCTGGCGACAGGTTGAGCCAAGGCTACTTCCGCGCACTGAATCGCCAGGCTGCCGCCTTCGCCCTGCTGGCCGACCTGTCGATGATGTTGCTGGGCGGGGCGTTGAAGCGCCGCGAGCGATTGAGTGCCCGCTTGGGCGACGTATTGAGCTACCTCTACCTGTCATCTGCTGCACTCAAGCGCTACCACGACCTGGGCTCGCCAGAGTACATGCAGCCGTTGCTGCGCTGGGCGCTGGAGGAGAGCCTGGGCCAGGCGGAAAGTGCCTTGGACCGTTTGCTCGACAACTTCCCCAACCGCTTCGTCGGCTGCGCCTTGCGCGTGCTGGTATTCCCGTTTGGGCGCCGCCACACCGGGCCGAGCGACGAACTGGATGCCGAAGTGGCCGAGTTGCTGGGGCGCCGCAAGGGCGACCCTGCCCTGGAGCAGCTGTTGGCCGGCTGCTTCCGGCCCGAGGCCGACGGTGATGCGGTGGCTGCGTTGCAGCGTGCATGCGATGCGCTGGACGACACCGCCCCCTTGCACAAACGTTTGGCCCAGGCGCTCAAGGAGGGCGTGGTGCAGCCAGCGCCGGGGCAGTGCCCGATCGATGCCGCTGTGCAAGCGGGTGTCCTTCAACAGCAAGAAGGCCAGCAGCTGCAGGCCGCCGAGCAAGCGCGCCGGGCGGTGATCGCAGTGGATGCCTTCGACAAGCAATACTTGCAGCCCATACCGGGCCAGGTACGCTGACCAGGTTTCAAACAGGGCCGCCAAGCGGCCCTGCCAGGCTTTCACCTGGCCACAAGCCACGTATACTTCGCGCCCGTTTCAACATTTCGAGGACCTCACCATGGCCACCCCTAACCTGGACTATCACCTGCAACTCCTCCAGCACCTGCGCACCATTCTGGTAGCGCTGGGTGAAGCCGACCAGGTACCAGAGGAAAGCCACGCCCTGTTCCTCGAACGCTTCGACGAACTGCTCACCTTGCTGCCTCAGGACCCGCTGGAAAGCCAATACCTTGGCCAGGACCTGATCTGCCAGGTCATTCAGCGCTACCCACAAATTGCCCATCTGGTACCCCGTGACCTGCTGTGGTTCTTCGGCGGCGACTGCCTGCATTTCATGCCGGACGAGGAGCTGGCGCTTTATCAGAGCCTGGAAGAGCGTCGCCATGAAGCCGAGCAACGCGGTGAGCCCTTTGACTGGCACCAGCAAAAGCAACTCCTCAGCCAGGCAGGTCAGCCCACCGATGACTGAAACCTGTGGCGACTCACAGGCAAACGAATGATCCACCACACATGCTGATTTAACTTACATACCCGCCGCCTCCGCCCTCCTAAGCTCCCCGTCCCGGCTGGTTTCACAAGACCAGCCGGTATCGACAGATCCGGCCTGACGCCTGTCTGATGTCAGGCCTTCCTATAGAGAACGGGGATAACAGTCATGCAAAAGTTATTGGTAACCGCGGCCCTGGCCTTGGGCCTGAGCAGCACGGCATTCGCCAACACGGGCAACATTCAATTCAAAGGGGCGATCACCAGTGGCACCTGCTCGATCGAAATCATCGACCCGGTAACCGGGGGCAAAATGGATAACGTCCGAATGGGCAATGTCGCCAGCGGACGCTTCAACACAATTGGCGACGAAGGCAACTCTCACCCTTTTGCCATGCGTGTCACTCCCGGCACTGGATGTGATACCACCACCAACCAGGGCTATGTAACGTTCAAAGACAAATACGGCGCTGTAGGCGCTGCCGGCGAGCTGCACGCACTGGTCGCTGGCGGGGCAACCAACCTGGGCCTGGCCATCAAGGACAATACCGGAACCCTGATTGCCAATGGTAGCGAGTCCAACGCCTACGACCTGGACGACAGCGCCCCGACCGACATGCTGTTCTACGCGGCCTACCGCGCCTTCGGCATCCCTGTCACGGCAGGCGACGCGAACACGGACATCGGCTTCGTCTTTGATCTCAAGTAACACCGTTCCAGGCCGCACGATGTGCGCCTGGATCCACCCGCTACACATGGGCCTTCACATGAAATCCATCCAACCCTCCCTCGGCTTGCGACAAGCCATGCTCGGCCTTTGTCTGGCCGTTTGCCTACCTGCCGCCGAGGCAGCCCTGACCATCAGTAATACACGCGTGGTCCATGCCAGCGACGCGCGCAGTTCTTCGGTCGTGGTCGCCAACCCGAGCACCAAGGTTTTCGCCGCCCAGACCTGGGTCAATACCCACGAGGACAATACCGACACCGCCGTCCCCCTGATTGCTACCCCCAGCCTGTTCCGTCTGGACCCTGGTATGGAGCAACTTGTGCAGATTCAGAACTTGCCGAACGACCTGCCAACCGACAGGGAATCCCTGTTCTATTTCAACCTGCAAGAGATTCCACAAGTACAAGACCGCAGCGAAAACGTGCTGAACATCGCGATGCGCACACGCATCAAGGTGTTCCATCGCCCAAGCCAGCTAAAGGGGCGCCCTGAAGACCATGTCAAGCACCTGCAGTGGTCGATACGCAAGATTGAAGGCGTGCGCCACCTGGTGGTGAACAATCCTTCCCCCTACCACTACACTTTCAGCCGCCTGGAGTTGAGCGATGGCAAGCAGACCGAGAAAGTGCGCAGCATGGCCATGGCTGTGCCATTCGGCGAGCAAACCTACCGTCTGAGCAACACCGCCTTGCGAGCAAAGTTGCAACTCACGTTTTCCACGATCAACGATTATGGTGTCGCAAGCGCTGCCACCACTGCAGTGCTACAACTCGACGAATGAAATCAAGGCAACACTTCCAGATCTTGCGAGCCCAGGTTCGGTGCAGAGGGCCACGTGTGGCCCCCATCGAAGCTGACCGTTGCAAACAGCTGCAGCCTGGATCCCAGCTTGAGCGTCTGCAGCCAGCTCTTGGGCACGACCAACGTATCATCACCGCCAATCAGTCGATCCCTGATTTCATTCTCATTCACCTGGTGGGGTCCCACCTCAAATGTCACCGGCTTGGTTGGGTCAATGCCTTTGAGGTCAATCCTGAGCACATGATCCGTGCTTACATAGGCCCATGTACCGATGCGAAGGTGCGCCTCATCGGTAATAACATCGCTTAATTTCAAGTAGCCCACCTCCGCTTCGTTGATCTGCGGAATCGGGTAGTAGGGAGCAAAGGCCAACACCCTCACCTGTCGATGCGGAGTGACCGACTCAACTACCTGACCATCGAAGGTGGTGACCTGATAATAAAAGGGCAACGTTTTGCCAGATTGCATGGCGAGCTTGTCCCGGGGGATCAGGAACTGCCCCTTGACCTCTGACTCTTCCAGGGTCAACGAGCCCAACTCACCGGGTTCGCCCCATTGCAGCACCAGCGTGTCTTGCGGATAGACCTCCGCCTCCTCAGGCAGTACTCCAAACAGGTCGCCAGTCAAGGCTTTCAGATCAAGCGTGAGCGTAGCTCCCGTGCCGCTTGCTTTCGGTAGCTCCGGCCACGGTAACTGCCGAGGAACAATTTCTGCAGCGACATCAAGATCGACGATACGCGCACGGGGGCTTTGGTTGCCCGCACGGTCCTTGATACGGTAATACGCATAGCGCACACCATCCTCGCGGTCACGAATCATCTGGCCGTCGAACACCAGTGTCACTGGTTGGCCGATATCTGCCAGGTTCAGGGTGCGCTCGCCCGCGTACTCCTCATCGGTCAGCTTACGGTTCCAGAAGTAAGTGATCGTGTCACCCACCGCAAGTACCTTGTAATCAGGCACCAGGGCCTCCAACTTATCGCCGTTGAGTGCCAGGTATTGGGCTGTCACGCCGTTGTTCAAGACCTCGTCCGGAAACACCAACATGCCTTCATCCCCGCCGAGTGCAGGCGGCTCGCGGTCGATTGTCAGCTGTAAAACCTTCGATCGGCCGGTTTCCCCATTGTAGATCTGAACCTCGTAATGAAGCGTTGGTCTGCCGTGCAACAAGTACTCGGTTCCCACTTCAATGATCAAATCCGCAGGCAACACTTTCGATGTGAAGGTTCTCGCTGTGTGTACAACGCCATTCCAGTAAAAGGTGAGGGTTTCAGGATCGTCCTCACTGGGAAGCGAAATTGGCCACATGGGTATCTCTACACGTAACGGACCTACCAGAGCGTCAACGGGAAGCAGGTTAGGCTGCCCGTCGGCAATGTCTTCCAGCATCGCCTCCACTATTGGTGGTGCAAGGTCTTCACTGCGCCGCTCAACCAGACGGCGCCCGAAGAGGCGATCTACCCACGCTTGGAACCGGACCCAAAACCGACGAACACTCTTCATGACGCCTTCTCCAACGGTAGATCAGTAGCCAAGGCGAGCACTTACCAGCTGTAGTGCACGCCCAGGTTAACCCCCCAGGGCTGCTCGAGCTTGTCGCCATTGCTGTAATCGAAATCAGCATGCACCTGCCAACGCTCCATCAGCGAAACGGCAACCCCCACACCTAGCTCCCCACGAGAGCCGGAAAGGTCGTTGTCGAAACGATGCTGGTTGACCTTGACCTGGTTGTTGGTGACGAACTCATGCACATACGCCATACGTACATAGGGCTGGGCCACACGCCCCTCGCCCAGATCGAAATTGCGCCCCACGGTGGCACCCGCCTTGCCCAAGAGGGATTGGGTATCATCGTTGCTGGCCTTCAGGCCGTTCTTCATTCGATAACTGTCGCCCTGGATATTGACCGCAGACCATTGGGTGAAAGGCTCGACGAAATAACCAGATTCCAGGGGAATGTGACGGCCGAACTCCAACGAAGCACCTACACCCACGTTGTCGTAGCTGCCCTTGGTCCGCGTACCATCACTCAGATTGACCTTGGCATCGTTGTCGAAACGGTTGAGTTTCACCACACCGTCGAAGTAATAACCGCTAGCTGCATCCAACCAGGTCGCATAAAGGCCGAGGTAGTAGCTTTTCACCTCGCCAGAGGCGCCCCTCGCAACGTTGAGGTCCGACGTGCTATAGCCTGCCAAAGCCCCTGCCAACCACTGCCCACCCCCCCACGGCAAGGGCGCATCCGCCCCCAGCGAAACACCCTGCTGGTTTTGCGTATAGGCCACACCCGAAGATTCGGATACGTTGTATTTGTTGCCGTAGCTGCGCATCCAGGCGCCAGACTTACGCTCATCCAGCCGCAATTCGCCCATGCGGCTACGCAGCGAACTCAGCTCGCCGTACCAAACGGTCGGGGCGGTGCCGAACAGAGCCAGCGCAGCGCCGGTGCTTGGGCTGATGATCTTGCGCGACCCATCCAGGTACCAGTCATTACCGCGCTGTTGCAGCTCGTAGGAAAATGCACCGAGGTCAACCGGGCCATTGACCAGCGAAAACTGCGTATCACCCGCATCGGCATGCACGATATGCAACGAGTTTTCACTTGCCGGCTCGTTACCGCTACTTCCTACCAACAAACCGTGACTGCCGGTGGCGGTACCGATCTTCAGGAAGTCGGTTTCTCCCGTGGCAAAATCAGCATCCATGATGAACGTGCCATTGCCACTCAGCGTGCCCAGTTCCAGGGTCAGGAACTGCCGCGGCTCGCCCAGGCTGACCAAGCCGCCATTCATGGCCAGGCTGCCCACCTGACTGTCTTCGACCATGTTCCAGCGCCCTTGGTTGTTGAGGGTAAGCCCGGCAACGTTCTCCAGCCGACCGGTCAGGCTTGCCTGGTTATCCAAAGTCAGATTGGCGGTAGAGCCTGCTTCGGCGCGCACATCACCTTGCAAGTGGCTACCCTCGACGCGCATGTCTGCCCGTGAGCTGCCAACCACTTCCAGCAAGTTACCGTTGCCTCCCACCAAGCTGGACCCAGGTCCCACGACAATGTCGGCCGAGGCACCTGGCAGCTCTGCACGACCGACAAGAATCGCCGGGCCTTGCTGGCCCTCAACGCGCGTACCTTGCAGGTTGATGCTGGCGGCGCCCGTAGACGTCGAGCCATTCACCCGCAGCCCTGCACCGGTACCGGTGATCGTGCTGTCCTGCGCATTGAGCGTACCGCCTTTGAACATATCCACCGCAGGGCGGTTTTCGCCGGTAGCGACCAGCGTGCTGCGGGTGACATTCAACGTAGAGTCCTGGCTGATGTAGGCAGCGCCAAGTCTGCCCTGTACATGGCTATCACTCACGGTTGCACTTGCACCGTTGCCTTTGCCATCGTGGTTGAGCCGAACACCGTAGGAGTCGGCGATGATGGTGGCGCCGTTACTGATGCTGGCGCTGCTGCTGGCCGCCAGGTCAACCCCGTTGCGCACTCTGCCTGAGTTCACGGTGCCGCCATTCATGTTGAAGGTGGTACCGGAGCGCAGGAGGACAAAGCCCATGTCCGCTCCAATGGCATTCAAGGTGGCGCCGGGCTTCAGTTCATAGTCATCGGGCGGGGTACCCGAACCAATGGTGCGCTGCCCTTCCACCTGGGTAAGCGCCTGGGCATGGGTAGCGATTGCCAGCGTCAACGGCGCCAGCAAAGCCCAGGCCATGACAGTTTGGAGCCGGACGTTGTTATCAAGGATGCAAAAAGGCATGGGGCAATTACCTCAATCTGGCGGCCACTGTGTCGCAGTGGCCGCTCATGGCGAATGAAGTGCGCGAAATTACGCCTCTATTTCCGATATTGATGTAGGAATAGTCTGATTGCGCATAGCTACCCTTACGCAGAGTGCACCTACGGTAAGTCGCAAGGATCCTGGGTGCCATGCATTGCAAACTTCGCCATGCCCTCGTCCGAAATGACCGGAACCCGCTTCCCCGAAGCCGTCAAGACCGACTCGAATTCGTAGCGCACAAAGCCCCGGCCGCTATGGTCTTTGCTGTCGAATTCGTAGATAGGCAGGACGTAGTCTTCATAGGGGATTCGCCAGGTGAAACCTTTGACAGGGTAATCCTCACCCAACTCGATCGGTTCATCCCAGGCGATAACCTCCTCGTTACCCGAAGTACTGTGCAATGCCCACCAGTACAAATGCACCGTATCACCGTCCACCAATCCATACTGGCTCAGGTCTTTCACGGTGACGAGGATAGCGGGAGGGATCGCAGGATCACCGGGAATATCCAACGCACTACACGTCATCCAGCCGCCTCCATTGACGCCCACGAATTCAGGGGCATCGGGATGGATGACAACCGCATTGACCACAACATCCTGACTCTTTGAGATCCCCTTGTTGGGTACTGAGGTGCGGCTGATCTCATAATGAACCGGCACAGTAGTATTACCGGTTCGACTGATATACTCCCAGAGAATCACGATCGTCCTTTCATCACCGGCTGCGTCGGTGGCGAGGACCGTATAATCGGCGCCCACGATATACTCGCCACCCCAGAAGAACTGCATCACATCATCTTCCATTAGCCCTTCATAGAGTTCGAAGCGCAACTCTGCGTCCAACAGATCATGTTCCGGGCCCAGGACGTTAGGTGTTGTCGAGTGTTGACCAAATACATCGGGTAATGGTAAACGCGGGTTCACAGGATCAGGCCATTCTGGGTCCGGATCAGTCCCTGGGTCACCAGGCCCGATCATTTCAAAGTTCACATCCACGCTGGTTGCGGCATCACCTTGAATCTCGATACCGCGCCGCACCTGGTAACTGACGTTGACCGGTTTTGTGCCTGCTTCCGGCTTACCGTATTGTTCGCGGACAACGGCTGGATCGACCGAAACGGGAATCGGGAAGCCTTCAAGACCAATGGGTCTCCACCCCAGATCCTGATTCCCCCAACGTGGGTTGAATTCATCGGTAGGTTTCGCGTTTTTGATTTCGGGAATCTCGATGATGATACCCGCCATCACGTCTTCACGGTCGACCAGACCGTCCTCGGCCAATGGCACCTCCGGAGGCTGCAAGGCGGTAGGCAAGGCACCGAGTGTTATCGATACCTTTCTCAGCAGGGAAAGCACACCCTTGTTCCCTGCCTTGTCGATCAACAGGTATACCACCCAGGCCGTTCCATCGCCGAGCGCCTCTAGAGTTGCCTTACGCACTGGGAGCTTTTGGTCCGCTTGGGTCACTGGCGCATCACCTTCCGGCGGCAGGGTCGGTACACCTTCCGGGATTTCCTTGCTGATCCACCAATACACATGATCACTCTCTGCCCTATCGGAATACTCTGGCAGCGTCAGCTCAATGCTACCCACGTTGACGTCAGTGATGACCGGGAGAGGTGGCACTTCTTCAGGAGGCAGCCCATTGTTCGGCCCCATGCGGTCAAAACGCAGCGTCAGGGTATCGGACGGCGGCTGGAGTTCCCCGTAATAGAGTAAGACTTCATAAAAAAACAAATGATCGCCATCAGCCAGATAACTTTGAGCATGTTTATCCAGCCTGATGGAAACCGGGAATTTATCTGCATCACCCGCCGCATATTGCTCGCTAAAAATTTCTTCTTTAAGCCCCGAACCGCCTATCTGATGGTAAACATAGAGTGTATCGAAATCACCATCGGGCGGCCCCAGGTTCCACTTATCG
>PJTZ01000342.1_pt1 | contig 12225 bp, 10 predicted proteins | sample 1512131 | NCBI WGS metagenome assembly PJTZ01 (sample SAMN08177679, study PRJNA422409) | Soil metagenome, whole genome shotgun sequencing project. | reverse complement strand
CTTAGAAATGCTTGATGTAGTAAACGAAGACCTCACACGCAAGGGAGAAGACCCGATATATTTTGATCATGACTGCCGCGAAGGTATTTGTGGTATGTGCTCGTTGGTTATCAACGGTCGTCCACACGGCCCTAAATACGGTATTACTACCTGTCAGTTGCACATGCGCTCTTTCCATGATGGGCAGACCATTGTCATCGAACCGTGGAGAGCAGCAGCATTCCCTGTATTAAAAGATTTGGCTGTTGATCGTACATCCTTCGATCGAATTCAACAAGCAGGTGGATATGTAAATGTAAACACAGGTGGAGTTCCAGATGCTAATACCATTCCTATTCCAAAACGTATTGCAGATGAAGCTTTCGAGTCAGCGACATGTATTGGTTGCGGCGCATGCGTAGCAGCGTGTAAAAATGCTTCTGCCATGCTATTCGTATCGGCAAAGATTTCTCAATTTGCGCTATTGCCACAAGGCCAGACAGAACGTTATGAAAGAGCACAAGCGATGATTGACCAAATGGATGCAGAAGGGTTTGGTAACTGTACGAATACTGGTGCCTGTGAAGCAGAATGTCCTAAAGGTATCAAATTATCTAATATAGCTCGAATGAACCGTGAATACTTCACAGCAAAATTCTTCCGTGAAGAAGATGTTCACACGCATTCCTAGGCATATTCTATAATAGGAGAAACAAGGTGTCCCCGTTATGCATGCATAACGGGGACTTTTTTTTATATTTACATCCATCGTATGGAGAAGAATGGAGATACTTACTAAGATTCGATTTTTGCTTTTGGTTCTAACGCTATCCCTTATGGGAACAGCACTTACCATACATTTCACCATCACGGATGAAGACATGCTCGAACTGGATGAAAAAAAGCTTACCCGGAAGATCCATTGGTATGAAGACAGAATTGATGAAATCTGGAGCGACAGCTTGGTTATCAAAACATTTCAGCATGCCGACAAATATCCCATGCAGCTCTCCAACATCACGACAGAGCTAGCTAAAGAATACATTTATTTTTATATATACAACGACAACCAGATAATCCATTGGTCTACGAATATCTACGTACCTTTCAGTGATGTAGGATTACGCAAAAATACTTCCGTCATCCAAACAGAAAACCGCTCATTTTTAGCAAAGAAAAAAGAGCTGACGAACGGAATCTCCGTACTCGCATTGGTACCTATAAAGCGGAACTTCGAAAATACCAACCAATTTTTGAGCAATAATTTTCTCTCCACCATCGGCGTGAAAAATCTCGAAATCGCGCGATATGATGATAATAAAAACATACGTAATATTTACAGTAAAGATGGCGATTATTTATTCTCAGTTAAGTTAATCGAAGGAAAGAAAGATAATTTATACATTAACTTGCAATTCTTTTGTTGGGTAGCAGCACTCATCTGTTTGATTATACTAACCAATAGCGTCGCTGTCTATTTGGCTAAAAAAGGGAAAACATGGTTAGGAATCATCCTATTCGCAAGCATATTGGTGGCGATACGATATCTGGATCTAAAGTCTAACTGGCTGTTCATCCATTCCAGTTTGGAACTATTTGATCCCAAACATTACGCCTATAACCAATTTTTACCAAACATTTGGTCTTTTTTAGTAAACACATGTGCGATGTTTTGGTTTATGTGTTTTATTATGGCCATTCAAAAGTATCTTAAAGTTCCAGCTTTTTTATCAAAAAAAACCTATGCTGTTATCGTCTCTATTATCGGTATTTTTTCGATATATTTTGTCGGTCATATAACCTATTATTTTCTCGGAACGCTTCTTACACATTCCCCGGTCTACGAAAATGACTTTACGAAAATATTAAACCTCGGCTTCTATGGCTGGCTATGTATCTTATTATTCAGTATAAACGTACTCACATTAGTATTGTATATTGACCGCATTGTGCAAATGGTGCGCAAACTACTAAATAGTATTACCGTCATACTGAATATCGAATTAATCTGCCTAGTTTTCGCCCTTATCGCTACAGCCCTTATTGGTTTCAATATTCTCTTCGGTATCCTCTTTGGTTTATTGATTTTTCTCCGAACCTATAAAGCCTATCATTTTTCATCGCCTTATCAGCTCTCTACTTTTATTTTAACGATATTATTATTTTCCATCATTTCAGTCATCTCTTACAATCATTACAACGAGATAAAAAAAATGAACAGAATGGAACAGGGAATCGCCCATCTTTTAGCAGAAGATGATGTAAACGCAGTTTCATTGTTTATTGATCTGGAAAAGAATATTTTAAATGATTATAGGTTAAGTAAGCTCTTCAACCTACATGATAGCATTCCCGACATTCCTTATATCACAGATTATATCAAAACAAGATATATGAGTGGCTATTTGTCAAGATTTGAATTTCAAGCTTTCTATTACAACAACGAGGGGGTACCATTGGAGAACTATGCGGTAAACAAACCTGCAGAATATCGCGAGAACGTCATCAAGAGTGCCATCAAAATTCCTTTTACTACGAACTTTTATCGTTTGCGTAGTGAATTGGGAACACATGAATATTTTACCCATCTCTCTATTCCTTACGAGGACAATCCCGAGAAATTTCACCATATCTATCTTAACCTAAAAAATCTGTCTTACAGTACATCGCTCCCTTACCCGGAAGTATTGGCGGATAACAACACTACAGCTTGGCAATTTGATTCGTTTGAGGACAATTCCTATGCGCTATATAAGGGGAGTAACCTAGTCACGCAATACGGTAATTACAATTACACCGAAAATGATTTAAGAATCCCGAATAAATTAAGGGAATATATGCCTTTAGAGGAAAATGACAGCTATTACCATCTAGCCTATAAACCGGATCCGTATACCACCATCGTTTTAAGTATGCAAAAAGCCTCGCTTTGGGAATATCTGGCTTTAGCATCTATCGTCTTTATTCTCTTACTGATCTTTTTCGGTCTATTTAATCTCACCAATTATCTTATCAGGACCTTTTCTAGCATATCTTTTCGATGGAACAGGATTCAATATCATTTTCGTATCCTGCTTAACAATATTCAATATAGTACACGGATCCAGGCACTGGTTAGTGCATCCGTCTTATTGGGGACGTTGATATCAGGAGCCGTTGCCTTTATCAGTTTAAACAGGCAACTGGAAGAGACGACAACAAATAATCGATTGAAGGAAATTGCTGAAATCACGAAAAAGATTGAAAATTACATGGCTAGCAGCCAAACTCGGGAGGGATTTAATGAAAAAATCGTGGATATGCTCAAAGAAATGGCTCCCTCTACCATGACTAACTTCAACTTATACGATAGATCCGGAAAATTGCTTTACTCCTCACAGCAACGTATTTTTGACCTTAAGCTTATATCAGAATTTATAAACCCTGTAGCTTTGAATAAACTATCCGTACTGCGAAAATCTGAAGCTTATGAACGGGAACGCATCTCCAACTTTTGGTTCTCTTCTGTGTATGCTACTATCAAATACGAAGATTATACGACAGCTGCTTATCTAAACATACCGTATTATACGACCGAAAAAGACGCGGCAAACAATAAAAATTTGCTACTAAACACAATTTTAAATATCTATACATTCATCATTATTTTATTTGGCTTTATTGCTGTGACACTGTCTCGGAAAATAACCAAACCATTGGATATTGTACGAATGAAGTTGGCAGAGACGCAATTATCTAATAAAATTAACGAACCACTCTATTGGGATAGAAACGACGAAATTGGAATGCTCATCAAGGAATATAATCATATGCTGATCAAGCTGGAAGAGAGTGCCAAACAATTGCGTGACGTGGAACGGGAAACTGCTTGGCGCGAAATGGCAAAACAGGTAGCACATGAGATTAAAAATCCGCTCACGCCGATGAAGCTAGGTATCCAGCAATTGATCCGTTCCTATCAAGAAAATGATGACCGCTTCGAAGAGCGTTTCCAACGTATATCTACTTCTATTATCGAACAGATTGATATTCTATCAAAAATCGCAACGGAGTTTTCTGCTTTTGCAAAATTACCGGAAACAAGTCTTGAAAAAATTAATCTTATAGAAAAAATCCGTAAGGCTATTAACCTCTTCAGCAATACCGGTAATACTTCTATCATTTTAATCAACGAGACGCCGGATAAATCCTTATTTGTGCTGGGCGACCGTGATCAATTTTTGCGAACATTCAATAATCTATTGAAGAATGCTATAGAAGCGAGTCTAGGCAGGAAGAAAATCAAAATTAATATCATTTTGCGTTATACCGACGCAGATTCAGTAGAAATCTTAATTCAGGATAATGGCTTTGGTATTCCGCAGGACGTTATTCCTAAAATATTTAAGCCCAATTTCACGACAAAAAGCTCCGGAACCGGATTGGGATTAGCTTTTGTAAAGCAGACGGTAACAGGAATTGGTGGAAAGATTGAATTTATGACCCAGACGAATATTGGAACAACGTTCGTTATAACTTTACCTGTTTATAAGGATTGATGAAGAGTGGAAAGTGAAGTTACTGGTTACTGATCACTTTAAAACAACGCTGGCACGCCCCATGATCGCATTGTCGTTATACAGCAATACGGTATACGCTCCCTTTTTGAATTTTTCTTGCGACCAAAGGAACTGATACTCCTCACCATTGTTAGTAAAGTTAATTGTTTCCTTAAATGTGTATTGTAATTTTTCGCCATGTACATAAAACATATTGCTGGCATCACCGAATAAATTACCCGACGGATCTATAACACGTACAAATACTTCTTTATTTCCTTTTGGTGTTAACGTGTTATCTGCGACAGAAAATAGGACCTGCAACTGATCTACTCTACGGGCACGCGATTCTGTTTCAATTTTCCCTCTTTTTGAGACAGAAATCCCATTTACTTGAATATTGGAAACTTTTAAAGCCGAAGCAACGTTGACCTTATCCTTTAACTCTATATTTTCTTGAGAGAGGGCTGTTACCTTTTTGTCTGTCGTAGATACCTTTCTGGAAAGTGTTTGATTTTCTTTTTGAAGAATCTCATTTCTCGCTTTTAGCTCATTAAGTGCAAGACGTAATTCAGAAACGTCACCCTTTAACCGAGCAACCTCTCGAGTTGCTACCAGCATATCTTCTTCCGAAATCGTTTGATTTTCAAGCTTGGTTCGCAACTCACTGATAGCCTCTCTTGCTCTTATTTCGGAAGCTTGCATTACTGAATCCACGCCTGCTACCTTCTGGGAGACAAGATTATCCAGTTCCGCTTCTATACGGTCGATTTCAATCTGTAAATCCTGTTTCTGTATAGCTATCGTATAGAGTTTCTCTCCAGACGATTTGAATTTCACATAAAAATAAACGTTGGTTGCAAGCAATGCTGCAATCGCTATAATGAAAAAATAAATCTTCGAATTACTTTTTTTAGACGGCTCTTCCGGATATTTTTTGGTCACGTCAAGCGTTCCCGTTTTATCCATATCTTGTTGTTTATACATCTTTTTCACATAAATGCCGTAAAATCATTGTTATTTCTATGTTAACATCACAAAAACTATTCCAATTGGAAACAGGCAGAAAGAGTAAAGGATAAGGACTTATTCAAAATAATTCAGTATGGTAAACCCTCCCTTTTTTAAATACTCCTCCTTTCGCATCAATTGCAAATCATTGTCTACCATTTCCTTAACCAACATAGGCAAAGTATATTTTGGGATCCAGCCAAGTTTATTTTTTGCTTTAGACGGATCACCAATTAGTAAATCTACTTCTGTAGGACGAAAATACTGGGGATCGACTTTTACCACAGTTTGACCTAATTTTATATGCTCTACAGGTATATTTAATCGATTCAGGATTTCTTCGTCCCGGTCGATGATTACGCCTTTTTCGAGTGTATCCTTACCGCTAAATTCGATCTCTATTCCCACTTCTGCAAATGCCATACGCACAAAGTCCCTAACGGTAGTCGTCACACCTGTCGCAATAACATAGTCTTCCGGTTGCTGCTGCTGCAAAATCAACCACATAGCCTCCACATAGTCCTTAGCATGCCCCCAGTCCCGCTGCGCCGACAGGTTACCTAAAAACAACTTCTCCTGCAAACCAAGAGCTATCTTAGCCACTGCCCTTGTTATTTTTCGCGTAACAAACGTTTCCCCGCGCACCGGACTTTCGTGGTTAAATAAAATACCATTACACGCAAACATATCGTATGCCTCACGGTAGTTTACGGTAATCCAGTAACCATACAACTTGGCAACAGCATAAGGACTACGTGGGTAGAAGGGAGTCCTTTCACTTTGTGGAACTTCCTGTACCAAGCCGTACAATTCCGACGTAGATGCCTGATATATTCTTGTTTTTTTAACCAATCCTAACAGGCGGACTGCATCTAAAATCCGAAGGGCTCCAATTCCGTCTGCATTTGCTGTGTATTCCGGTGTATCGAAACTCACTTTAACATGGGATTGTGCAGCTAAATTATATATTTCGTCCGGTTGGACTTCTTGAATAATCCGAATCAAATTACTGGAATCCGTTAAATCCCCATAATGCAAAATAAAATTACGTTTGCTTGCGTGTGGATCTTGATAAAGATGGTCAATACGGTCGGTATTAAATAGAGAAGAACGTCTCTTCAAGCCATGGACAATATAGCCTTTTTTTAATAGAAATTCAGCTAAATAGGCTCCGTCCTGACCAGTAATACCGGTAATTAAGGCTATTTTGGTTTTATGTGTATCCATATTTTAGTGAAGCGTAACGAGTAACGAGTGACCAGTAATCTATACTAGCTACTGGTCACTCGTTACTGGTCACTTGCTTAATCTTGTACGCGCGAAAAATTAAACACCAGATTTCCTGTTCCGTTATCTAGAGGAATAGGCATACGCATCACCAAAGATTGTCCGTCGGAATAAGAAAGATCCAAACGATAACCTGTGGTTACATTTCTAGCTTTCTCACCAGAGTATATTTTCTTAAATTGGAATTGCGGGTGTAAGTTATCATTTGGGATATCGTATACCGACCATACCATATTGCGTACAGCGCCATCGGCACAAAGTGTCCCCGAAGCGTTGAAAGCAATACTACCTTGGTAGTTCCCACCTGGAAGGGTCCATACACTGCCGATAAAACAATCAACTGGTGCCTCATCAAAAATATTTTTAATCGTATAAGCAGCAGGAATATCTTCCCGGTCTACTGAGTTTAACACCCATTTACCTTTTAAGCCATTTCGCCATTCACGGGCAGACGGGCCGTCATTGCCTAAAGATGAACCAGCTCCAGCAGAAGATTTTCTTTGGGCTCCACATGATGTCAAAAGCATCACAAGTGTAAAGAGTGTACATACGGATAAGATATGTTTTCGCATAATATAAAAATTAGTTTTCTTAATTGAGTATATTCGCAAACTTAGATAAATTCATTTTCATATGCAATATAGCAATATAATTGCGTGCGCATATAAAATGAATTTGTTCTAAATCTCCGCAGCCATCAAGGTTTTTTTAGCGGAAATATAATAACTTTGCGTTGAATGAGTTCATCCAAAAATCATACCATAAGCAAAATTGTTGCAAAGGCCGTTCTGCGGATTACCATTATCCTTATTGCGTTTCCTATAATTGTCTATCTCACAAACCCCGAGGTAATGTCGCAACGCGTTTTCTTTCCACACCGATGGGCGGTCATATTTCCTATTTTATTGCTTTTGGTATTCATCGCACTTTTGGTACCGGTATTAAGAGATAAATATGCAAAAATAGAATACAATTGGCTCTTCTCATTAACGGGTATCTTTGTATGTTTGTACCTTGTTTTGTTCTATACACGTATTTTATCCATCCCGTGATGATGGCCACATCTTTCATTACCCTTGCCCATAGCTTGTAACATGAAGAAAAGTAAATCTTGGACATACGTTAAAAACATCTTTAAGATACTCATCACAGTAGCGGCTGTCTATTGGGTTTCTCAAAAAATATCCTTTGCCGAACTAAAGGGTGCGCTGGAAAAATGCAATCCACTATACCTCTTCTTAGCTTTATTGTCTTACGGCACATCGCAACTGATCGCGTCATCGCGTTTAAATAGCTTTTTAAAGGTAATCGGATTACATATCAGTGAACGTTATAATTTAAGGCTCTATCAAGTCGGCCTACTCTATAACTTTTTCTTACCGGGAGGTATTGGAGGAGACGGTTACAAGATATATTTTCTGAAAAAGCATTATGCGATCCGGGGAAGAAGAGTATTGACTGCTGTATTTTTTGATCGGCTAAGCGGGCTATGGGCTTTATCTATTATTACCGGATGCCTTATCATGTTTATGCCACGGCTCTCTATACCGAATGTTGTTACGGTTAGCGTACTTATAGTAGGCACCGCAACTTACCTTTATTTTTTGCAACTGTTTTTCAAAGAATTCCTATCAAAGTTTATCATTACCCACCTCAAAGCACTCGCCGTACAAAGTTTTCAGACGTTAAGCGCCATTGCTATTCTATATGCGTTAGGTTTCGATGGCAAGTTCTCTCCCTATTTGTTAATTTTTTTGGTATCATCATTAGTAGCTATCGTACCGTCCATACTTGGGGGAGCGGGTTTACGCGAATCGCTCATGGCATTTGGAGCAGAATATTTTCAGCTTGACCCACACCTGGCAGTTTTGGTGAGTTTACTTTTTTATATTATTTCGCTGCTGGTGGCTTCTTCAGGTCTTTATTATATTTTGAGACCCCAACGTCTTGGCATCAATAAATTACCTTCTGCAGAAGAAGTGGAAGAAGAATTAGAAAAAGAAGAATAAATATTATGGCAAATATCATTATCACCGGCGCGAGCAGTGGAATCGGTTTTGAAGCAGTTTTAGACTTGACCGCAAACAAGGAAAACAATGTCATTGCATTGGCTCGCTCTGCGGATAAGTTACGTAAGCTCCATGAAATTTCCACTTCACTCAACCCGGAGGGTGGAAAGCTTTATCCTGCTCAATTTGACATTGTGTACGACAATTACCCAGATTCTTTAGTTCCTTTTATCCAATCGAAGTTCGAAACAGTAGATATTTTGGTCAATAATGCGGGCATATTAATTAACAAGCCCTTTCTCGATACCTCTTTGGAGGAATTTGCTCAAGTACTACAAACCAATTTGTTAGGACACATCAATATGATTGGGCATGTAGCGCCACTCATGAAAAACGGGGGGCACATTGTCAATATAGGCAGTATGGGTGGCTTCCAGGGCTCTTCAAAATTCCCAGGTCTTTCTGCTTATTCCACAAGCAAAGGAGCATTGGCTACTTTGACAGAATGCCTGGCAGAGGAATTTAAAGAACAGAACATCAAGGTGAATTGTTTGGCATTAGGCTCTTCGCAGACGGAGATGTTTGAGGAAGCCTTTCCGGGTATAGAGGCGGGCACGCTCGCTTTTGAAATGGGACGCTATATAGCCGATTTCTCACAAAACGGCCATAAATACTATAACGGAAAAATATTACCGGTTGCTAATACAACACCATAATTAAATCTCTTTTATCCACTGCGCCAGATCCGATAGCACTTGCTCATTAAAAGTTTCTTCAATATCAATGTATTCTGAAACAGCACCCGTTTCAGCTTTTTGAAAGAGATGGTTCAATCCGTCATATGCTTTTAGAAAATTCTTCTCATTTCTGGGCAGATGGTCAGTCAAACTCTCTAAATTAGGTGCGAAAGGTACCTGCACATCTTTTGTTCCAAAGGCGGCAAATACCGGAACATCGATTCTTTTGATGAAAGGGACGGGGTCTATACGCATAAAATATCGATACGCTGGTAACACCATCATTTTTATTTCATTTTTTTGGCTATCAGAGAGATTAGGTAATGGCGACGACATATTTTCCAAAATCTGGTGGTACGCATGCTCATCAGCCAAATCACTTTTTACCGTAGCGAAATTTCGACGGTTCACTTCTTTCGCTTGCTGAAGCTCTTCAGCAGACATCCCCATAACTTTCCCAATTTCATAGGACTGCAACACCATCAGCGAATCAATGGGTATCGCGGGAGCCCCTAAAAGACCTATAAAACCAACGTCGGCAGAAGATTCTCCAGCAATAAGTTCTGCAATAAGCGCTCCTTCACTATGTCCAATAATCCCTACCCGTGCGGGGTCTACTCTTTCTTGCTTTTGCAAAAAACCTACCGCAGCAATAACATCACGACTGAAATCACCTATTGTGCTTTTTGGATAGTTTCCGGTAGATGCACCGATGCCACGTTCGTCATACCGCAATACGACAATACCTTGCTTTGTTAGATAATCGGCGATCACTTTAAAAGGTTTATGCCCCATAATCGTTTCGTCTCGATCCTGCGGCCCGCTCCCACTAACCAAGACAACAGCCGGTAGCTTGTCGCCCTCACGAGGTGTTGTTATGGTTCCCGCCAGCTTAACATTATCGTATTCACTGGAAAACGTAACATTTAATGTATCATAACTATACGGTGGCTCGGGCAGTTGTGGTCTCCGCCGTTTTGCGAGCGTATTCTCCGCTTTCGATAGACGCATCGGAAATGTCATACCGTTTTGGGACAAAGTACCTTCAATTCCTCCATCTGACAACAGCTTACCGTTATAGGTTAAACCAATCGAAGCCACGGCTATCGATATGGAATCCTGCTCGATGTGGATTGCACTGACAGGAAGTTTAGCGTCTCCCTGCGCCGGGCTCTCCATCGTTCCTTTCCATGCCGAGGTATTCTCCAAATGGAAAACGAGCGGTAGGGCAACACCCTGTACTTTTAGTTCCCCCTGCCAAGTTCCCACAAATTTTTGACCATACCCCAAACAGGATTGAAGCAATACCATTAAAAAAATATAATATTTCATATAAAAAATCCTCTATATACCAATAATGCCATGCCGTCCAATACGAACACCGCAATTACTATCAAAAAACCATGCCCAAATTTCTTACTATTGATAGAATGCCGAATCCCAACTACAACGAGATAGAAAAAATAAACTATCATAAACAGCAGGAAAATAGCTAAAAGGGCAATCCAAATCATGTCCGACTGATTTAATGACATAGCGAGATTAATTTCTGCTGTCTTTCCCATTGGAATTAGCTTTGTCATCCAAACAACCAACAAACCGGCAAATAACATGGGTATTCTAGCTATCAGCACATTGTTTAATATATCAACAAAACGAGTTTTTTTATACAGGACCTTCGCGAGCATGAACAGTCCTAATGTCAAAATTCCCATATTTGACAGATTTCCTAATATAATAGCGGTTAGACTTGTTGCGCCCATGTGTATTTGAATAATACCATCAAACACAATTTTTCCAAAATAAGAAATCGTTATCCCGACTAAAAAACCAACTATACCTATCCATAATAGATTTTTCTCCGAGTAATCTTCAAACGGGTTTAAGAACAGCCGTTCCATATTATGCTTCATATTTTATCCTTGATTAACTTGACGGTATAGTTTTAATATTTCGTTTACCTCTTCCGGCTTTTGCGTCCCAATGAGCATTTTAGCTCCGTTTCTTCGAACCACAAGTTGAATTCCATATGAACCTTTAGTCGTAAAAGCCGTTCCTCCTCTACCGAACCGATAACCCCAACCACCGTATTCCCATGGACTATATCGCTTCACGTGCGCATCCCCTATCTCATCCCAACGCCATGTTTTTTCTTTCCATATAAATGGAAAAAAACGGATATGTATACCTTCTTCATCTATACGTGATCGAAGTCTCGTAAAAAAGATGATAGCAAATGCTACCAGACCAATCAAGGCTCCTATGGAAAATCCTCCTATTTTCCCCTGATCTGAATTACTCCATGCTGTGTAGACGCCTGCCCCCAAAATAAGCAAGTATAATAGACATAGCCACCAAGTTATAAAGCTTTGACTTTCCCTGTAGATTAGATTATTCTTCATTTTTCAGCATTTTTATCCTGTTTATCAAATCATCCAGCTTGTTCCTCACCGTCGGATAACTCTTCCCCATTTGGCTAGCCATTTCCTTCAGACTTCCGGAATTTATTAAGAACTGTAAGATAAACTCCTGTTCTTCAACACTTAACTGCATGAGCACTGGCAAATGATATTTACCGGAAACTTCCGTTTCACAATTCATACAAACCAGTTTTGATACTACTAGTTGATTCTCGCAACTTGGGCAAATTGTCGGTAATTTCAT
>PJTZ01000341.1_pt1 | contig 12250 bp, 10 predicted proteins | sample 1512131 | NCBI WGS metagenome assembly PJTZ01 (sample SAMN08177679, study PRJNA422409) | Soil metagenome, whole genome shotgun sequencing project. | reverse complement strand
CGCTGAACGGCGCCGGGCGAACCGTGGCCGATCACGGTCGCACTCTGGAGGAGCAGATGTCCGCTGCGGCGCTGATCGCCGAAGAGGCGCGGCTACAGCTTCAGAGCAGCGCCGACACGGTGCGGCAGCAGATCGCCGATCTGCGCTCCGAAACACAAGGTGCTGGCGAGGAGCTTTCCAGCCTTTCCGAGCTTGCCTCGGCCCGCATCGATTTCACGATCGAACGCGTGAACAGCATGCTCACAGCGGCCGGGCAAAAGATCGAAGCGCGGAGCGGCGAACTCGACACTCTTGTGAGCCGCAGCACCCAGGCGATCGAGGCGGCGGGGTCCCACTCCCTTGATCGCTTCTCCGCTCATGGCGACGAGATCGCTGCTCGCCTCGACTCGCTGGGCTCGCGGATCGATGCGCAGGGAGAGAAGAGCAAGCTATGGCTGGACGCCGTAAGCAGCGGCATTGCGCAGCTTGCTGGCCAGTTTGACGCTCTGGAAGCCTCAGCCCTGAGCCGTACGGACAAACTCTCCAACGCCATGATGGCCCTTTCCGGGGAGACGCGCCGGCTTGGCGAAGCGCTGGAAGAGGGCGACACCTCATCGGAGAAATTCATAAAGCGTGTCGAGGCACTCATCCTCGCGCTGGATTCCAGTATTCGTGAACTCGACGAGAGCTTACCTGCTGCGATCACGCGGGTCGAGCAACGCATGACCGCGCTCACTGAAACGATATCCAGCACGGGTCCCGCCGTGGAAGCGGTCGAGGCCGTCGCGGCGGGCGTTGTGAGCCGCCTGCAGGAATCGGACGGTCTTGCCAAGGCGCATTTCGAGACGCTGACCGCCGCACTGAAGCGCTCAGACGGCGCGCTCGGAAACCAGAAAAAGAAGATAGAGGAACTCGCCGCAACGATTGAACTCGCCAGCGAGAAGATTGAGGCACTCAGTGAGAGCGTGGGTCCGCAAATGGTCGAGGCGCTGGTGCGCGTGCGCGAAACGGCAGACGCTGCCGCCGCGCGGGCGCGCGAGGCAATTACCAAAGCCGTACCAGACGCTGCTGACTCGCTGGGCGCCGCAAGCGCCGCCGCGATGGAACAGGCAATTGCCCAATCCGTGACGGCACAGCTCGACCGGCTTGCGGTCGTCGCCGACAATGCCGTTAACGCAGCGCAGCGCTCGACGGAACAGCTCAGCCAACAGATGCTCACGCTGACCGACAGCAGCGCGGAACTGGAACGGCGGATTTCGGCCAATGCGCAGGTAATCGAGACGCAGGACCGCGAACGCCTCTCTTACCGGTCGAACGAGTTGATCGACGCGCTTAATAGCCGGGCATTCGACGTCTCAAAATGGCTGGATCAGGATGTGAGCCAGCTCGACTGGAACAACTATCTCAAGGGCGATCACGGATTTTTCGCGCGGCGCGCGGTGCGCCTCGTCTCCAACGCCGAGGCAAAGGACATCCACCGCATCTACGCGGAGGATGACGACTTTCGTGAGCATGTGAACCGCTATATCGCCGACTTCGAAGCCCTGCTGAAGGCTGTGCTTGGTGCGCGGGAAGGCAGTGCGCTGGCCGTGACGATGCTCTCTTCGGATATCGGCAAGCTCTATGTCGCGCTTGCGCAGGCGATCGATAGGCTCCCTCCGCGCTGATCCCGCGTCATTCGCCCGGAGGGTGCGGCGTGATCGACAACAGCGTCTCCGTCGTGACCCACCCGAACTGGTAATTGAGGTAGAAAACGAAGAAGATCGCAGCGGACACGAGCGTCGTGCGGAAGATGATTTTCCATGGACGGAACTGTGCTGGGGCGCTGTCCGCCTGACCCGGCACCTTCGTGACACCAGCCTCGTCCGCGGTGCGCACGCCGAAGGGCAGCACAAGGAAGAGGCTCAGCATCCAGAACAGGAAGTAGATGGCAATGATCGTCGTTACGCGCATGGTAGTGGTCAGACCTCGACGATCGTGACGTCTACGACGGGCTTCTTGCCTGTCCACTGAGTCGCAACACGGCGCACGCCGATCCGGAGCGCCTCGCGGAGCGCTTCCAGCTCGCCACCCCGCTTCCGCTGGCCCACGATCCGCCGCACGGCGTCTTCCGCTTCCTCAAGGAAAGCGGCGCGCTCCTCCTCCACCGGCACGCCCTGAGAGCGTATATCTGGCGCACCGACCAGCCCCTTGCCGCCCAGCGCAATGCCGACGCTCATATGGCCGTTCACCATCAGCTTGCGGCGCTCGTTCATCGTGGCGCCATTGACGGGCAGGATGACATCACCATCGAGCACAAGGCGACCCGTCGCCGTCTCGCCGATCTTCTTCGGGCCATCCGGCGCAAGCCGCACGATGTCGCCATTTTTCTGCAGGATCGCGCGGGGCACCCCCTGAGACACAGCCAGCTTCGCCTGCTCGCTCATATGGCGCAGCTCGCCATGCACCGGCACGACGATCTCGGGCCGTATCCAGCCATACATGGCGACAAGCTCCGGCCGGCCCGGATGTCCCGAGACGTGGACATGCGCCTGCTTCTCGGTGATCATCTCGACACCCTTCTCGGCCAGCGCATTCTGGATGCGGCCGATGGCAATCTCATTGCCGGGAATCTGCTTGGACGAGAAGATCACCGTGTCCCCCTCGCCCAGGCTGATCGGATGCTGATCGAACGCGACGCGGGCGAGCGCCGCGCGGGGCTCGCCCTGCCCGCCGGTCGCCACGATCATCGCGCGATTGGCCGGAACGTCCATGATGGCATCAAAATCCAGCAGCGGCGGAAAGTCGAGCAGATAGCCACAGGACTTCGCGACCCCGATGATGCGATCGAGCGAGCGTCCCGCTACGCAAAGCTGGCGGCCGGACAGCCGGGCCACTTCCCCAAGCGTGTGAAGCCGCGCGGCATTTGAGGCGAAGGTCGTCACCAGCACCCGCCCCTTGGCGGCGTCCACGGCGGCAAGCAGATCGGCCTTGACCGACCCTTCCGATCCGCTCGGCTCGGGGTTGAACACATTGGTGCTGTCGCACACAAGCGCGAGCACACCCTCGTCACCGATGGCGCGAAGCTGCTCCGCGGTGGCCGGCACGCCGATCTGCGGCGCCTCGTCCAGCTTCCAGTCCCCGGTGTGGAAGATGCGCCCATAAGGCGTGTCGATGACCAGCGCGTTGCCTTCAGGAATGGAATGGGCAAGCGGGACATAACGAAAGCTGAATGGGCCGAGCGCGAAGCTCTCGTCCTCGCCGATCACATGAAGATCGAGCCGGCCGGCAATGCCCTCTTCCTCCAGCTTGCCGCGGATGAGACCGGCCGTGAACGGTGTCGCATAGAGGGGTACGCCGAGATCGGCAGCAAGATAGGGGATCGCGCCGATATGATCCTCATGACCATGGGTGAGCACGATCCCGAGCAGGTCGTCGCGTCGCTCCTCAATGAAGGCCGTATCGGGCAGCACAAGGTCCGCGCCCGGAGCGGCGGGGTCCTCGAAGGTGATGCCGAGATCGACCATCACCCACTTGCCCTGGCAACCATAGAGATTGAGGTTCATCCCGATCTCGCCCGAACCGCCGAGCGAGAGGAAAATCAGTTCGTTTCCTGGAGTCATTGCGAGGCGATACTCCGCTCGTAGAGGCGGGCAAGCCCGTTAATGGTGAGATCCGGCGCAATGGCGTCAAAAAGGTCGGTCTTTTCGTGAAACAGCACGGCAAGTCCTCCGGTCGCTATCACCTTGGCCGGACGACCGATCTCTCGCCGCATGCGCGACACCAGCCCTTCCATCATGGCGACATAACCCCAGAAAACCCCGATCAGCATCTGATCTTCGGTGTTGCGCCCGATCACCGAGGCGGTGGCCGGCGCGGCGATGGCGATGCGCGGCAGCTTGGCAGCGGCGCTCACCAGCGCATCAAGCGAGAGATTGATGCCGGGCGCGATAATGCCGCCCTTATAGGCGCCGCTATAATCGACATGATCGAACGTCGTGGCCGTGCCGAAGTCGATCACGATAAGATCGCCGGGAAACTCGGCATGAGCAGCAATGGCGTTGATGGCGCGATCAGCACCCACCGTCTCTGGCGCCTGAACATCGAGAACAATGCTCCATTCGACCGGCGCCTGCCCGGCCACATAAGCATCGACCTTGAAATATTTCTGAGCGAGGACCTGCAGATTGTGGAGAGCGCGCGGCACCACGGTAGCGATGATGACAGCATCCACGTCCGTCATGAACAGCCCCTCCAGCGCGAGGAGCTGATTGATCCATACGGCATATTCGTCGCCAGTGCGGCGTGGGTCCGTCGCTATGCGCCAGCGCGCACGGATCACCCCCTTCTCGACCAGTGCGAAGACAACGTTGGTGTTCCCGGCATCGATGGCGAGGAGCATGGGCGCAGGTACATCCTTATGGCTGCGGCTACAGGAGGCCGACATCTCCGGCATGGATGACACGGCGCGCCCCATCATCCAACCCCACAATCAGCGCGCCGATCGGGTCGAGGCCCGCAAAGGCGCCGCGCACCGTCTCGCCGTCGGGCAAGCGAGCCTCGAGCGCTTCACCGTGTCGATGGCCTCGCTCCAGCCAGGCTTCGATCACGATCGCAGTGCCTGCTGCCCGCCAGCGAGCAAGCCAATGCGCGAAATGGTCGGCAAGAGCCTCCGCAAGACCTGCTACGGACACTTCGTCGCCCTCAGCCAGATCCGCGAGCGCCACCGTTTCCCGATCAGGAAGCGCCGGCGCGTGCGCCACGTTGATGCCCACGCCAAGCACAACGCCGCGCGGGACGCGTTCCAGCAGCATACCGGCCAGCTTGGCCCGGCCTACCATGACATCGTTGGGCCATTTGAGGCGAAAGGGAACATCCGGAAGCAGATCGACCAGCGCGTCATACGCGGCAACCCCGGCGAGCAGCGCAATATCGGTTGCAGCAGGATCGGTCGGCCTAAGCTCGATCAGCGTGGATGCGAAGAGATTGCCCGGCTCACCGAGCCATGCACGCCCAAGCCGTCCCTTGCCTGCCGTCTGCCGCTCCGCGCGAAGCCAGCGACCTTCCGGCCAGCAGGTTTCGGCGAGGCGGCGAACGTCCAGGTTCGTGGACGCCGTTCCGGCCAGAACGAGGATGCGATCAGGCACCGACGCGGCTTCGCGCTCCGTCAGAAAAGAGACGCCGCAGCCGCCGCGCTGGCACTGCCGAGCACCGGGTTGAAGAAATAGCCGATGACGATAATCGCGGCGCAGGCCGTCAGGATGCCATACTCAACCACCCCGCGTGCCGCGCCGTAAGGCTCGGCGGGCTCATCGAAGTACATCGTCTTGATAATCTTCAGGTAATAGAAGGCACCAATGACCGAGGCTGCGATACCGAGGGCCGCCAGCAGGGTCAGGCCCGCGCCCACCGCCGCATCGAACACCAGGAACTTGGCCCAGAAGCCGAACAGCGGCGGAATACCGGCAAGGCTGAACATAAAGATGGCTAGCGCCGCCGCCAGACCAGGCCGACTACGCGAAAGGCCCGCCAGGCTCGCGATTGTCTCCACCGGCTTGCTGTCCTGATCCCGCATCTGGAGGACGCAGGCAAAGCTGCCCACCGTCATCACCACATAGATGGCGAGGTAGGAGAGCACCGCCGCGACCCCTTCGGGCGTGCCCGCCGCAAGACCGATCAGCGCGAAACCGATATTGTTGATCGACGAATAGGCCAGCAGCCGCTTGATGTTGCTCTGGTTGATTGCCGCCACGGCGCCCAGAACGATGGAGGCCAGCGCGCAGAAAATGATGATCTGCTGCCATGCCGCACCACTCGGCCCAAGGGCCACGACAGCGACGCGCGTCGTGAGCGCCATCGCCGCAACCTTTGGCGCTGTGCCGAAGAACGCGGTGACGGGCGTGGGCGATCCTTCATAAACGTCCGGCGTCCACATGTGGAACGGAACGGCGCTGATCTTGAAGGCGAGGCCGGCGAGCACGAACACGAGGCCGAAAAGTTCGCCATTCCCGATACCGTCGGAGAGCGCGACCGACACTCCCGTGAAGCTCGTCGTTCCGGAGAAGCCGTAAAGCAGCGAAATGCCATAAAGCAGGATGCCGCTCGCCAGCGCGCCGAGCACGAAATATTTGAGGCCCGCCTCGGCCGATCGCATGTCCTTGCGCATGAAGCTGGCCAGAACATAGGCAGCAAGGCTGTTCAGCTCCAGACCCACATACAGAGTCAGGAAGTCAGTCGCCGACACCATCATCGCCATACCGATAGAGGCGAAGAGGATGAGCACCGGATATTCCGGCCGCATCGCGCCGTCGCTCTCGAACCAGTTAGGCGAAAGAAGAATGCACGCAGCGGCTGCTACGAAGATCAGCGCCTTGGCGAAGGTGCCGAATGCATCCGCGCGATACAGGCCATCAAAAACGGTGCCACCTGCATGCACGAACGGCTGGCCGAGCGTGAAGAGCGCGACGGCAAGACCCGCTACGGCAAGCCAGGACACGATGCGCGCGGAGCCATCTCCCGCATAAGCGGAAACCATGAGCAAAACGAGACCGGTGACGGTGAGTACGAGCTCCGGCGTGACGGCCAGAATGGAGGCAAGATCGATCATTAGTGCGCCTCCCCATGCGCCGCAGGTGCAGCGGTCACATCATGCCCTTCAGGCGCGGCGGCACCATGCGCGCCGTGACTTGCTGCCGCAGGCGCTCCCTTACCCATTGCGAGATGCGCGTCGCCCTCCGGCCGGGCGCGGTCGACCCGCGCAACGAGGCTGGCGACATTGCCCCGCATGGGCGCCAGGAAACTCTCGGGATAGACGCCCATCCACATGACGGCGGCCGCCACGGGCACGAGCAGTGCCAGTTCCCGAGCCGACAGGTCCGGCATGGCAGCAACATCAGGCTTGGTAAGGGCGCCGAATACGACGCGGCGATAAAGATAGAGCATATAGGCAGCGCCCAGAATGATACCGGTGGTGCACACGAGGGCAACCCAGCTCGACGCCTGATAGACGCCCATCAGCGCGAGCAGTTCGCCCACGAAGTTGCTGGTGCCCGGCAGGCCGACCGAGGCCATGGTGAAGAGCATGAAGAGCAGCGCATAGCGCGGCATGTTGTTGGCGAGGCCGCCGTAGCGATCGATCTCACGGGTGTGCAGGCGATCATAAATGACGCCGACACACAGGAAGAGCGCGCCCGAGACGAGACCGTGGCCGAGCATCACCATCATCGCGCCTTCGATACCCTGCTGGTTGAAGGCGAACAGACCGATGGTGACGATCGCCATGTGCGCGACAGACGAATAGGCGATGAGCTTCTTCATGTCGCTCTGCACCAGCGCGACAAGGCTGGTGTACACCACTGCGACCATCGAGAGGCCCCAGACCAGCGGCGCGAACTGCGCTGAGGCTTCCGGGAACATCGGCAGCGAGAAGCGAATGAAGCCGTAACCACCCATCTTCAGAAGCACGCCCGCCAGAATGACCGAGCCTGCTGTCGGCGCCTGCACGTGCGCGTCCGGCAACCAGGTGTGGACGGGCCACATCGGCATCTTGACTGCAAAGCTCGCGAAGAAGGCAAGCCACAGCCAGGTCTGCGCCTGCACTGGGAAGTCGTAGGCCATCAACACCGGAATGGCGGTGGACCCGGCTTCACGCGTCATCCACATCATGGCGACGAGCATCAGCACCGAGCCGAGCAGCGTGTAGAGGAAGAACTTGTAGCTTGCGTAGATGCGGTCAGCGCCGCCCCAGATGCCGATGATGAGGTACATCGGGATGAGGCCGGCCTCGAAAGCGATGTAGAAGAGGAAGATGTCCTGCGCCGTGAAGACGAGGATCATCGTCGCCTCCATGAGGAGGAACGCCGCCATATACTCGCCGACACGCTTCTCGATCGCTTCCCAGCTGGCGCCAATGCAGATCGGCATCAGGAAGACGGTGAGCGCGATAAGGGTGAGCGCAATACCGTCAATGCCCAGCGCCCACGCAAAGCGACCGAAAATCGGCGCATATTCGGTGAACTGCCACTCCGGCGCCCCCGGCGTAAGATCGAAGTTCAGCCAAAGCACAACGCCCAGCACGAGATCGGCCAGCGTCGCGAGCAGCGCGATCCAGCGCGCGGTCTGCGCGGGAACGAAGAGGCACGCGATCGCGCCTGCCATCGGAATGGCAAGCATCAGCGAGAGAAGAGGAAAGCCGGTCTCGGTCATTTCGGCATGATCGCCCAGGTTGCGGCCGCTGCGAGCCCAATGAGCATCACCAGCGCGTAGGTCGAAAGGAAGCCCGATTGGAGCGCGCGAGTAGCGCGCCCGGTCTGGACAATAAGAGCGGCGGCGCCGTTCGGGCCAAAGCGATCAATCGTGCCCTGATCTCCGCCCTTCCAGAAGAGGCGGCCAAGCCAGAAGGCCGGGCGAACAAAGAGCAGATCGTAAAGCTCGTCGAAATACCATTTGTGGCTGATGAAGTCGTGGAGCAGATAGAACTGCGCCACGAACTTTGCCGGCCAGTCGGTATGGCGGATATAGGCAAGCCAGGCGACGATCAGGCCAGTCAGCATCACCGCGAACGGCGACCACTTTACCCAGGTCGGCACTTCGTGGCTGGCATGCGCCAGATGGCTGTCGAACGCCAGCGTGCTCGCAGACCAGAATTCGATCCCGCCTTCCGCATCGATGAAGGCATGATGGAAGGCGAAGCCGCCGAACACCGCACCGATGCTGAGCACGATGAGCGGAATCAGCATGACCAGCGGGCTCTCATGCGGGTGATAACCGGCCGTGCCGTCACCATGGGCATGATCGTGGTGATCGTCACGGGCGTGTGCATGGTCGTGATGAGCATGAGCGTCGGTTGCGCCCTCGCTCGCCGGATCCTCATGCGCGTCATGGCCGTGACCATGCGCATCATGAGCGGCGTGCTGGATGTGCTCGCTCCCGGCCCAGCGTGGCTTGCCCCAGAAGGTGAGGAACATCAGCCGCCAGCTATAGAAGCTGGTTAGCAGCGCCGCGAGAATACCGACATAGAAGGCGCCCGTGCCATGACCGCCAGCCGCATAGGCGCTCTCCAGGATCGCATCTTTGGAGAAGAAGCCCGCGAAGCCGAGAGCCGTGCCGGGGATGCCAACGCCCGTAATGGCGAGCGTGCCGAGCAGCATGGCCCAGAAGGTGATCGGGATGTGCTTCCGCAGGCCACCGTAGAAGCGCATGTCCTGCTCGTGGTGCATGGCGTGGATCACCGAGCCCGCACACAGGAACAGCAGCGCCTTGAAGAAGGCGTGCGTAAGCAGATGGAACATCGCCGCGCCATAAGCGCCGACGCCGGCTGCGAAGAACATGTAGCCGAGCTGCGAACAGGTCGAATACGCGATGACCCGCTTGATGTCGTGCTGCGTCGTGCCGATCGTCGCGGCGAAGATGCAGGTCGCGGCACCGATGATCGTCACGACATTGGTCGCGACCACGCTCTGCTCGAAAAGCGGCGAGAGGCGGCAGACCATGAACACGCCGGCCGTGACCATAGTCGCGGCATGGATAAGCGCCGACACAGGCGTCGGGCCTTCCATCGCATCAGGCAACCAGGTGTGGAGGCCGAGCTGGGCGGACTTGCCCATCGCTCCCACGAACAGCAGCAGACAAATGACCGTCAGCGTATCCAAGCGGTAGCTGAGGAAGCCAATGGTCGAGCCGGCCATCGCCGGCGCATTCTGCAGGATCGTCGGGATATCGATGGTGTCGAACACCAGATAGGTCGCGAAGATACCCATCATGAAACCGAGGTCGCCCACACGGTTGACCACAAACGCCTTGATCGCCGCGGCACAAGCCGAAGGCTTCTGATACCAGAATCCGATGAGCAGATAGGACGCGACGCCTACCCCTTCCCAGCCGAAGAACATCTGGAGAAGGTTATTGGCCGTCACCAGCATCAGCATGGCGAAGGTGAAAAGCGAGAGATAGGCGAAGAAGCGGGGCTGGTCCGGATCTTCCGACATGTAGCCCCAGCTGTAGAGGTGAACGAGCGCGGAGACGCTTGTAACGACAACCAGCATCGTGGCAGTCAATGTATCGACGCGTAGCCCCCACGAGACGTCAAGCGTTCCCGAGCGAATCCAGTGCAGCACTTGGACAACCTGCGGGTCCGCCGTGCCGGCAAGATAGGAAATGAAGATCGGCCAGGAGAGCGCGCAGGACAGGAACAGCGCGCCGGTCGTGACGATCTTCGCGGCCGTGTTGCCGATCGCGCGATTGCCGAAACCGGCAATGATCGCGGCAAGCAGTGGGCCGAAGACGATGAGAGAAATAGCGTGCATGGGCCGGGCTCAGCCTTTCATCCGGTTGACGTCGTCGACCGCGATGGTGCCGCGCCCACGGAAGTAGATAACGAGAATGGCAAGGCCGATCGCCGCTTCGCCTGCCGCCACGGTCAGCACGAACATCGCGAAGACCTGACCGACCAGGTCACCGAGATAAGCGCTGAAGGCGACGAGATTGAGGTTCACGCTCAGCAGGATCAGCTCGATCGCCATCAGGATGATGATGACGTTCTTGCGATTGATGAAAATACCCAGAACGCCAAGCACGAACAGGATCGCGCTGACGACGAGATAATGCGCCAAGCCGATCACAGCTCTACTCCCTGCCCCACGGGCTGTTCGATATTCCGAACCGCCTCTTCAGGCCGGCGACGGTTCTGCCGGTCGATATTCTGCCCGCGCACACCGCCACGCGCCCGATGCGTCAGCACGATCGCGCCCACCATCGCAACGAGTAGGATGAGGCCCGCTGCCTCGAACAGGAAGATGTAGCGCGTGTAAAGGAGTACGCCGATTGCCTGAATATTCGGCACAGCATCCGGCGTAGGCGCCGCGCGTTGCGCCAGATCGATGGCACCGGCATGCCAGGCGCCAATGCCTAGAACCAGCTCAGCCAGCAGTACGAGCGCGATTGCCGCACCGAAGGGGAGGTAGGACACAAACCCGGCTTTCAGCTCGGCGAAATCGATGTTGAGCATCATCACGACGAACAGGAAAAGCACTGCGACTGCTCCCACATAGACGATGACGAGCAGCATCGCGACGAACTCCGCGCCCAGCAGGACCATCAGGCCCGCCGCGTTGAAGAAGGCGAGGATGAGCCACAGCACGCTGTGCACGGGATTGCGCGCGAGGATCACCATTGCGGCCGAAGCCACGACGATCGTCGCGAACAGATAAAAGGCGAGTAGGTGAATCACGTCTGTCGATGTCCCCTTGGCTGCGCGCTTATCGGTAGGGGGCGTCGGCGGCAAGGTTCGCCGCGATCGCCCTCTCCCACTTGTCGCCATTGGCGAGCAGCTTTGCCTTGTCGTAAATGAGTTCCTCGCGCGTCTCAGTCGCGAACTCGAAGTTCGGCCCCTCCACGACGGCATCCACCGGGCAGGCTTCCTGGCAGAAGCCGCAATAGATGCACTTGGTCATGTCGATATCGTAGCGGGTCGTGCGGCGCGAACCATCGTCGCGCGGCTGCGCCTCGATAGTGATCGCCTGCGCGGGGCAGACTGCCTCGCAAAGCTTGCACGCGATGCAGCGCTCCTCGCCATTGGGATAACGGCGCAGCACATGCTCGCCCCGAAAGCGCGGCGAGATCGGGTTCTTCTCATAGGGGTAGTTGATCGTCGCCTTGGGCTTGAAGAAATACTTCAAGGTCAGCCAATGCGCCTTCACGAACTCCCAAAGCGTGAACGACTTGATGATATGAGCGACGCTCATCCGGCAGCTCCATAGCGGGTCAGCATGAGGAACCCGGACACGAGGAAGACGAAGAACAGCGAGAGCGGCAGGAAGACCTTCCAGCCCAGCCGCATCAACTGGTCATAGCGGTAGCGCGGCACAGTGGCCTTCACCCAGCTGAACACGAAGAAGAAGAACAGGATCTTGGCGAACAACCAGAGGATGCCCGGCACATAATAGAGCGGTGCCCAGTCCACGGGGGGCAGATAGCCGCCCCAGAACAGGATGGCGTTGAGCGCACACATCAGAATGACGTTGGCATATTCGCCGAGCCAGAAGAGCGCGAAAGCCATGGACGAATATTCGGTCTGATAGCCGGCGACAAGCTCACTCTCCGCCTCGGTAAGATCGAAGGGCGCGCGCGCCGTCTCCGCCATCGCGGAGATGAGGAACACCACTGCCATCGGGAAGAGCAGCGGATTGAAGCCGTGGCCGTTTAGGAAACCGTAATAGCCCTTTTGCGTTTCCACGATGGTCGAGAGATTGAAGCTGCCCGACCACAACACGACGCTGATTAGTACGAAGCCGAT